>Ga0247758_1000115_pt1 | contig 62143 bp, 66 predicted proteins | sample UWRJL156409C4_FD_180950 | JGI IMG/M metagenome (GOLD analysis project Ga0247758, IMG submission 180950) | Plant litter microbial communities from Arlington Agricultural Research Station in Wisconsin, United States - UWRJ-L156-409C-4 | ecosystem: Environmental > Terrestrial > Plant litter >... | reverse complement strand
TGTTTTACTGGACAGCCATGCTGTCTTGAGGCCTACCGACGGAGTGGTTGACCCGCCTCCGCATCAGACTCGACACCTTTTACTGGGCAACTTCGCGGGTGTCTGCCTCGCCCGCAGAAGCATACATCCCGTATCAGAAGGTGCGCGGCACTTCTGGAAAAGACAATGGGGCACGCATTGAGAGTAGAAGAAAAGGGGCAAACATCCCTCGAGTTTCGAGGCTTCAGCTTTGTAACTTCTTTCCTCAACATCCACTGGAACGCGCGTTGGATGTCACTCTCCCCCGACCTGGGTTAACTTTGTACTGAACTCGTCCCTTGCCTTGTTGATGGTTTTGGAGACGCGATGTCTACCACAGCCAGAGCAAGCGATGCCGAAGCCGTTGGAAATCTGATCAAGGCCTTGAATGGGAATCTCTCTTTCAAGAATTTACAGAGCACCTTCCTAGAGAACACCGAACTCAAGACGCAAATCGAAGGCCTCAAGTCTGCCCATTCAATCAACACCAAACTTCTAGTGGAGGCGCAAGCCAGTCTCCAGAGCACTCGAAAGATTGCCAGCGAAAAGTCCGCAAGTCTGGAAGCCAAGGACAAGGAGAGGGAGATTTTGGAGGGCAAGCTCGATGCAGCAAGAGCCGAGCGCGAGGCCGGGCTCAATGCAGCAAAAGCCGAGCGCGAGGCTGCAAAGAAGAAGCTTGACCAGGTGACCAGAGAACTCGAAATCCTGCGCGGGTTCGCTGTTACTCTAAAGCCTGTATCGTCGGAAGTGTACGTATTCCTCGGATACTCTACCCATCCTCATTCGAGTCTCAATCACCTGCAAGTCTAATACTTTGAACAGCAACGGCAGACTCCAGGTCTTGTTCGATTCGGCGCGTCGCTTCGCGGGGGCTTATTTTGGTGAAAGATTTGAGGACTCGGTCCTAGAGGAAGCTTCTCGCTGGGAGGAAATCAAGAAGCAAGCCGTGACCCATTCTATCCCTTTTCTTGCCTCAAACACCCCCTCCGCCATGCATATGAGAGTTGCTGCTGTCCTCCGGATCGTTTCAGAAAAGCTCGATTGCCACATCTTTCATCCAGTATATCTCTCGAAAGAAGACAAAGCACTCTCAAAGCTCATGGCGGGGCTCGCAAACAACGACGGCGACCGAGAGATGTATCTGCGCTCTGTTCTGCTCAAGTCGATACCAGAGGAACGACAAAACAGAGCGGCGCAGGAACGTGTCAAATCCGCCGTAGACGACTTGGTTGAGTTGTTTGATCTCATCTTTTCGGGCGAAGATCGGGCCAGTTTTGTTTCAGCCGTTGAAAAGCTCTGTGGAGAGGCATGCAGCCACTGGCGATACATCCAACGGGTTGAAGATAGGATCAGGCCGCATTTCACATATCACTCAGATGATATCGAAGACTGGGCGGCCTTCTCCCTGAAATCAGAATCTCCGCCAGGCTCCGCCGGCCCAAATCCGAAATCTCAGCCAAATGGAAACACGCCTGCTTCCGGCGGGAGTTCCTCAAAGGCGAGGGCCAAACAATATTCTGAGGCGGATAGGGCGCCAAGGCAAGACATGTCTGAGATTGTTTTATGGCCCAGCTTCATCGCTTCGAGCGACACCGAAGCGCTGGCGAAGGGCTACGTACTGCGGAAGACGCACCTGCATGCAGCTCAAGAGGAGGAGAAGAGGCAGCGGCCACGGAGACAGGCCAGGAGAGACTCTAGGGGCCACGCCATCACCAAGTCGACAGTTGGCAGTGATGACGGCGTGGCGGGATCTTCTGGAGCGAACACCGCCGGCGGGTCTTTTTTATCAAAGGCTGGGGGTGGGCAAAAGAACGGCTAAGAGGTGAGCAAGAAAGGGAGGAGGCTAGAAATTTATTGAGGAGGGAGAAACGTGTTTGGTCATGATGGTTGCCGGGAAATGGTTGAGTCAGTTGTTTAGAGTTGCTACTGTAGTCTTGATTGGATCGTTTGAATGTGATATCTTGGATCTACCAGAGAGAAAAGGCGACGCGATCGAGTTTGATATTTGCCTCAGCCTCAGATTAATCAATCTTCTACTGACACGTGCTGTAAGGTCATTGACACAGTGATGAGTTGTACCCGACCTTATCTAGTAACCCTATTTAGGAGCTATCCCGGTGCCATATTCTCTTCTCCAATGGAGCCCAATTACCGTGTACATATATTCAACGAACATGTTCATTCTTAAACTAGACCATCACCACAACTTCACAGGAGGCCATGGGCTTGACTTTTTAGAGCACATCGCGGTCTCGAAATATCTTCCTTTGTTCTGGCTGGAATGGCGGCGATAATTATGGTGATGTATTTGATGGCTACCGTGCAGATAGATGCTGTGATGCTAATTTCCCACGCCTTCAGGTTTAGGGAGTTCATCAAAGTGCGAGAGTATCACAAGCCTTTAGGCTTTGTATAAGTATGCGGCTTGGACACACTGACCAAAATAAAATAGGCCTCCGACCTAGCTGTACAGGTTTGATGTCTGACTTGATTTGTAGCTTCACTGGTGGTTAAGGGGTTGGTTGCCCAGTGTTACCGACTCAGGGGGAAGAAGAGATTAGTTGTGGAGTGAGCGGAAACTGGCAGCAAAGGAAAAGAAAGAAAAAGACTCTTGCCCTCGCTTGCATGCTTACTTATCTTGTTTAAATCGATTGTGGTTAGTCGGGAATATCCTGTGCGCTGAACCACATGCGGATCTTCAAGGAGCTTGGATGTGCTCGGGATTGAACGCCTGTGTCGTGTGAAAGGGATCGAAGCAAACGGAAGATAGCAATGTCAAGTGATCTGAGACTTTGGAGTCAAAGATAGGTAGTGATTGAATGCAACGGTAGCTGAGTATACCTACCGTAGCGTCAAGATAGCCGTCATAACGCCCAACTCGCTCCGACTGCAAGAACTGCATTGCACCGATGCAATGTGAGCGCAATTGGTGAGGCCAAGTTTGTTGAGCTCCGGCCAGGGTCCCTGACTTGGATGGATTGGTGGGGGCGCACGGGCCAGATTGCGGACGAGCGCGACCAGGAAAGCATGGTGGCACAACTGGCTCATAAACCACGGAGAATCGCGCTTGCCTTCTTTCGGTTCGCCCTTGTCAACAATCAAATTTCCCCACTACCTCAGACGACCTTCAGGCTTCTGCCAAAACCTCAATTTTCAACCTCAAACGTCACCACTGTCCAGCACTCGGCGACTCGGAGCTTGCGACCATTCTTGCTTTATTCATATTGTATTGCAGGTGCCATTCCTCTTGCCGCCAACATGCGTGAGATCATCAGTCTGAACGGTACGTCCAAAAAAAGTCTCGGCTGCGAGCGCGCGTCCCCCTTCACCGCAACCTCGAAGTTTGGTGCTCGGCACCCGCTGCAGCCCGGCACACGACTCCATCAACCTGCATACTAACATCATCGGTATCTAGTCGGCCAGGCCGGTTGCCAGATCGCCAACTCGTGCTGGGAGGTAGGATTGATTTTCCATAATCGCTCGGCTTTCTCGCCACCGGCGAGCGGCCATTTGGCCTTTGGGACATTGCTGACCTTTTTCTGCAGCTTTACTGCCTCGAGCATGGCATTCAGGTAAGACCTTCCCAATACCTTCTCCCCGATGTGCTGTATGCTGACATATCGCCCTATAGCCCGATGGCTACCTCACCGAGGAGCGCAAGGCCGCTGAGCCCGACCATGGCTTCAGCACATTCTTCTCCGAGACCGGTATGCGCTTCCCCCATCCACCCACATCTCGAAGGACAAATGCTGATTAGTCTGCACGGCATAGGCAATGGAAAATACGTTCCGCGAACGATCTACTGCGACCTTGAGCCTAATGTTGTTGACGAGGTCCGCACTGGAACCTACCGTGGCCTTTTCCACCCCGAGCATATGATCACTGGCAAAGAAGATGCCTCCAACAACTATGCGCGTGGCCACTACACCGTTGGCAAGGAGCTGATCGACCAGGTTCTAGACAAGGTCCGCCGCGTTGCCGACAACTGCAGTGGTCTCCAGGGTTTCCTGGTATTCCACTCGTTCGGTGGCGGTACTGGTTCGGGTTTCGGTGCTCTGTTGATGGAGCGTCTCTCTGTGGATTATGGCAAGAAGAGCAAGCTGGAGTTCTGCGTGTACCCGGCCCCCCAGACTGCAACCTCGGTCGTTGAGCCCTACAACTCGATCCTCACCACCCACACCACTCTTGAGCACGCCGACTGCTCCTTCATGGTCGACAACGAGGCCATCTACGACATCTGCCGCCGTAACCTCGGCCTCGAGCGCCCTAACTACGAGAACCTCAACCGTCTCATCGCTCAGGGTAAGCTGGACTCAAGTGGTCATTGTAGGATGTTTGATAACTAATGACTTTGCCAGTTGTCTCTTCTATCACGGCCTCGCTCCGTTTCGATGGCTCCCTCAACGTCGACTTGAATGAGTTCCAGACTAACCTGGTGCCCTACCCTCGTATTCACTTCCCGCTCGTTGCTTATGCTCCGGTCATCTCGGCCGCCAAGGCAGCACATGAGGCCAACTCCGTCCAGGAGATGACCATGTCCTGCTTCGAGCCCAACAACCAGATGGTCAAGTGCGATCCCCGTCACGGAAAGTACATGGCCACCTGCCTGCTGTACCGCGGTGATGTCGTCCCCAACGACGCCCATGCCGCTGTTGCCACTCTCAAGACGAAGCGAACCATTCAATTTGTGGACTGGTGCCCGACGGGCTTCAAGCTTGGCATTTGCTACCAGCCCCCTCACCAGGTCCCCAACGGCGATCTGGCCAAGGTTAACCGTGCTGTGTAAGTTTTCCCGCGTCCTTTCAGCATAACTATGTTCTAACCCTGCTATAGCTGCATGCTTTCCAACACCACTGCGATTGCTGAGGCCTGGTCGGCTCTGTCGTCCAAGTTTGACCTCATGTACTCTAAGCGCGCTTTCGTTCATTGGTACGTTGGTGAAGGTATGGAGGAAGGAGAGTTTTCTGAGGCTCGCGAGGATCTCGCGGCTCTGGAGCGTGATTACGAGGAGGTTGCTGCCGACTCGATGGAGGGTGACGAGGTTGAGGCTGAGTACTAGGCTGGTCCATGGGTAGGAGAATGATACTTTGTGGTATAGTGGCCGGCTGATTGGCAGGTGGACATATTGGTGGTCCTGATTTCCAGACAAAGCACTACGGGCCTACGGTCTTGGGCGATTGTCTTCCTCCGCGATGCTTGGTATTCTTGCTTGGCTGGCGCAGGGCCTGAATTTTCTATGTTAGACTGAACGATCGTGATAGTCAATTTTAATCCGAGCAAAACTGATTATGGAGGCAAAAACACCACGCGGAGCTTTTGAACGTTGATGGTTAGGAGTGGCGTTGCTGATCTTGGAATGCGTGTGCGGGCTTGGTCTCGGCCTTTGATGCGGAGTTCGGTTCATGACGGAGTGCTACTGGTCACGACTTGACCAGTCCCGCGTCTTGCGAGCAGCGCATGAGGCAAAATGCACTTCGGGGGCCACCATCCGGCACTCATAGGCTACACTGGTAATGGGAACTGGCGATTCACATGAAGGAATGCTGCAGTCGCATGGGACGAGTTGGGGCTGCAGCGAGCTTTGGTTGGAGCACGACAACGGCCGGGCTGGGATTGGGCTGCAGAGGCGAAAAAAATCCACGATAAGACGTTATCCACGGCCCGGTAGCACCAGAATTCTTGGGAAGCGCGGAATAGTCTGCAGATGACTGCAGGCGAGACAGCTTGTTGACAGATGCCGTTCGAGACAAGCCGACTTGGGTGGACGCGATTCAATTGCGCTGCCGTGCGAGCTCGCCCCCATCGCCGGATGGACCCCGGATGGTTGTCAACGTCCAATCAGGCGCCACATTATTTCTAGCGGCTGTGACGAACCAGTGAAACGGACATTCCCACGAGCTGTTTGGTTGCGCTACGTCCAGGACGGAGGCCCCGGTCGAGCGAGAGGTCATTCAGCTCCGTGCGTGGTGATATTAGGGGAGACTCGCACGGTCTACTTTCGAGACGTAAACATTTGACACGAGATAGCGAGGTGTCCTAGAAAGGCAGAAAGACATTGAGAGTTGTAACTTGAAAGTAAAGCGAGTTTGTAATACGAACATCCGCTAATGTCATTGAAATCCGAGATGGAAAGCTAGTCAAGGCTCGTACGAAACGTGGGATACATAACTGCACAGTGAGAAGACCGGCTGTGCACTGACCAGCGCGACATTCTACCCGGGCTTGTGTCCCCATACCCTCGTCGTCGCCCGAGGAAGCTAGGGCGGGCAGGTCGCAATCCCATCCCAGCCTCACAAAGCTGCCCAGGCAAAGCAGCATCGTTGATCTCGTCTTTGCATCCCCCACAGCTCTGCAACGGGCATCTGTTTTCTTTCTTTCCTACAATTGCGCATCGCCGCCATAATATTAACCTTTTAAAGGCAACCTGTCTCAAATTCAGTTGCTGTCCTCCCACTGCCGTCCCGGCCCGAACCGGCGGTAACCAAATACCTCTCGACCCGTTCGACGGCGCAAGCCAGCCCCCTCCTTCTCAATCCTGCGCAGAGGGCAACACATTGCGCTCGCGATGGCCTCTACCGACCCCTCGGTCGACGCAGGTAAGTTTCTTCCTCGGTCCACCCGCGCCGGAGCGACCGGAAGAGTGCTGGCTGACGCTTGCGTGTCCCTTTCTAGGCGCGCCGAACCTCAATCTCACGGCGGAGGAGAAGCGGGTGTATGGGCAGCTATTCCGGCAAGCCGACACCGATAATGTTGGAGTTGTGACGGGCGAGATTGCTGTCAAGTTCTTCGAGAAGACTAGGCTTGACTCTAGAGTCCTGGGCGAGGTCAGTTTATCAAGGGGCATGGTGTCGCGATTTCCAGGGGCATGAAGCTGACGTTTTCCCTCAACAAACAGATATGGCAGATCGCAGATAAAGAGAACCGTGGCTTCCTCACACCCGCTGGCTTCGGTATCGTCCTGCGGCTTATTGGGCACGCGCAAGCTGGCCGGGAACCATCTCCAGAAATAGCGCTCCAACAAGGCCCAATTCCCCGGTTCGATGGCTTCACACCTAACCCGGCACCGCCGCCGCCTCCTCCGGCCGTCCTGCAAGCTCTCGCGACTGGCGCTGCTGCTCCGATCCGAATCCCGCAGTTGACTCCCGAAAAGGTTGCGCAATATGCTGGTGTGTTTGAGCGACAAGTACCACCGGGTAGCAATATGCTTCCCGGAGATCAAGCAAAGCAGATATTTGAGAAGTCCGCTCTGCCAAACGATGTTTTGGGCCGCATCTGGATGCTTGCGGACACCGAGCAGCGCGGTGCTTTGGTTCAGACCGAGTTCGTCATCGCCATGCACTTGCTCGCATCCATGAAGTCCGGTGCCTTGCGCGGCCTGCCCAACATTCTGCCCGCAGCGCTTTATGATGCAGCGACTCGGCGCCCCCCCGTGGGTGGTGTCCTTCCTAGGCAACAATCGCCAACGACCGCAACACCGCCTATTTCCGCCGTCCCACGGCAACTCACCGGCCAGGGCCCGATACCACAGATGCGGACAGGAAGTCCGCTCGGGCGACCGCCAGTAGTAGCTCAGGCCACAGGGGGAGAGTGGTTGGTTACGCCTTCGGACAAGGCTAGATTCGACCAACTGTACGACGAGCTGGATAAGACCAGGAAGGGGTACATCACTGGCCCGGAGGCTGTTCCGTTCTTTAGCCAGTCCAACCTCTCTGAGGATGCACTCGCACAGATCTGGGACTTGGCCGATATCAACTCAGAGGGCCGTCTCACTAAAGATGAGTTTTCGGTTGCCATGTACTTGATCAGGCAGCAGAGAAGCAAGCGCGAGGGTGTCACAGCGCTCCCCACAACATTGCCGGCTAGCCTCATACCGCCGAGGATGCGCGGCCAAGTCCGTCCCCAAACGGCTACTTCGGCATTCGATCCTCCCCCGCAGAGAGTTCAGCCACCGGTGCCGAAACCGACCTCCGCACTTGACGATCTGTTCGGACTAGATGATCCCCAACCCCCAGCACCCGCTCAGGTCGCCCTTGGAACTGGAGGATCTAACGATCCTTTCGGAAATAGCATCAGCCCACCAGCCCCGTCCTCGCCCGTCCGGCCAAGTGCTACAGGGTCAACTTTCAAGCCATTCATCCCGTCATCGTCCTTTGGCCGTGGTCTCACCACCCATGGAACGGGTGGCTCAAACAGCTCGACCCCCAGCCAGGCCAAGGCTGCCCCGCCTCATGTAACGTCTTTTGACGATGATCTTCTAGGTGATGCCGAGCCCGAGGTCACCAAGACACTCAACAACGAGACTACAGAGCTTGCGAACCTCTCCAATCAGATTGGCTCTCTCACCAAGCAGGTTCAGGACGTCCAGAACCAACGTTCGGCCACACAGAACGAGTTGAGCCAGGCCAGTGCCCAGAAGAAAAACTTTGAGCAACGGCTTTCCCAACTTCGTGCTATGTACGAGAAGGAGGCGCAAGATGTGCGGTCTCTTGAAACCCAGCTTAACACCGCGAGAGGCGAGACCAAGAAACTCCAGACAGAGTCAGCGGTGATCGACGCAACCTATCAGGACCTACAAAACCAGCACCGCCAAATTGTGGCAGCTCTTCAGGCTGATCAACAAGAGAACGCTGGTCTTAAGGAGAAGATCCGAGGGGTCAATGCTGAGATTGCCCAACTGAAGCCCCAGATCGAGAAGCTGAAGTTGGAAGCTCGTCAGCAAAAGGGGATGGTTGCCATTAATAAGAAGCAGCTGACGACCAACGAGGGGGAGCGGGAGAGACTCAAGACCGAGGTGGAGGATCTCACCAAGAGCAACGAGGAGCTAGCCCGCCAAGTCAGCTCCAGCAGCTCGCCAGTGCTCACCCAGGTCGCTAGTCCCGCCCTGTCCACGGCGAGTGGTAACAACCCCTTTTTTAGGCGGACAGGCAGCACCGACATTGCCCAGACTTTCTCGCCCCCTATTCGTGCGTTCAACGACAAGAGTTTCGACGATGTGTTTGGTCCCGTGGCCGCGGGTAGCAGCCAGGCTGGCACACCCCCGCCTCCTGCGGCACTCGGACTGTTCAAGCCCCAGAACACTGGGACTTCAACTGGGAGTGTCGGGTCATTTGCCACACCGGCCTCTACCAGCCCGAATGTAAGCCGTCAGCCCACTGTGGTGTCAGAGTCCCAAGCTCCTGCCGACCCGAGACAAGTCGGGCCTGTCTTCCCATCTTTCGGAGATGCACCTGACATCTCTCGCCAGCTTTCGCCCCCTCTTAGCCGAACAAGCCAAGGAGAAGCGACGCAGGAGCTACAGTCCAACCCATCAAACGAGGCTACACCAATGCAAACCGCTAGTTCAGCATCGGAAGCGAAGGCGGTGCCTGCCGAGACCTCTGTCTTTGATGCGGTTGAGGACTCGAGCAAGGGTCCGGCGGGTAGCAACGACTCCGACCCCTTCGGTGCCGTGGACCAAGCCAAGGCCAAGGAGGACTTTGAATCGGCATTTGCCAGCTTCAAGAACTCGCAAGCCAAGACAACGAGCTCGAATGCGGATGCCTCCAAGGCGTTCTCGGCATTCAGCTCCGAATTCCCTCCCATCTCGGAATTGGAACGTGACGACGAATCGGATACTGATAGCGATCGCGGCGGTTTTGAGGACGACTTCGCACCTGCGTCTCCTCCCCCGAAGGCAGCCGAGAAGAGCATTGCGTCGAGATCGGCGTCCCCGACTCTCACCAAGTCTTCCCAAGACACTTCCGGTGCTGCCGGCCCGGCCCCGTCCTCAGTACCCGAACCGGCAGCCGCGAGGTACGACTGTTTTTTCTAACGTCTCCAACACTACGAGGATCCAAACTGCTTGACTACTTTTTTGAACGAATATATGCTGATTTTGGTGATTTGCGGAAATAGCGAGAAACCCTCCTCCCCTGCTCCCACTACCTCTAGTATTTCTAAGCTCACGGGACCTAGCGTGGACGATATCTTTGGTACGGCGCATGCGGCACAGTCCTCTGCGCCAGTACCGGCGGCGACTCAACCCCAAGCATCTTCGGTCTCGGCCAAGGGTGCCTTCGATGACCTCGATGACGACTTTGAAGGTCTCGAGGATGCCAAGGAAGGATCCGCTGACGATGACTTTGCCAACATCTCGCGCTCTGGTCTAGACGACTTCAACGCAGTCTTTGATAGCAGCCCGCCGCCGAGCCAGTCGAAGAGCGAGTCCGCCAAATCCAGCGCCCCTTTCGGTATTGAGAGCAGTTTTGACTTTGCCTCCTTGTCTGGCACCTCGGCCGCTGGTAGTACCGTCGCCGCATCGTCCAACTCTGGCCCCGGCCAGACCAAGACAACCACGGCGGCAGATTCCCACGACTGGGATGCCATCTTCGACGGGTTTGACGACACTCCGAGGCCATCGTCACCCCCCCTTGGGAGCGGCAACGGGACGGCCAAGGAGCCCTCGCGGCCCGCTGCGCCTGGTCGGGCGCTCACTGAGGGAGAGCACGATGACCCAATCCTGAAGAATCTGACGAGCATGGGTTACTCGAGGAGCGACGCACTGGCGGCGTTGGAGAAGTATGATTACAATTTGGAGAGGGTAAGCTAGGACCAAGCGAGGACACCCCGAACCTAAACCCAGAGCCCCGACCCCAGAGCCCCGAGCCCGCTTTCGAGACCCATAGCCTTAGCATGATTGTTTCTCTTTTCCTGGAACCATGGACACTGACGATATTTCTTTGGATATTGTAGGCGGCGAATTACCTTGCCAGTCAATCTTGAGCCACCGAAGCCGCTCTTGGTTGTCGTGGAGGGTGGATGACACAACTATGATAAGGGGAGAGGAGAAGATAAGAGAGGTGTGAAATGAAAATACGTTGCGGGACGGTGAATAGGTGGAGGGACACAGAAGCGCGCAGATTGAGCTTTTGATGGGCGATTATGATTGATTGATACCTTGTCATTTGGGAATCCTCTTTTCTTTGTTGCATTGGACGGACTAGTCACTGTCTTTCGTTCGCTCATAATTCTAATTCACTTTACTCCTCAACTCTGGGCTGCCGTGGTTGTGTGCTTGGTGACCTCTGAGTACCATGACCCACAGTTTAGCTGCAATTCACACTGTGCGATATACTGTAGTTATCCAGAAGCTTTAACCCCGCCACGGTCAGCAAGCTGGATTTGCCCCTCCAACTTTTTTCTTTGCGACCTACGTTCTTGGGCACCGATGACAAAGCACGAGCGTTTTCGACAACATGGCCGACGACGACGAGCAGATCGCTATCTACGATGAGGTCGAAATCGAGGATATGACCTTTGACGAGACCACGCAGCTGTACCACTATCCGTGCCCATGTGGCGACCGCTTCGAGATCGCGCTCGTCGACCTGATGGACGAGGCGGATATTGCTGTTTGCCCGAGCTGCAGTCTGATGATTCGGGTCATTTTTGAGGTGGTGAGTCTGCGATGGTGTTGCTGTCATTTAAGAGGGGTTGTGGATTGGACGATTTGCTGATGCGGAATCACAGGATGATCTGCCCAAGCCGAAGGAAGCACATGTTGTGGTGGTCCCGCCGCCGCAGGAGGAGGCGAAGCAGGATGTTGTTGTTGCTTAAGTGGATGGTATAATATATATTGGGGAGTCTGGAAGCGGGGATGTCATGGTGTTGGCGGCGATGCTGGGCTATCTGCGACCATCGATCTGGCCCGGTGACACCCACGACGGCGAGGACGAGACGGAGCGCTTCACAAGGACATAAACTGGGGGGTCCCTTCGGCTACACCACGTGCTCTGCATGTTTGAGGGCAAACGACGACCCCTCATCCGATGAGGCGAGGATGGCGTTGCCTACTTTGGACATTGGTGATAATCAGCAGTGCTCGCCCAGCGAAGCCTTGGAGATCGCCTCGACGCGCGACCGAGAAGACGCCGCGGGGAGCCGCGGCTTGTAGAGACATGCAGGAGGGAAAAGCATCTCGGGAAATGGAGGGTGATACAACACAGCTCAGAAAAGGGGCGCGGGTGATATCCCGCAGGATATGAGCATATTACCCTTCAATACAAGGCTGCAAGTACGGTAGATAAATACACGTTGCGCCGAAGCGCTCCTTTGCAACCACCAGGCCATCTTTATATCTTTCAGACTTGGAGAACTCCATCCGTCTGTCTCTTCATCGTGCCTCTCGCATCACAGCACCACCATATTCAACAGACAAACTAACACCAGCCCCACAACAGGACCGCCAACCGAGTCTCTCCCAGCGGCAGCGACCGTCGTCGTTGAGGTCCTCGAGCTCGATATCGTCGTTGAAGTCACCGAGTCTGGGATCGTCGTTTTAGATACTGCTAATATATCCGTCAGCCTTTTCTTCAGTCAAGCCAGCATCATTAACAAAGACACATCACTAACTTTGCGTGACTGGCCCCCCAGTTAGAGTTGAAAACACCCCGCCAGAGGTCGCACTTGCTGCAGTGAAATTGCCGAATGTCTGGGCTGCAGCTCCCCCGGCGAGGCTGAGGGTCGTAATGATGAGATTGAGATGCATGTTTCTGGTTTCGTTCGGCACTCCTCCTTATCTCTCCAGTCTCAAGATGATATTGGTGAGGAGAACATTCGGTGGTGAATCCTGAAGCTGGGCTGCGAACGGAGATGTTGGTTTATCATGGGCCCAGTGTTGCCGTTTCTACCCGTCAAAGGGAGGAGGAACATGAATATAGAAGCAAGTCAGTTGCAGGTGTGATGTAATTATGAGCGAAGCGCTACATTTCGTCAAGGGGCGGAGACATGCAGGGGAAGCTGGAGAATTGGAGGCATCCTCATTTTCCCCTGACGAGAGTAATGCAGGACGCCTTCTAGCCGTCTTGTTGACACCTCGGTTTACACCTCATGGTATTCACAAAAGTCTCAGCAGCTGGTAAAGTCTAAGAAAGTACGCTGCACTGTCCGAGTCTACCATTACATGAACACCATATTCGCTCCATTTGTCTAAACATTCGCGAAGACGAAACTGGGCTGCCCAGGCAGGGCGGCTTCCGCAACTGGTGATGTTACGTCGACCTCCTCGCCATTGTTGGTCAAGTCGTTGCCCTTCTTGCTACCCTCCACTACAGAGATGACTTGGATTGACTCCAAGCCAGCAGTTCTCTTCAGACCAGGAATCATTGCCTAGAAGACAAAATTAGTCATTATGACACACATCGTTATGTATATGGGCCGCAACTTACCAACAAAGTCGTCTTCTCATTGAATGCGAGCTTGCGCTCCAGCACAACGCTAGCGGGCTCGCCATCCTTCAAGCGCTTCTTCAAAGTCTGCACAAACGGCATAGCCTTCTTCATCTCTCCCATCTTACTGATACGGCCGTTCAGCGCCTTGTCGTCGATCGTCTGGGTGCTTGTTGCCGAATCCCACACCTCCTTGAGCAAGTCAAGGTACTTGGATTGCCAGGATGGGAACGAGTCGGTGATGAAGACTGTGAGTTTCTTCGGCTTCTTCGGATCAAATTCGCTCTGCTTTCCCTTGGCCATCTTCTTGAGCTGCGCAGATTCCGCCGAGTTGATGTTAGATGCGGTTGCCCTGACATACTCGCGCGCTGCGGAGAGGCTTGTGTCGGCAGCCGGAACCTCGGGGTACCTCTCAAACTGCACGGACGTTTCCTCCTTGAGGACTTCCTGCCAGATATATTCGGCCCAATGGGGGGCAATCGGGGTCAGAATTAGGGCCTGGAGTCTGATATACTTGAAGACCAAGTCCTTGTGGAGAGCAATGCCCGCAGCGTTGCAAGCCTCTCTGTATGAGTCTCTGGCATTCAGGAAGTCGTAGTGGGCTGCCTTGAGAGCGAGCTTGTACGAAGTCTCCTCGTACTGCTTCTTCGCCTCGTGTACGAGGGCGTTCATCTCATTGTCGAATAGAGCATCCTGGAAAGAGTTAAGTTCGCCAGTGCGGAGCTGGTCGTCCTTGACCATCTCCTCGATCCATTCCTTGTTGGTATCTAAAGCCTAATGTTAGCATTCTAGGGTTCTCACGTTAAGAAGGTCATGAGAACATACAGCTGCAATAAGTTAGCAAAGATTTCCAATCAATCAGGTGGTATCAACTCACAAGCGCAAAATAGTGTTGTCGGCCACGTCCTCAACAAAGTTGGAATCGGCGATTCCGTCGCCAGCATCGGCAAGAGCCACTCTCGCAGCATCGGCGCCGTACTTCCTGACGACCTCATCAAGAGTCATGAAGTTTCCAGTTGACTTGCTCATCTTCTCTCCGTTCAGCTGCAGATGTCCGTTTGCGCGGACTGACTTGGGCCAGTACTCGCGAGGGAAGAGCGCGATGTGGTTGTACAAAAAGAATGTAAGATGGTTAGGAATCAAGTCCTTTCCGCTTACCCGGAGGTCAAGCGGGTAGAAATACTCGAATTCTCTCCTCATTCCCTCAAGGGTCTCTCTGGGGATCCCGGACTTGGTGACGATGTCGTCTGTCAGTTGGGTGCGGCAGAAGATGTAGTCCCAGACTTCGTCGATCATTTGCTCGGCGGCAACCTTGCCCTTGCCCTGCTCTCGGCCAAATAGATCGCGGTGCAGCCAGTGAGCAATTGTGTAGTAAGCCATGTAGATCGTCGAGTCGCTCAAACTCTCAACTAGGAAGTAGGGGTCCCAGGGGAGCTTCGATCCTAGACCGTAAGTTCTCGCGCAAGCCCATTGCCTCAACCAATCAACAACACCCTTGAAGGCGTGCTGGGTATCGGGAGACCAGGTGTTGAGTCCGGTGCCGTCCTTGTTCTCGACATAGTCGTACGCGATAGCTCTCCACGAATCCTCACCGTAGTCAAGGTACCACTGGTCCATAAGGGCAACGGTGCTAAGCGGACAGGTTAGCGAACGGCTACAGCTGAAAGATTCGATGATTTCAACACATACCATTCATCACCAGATCTTGACACAACCTTGTTCTCGGGCTCAGAGTAGGCGAAAGCCTCCCCAGCCTTGATCAGCTGCTCTCTGACCTTCGGCTTTGCAACCTCGACTTTCTCGCCCTTGAAATCGCCGACCTTCAACACACCCTGGTAAAATCCCTCCTTGTATGCGATCTCCTTGGCCTCAAGGAGCTGCTTGGCATCCTTGGGGGAAGAAATCTTCAACTTCTTGACCAAGAAAGGCGCCAACAGATCGGATGTGGGGGTCTGGATGATGGGGAAGATCTCAAGCTCGGCCCACTCCTTCTTGATGCCATAAAACTCGGCCTTCTTGGCGAGCTCCGTGACCATAGCAAAATCATCTACATTGGGTTAGACCACACCGGAGAATAATAGGTAGGGATTCTTACCGGGGGAGTCTGAAGGGACTGAGGTAACAACACCGGTTCCCTTTGTCGCCAAAACAGTGTCCATAGGGAGGACACGGACCTGGGGGTGGAAGCTCAGGGGCGCGTTGACCAGGGTACCAATGAGGTCAGAACCCTTGACATCGGCCGCCTTCTCGATAACGCCCTCCTTCTCAAAGATGCCCTGGTGGGCCATGTTTCGGGCACCGCGCTCGGTCATCACGAAATAGTCCTTTTCAGAAGCCTTGAAAAGGCCGTAGTTCAAGGCCGGGCCGACAAAACAACATGTTTGACCGTACATGGTCTCGGGCCTGAGAGTGGCCGGGACCAAAAATACTGATGCATCCTCCGGGACCTTCCCCTTGAGCGCCTCCGCGGCCTTGGGCGCCCACTCGAGGACCTTGAGCTTGAGAGCGGTATATTCCTGGGGAAGGACACCTTCACCCTCGCTGCGATCGTGGTCCATGCAAGGCTGGCCGTCCTTGATGGAGTAAATTGTGTAGCTGTCTCTGAGTTAGCCTCTTCCAGTCCTCGAGCAGCCAATATTTCGATGCGACATACCGCTTGCCGAACTTGATCTTGTTCAGCTCCTTCAGGCGGTTCATCTGCCACCGGACGAAGGCATCGTAATAGGGGTTGGCGTCGGTCGTCACAAACTGGCGTCTCCAGTCGATTCGCGCGCCGAAGTTGGTCAAGTCCTTCTTGCACTCCGGTGGGAAGAACTGAAGCCTTCGAAGGGTTAGCGTGGTAAGACAATTGCCTGGGAAGCGGTCGACGCCTACCAGTACTGAGGGTCGGCAAAGAGGTGGATCTCCTCCATCGGGATACCAACGGAGTGCAAAATCTGCCATTGGTATTTCGCCTTGACTGTCTTCGCCGCGGCCTTGCCCTTCTTTGCGTTGAACTTGGACAAATCCTCTCTCGGTCCCTTGGCTGCGACAGGCGCGGGCTCTACCTCATCCTCCTCTTTGTAGTTCTGGAAGTCCCGACCGAACATCTCAACCTCCTTCACCAGCTTGTCGGCAGAAGCTTTGATAGGCAGGCCTGAAGTAGCGCATCAACATTGTAGTCTCTTCAGTCACCGGCGCGGACAAGACCTACCAGTGCAGTGGTACCCGAGAGGGAACAGACACCGCTTCCCCTGCATCCTCGCGAAACCAGTATGGAACTCGACTGTGAAGAAAGGCGTCAGCATATAATTTTGGCAGGATATTGTGCGGCCTCGGGCGGGCGGAAAGCCGGTTGAGGGGAAACTCGTACTCTTGCTGAAGCTGAACGCATGACCGGCATGGAGACGACCGTTCATGTATGCTATAAGACCAATTAGCAACGGAACCCAGATTGTATCTCGATGACTTCAACATACGGTATGCGATGGTGCCAAAGAACTTGGGAAACCTATGCGCCGTAGGTATTAGCATGCGCCGTTCCCAAAGCCATCCGGCCGTGTAAGTCCAGGAGCGGCCCGGCCCGTCCGGGCGCGCTTGCTCTTCCATACAAGCGCCTAGCTCTTTTCTTTCCATATACAACTATCGGATGGTATAAACATACTTCTCGCGCAGCTCGTCGGCACTGATAGATCCTAGGGGGTACTCCTCGGTCGAGGGAGCGTCGACTTCAAAGACCTTGTCCTCCTCCCATCTGAGCTGGTATTTCTATTCCACCGCAAAGTCAGCACCTGATATCGCCCCAAATAACCCATCCAAGCCCACCTTTTCAATCTCAACGAGGGTATCTCTCTTCTCCGTGCCCTTCAACTCCTTGGTCTTGGAGATGGCCAGCCCCTCCATCGCCTTGGGCACCGACGTGTCGGCCATGTTCGCGGTTCTTGCAGGTGCTCAAATCGCAATCGTTCGGCGTCTCATGGAATATTTTTTGTTCGTTATTCGGAGAAATCCAGGAATTGACTCATCCGCTGGCAGGACTTCCGGGAAAACAGCCAGAATTCGCAGCCAAATGTTTTGAGTCAGAGTCGAATTTTGGGACGTTTGGGACGGCTTGGAGGGGTACGCGGGGTTGACTCGTGCAGTGTGGGTCCTTCCCCACAGGAATTAACACCCCTGTCGTGCCGGTGTGGCGCGTGCGGCGAATCTCAGCCACTCCGGGCCTCGGTCGGTTGACTCCATCAAGGGGCTTGGCGCGGTTGGTCGCGGCGTGCCATCTTTTTCCCTTGCCGTCCCGATTCTGCCAACGGTCCGACAACCCTCGACCAGCCATGCTCCCTACGATTGCGCGCCGGATGGCGCAGGCTGCGAAGCCGCACCTCGAAGCCGCGACGGGTCCGTCAAAGCTTAAGAAGGTATGGCCGCCCGACTTCTCGAGGCTTTCGCCGCAAGAACAGCTCCGATTCGAGAAGAGGTACAAGAGGAGGATACACCACATTGCGCAGCGGCCGCGATGGAACAAGATGATTCAGCTGGCTCAGCTGTTCACAATTAGCTGTAGGATATCCGCGATACCTTCGGCTGTATCCATACTGACGAGTCATCAGTTGTCGTTGTCTACAGTGTCCTTTTCATGGACTGGAGGGACGAAAAACAGCCTTTTGATGACGTATGTAGTTCCTCATACCCCGTTCTATTTATTTAGATCTAACGTCTCATCATACAGGTTCGAAAGTGGTTCTGGGAGTCTTTAGGCATGACATATACGCCCAAACCCAAGCCTTCGAAACCAATCGAGACACCCAGCAGATCGGATACCTGGAAATGATATCCTAGCGTACCTCTGCATTTGTTCAATCCTCCCTCCTGTATAATATATGACTCGAAACACGGGGTCATGGCGTTAGGATACCCGGCATTGGCATGGCGGCTTGATTGTGATAAGGCATAGGCGTTCACGCATCCATAGAAGCTCGTGGGAGTTGGGATATCCCGCGTAAATGATGGAGGGCTCGTTTCCACCGAGTTACGCCGGCTCCAGCTCATGAACTGTCATTGATATGTTTCTATCGCGAGCCATGTACGACGTGATGCCCGAGAGTGTCGAGCCGACGTCATCGTCCGTGCCAAGCAAAGTTTGAGGCCATCCCCAATCCCGATCCTAACCCGCCGCTTCGACCCTCGTTGACGGGCCGCTTGGCGACGGTGCCTTGCGCCCTGACTCCTTGTACTATGCGATCCGTATTTGTCTCAATGACCACGCCGCCCACGATCATCTCTCCCAGGGTAGAATGTAGCGTCTCGAAGTTGAAGATGAGGTCCAGCTCGCAGACGTTTTCGAACAGTCGGTCAAGCGCCTCGACGTACACCTGAATCAGGTCGAGCAAAGCCAGTGGCGACTCGGTCGACGTTGAGATGATGATGAAGTGGAGCGTGGCGTAATGACGGTAGGTTACGAGCGAGGGCACATCGTTGTGAGGCTGCGAGGCCGACTGGGAGGTCCCCGAGGCGGCGAGCAACGGTGGCAGCGGCAGGAAGTTGCAAGAGCCAGTCGGTCGGTTTGATACAAGAGTATAGATCTCGGAGATCAGCCGCTGTTGTATGTTTGTGTCCTGTCGCAAGCGGCTGTTAGGGACGCGGGGAAGAGTGGCGGCGCAACAGCGACGGGGCGCAAACCAGTTGTGTGTAGAATTTAGTCAACCGCGGCTGGCCTTGACCGTTGAAGACCAAAAATGCGTTGATCATCTCGCCGGTCGAGTTTCTCTCGGGGTCATAGCTTGGTGCTTGCGACGGAAAATGTCAACGGGACCTTGCTGGCTGATGTTCAGGGGAGGTCAGGTTGCTCCTAGCTGCGGGAAGGAATGGCGGGGCGCCATGACGCGGACCTAGGGCTGATAGGGGTCTACCAGTAAACGCGCTTATTTACGGCTATGAACGCGTACCGCGCTAACTGCGCACCTTCCTGGCAGGGCTGTCAACTGCTATCGTGACCGAAAGCTTAGGTGGGGTGGTTCTTGAGCTCCAATTGCAAGAGCTCCAAATGCTCAGCTTTGATGCCATCCATCAACATCTCATCCAAGACTTTTCGAGGTGCTCAACGGTCTTGCGCATGCAGTTTCCGACATAAATTCTTTGCAGCTGATTGATTATAATCCCCTACATCCCGCTGGCCGGTGGTCAACCAAATTCCCAAGCAAAGCAACTTTCCACCTCATCCACTCCACCCACTCATGAAGATGTCTCGCTCAAGCTTGATCAAGCTCACCCGGGTAGCCCACCGCGGACTCCAGATGCGCGCTGCATCCGCCAACGCATCCCGTCTCATTAGGCCAACTCTTCTCACCACCCCGGGCTTCAAGCTCCAGAACGTCGTCTCGAGCCCGAGATTCGTCTCATCTAGCTCGGACCGCAAGAAGCACATCACACCCGATGGCGAGGCCGCCGCTCCCGAGGCCGCGCCCGAAGTCGTGCGCACGCCGGCCGTCATAACGGACGCCGAGTACCACGAGGTCGCGGACGCCTACATGGAGCGGCTTCTCACCCACTTGGAGAAGCTCGAGGAGGAGAGCACCGAGATGGACGTCGAATACAGTGTGCGTAACCCTAGCCCCAGCCCAGTGTTACACGGTACCTGATTCGCTGACTCCAAACAGGCTGGCGTTATGAACATCCGATTTGGTTCGGGAACGGGCACCTATGTCATCAACAAGCAGCCTCCTAACAAGCAAATCTGGCTCTCGTCTCCCAAATCGGGACCCAAGCGCTTCGACTATGTCATTCTGGGCGACAGCCAGCAAGAGAAGCAAGGCACTGCATGCGGCGAGTGGCTGTATCTTAGAGACAACACGACGATGGGGGAGCTTCTCCGCGAGGAGCTCGGGCTCGACCTCAGAATGCCGGTTGGCGACTACGGAGAAGAGTAGGCCTTCAGCAACGTACCATCTGAGAGGAATTTCAGGCACCGTTTCCAGCGTATTTGGTGGTTATTGGAGAATAGCGAAGTGCGCAGACTGCTTGGCCATGGGGCTTTATTAACCTGCGTCTAGGCGAAGGCTTGATGCATGAGAGTCTGGTGTATCAAAACCTGTATGTATATTGTCTTTACGTGGGGTGGGAACTTCTGGGTCATGCCTTTTCAGCTCTGCCCTGGAGCGTGGTCGCAACGACGAACTCGTGTCAAGACGCAAAGTAACAGGACCAATGCAATTCCCATGCCTAGGTGCATTCTATATTTACGAGTCCCTCAGTTGATGTTGATGCTGCCGGGTGTAGAGATGGAATATCATCCCGAGGATGCGCCCCCGGAGATTGAATCACAACATCCGGGAGATGCCTCGTCCGTTGGTTATATCTCTAACACTAAAATAGTAAAAGTCTGGGCAGTCTCCATACCTTGAACGGGATCACAGGAGCGCCCCAGGAAGACGAGAGCGCGCGCATCATCACAGTTACTACGAGTTCCTCGCCGCACGCGCCCTCAAGAGAGTGGAACTGTCCCAATGTGGCTCGTTTCCCTCGCTCGCTGAGAAACAGGGTCTGACGGGACGTCTAGAAACGTTCGTAGTCATTGAGCACTGCATTGAGCACTGCATTGTTCTCAAGAACGAGTGTCAGAAGCTCACCTCATGAAGGCTCCGACCAAAAAGGCCAGCCAGTGCAGAACATGCTGTCCAAGCTCCATCACGCAAACTATCGGTCTAGTGTTATACCCTGTGGTACACGCAGACTCCTCGCCACACGCTCTAACAGCCGTCCTTAATGCTACTAAGCTGGTTCCTGTTATTCTGGCACAAATTGCCTGTGGGCTCCTCTAACGCATCTTCGTACGCGTGTGAAGAAGAAAGCCCCATGTTTATTCAGAGCGTTCGCATGCTCACTCAGCAGAGAAACACGCATGGTAAGAAGTCTGAGAGACCAGAGGCAATGTGTCTTGGTTGTTCTCGCTGCGGTGCTGGGTAGCAAGATCCAAGGGCTTGGCAGAAATCGCGACCATCGTGGGAATAGAGCGAGCGCTAGAAGCTGACTAACCTACCTGCCTGTGAGGAACTGACTGTGTGTAAACGAGGCGGTGGTGCTTTGGGTCTCTTTTTGTGGGGCTTGTATTCCGTTGTTATCCTCCTACGCAGTGTTATATGAGACGAATCTGGGCTTACAAAATTTCCTTTTTAGGACCTCGCCCACGTGACACTGCTCACCCCCGCTCAGGGTCGGCTCAGGGCCGGCTTAGGATTTGCTTAGGCTTGCTCACCTTTGCTTAGGCGAAGTACTATTTCCGGCACGCTGCGCTACAGCATGCTGAAATGCTTCAATTCTAACCGAGTGGGCTCAGATTTGTGTGACGACCCTGCAGGACGTCACTTGGGCCGGGCCGGCCCGACGAATCCCCCGCAGAGGGAACAGTGCAGGGAGACGGTACGTACGGTACTGCGCACTGGGCCAGGGGTGCGAAAGACCCGAAGCCCCTACGACCAATGAGGTGGTGCTCGCAGCATGCCGAGTGCTCGCACCACGAGCAGGAGAAGTCTCGCGAGCGGAGCGCTCGCGCAATGCAGAACGCTCGCTCTGCGAGCACTTGCAACACCACGATCAAGGTACGGAGGTACCTCTTAGCTAGCTAGTATAGATAGTCATGGTTGTGTCCACAACCACCGTGAGGGACTCTGGTTCCTCACGCTAGTATTCTATTCAATTGTGTCCTACTGTTCAGACTCACCTCTGTGCATTATAGTGACAGCGACCTACATTGACATAGAACCCCCCGTCTAGGAGTGCTAGCTCAACAAGCCGTCTTCGGAACGCCCCCTACCCGTTAGCGTCCTGCCATACGTTCTGTCTTAACCCGCGCCAGTCCTTTCAAAGCCTGTGTCGGGTGCAGGTCGTAATAATTTGATCCCATATATAAAGATGGCCAAAAGTGGTCCTCATTTTAAAAATGAACAGTCTTACCTTGACCTCTTATATTTTTTCATATTACCTACCTAACCTCTAGAGATTTCACTTCTATCCTTTAACTCTTATACCTTTACCCTCTTTAAAGCACTCTGACTTCCGTTATTTAATACCTTAAATGGATTATTACCTTTAATAAAACTTAAAAATATAAAATGGAATTGGAATTAAAGATGTCTAATTTAATAGATACCTTTATTAAGCGGGCTAAAAGGAAATGCCTTATAAGAGACTGTTTTAAGATCAGCTCTTATATAGTTTATAGGAATCCAAGGCCCTATAACGTTGTTAAACTTCAGGAACCCACAGGGCTGTAGTACAGCGGCTGTGGCTCAGAGGAAGAAGTGCATACTAGTCTAAGCCATACTACAGTGCTTGCGGCACTGTAGGAAGCAAACGAAGGCCTGAGTTACAGAGCAGTGCCATTGTAAATAAGGATGTCACAGCGAATATTAACGCTGGAAACAAGAGGATCCGGAAGGCAGTGCCTTGTGCAATGACTAGAATTGAGTAGAGTTGCTTGCTTTACTAGAATTATATACAGGAGAGGAGAGGGCCTGTTATAGGCTTTGAGAGGCTCTGGAAGAGTTCCAGAGCCTTCTGTAAAGTGGAACTAACTAATACAATAATGGAATAGTACTGCTCTGAACCATTCTACGTGGTTCTGTTAACGTAGTGGCTGACGTGGCCACTGTGATGTTCTAGTTGATTCTGTGGGGCAGTAGCCCCACTGGATTCAGGGGGTGGAACCCCCTTGAATTCCAGAAGGTTCGGAGTGCTCCGGGGGCCCCAAGGGGCCCTGGAGTGGGTTGTAATCTTCTGGAACCCTCTGGAGTTCCAGAAAATTCGGCTGGTGGTTTTGGAGTACGCAACCACAATACAAAGTACCTGGTATAGGGTTCTTAGTAGCTAGAAAATTAACAATAATTATACCAGAGATAATAAAGTTAGCAGAAGATTAATTGTAAAAACTAGTTTATGGTTAAGTTTTTATAAATAAGCCCTAGAGTAAATAAGTTATTTTCTATTAAACAGTTTTAATTTTTATAAACAGTTGTAAGTTTAGAACAGTATAAGCTAACACCTAGCCTTTAGCTTAGTTAATATAGAAGACTCCAGAGTTATTACATACCTCATTATTGAACTGGTGCAGTGACGTAATAGGGAAGAAACTATAAAGAGAACCACACCCACAGAACGTCGCAGTCAGCCTGGAAAGCCGACTCCTAGACTACTAGTCCTCTGATTAGAGAGATACAAATGCAATTAATGTAGAAAAACAGATACGTACCTAGTATAGAATAAGACTTAGTTAGTGATAGTGCCTAGTATGAAACAGAGCTTAAAAAGAACGACAAGGTCAGCCTAAATAGGCGCTCTGAGTTAATATAAGTTTTATACTCCACTTTATAACCTGAACACCCTTAGCTTATTTGAATCTTATTTATGCCTTGGTTCGGCTATATTAAAACCTTAATTTAAGGTTTATATAAATTTTAACCCCTTAGACTTCTAACTTATAATTCTAAAAATGGAATAATATTTTATAATTATAGGGTATGTAGTTATGACTGCAGGGTGTGTGATTAATTACTTTAGGGTATATAGTATATTTATAGCTAATTAGGCTATAGCTCAGTTTATGTTATATTAACTGCTATAGGATACGCTCAGTTTATAAGTTTGCGAGGCGATAACGTCCCGACTACACCCCGACAGCAGACAGCTAGCAGTAGAGGGACCGCTTGCCCTCACGGGCGGAGCTTTCAGCTCCTACGGTGTAAGACAAATAATGATTAGTTTATAAGTTTATTTAGGCCTGTTTATAATTACAGCTTATATTAACACTTAGACTTTAAACAGAATACTTTACACTGCCTAGGAGAACTGAGGATTTTGCAGGTGCCTTGGGTTTGACTGAAGAAACCACGGGAGGTTTGTCAAGTCGTTCTGATAAGCAGCGGACCTACGGAACCGGCGGAGACGGGAGTGATATCCACCCCTTACAGTCAAACACCAACATCTCCGCCATTCTTGCCAAACTCGTCAGCCCCGGAACCAAACCATCAGCAAGGTCAGCATCGGCTTCACCTCGCTCTGAATCAAATCCACTGCTGACCCTTGAATCTGCGGAATTGACCTTGCATCCTTAGCCGCCACCCTTCGTGATACCCCCGAAAACGACCCGCTCAACCTCATCCTCCTATCCGAGACATTCCGATCCAGCATCTTCTCCTATAGCCTACTGTACGTCCCCCTTTCGCCCTTCCCTATTCCCTATGCGTTGGGCTCAGATCATATATTCTGCTTGCGCAGTTGAAACAAAACTTGAACTTCCAAAGGAGGGAATATACTGAGTAGTAGTCGACTTGCGCCTTAGCTCTTATAATCACATTTGAGTTTGATCCGAGAACCTCGGTATCAACACTTGATAATACGTTTTGGGTATATTCGCAGAAGGGTATCTATATTGTGACAGCATGTTTGAAAACAAAGAAACAGGATGGATGAACACGGGATACGTATTCAAAATTCCTTTGGAGACAGTCACCGTGTTTGAAACCATATTTGAAAGAAAACGAAAGAAAGACATTTTCATGTGCCGAGGCAAGTGAACTCGATTCAGTGAATAACGCTGAATGATGTAAGCATAAGCGCCAGAATATCAAGTAGTAAGGGTCAAACTCACCTTCTTGGAACTTCTGTATCCATTTCCCTGACTTTCAAATCCCTCACCAGCCTCTCCTCGTCAAACATGATCACAAGCTGAGCGTGCCCTCTCTGGACGGCCAGACTTGTCGGGGTATCGTCATCGACATCGACGTTATCTAAGTCAGCACCGTGATCAAGGAGAAGCCTGGCGATGGCTGCGTAGCCGCCGTATCCACACATGCTCAGCGCCGACCATCCCCACCGGTCTCGTGCATTGACGTCCATCCCCAGACTGATACACTCGGCCACCTTGTCAATGTCGCCATCACTCGCAGCCTCAATGATGGCCGTCTCTTTCTTCACCAGTTTCTTGATCAACCCAACCGGACCGGTACGCCTGCGGACTTTGGGCAGTGAAAGCTTGACTGTGTCATCCGTCATGCTGGCCGACGAGCGGTCGAGATCGAACCTTGCGTTGTTCCCCGGCCACCACTCCGCGCGCTGCCGTCGCAACTCCTCCTCAAATGTGTTGTTGGCTGCGTGGAGCGTAGACGATATGGAGATGCTGCCCCTTTCTGACACAGATGCGTTGCTCCCGCCGTATCCTGAATCGCTGGGTGCGGCAGATAGTTTTCTCCCCGCCTCCGCTGCTGTCGGTAGATCACATGGCGCTATTTCGTCTAGCTCGCCGTCTGCTATCGCTTTTTGGATTCGCTCGAGAATGAAGGCGTGGTTCTCTTCGGCGGCGGGTGGGCTGATCCCAACGTCTTCTAGCTCTCGGCGCAGCTCTGTCCATACATCATTTGTTGAGAGTGCATTCGCTGCGTCTTCTGTTGTTACGACGGAGCCCTCGCGCAGACCGGCCTGCACTTCGGCGAGAAACTTGGTGAGTTTCTTTTCGATGCGTGCCGTGGAGGAGCTACGGACAGCATGGTTAGCTAACTGGCGTTCTGTTAATGTTTTAGCCCAGAGCGATAGAACGCGCACTTGATCATGGCCGTGTTGAAAGCCGTCAGCAGCGTCACGCTGCTCGTCAGGCGGCCCTTGATATCAGACAAGTCCCGCAGCCCAAAGTGCATGCGGTCCCAAGTGCGCTGGGCCTGGGTCCCCAGACTTTCGTAGCGGACGACGATGGCATCGAGCTCGTCCAGTGCGCCGCGGCAGCCATCGCACAGGATCGTCAGTCGGTGGCGCCGCGATATGTCCATGGTCTCGCAGTTCTCAACCATGAAGTCGTTCGTCTCGCTAAGAACCGCATGCAGGGACATCAGCTCGGTCGACAGCCGCGCAAAGTCCTCGGACGAGTCCTTGCACGCCTTGTATAAGCGCCATGCGCTGCGCGCGACGAGCGCGAGGTCGCCCACCCCGATTCCGAAACTCATGTTCTCAGGGGCGATTCCGAAGAAGGTCAAGTTGACAGAATCAATTGCAAAATATCGGATGGAGGAAGGATGCCAACTGAATGTTCAGCTGCGGGGTCGTTACTGCCTCAGGGGGCCTATGTTCTCTCGGTCTAGACTTCGAATGTCTCAGACTTGAGACCAAAAGTGCCGCGACGGGAAATTGAAAATGAAAATGAAAACGAGGTTTCTGACGATATTCAATCTCTATCTGACAGCTCCTATTTCCCCGAGTCTTACCATGAGTGTCGGGTCCCGTAATTTAAGGTGCGGCACGCGGAGCGCGTTGCAATGGTCAGGGGGTGACAGTGCCTGGGGGCGCAGCGTCGTTTGCTGCGCCTCCCCGACCAACTGAACAGGGAAACAGGTGATGGTTTATTGGACGAACGCCATGACAATTTCAGCCTCCCCGTTATCTGTAACCTCCGATAAGACGAACAGAGCGCTTGGTACAGATAGCGCGCGTGATGAATTGAACCAACCCATTTCCAGCGCCTTGCGGCCTGGGGCATCGTGTTACCCACCCTGGAGTTCAACTTCGACCGAGCGCAAGGGAAGGGAAGAACGGCCTCACCGCAGTCATCTCACAACGAATCGCCCTTGTCACTTGAGGACAGCTGACATGCTCCAAGGATACTCGCCGTACAACGGTATACTGGCAACGCCCAATCCGAAGTAGTTATGCTTTAGGTTGGCTTTACTGAAGCGACGAGAGACGCATCGAGGTACCGACCTACTTGGTATCCTTCAGGTTTAGCTGATGGCGAAAAACTGACGCTTTTCTATCGCGACTTTGTAGGTGCCGCAATAGAGACTACTAGCTTAGACACAGCTATGTGTTTCTTGTCAAAGCCTAACATAGCTAGGTAGAAACGTTAGTTCCGAAAACTCAACATGGCCTTCAAGGATGCTGAAAGCCGCGGAGCATAGGATCAACCCATCATCATCGGCTTTACGCTACCAAAGGACAATTTAGACATGCAAACAACCCAAGTCTGTTGAGCTTGCATTCAAATCAGATGGATTCATGCGCCGTTTTTACTTCTTGAACCATCGATTCGTCGTTCTTCGATCGCTGCGTGGAACAAACAAATCAAATCCGAGGCTGCAAGCTGCAGGTTGTAGGCCTCCCCGCATCCGTGATGCAAGACCTATCGTTTAGCCAGCCAACTCTTCGCGTGGACTGAGTGGACCAAATTTCAGGACGGCTCTGTGCATAAATTGGCATGGCCGTGGCGGGGAATTTCGCAGCTTCTCTCTCTTCTTCATCTTCACCCTCGTCGTCAAAGACACCATCAACCCCATCAGTCGCAGCCGCGCAACACATTAACCATGTTGTCCTGGATTATTGCCCTATACCCCGTGGTATGCTCCCCCGCCAAACCCATCCTAACCTTGCTAACCACCATTCGCAGCTCGTCCTCGCCCTAGCAGGCGTCGCAATGTCCGTCACCTTCTCCCCCTTTTCCCACCCTTCTCCCCTATTCTAACCGCTCCCAGCTACGAACACCACAAAACCACCTCTCTCTCCCTCCCCATCTCCCCCCTCCTCACCACACTAACAATCCTCCTCCCCCTCCTCGCAGCCCTCAACGCCCTCTACCATCCCTCCCTCCTCAAACTCTCCCTTGCAAAAACCGCTTCCACGGCCCAAAAACTTCTCCCCACCCTCCTCCAAGCCCTCCAGCTCATCCTCACCACAATCCTCGCCACGCTGCTCGCATCCGACGCCCTCCCCTCCCCTGTGCGCGACTGTCTGCTCGAGACGCGCTGGAAGGAGTTCTGGACGGGTCATGACGCAGATTCCATCAGGAGGGTGCAGGATGCGCTGAACTGCTGTGGCTTCAGGACTGTGAAGGATATGGCGTGGCCCTTTCCTCATGGTACACCGGGAGGGGGCACAGGGGAGGAAAGCTGTGTAGCAAAGTTCGGGCGGACGGTGGCGTGTCGCGAGCCGTGGGCACAGGCGATGCGGGGTGGTGCAGGGTGGGATGGAGCGGTGGTTGTTGCTGTGGGGATGTTGCAGGTGTTGAGCTGGGTGATGGGGAGGAGGTGGGCGGAGGTGAGGTGGAAGGAGAGTTTTTGGGGGAGGCTGGTGGTCAAGCTGTTTGGAGGGCGGGAGGGGCGTGGGTATGGTGGAGGAGAGGGTGCGAGGCCGTTGTTGACGGAGAGAGAGGAGAGGGAGAGGGATGCTGATGTTGAGGAGGGAGAGGGCCGTGATGGTGATGGTGGGTATCGGTATGGTGGGACGGACCATTCTCAGAGGGATGGGTAATTCTAGCGGCGGGAGTTGTAGTGATGGCTGGCAAGAGAGGAAACACCTGACTAGTAGCTAGGATGTAGTTTAGCAGCTTGTATGAAGGTAATGTGTCTGTCTTAGCCATCGAGTCACATTTTCAAGTCCATAACAGAAGACTTCTTTCGGTTATGAACGGCTCAGCACATCATGACTACGATCGAGTTGATTGTGTGCCTATACCGATGGAATATTGGGGGTTCGAGCGAAAGTGGGAAGTGTTGCATCGCTTTTAAGAGGTAAGTGTACTTCATCTTAAATGTCTCACAAATGTACAAAGACAGAGTTGCATTATGTGAAATTTGGCTTATGCCGAAACTCTACTGCTTTTTGGCCATGGAACTCTGAAAGTAATTTAGATTTAAAGGAAAAAGATCCTTTCAGCGCCGAGCACAGCTCAGACCACACGATCTTCGCTGGACATGGTCATGAAGCATTATGATCAGAGATAGGGTATCAACAGTTCAAATTTTGATCATGCTATCTTGCTAAACCATCATCATCTCGTCCATGCTGAAGCGTACCGCACGCTACTCATCATACCTACCTACCTACTCAGCTATTGCGGCAGGTTATCCGTGTGAAAGGGACAGTCCTCTCCGTGAGAACTGTTGTCTGTCCTGACAATCTCCTTGTAATCGGCCAGACACTCCCAGCAGAACTGGTACCGACACTTGATACCTGCTCCGTCGCCCACAGCACTGTCAGCCGGTGTACTGACCATTGGAGCCACATTGGTATGACAAGCTTGGTCAGGCCGAGTAGGCATAGTTGAAGCCACCTTCGCAGCGGATGTGCTCGTTCCACGGCTTGCCACACTGCCAGCAGAACTGGTGAGTACAGCCAGAGCCTGGTGGCGGTCAGCCGTAGCTTTTACCTTTTGTTAAAACATCAAGGTGGTGAAGGAAATGTATGCTCACATATCATATGGGAACTGTTGATAGGTTATTCATCAGTAGAGACTCAAGTCTCAAAAACGAAGCGACTCACCACCCCCCATTCTTCTCAATACTCCTCGCACAGCCCGGGCACAGCTTCGAGATCTTCCCGACAACCTCTTCGCTGGCCTGTATCTCTTGCGCCCGCCGGATACGATCGAGGATCTCGCCGTTACTCGGGCCATCACTCCCATGTATGCCCGACGGTGTTGGGAAAGACCGGATCAGATCCCACTCCTCACACGACACATCAGCGTGCCAAAGCGACTTGTGATGGAAGCACGTCTGGCCTCCGCACGAGGTGCATGTAACGATGGGCTGGTCGACGCCCCCGTCGTGGATCTGTCCGCTTCCGCAGCCTGCCGCGCACTGACAACATCATGTTAGCAAGGTACTCCTATGTTTCATGGTCGTAGTGGCATACCCAAACAAACCCCTCGACCCCCTCCAGCGCCTGGCGGATCGACATATCATTGTACCTTTGTCTCGCTCCGTCGTCCGCATACAGCTGTATTGCCTCGTAGCTTAGAAGCTCTTCGCACTCCGGGCACGCGATGCGCGACCACATTTTCCCGCTGAGATCGATAGTTATCGCGGTCCGGACACAATCCAGGCATGTACACGGGACATGGTCGCATGTGTTTGTCAGTGGTGCTGTGGGGAAGTCGGATGCCGCCTTGGGCTCGAGGCAGACGACGCACTCGGCGGGTGGCATTTTCTCCTGACGGGGATCGTGGTGATATGGAGCAAACGTGGAGTGCTGAGCTGGAAGGAGCGTCGAGCAGGAAAAAGAAGACATGACAGGAGTAAACAGAATGATGCCGGTATGTTCCCAGGTCATGCTCTGGTTATATCGTCTGTGTTGCAGCGTCCCAACCACGCTGACGTCAAACCGCAATGGCGCTGGCCAACGCGCGGACGAGGTTCTCGGATGTGGGAGATCTGCTTCGAAATTAGTGGTAGGCCTCATCGTATCACCATGACGCCCCCTCTCCAATCCTCAACCCAATCAAGACCAATCGCCTGGACCGCGATGCTGTAGGCCTCATGGCATGCACGCCACTCGTATGCCCCCGCAGAGTAAACAAATTAGAACCATTGGGAGAGGTGCATAGGCTTGGCTCTGCCCAACCAGAGGCCGAAAACAAAGCGAATCCCGAGCCCAACCGGGGGAAAAGCCGGCGCACAGCTGCTCGGGGTTTGGGCAATGTTGTTGCGGGAGGCTTCCCGAGCCGCCAACGAAATCAAAGCTGTTATCTGAAGCTATCGTACCTACCTATCAATAGGGTGGAGACCCTGCAGGTCGTTACTTCAGGTGCGGACTCAGCACGACATTGGTTGGTGTGCCAGGCACTGTACGCATACAGTACAATCACTGGGGCACTGAGAAAGGGGGCTGGCAATATCGACAACAAAAACATCGTTTGGAGAAACAAAGCCCCTCGTCACATCTATGCAATTACAAGACAACTTCAGCCGAGAACGCCGAGCACGTAAACGTCGCAGGTCCTCCGGTGAAAGCCTCAGTGCCAATTTGGTAGACTGCGTGCACATGTCAGCTTCACACATTCATTTCCAGGTTCAGCATTGTGGTAAGACTCACCAATGATGTTCTGCTTGCTGGCAGGGAACTGATGGTTCTTCTCCAGGTAGTTGTAAAACTCCTTGAGATCTGCGCTAAAGTTCTTGATCGTGCCGGAGGGCGGGACGAAGCTGTACACTCGCATGGCTCCGTTATATCCAGTCCACAGGTCCCAGGTCTTGCCAGCCAGCGTGACTGTGGCAGCGACTTGGCCGATGGGGTAGACGTTTCCGAATCTAGCCAGCCTACGACACAAATGTTAGCTTTTTAATCGGCCTTAACTCCTTTCTTCGATGTTCAACTTACCAAACCATGAGCTCATAATCCCCACTGCTGTTCACATGGTTCGGATCCTCGGCCGTGAACACATCATAGGCCACATTCGCACGAATATTCTCATTATCGTACTGCCACGTCACTGAAGTTGGCATCTTCTTGACAGCGCTGATCTTGGTGCCCTTGGCCACAATGCGGCCAACATAGGGGTAGCTCTTGACGTTGTTTTGGCCTCCCTCCCACTTCCACGTCGTGCGCCACTTGATGCCGGCGGTGGAGGCGCCATCGAGGTACGTGCACTGCTGGCCGGAGGTTGCTGCGTCTTTGCCCCAGAGGTTGTTGAGCAGCTCGTAGCCGAAGCCCGACCAGTAGGCGTACAAGTCGCAAAGGGAAGCGGTTGTTGCCTGACGGGGGACGATGTCCATGGGGGCTGGGACTGTGGCTGACTGCACGCCGGCAGCAGCGAGGAGGGAGAGGAGGATGGAGGCCTTCATCTTGATTCAGGGGTACTTGCACTGCTGATCTGGTCCGCTAAGGCGGCTTCCTGTCCAGAATAGGTCCAGCCATTGTATTTATGTGTCTCTGGTGTGAGCTGGACTGTGGATATCTTGCCATTGGCGTTGACTGATAATGCTACCATGCCGGTACTAGGCAAAATGACTGACAGCGGTCCGGGTCGCGTAGACAAACCACCAAATTGCCGGAGATCCCGTTCCGTGGGAGAGCACCTGGTGTAAGGTATTTCCTGGGGTCCCCGCACCGACAGAATACCGCCCAATTGGCGCGCTTGCTAATCGGTTCGGAATCCGGCGCGGCGAACATGTGTTCGGCGGGACTTGATATTAGCCTGCCATTTCTGACCGTCTAGCCCTACGGCAGTGGACCGCAAGCCATTGGGATGGAGCATCGCAGGGTAAAAACCCTCATGTCCCGTGTCGTGTGAGGCGTTGTCTCTAAGATACGGAAATAGAGGAAGCATGCGCCATAATGCCAATTGAAGCTTGCCGTTTTGGGACAAATAACAGTTGACGACGTTGGTAGTTCCCAATGCCGGCCCGTTCTTCGAATGACTTGTTTCTCGCAACCACAGTCTGGAGATTGGCCGCATGACGACGAGAGAGGACTCGGAGCTTGAGAAAGAGGCGGAGCCGGCGACATACGAGTAATCTAGAAGAAAGGAGAGCGAAGCCTCAACGGCGGAACTTGCCTTGAAGCAGCTCCGGTATGGACGGAGGGAGGGATTACCAAAACGATGACTGGTAGGGAGGCTCTGGTCCTTGCGCGACAGCTACAGAGGATCCCGCCTGGCGAGGAGTTTGATGGGAGTATAGAGTTCAGGTGTGACTAAAGTTTGACGGCCGGTATATTCCTTGAGTTGTGGTGTAAGCACATATGTGTGTAACCTTTTCCGTATACTGCTAATCTTGGGTTCCTAGTATCCGTCCTTCGCCGGACCAGCCACCTCGGTTCCATAGACAGCTGCAATCTTCTTCCCAATTGACTCGCCACTCAAGTATGCACCGGCCACTGTACCACACTCCTCAAACGGAGCAGCGTGCTCGCCACAGAACCATAACCTGCGATCCGGACAACCCTCCCTGATCGCCAACACATCCTTGTCCGCCTCCTCTATGCCAATTTGAAAGTTGCAATAACTCCCGAATCCGCTCAGCCCGTCCTTCAGCCACTCGGTCGCGAGGATCGCTTTCGGCTTACAATCAGTATCATCGGGGTTGAATCCTGGAAGGCGGGAGTAATAAGGGCGGAAGAACTCATCTAGGAGACGGGTCTTTTCCACTTTTGATTTCCCATGGATCATGTTCACGATGTGACGCGAGCAGTCGCCGTAGAGGTAGAAAAGGATGGTCGGGTGGTTATTCGGCTCGCGGAAAGTCGACAGATCCCAGATCTCCTGGGGCCAGCCCTGTGGGTTGGTTTCAGTAGCGTACCCAGGGGTGAGCCAGTTACTGTAGCAGGGGAAGGTATCTGCTGCCGGATCTTCGTTCCAGAAGACGCGAGGGAAGGTGATAAAGACCTTTTCGAGCTGGGAGAGCGAGATGCCGTTGATTGCTGCCGTCAGTCGCCGAGGAAGTGGAGGAGAAAATACATCCTGGTGGCGTTTTAGCCAACCGAGAGGGCTGGTCATGACGACTTCATCGAAGGATAGCGTCTCGCCGGCCGAGGTTGTGATGACTACAGGGCGTCCAGTTGATCTTCCTTCGGGCGTTTCGACACTCGTCACGAGCGTGCCGAGACGGATACTCGCACCGTCTAGTGCTGGCTTCGCGGCGCGCTGAAGGATCGAGGAGAAGGTTGACTCGACAAACATCTCGTCTGTCCGCCCGCGTCAGTCTTATCGACTCCAATGAAGTCAGGGGTCAGGGAGCACACACCTCCGCCACAGCATTCCTCCATCCATGCAAATCTCAGACTCTGCTTCCACACAGGCTCGCCCACATACGCACCAAACACCTCACTCATCTGCACCAAGAGCTTGCGCTCCACCTCATCAGCCACAACCTCCTCTGCGCGGCGTCGTATGAAGTCCTGCAGAGAATCCTGGCTCGGAATCCCCTTCCCGTCATCCTCATCGCGCGCCTTCTCGCTGAACTTGAAAGCCTCGTCGATAATCTCCCACAGCAAGGTCGACAACCGCTCCGTCTGCTCAGCCGGGAGGGGCTCCCCCGCCGGGTTGAAGATGAGCTGCTTGTTGTTCCAGTGGTGCAGCGGGGTATTTGTGTCAGTCGCTAGTTTGTACACGGGATGGGGCTCGTCGGAGTCCGTCCAGGCATGGATCCAGTTGGGCCCGATGTCAGCTGTGTAGCCGAGGTCATCGGACTGGCATATCTGCGTTTGAATGTTAGCAGAGGTCAGGCATTTGACTCTTCGAGAGGAGGAAAAGGGACGCTACCCTCCCGCCTATCCTATCGCGCGCCTCGAGGATCGTGACTTTGAAACCATGTGACAGGAGGACATCAGCGCAGCGAAGCCCTGATACCCCCGCGCCGACGATGCAGACATGTCGTTTTGGAGCGGCGCCCTCTATTTGAGGCATTTGTCTTGCGGGCACTATCGCGAGTTTGGGTGAAGTTGACAGACCCCGGCCCGGCTTCGGGGAGCAGCGAGAAGCTGAAAGAGAGGGCGGTGGCGCAGTCTGCAAGATTGAAGCACCTGCATGCAGGCGGCTTGGGCATGCGGGGCTAAGCGTTGATGCCCGAAAACCAGGTCGAGCGCTTGGGTAACACGTCCCTTTTATCTGATTGGCTGGTGTCTTGCGTTCGCTTGGCGTTCTTGACGGTGGAATAGCTTGATACATATTACAATGTGACTGTTTTGTCTTCATGTGATAATGTCTGAACACGGAATATGGGTGTGAGGACTCGGGGAAGGGAATGTTTGCTTCATATGACAGGTTGTAAGGTTGTAACGAAAACGCGAACACAGCTCATAACACACAGTTTATAACACAAACGCAATCACAGGGTCTTTGCAAACCGGATGCCATCTGCGACCCCTGCAGCCGTTCGCGACGTGCGCTACCACCAAATCGTCAAAACGGACACGCCAACCGGTCCGCGATTGCGATTTCCGTTTGTCAACAACAAAGGCAAAGTGATTGGACGGTCAAGGTATTGTGTCTACATCTAGTTTCGGAAGCAGTGTACCGTCGAAAAAAGGGAAGAAATCCTTGCGCACATGGCTGCTGGTAGAACCTGGTCGGATCCAAAGGACGACGGGACGCAGCTTAAGCTCCCCGACCTGCCCTCCCTGGAAGATTGACTGGCAATGCTTGCGGTCAACTACGACTGTGGGGCAATTTCAAAGGCAAGGAAAAAGGACGATCCCAATTAAGTGTCACCGGCCGCTTTCGACATATACCAGCAGATTGGGTGGAAGCAGTACATCTTCGGGGAGGACGACGTGGGGCCGCTCTGGGATGGCGCCCCATTTGATGACGACTGGCGTAGCAGCAATCTTCCACCACGAAACAAGATCGAGTTGAGAAAAAGGACAGATATCGTCAATGTTGATATCGATCAGTTTTGCCGGCGCGGGTCCAACAATGGATCAACAGTTCCCACGGGAAGCCTGAGGAAATGGACGAGGTGGGCCAAGCTACAGGAAATAGCAATGCAGAAGGCAGCAAATCTCCCGATTGCATGGGGCTAGACGAGACAGACCGCCGCCAAGGATCCGGGGCAGACCTAGACCAGACTTTGTCCTCGTTTCCCTTCAAGTTCGTCTACCAGTTACCTTTGTTGCTACCGCAATTCCTAAAAGCCCAGGCCGGAAGCAAAGTGTTGGCGCCCACAGCGACCCTGCCTCCCTGGGCGTGTTAATCCTCAAAGAAGAAACCTTAAGCCAACCGGCTGGAGATGTTTCCTTCTGAGATTGATGCTCACCCCCCGTCAGAAGACAGCAACGCTCGACGGAGGTCCGTCTTGCTATCCTACGGCGTGGCAGGCTGGAACCCTGATAGGAGTGGGTATCAGACAGCGATATCCGGGCCGAAACAACCTAAACTCAGTGAGATCTGCTGCGGGGATGGAGCAAGACTGTGCATCAACTAACTCCTTGTCACAGGACAGCTTCTCAATGTGTTGCGCACAAGCGAGGGCAAGTTGAAGAAGCTGGAAGGTCCGGGGTCGACGAACATGGTCAAGCCGAGATTGATGCGACCGCCTGGCACGCCTTGGGGTTCGACGCCCACATCAATTGCAGGCTAGTCCCAGACCCACACTTCGTTAAGAAGTGGAGGCGTACGAGCCGCCAAATGGCAGAAGCCAGGTAGTCGGAAAAGGAATGACGCAAGGGTCTGCCTGATACTGGCTTTTCCGGATACCGACACGAACGAGCACAAGTATGACGGTTACGAGGCTCGGATGGACGCCAGAGTAAAGGCGTTCCGGGAGCAGACACAGATGCGCAAGGCCCGCCACGCTCAATATCAATCATTGGGACTGCCTGCCATCTGGCAAGTTGCGCAAGAGAATGAAAATAGCGGGAATGAGAGACCGGATCTATGCCGTGAGCAATGCCGGCGAATTTCAGCTGAGGCTGTGTTGTCCTCCCTCGCTCCTTCTGCAAACTATTCATCTTAGAGCCTATCATATAGCAGAGATAGAGCGTTGTAGCGCAACTTCCCAAGTCTGCTTCTCGGTAGTGAATGACATCCCGCAAAGTCTAAACATATTTGAAGAGGGAAAATGTAATTGTCAGAGGTATTCATTTCATGCCCGGTATGTTATGACAGGCAAGTGCGTAATGTTCAGCCAGCGATGTTAAAAACACCCAGGGAATGCACAGCGGTTGGCAAAAATGCAGAGAAGTGATATTAGCAAAAGTGCAAGCAAGGGATATTTGCAGAGGCATAAATAATAAACATCGGAAGAGATCTTAGGAAAGGAGGGGAGATTGCAAAAAGTGTAGGCAATATTTCAAAATGTCAGAGAAGTGGCTGGATGCAGTGAAAGGTACAGGTAAGAATAGTTTAAACAGGGAAACTAGCAGGCAGATATGTCTAGATGTGGAAAGTTTTTAATTTTCTCAAATTTTCTCGAATTTCTAAGGAAACCCTTATAATTAAGAGTTTTTAAGAGATAGCACGATATGTAAATAATCTGAAGAAAACACGAAAATTAGGCAGGAATTATTTTCTGGCCCGGCAAGCTAACGTACCTCCTAGCGTATCTTAATGTAGGAAGAGTGGTCAGCGGGTGTGTTTGACCAATACAAAACTATCATCCGCGACGAGAAGCTTCATGCATATATTACAGCAACAAAAAACGCACAGGTCGCAAGTTCCATCTTTTTCGAGAGGCTCGAAGCCTATTTTCGAGCATTATCCGAGGAACATCCGATTATCCCTCTCGTCAGGCAGCTCGATGATGACCACAAAACGACCGCGTACATCATATTCGGTAAGCGCATGAAGGACGACAAACAGGACAAGGTGGCAGACAAGGCGATGGCCGACTAAGAGATCCGATGGGTCGATCTGTAAGTTTCACCTGCTTCTCTGCAGCCCTTCTCCGCTGATTCACGAGACGCAGCTTGGCCACATTGATGAGCTGGACGCTTCAAGGACGGCAACGGAAGGCGGAATTGGCAAGGTTTGCATGGCAAATTCCATCGTTTGTGCGTCAGGGGTAGGTACTCCGGCATCATCCTGCCAACACATTATTATATCAGTGTCGTACAGTGGTGGATGGCAATATATCGCAGCCCATCTTGCAAGTTCACTTCTCCCGGCACGACTCCGGCAACCGTTCTTCTCTTCCCAGACCGACTCCTCTCAGGCTAGAACGGAGGTGTACAGGTTTTTCCAGCTTATGGCCCACATCGCAGACGAGCGTGTTAAGAAGAGCAACAAAGGACACAAGTCTTTTATCGACACACTGACCGAGGCGTATCGAATACTTAACCGCGGGAGAGAGATGAAATCCGGAGGCGATGAGTATCGGGCTAGACGCAAGGAGGACGTTGACAAACTGCTGCGCAACAACCGGTTCAGCTTGCTCGACCGACAGGACGCCGCGACAGATGACGACGCTGGCCAATTAACCCACGATGCGCTGTCCCACCCGAAGCACAAGAGGTCGAAGAGAGCGAAAGGTAAACGCGGGAAAGGTGGCAACCGCGGTAAGCGCGACAAATTCGAGGTTGCCATGGCAGAGGCTGCAAAGATTCCCTTCACAGTTACCGCTGGGCTGACGAGGACGAGTACGCGATGGCTGCCATGTCCCTCATAAAAGAATCAACAGTGCGGTGGTAGCCTCTCACTCCAATGCTGCGGTGGGCATGGTTGAGCGGGACGCCACGCGGATATTTATCCGCTTCAAAGAGGACCGGGACGCATATGTGACGATGGCGAAGCCCTGGTCGAACTAAACATCAGCGGGACGAAAGGAGCACACGACTGGCCTTCTCAGTCTGTAGTAGAGGCTCTGGTCGCAAGTGTTGATGACAAGGCGGTGGGTGAGAAAGAGGGAGTGTGCCGGAAGATTAGGTGGGAGCAGCGACCGGGGCAGGAATAGCACTCTCTCACTATCAAGGCAAGCTCTGTATATAAGTTTTGTATGCTTTTCCGTGTTTTTAAGAGGTGTTTCTGCATTCCCCGACAGTCTCTTCCAGTGTAACCAATGCCTCTAACAATCCAAGAAAGGCGTATATATCGTCGACACACCCAGTGCGTTTCGGTGTTATACGCTGTCCTGCATTCTCGAGCGGTCTTCCTGCACTCTGCCACGGCATCTTCCAATGCAGCCAAGGCATATCTCGATGCTTTGAAGGCCTATTGCCGTGCGATCAAGGCGTCCAACAGCCTGAGTAATGCCACACGTACTGTTCATCCAGCCCGTGAGTCTCAGTATTCTGGGCTATGTCATACCCGCGAGAGGTCTTCCTGCATTCTCTCCCAGCCTATTCCAATACAAGGGAGGTGTATCCCAATCCATTCAAGCCCTGTTGCAATGCAATCGAAGCGTCTAGCAGTATGGGCATTGTCACACGTAATGCTACTACAGCCCGTTCCTTATAATGCTCTCGGCTGGATTACACTCTCTCCCGATCTTCCTGGATCCTCTCCCGGCCTGTCACACAAGGTACCGTCAGGAAACTCAATCCGAAGCAGAGAGCTGCTCCAGCTCGACGTCTTTGTTGACTGCCAGGAATATGTGCTGCGGCGGAATGCGTGGTTTCTTGTCATCGCGTGCAGCATTTCCAGCAAGCTCCATCATCTCAGCGAGGAGGTACTCGAGTACGGCGGCGAGATACACAGGCGCCGTTTTGCCGATTCGGAACATGTTGCCGAACCTGTCTCGGCGCAGGAAACGGCGGATCCGACCGGCAGGGAAGATGAGCCCGGCTCCAGTCGCATGGTGCGGCTGTCAGGTAGCCGGTCAGCATGTGGTGGATCACAACCTAGAGCTACCTACCTAGTTAGTAAAGCGTCAATGTTTAAATGATCTGGACTGGAGCGTCAACGTCAAGGACAGTTTTTATCACTGTGATGGGGCACGTACAGAAATATCGACGTGCTAATGACGTGAGTGTGTCAGGGCTGCCAAATCACGGCCACCAGTAAAATGAGAATCGCCAACGCTGCAAGGTAGGTAGACTGTTAGCTGAATCCAGAAAATAACTTGCACGGAAATCTTACCAGCCACAAAGCTAAACAGTCGTGACTGTTGGTTTTTGTAGAGGAAGAGTAGTATTTCCTTCTTCCTCTTCGGTTTGAGGTCCAAATCCTCGATCCACGTGCTCAGTGATGGATAGTCGCGGCGGTGGAGATAAATATTTGGGTCCCGGGGCTTCCGGCCTTGATCCCTGAAATAGCAGCGTGAAACTCTTGGTTCGTCCATCTCCACCTCTGCCACCTCCAAACCAAAATTTGATGGTCTTGGAATCGCCCTTTGCCGAGAAATCTTGGGGTGCACCGTGTTTCAAAAACAGGGTCACAGTATCGCAAAACGCGGCGTTGCGTCTCAAAACGAATTTCGGCGCCACGATGAACCGAGCATAAAGGGAACGGAACACGCACCCTCCAACTAGAAAGTGCTGCCAGACGGACAATCTTCCCGTAGAAGTGGGTGCCAGAGTAAATTGGGAGTGAGAGAACTCGATGAGGCCCAACGTTGTTGTGATGTCAAGGAGTCCTGTTTCTAACAGCAGTTCCAAAACAGTCATGTGCGAAAGGTCAAAATCCGGCACTCTCAATTGCAGCTGGAAGATCAAATAAGCGAGAAGAATCATCTGGATGGCGCCTTTGGTGGCGCTGGGGTCGTTTCTCAGTTTCCACAAGGGATAGCCGTGGCCTCTGATCTGCAAACAGGAGTAAATGGGACGGAGAAGTTCCTGCCGTACCACAGACCTGTGCTGCCCCGAACACGAAACCGCCTGCGTGACCACCAACCACCCTGAAGTGGAATAATCCGACTGGACAGCATATTCCAGAGCCACTGAGTCCGTGTCATAGGCTTTCGGGGCTGGCTGATCGACCGGGCGAACGGCCAGCTCCAGGCCTTTGAGAAACTGATAGGGCGCTCTCTCCAGCCCAGCCTGGTGTCGAGCAGCTATTAGGGCTTTGATGAAAGAGGCACCGTAGCAACGGCCTCTAGAGAGACAGATATCGGCCAAAAGCAACTGGGAGACGGCATCCAGTGCATCGAAACCAGCGAGGTACGAAGCCATTTCGTCCCTCACATCGGACAAAACCAAGAATTCCGGGATAGAGCGGTGGCTGTATTGGATAATCTCGCCTTCGCCAAAGTGGTCGATTCTCGTTTTGGTAGTCTCAAGGAATCCGCCGCACCACCCTCGAAGAAGCTTGTGGCCGAGTTCGGCTCGTTGTGTGGGCGAGAACTTGCCATTCATAGCTTTGAGGAACGGCTTTTGCATTATACGCTCGGGGTCTAATTCATAATCGGTAAAGAAGGAGTACCCGGTTGGCGTGATTCCCAGCTTGTGCCGTGTCGCTGCATCCGTCATGGCTAGCGTGCGGTACGCTCTTTGGCGAATCGGAGTGGGCAATGACTTGAAAATGTGCTTATAAAGCTCGTCAAGGTCCACTGGAAGAGTGTTTAGGGACTTGATCAACCACTGAATATCGTCAACTCCGTTTTCGATCTCATTTCTCTGCCAACACAGGACCAGATCCATGATGTAGGTGTCGATGGCGCAGTCTGGCACGCATAAAAAGTATATGGCGGGCGCCGGCGACCTTCGGTACCACCCGGGCGTGGCGGAACCACCAGCGTCTAAACAGAAACTCGGTCGATGCGTTTATCTCAACAGATTGGAAATCGGGCATGACAAATGATCCTGAATATATAAAAAAGCGGACAGGGCTATTTGAGATTATGAAGGAAAAGTTCGATGAGCCGACTGCTGACTTTGTCTCTCGAGAGCTAACGTACTTCTATCCCGGCGCGAACTGGTACGAGGGTTATTCCAGGTGGCATAATGCCGGCTCTATACATATTTTCTTCGTTCTCAGCGACGGATAAATTGGAATTGAACCCCTGACGATGCAAACGACTGGATGTCGTGGTGGCTTCACCGGGGGTCGAGTCCCCTTCGTGCTTCGCCCGGCTGATGATGGATATTTATTTGTTGGGGGATATTACGTGGGAGGATCTATGAATGAGAATCTCATCATTGGCGAAGAAGGGAAGACGTTTGATTTGCGATAGAGCAGTGTCTAGTTCTCATTGACCTAGTTGTGTTACTTAGGAGGCTAGGAATGCCTTGAGGGAGAAGAAAAGGAGGAAACTAGAACACGCCCAGATCTCTGGGGGCCAGATGCATAGAGACAACGGCACATTCAGGGTAGAATTATGGTCGATACCAGACAATATGAAACATTCGCGCCCTTGAATATTCCTAAACCTTAACCCGGGATTAATTCGGGGAGACTGTCTTCTAGCTGGCTAATATCATTTTCGTCTAAAGCGCTTAATTAAGAGGCTCTCCCTCCAGATCAGTAGCGAGAATACCCCAGAGAAGGTACGTCAACGGCTTAGGTACTAGCGAAATCTAGCTTATAGCAAATGGCAAAGACTTGAGAAGAACAAAATCCGTAAATGCCAGCAAAACCGGCCGGTTGTGTGCCCGACCGAGCGTAAGGCTTACGAGGAGATGCTTCTTAGCTCTTGTCTTCTTTTGGGTGTTTCGATCATGGCGGCGCCTGCGTCACGTCCCTGGATCATTCTGGCATTCCACCACCATCTATCCGCTTGCCAAGCTTGCTAGTGGTGGTAAGATCGGCTTCGTGCTCAATGATATCCAGAGGAAATACGGTGAGTGGTTTGTGGAGCGAGGATAGAAGCTGTCGGCAACCGCTGACTATACCCTTGTGCCGTTCCATTAGCTTAGGTTCGATTTAGTTCGAACCTGACTAGTCTAGCCATATTTGGAGCGATCGACAGTGTTACTGACTAATGACGCTGTTTTCTGGGGGATGGGACATCCACATCAAGCTCGAGCTGCGGCAGGCTCCGGGATCAAACAGGAATGGCGGGCGTTAAGTTCGTCTGACTGCATCGAGATTATCAGCTGGCTTACATGTAATCCTCCCTTGAATAAGCTGGTGGATACCAACCCACCCACTTAAAAGAACCGCTCGCCCAATGAGCATGAGTATTGATCGTTTAGGATATTAGGTGGCGACAGACGATCTTGGAGCTCAAATACTTAGTGTAACTTCAGAAATATAATAGGAGGCCCGTACAGCCTACCTATCAAGTCGGGGACAAAAAAAGACAATGCAGTTTATCCACTAATCACTACAATAAATCCAATACCCCCAAAACACCACGACGCTTACCACAAAAGACCACAAGTAATAAAATACAGTACAATGTCGGCTCTCGCTAACATTTTTTGATTAAAAGAGTATCTGGGCTTCCAGAACAGTTGAAATAGCGCTTCAAACCATGTTTTCTCCACGATGGCTTGGATTGAAGGAGGAAGAAATGGTGATGATGGGGGTTGTGGGATCGCGACGCGGTATTATTTTATAGAGGCTGCTGATCGCTAGGCCTAATTAGGTCATGATGACGCGAGTGGTGGTTTTTTTTTTTTTTGGTCCCCGACTTATTCAAGTTCCACTCCGGGTGACACGAAAAGCGGCACCGCTACGAATTTCTCTATTGAATTCCGTCAATTCTCTCGATCGTGCTGCGTGGAATTCGATCAGCTCCAACTCCAATCGGAGTCCCCGGTTGATCTTATGGAGAAACTCAGCACAAGGAGTCCCTCACAGCATGGTAGGAGGCCTCATGTCGACAGTACTTATTGTTTCTGTAGTCATCGATGATCTGGTAGAGGTAAGTGACGTAGAAGTTAGCATTTAGGAGACACTAACTTTTCCCGACTTCAGACATGTATAAATAAAGCCCTAAGACCATATTAATTTCATTTTAATTAGTTTCATCTTTACTCCTTAAGCTCATAAGATATTCATATCACTCTTCAAGCTCATAAAATAGACCATAGAAACGCCAACCAACACCCGTCAACATGCGTTCCACCATCTCAGCCACCCTTCTCACTCTCCTCATCGGCACCTATGCCGCCCCGGCCGCGAATTCTGGTCTCGAGGGAAGCGTCCTAACTGATCATGGTATGTGATTGCGCTCTATGGAGCACCACTTCCAACAGTCCAGTTAACCTTTAAACACACGCAGTTCTCGAGCACCTCGCCAAGCGCGGTTGCGCGCATGAATACCTGTACGACAAATGTATCAAGACCTGTGTATCTCCTCCTTTCCCGCAGCTTCCGTGCGCCGTGACCTGCGGTATCGTCTACTGTTAGGCGCGTTGGGGCGTTGGGCAACCCAGAGGCAATTCGTTTGGTGTTTGTATGAGATTAAAACGAGACACTTATTCTTCGGATGGATTTATTGGGGTCAATATCGCACACTACCTATTAGGCGCCGACCTCCAATCTCGGTAGCTAGCAACCTTACATAGACACTACTCAATGAAGGTGAACAGTCTATTGGGTGTATGTACGCGCCTTGCCTTCTTCGATGTACAACATGTCGTGCGAGTTGATCGATCTGCAGTATCCCTGAATGAGAAAACGAGACAAATCTTCCGAACATTGTATCAAATCCCCCTTCCTGCGGGAGGCGCTCCCGATGAAAGTGCCCAATCTGCCTAGAAGTAGGCCTGGGAGAAAAAAAGCCCACTAATTTGCCGGGTTTTGTAATTACGGCCTTATAGTTCCCGCGGTGGCCGACCGCGCATTGCCTCCACCAGCTCGGCCGCATCTCCCCCAAGGAGACAGACATTAGTCGGAAGCAGCTGTCCTGCATGACCTCAAGACCCCGAAGCTCCGCGTGACGCTTCTTCGTTTTGCTACTGAGGTCGTCAGCATCATCGCGAATATCTCAAAGGTAGGGATACGCCAGCAGCACCATGTAGCGTACGCAGGGCTATTACCAAGTTGTGTCGCATCGTCCAGGAAAAGCTGCTAAACCGAGAAGGAGATGGCGAAGACAGGCTTGGTAGTCTCGACGAGGGCGTGGCCTGGTTAGATGACATGGAGTGACTCCCTTGCGGTACAGACCGTGCATATAGTTCATGCGCGCCAAGGCTTGCACTCTGCGCTCGGAGTTTGGGCGTGTTGTTGTCTCTGACATGATTGCGCTTGTGTCGGCGGAGCGTTTGGAGGCGTTCTCGGGCTTGGAAAGCTGGCCTGTTTTTGACGAGGAGCTCCGAGATGGTTGGGATGCCGTAGGTCTGCGAAAGGACAAGTTAGTACCAAGAGATTGGGGGCAGGGTTTGTGGTCGAACAAACAGACTTTGAAGAAGCCAAAGAGGGGCGCGGTATTGAAGAAATACGGAAACTCCAGCTCGCTCAGCTCGGCTTGGATATCGAACGCCTCTTCGACCGTCATGGTGGCCATCGATTCTCGAGTCGGAAACCTGCGGGTTACCTTGTCGCGGCGTCGATATCGCAGGATTCGAACCACAACGAGGTAGGAAGAAGCTACCAGTGCCCACTGGGGCTAGCTGAGGGTGAGAATCTCCATGTTGGGGGATTCAACACGTCACTCATGGGGAGACAAGCTGGGATTCGAGGGTGGACAGGCACGGTGAGAGGCGTTGCAGTGCGGTTTGGTGGTTATATACCACCTGCCAATTCTAGACTCGGCAAACATTTCCAACAGGGTGGGACGCGATCCTGCAATCCTGGAATCCTGCCACTATGGGTGGTACGGCCAGCAGTCAGCGCAACGTTTGTCTTACATGCGGCCAACAGTTCTTGGCGATCGGACTTCGGGCGACGATTTCCACTCTTCTACCCAGCTAGCTAACCGATTGAAGGGGCTAATGGGTGTAAGCATCCGTGAACCCCGTCCCATACCCAAACTCCGCGTCGCACTCTATATCCGACACGTGTGTCCTGCAATGATGTCCACCCTTGACGATGCACGGGTCGCGCAACGGTCCAATATGGCACTGTACCAAGGGTTGGAGGTGGTATTGCATTCCTTTGCGATTTGTCTTTACTAGTATTGTGCTGACCACCCGCCGCCGCCACCAATCAGCGTTCAGTACTAGATGGGTTAAACAGCAACAAAAGTCTCGCTGATTTGGAGTTAGAACTGAGATCTGACAAGGACAACGCTACCTGGCTCGGAGTTTTCGGAACAAGATTCAGGTACTGTTACAAACGCCGGGTTTCACGCCAAAACACGTCAGCATCCCCGCTCCCCTATGTGTAAATCGCAGCGATCTCGAGGCATTCCCGGTCTACTGCCGCCAATGCCGACTCCTTTTGCAGGTTGTGGATTCTCAACTTCCGTGTCTCGCGCACTTCGACTCCCTGCGGTCCTCCCAGGTACCGGCCGGTCCGGAAACTGCTCTTGTTAGCCTCTGTCCGGGGCTTTAGAACGGACAAGGTCAAGTATGGACATACCTCCAGTGGAGATTTCCCAGCGCCACGTCCCGGCAGACGCCGACGAAGCGAAGCACCTCGCGGTCGATCTTCTCGCCCCATACAGGCATATTTGCCAGGGCGCGGTACCAGCGCTGGTAGCAGTTGCCTATCATCAACCCGACCGCGTCCATGGCCTGCTGGGTGGAGAGGCCTTGGCGGCCGTTCTTGGCGAGGTTGATGATGTTTAGGTCCATGTCTAGAGCCTGCAGCTGGTGGTTAGCTCTGCCTATCGTTTTCATTGGCAGGATATGAAGAGGAAGCGAAAAGGTTCTACTTGCCAAGTCCTTCTTGAATGATGCGATATCGTTGACCCTTCATGGTTGCAGAGTCAGTACATCGCCAGGCATTCGTGATAGGATGTCGCGGTTGACTTACAAGACCACGAGTTCGGCGCTGACACGCATACACTCTTTCAGCGACGGGTGTTGGAGAATGTGCTCGGGGATAGACGTCAGTCCTTCTGAGAATCTAACGAGTATTGGGTTGGTTAGATGCATGAGAGGCTAGGAACAGGGGCGAGGTGCGTACTCGGTCAACGCGATGGCAGGATATACGCCGATTGTCAACACTCGCAAATCCAGGTACTCTTGCACGGTGTACGAGCACAGCCTCCCGTCTCGGGTGTCCTGGACCTGCTGAATGAGGCCATCGTAGTACAGCTGGTGCATGTACATCCAGTGTTTCTGGAATTCTGGGGTCGAGGGTTAGCCAAGGACTTCAGCATGGTGCTGCAGAGGGGTTGTTACCCGGAGGAGAGTTCTGCACATCATCAGTTCGATATTCAACAATCAGGGGCAGCTGGACAACTTACCTTCCTAACTCCGTCGGAGATAGTCTGCATCACGTATCGAATAGGCCATTCGGTGGGAGAAGGTCGCAGCGACCCGTCCATCACGGCCAAGGTTTGCTTCACCTCGTCTTTCGCAGCCATCACATCGGTCATGAGGTGCCCCTCGTCGAACTCTGTATAGCCCTAGGGTTAGCCAAGATCACACACACAATACATCACGGCAGAGTAAGCGCACGGTCATCAAACAGGAACACCCAATGGTTCCAGTCCATCGACAAGTTCAACGTCGCCTCGTCGCAGGTGTGGCACCAGGCTGCCGCCAGGAAAGCAAGATCAACTTTGGCGTTCTTGGCAGCCCACCGCTCGTCTTTCATCATCATTCTGGCGATGCGAGCGTTGGCTTCGCGTTTCACCTTGGCGTATTGCGGGTTGATCAGCACGTTGGTGGACATGATGGAGGAGAAGAGGTCGGGGATGCGGATGTAGTTGCCTTCGGGGGAGGGTGGCCTTGTCTGCTCTGTGTCTTTGATGGGGTTTTCCTCAGCGTCATTGATGGGAGTTTTTTCAGATGTTATCGTGGGGTCTGGGCTGAGTGAAGAAGAGCGGGTTTTCTCAGACTCGGGCTCGCCGAAAGCAAAAATCTCGGTAAAAGCAAACTTATCGCTGAAGACAGGCTCAGCGGAGACCTCCTGGTGGCCTACTGCTCCCTCCTTCGCGACCATAGTGCCGGATGACTGCTCCGACAGGAGAGGGCGGGCTGGGAAATACAGGCTCACAATCCATGCTACCATGTGGTGTAGGAGACTGAGGCTCGGAGACGAGTGCATTGTGGGAGCTGAGAAGTCGGCCATTGTGGAGGAAGATTCAAGGCGCTGGGGACGATGCTCGTTGAGAATTGAAACAAGGAGGTGAGGCCCTGGATAGGAGGCTTCCTTAAATCACCGATGCGATCTGACACAGAAATAGGGGAATCGAGAGCATAAATCACATGAATCGGAGATTAGGATGAAGAGTTAAGGAGCCAGGAGCAAACGACGAGAGGGCACACAAGGCTTGACCGCCTCCTTAATATTCGACATTCTGGATGAGCAACATTGATCTGCCAGCGTCATTTGCGATTTGAGGACCAACTACTGAACGGAAGACCAAAGCTCTGACGGATGAAGCCTCAGCCTCTCCCCCAAAGGCTCAACAGAAGATGCGATGCTTGCGCAACTGGCGGAAAACTCCGTTCAACAAGTCCAGAACGTTCTTCCACTCGGAGAGACCCATCGGATAGTCCCAAATTATGTGCAACGCCGATCTCCGGCCCGTTCCCATGAGCACACGAATTACGGCAGTCACGCGGCGAATCTGAATCCTTTGGGCATGGCTTCGGTGAAAATCTTCACCAGTGCAAAGCCAGCAAGGCCAGATGGTGAAATGCAATGCACGATGAAGATGCAACTGCTCCACGCAACCGGGAGGAACAACAGCGGTGTACAAACCTCACCCTCTTGGCCGTTTGGTTGGTTCTTTGGGCTTCTAGCGGCCTCATCCGAAAGCGCGGCGCGGCGAGAGCCCGCGTGTCCGACATATGGCAAAGCGAAGAACACCCGAGAGGGGTAAGGGGATTCTGTGACGATTCTGTGACGATTCCATCCCTAACGCCGCAGTCTCCATGGCCTGAGCTCATGTCACGAGGGGTAATTGGAACAGAGGATGTCGGCACTGCGGCCGTAGAGTGGAGGCGCTGTCGGCTCCCGCCGGAGGTTAACGGCCTGCATATCACTGCCGGGAGGACCACTGAACTTGCAAAGGGCTTCTAGACTTGGCCATGGCAAGGACTATCATTCGCAGACATGCATCCTCATGGAATTTCTGTGTTCGCGCATGTTTCTTTCGTGAAGCGGAAAAGAATATCTCGCTGACCCCTTTTTAGGTTGTCGTCGGTCCCTCCTTCCGCATTTCCAAACACACGGGCCCCTTTTTTTGTTTAGTGTTGGACCAATGCGCAATTCGAGCTTGGCGGACCCTTGCAGGGCACAATACGGCAGTCGACTCAGCATCAAAGCATCGGGATAATAGTATAGTGGTCAGTACTTCTCGTTGTGGACCTGTCCAACAGCGACGACAAACCGAGAGGACCCAGGTTCGATTCCTGGTTATCCCACTTTTTGCCTCTTGTTGGGGCTATCAACCTTGATGGCTTGCATCTTTTGGGCCTGCCGCACCGCATGCTATGATGGGGAAGTTTTTTTAATCATGGGGTGTGTTGATCTTGCCCCTTTTTTGTGTTGGTCGAGGTTCACGACGCCAACTTGCAGTGGGCTGTGGGCCTATGGGGTTGGAGATCGTGCTGAAGCTAATGCGGCATAATCAGGGTCGAAGCATTTCTGCGTCCTCAAATTGATCCGGCCATGGCCATATGAAGGGGAGACCCTCTTTCGACAAAATCCCGCCTTTCTACCTTTATGTTTTGCAAAGCCCAGTTATTTGTCATACCAGAGCCCCCGAGATCATGCTTCCCCATACACTTCTCCCACTCTTCGCTCTCTTCTCCTTCGCTGCGTCTCCTTCGACCCCTCATATTCCCCCCGTGATTTCTGTTTCCAGACCTCCATCGCCAGCAACTTCTCCTGGACGCTGGATCTCCGCTACCACGCCTACTGGTAGGCAACCAGCTATGCCCACAGGGACGTCTGGGGAAACATCACGTTCTTCCTGACCAATCCAGCCCGGAACGAGACAATTCGCTGCTCAGACTTTGGTGGGATGCCCCCCAACTTCTACGACGGTGATATCTGGAACACCTGCGAGGACTCCGACATCGTCCCTGCTGGCCTGAGGGCTCGACTTGGTTCCACTTCCTGGACCACTCGCGGCTTGACTTGTTCGAATCCTGGGTTTGCGAGGAGGGAGTTTATTCTGATTGGAAGCCGTGAGTGTCTCTTGATGCTGACGAAGAGAGTTTAGGGCTGCTGGTTGCTGATGATGGTGCAGGGTAGTCTTCACGGCTCAGGCTACAGTTGCGTTGGACATGACGTGCAATGAGACGGAATATTATAACCCGGACTACAAGAAACCGGGAGATGTCCTTAAGAGCTTCACGCGGGAATGTGACCCGATTACTGTAGAATTTCAGCCTTTTGGGAAAGTCTTGTGATTTCAAGCGGGGGGCTGGGGTGTTGCTTGAAGTGGATGATTGATTAATCCTGAAGTTTTGGTGTAGTTTGTATCTTGACGTACTAATTGCAAGCTGCTTCACACCAACCGCTCCAAAGCCCCCTGAATCATGAGTCCCCAAAGTTCTTCTCTGCTACTTGGACAAATACGATTTGACCACGTTCTACGACGCTAGCAGACAGGCTTTCAAGTCCCCGTATACGGTGAACAACACTGTTAATCATCCGCCCTAGCACGGCGTCAACTCGAAGGCATATTTCATTTACTCCCGGCGTACAACAAACGTACTGTCTACCTGAATTTGGAACCGGGGGCTTACCTCATCTATTACAGATATATCGAGGGATGCCCAATTTCCGTCTCGTTTTTAACAAGCAGATCTTGTTGCTTCGTTATCATTTGTATCTTTAGGGGTTCAAGAGCCCACAACCAATGTTTTCCGCCAAGTTACCGCATCTCGTGCTCCTTCTTCCACTTCTGGTTGCCGGCAAAAACACCTGCGTCGAAACGTCCCCGTCTCCAACCTTCTTGTGGACACTGACACTCGGATACGGATCCTACGTCGAGTATAGCTCACCTTCGCACCTTGCAATTGCTTGGACTCATGCCGGCTTCGACTTGGCCAACCTTGCAACAGCACAAGCAAGACATTGCCATGCACAAAGTCCTTATGCATACAACCCCTTCCGCGGCGGTACCGAGTTGATAAACTGCAACCCTGCCCATGGCGACAGTCTCTACACTGATATTAAGTTCCGCCTATCGGTCAACCTGCAGTTCCCCACAGACCCCAATGCGACATACTTCCTCGATCTGAATCAGACTTGGGTCTGTATCGAAGGTGATGTGAAAACCCCGTGAGTAGTAAATCGGCAATACGCTTAGTTCTAGGTACCTAGTCATTGGAGACCGCTGCTGATGGTGGCACCTGGCAATAGAAACAGAACAGAATTCATCGCTCTCGGATGGATTGACGGAATCCAAATTGGGCGATATGGGAAACAGATCACGCCTCGCTCACGAGATGCGATACGGTGACGCTGGATGTTAGACCTTCTGAGGTGAAAGTTGTCTCGTGAGTGAGTGTTCTTTCTGAAAGATAGCAAATATTAGGGTGTTTCTAGAAGGCTGGCTCCAGGAAGAATAGTCCCCAGGGGTAGGAAAGACCCCCTCATATAGCCCCTAGAGAGAATCTGGAAGCCCCGAGGTGCGCGAGGCCGCGAACGGGGAATTCTATGCCAATGTCGTGAATCCAACCTCAACGACTAGCTGCTTGCTGCTGTACTTAGGCGGATGATTGAAGAAGACTTTAGGCTAATAATGTGGTGTAACAACACCGTACATATAAGACAAGACCACCCCACGACTGAAGGATTGAACCGCCACGAGGGAGAAAAGGGGCACGTCCTCCCTCACAAGAAACCTGGCCCCAATAATCATGATTCCAGCCTTGTTCCTATAACTCCTTTCGTACCTCCTATTCCCGGTCTCAGCCCAAAACTCCAACCACAGTCTCTGCTACCGGAAGTCTCTCTCCAATGACTTCGCTTAGACACTGAGAGTCAATTATGGCTCCTACATCGAGTACGGCACACCAGCACACATCATGCCACATATGTCTCCTTTGAACTGACCAACCCTGCTGATATGGAAACACAAAATTGCCATGGTCAGAGTGATTACCCGTACGGCTGGTTCGGCGAGGGTAAGGAGTGGTTAAATTGCACCGCCAGCTGTGAAGTCATGTTTGTTTCTGGCCCGGGACATATGGTTCCGAATTGAGGCCGTCTGGAATGATGCCCCTTCTGGATTGAGGTGAAGCAGGATTGGTTTTGCTATAAGTATACGGGGGACTTAGATAACAGGTAAGTGTGTGATGGTTAATAATGTGTAGAAAGGTACTGATAAGGTCGCGTCTGTGGCTGTAGGGTGTCATTCTCTACAGCTAGAACCTTTATCCCACCCCTTGATTATGTTAATTCATATTGGGAAAAGGTGAACTGGACAGTTGGTGAGACATATTCGATTGGGCAGGCACAGTGTGATCCTGTCACGTTGGAGGTTAAGCCGTATGAGTTGAAGATTGTCCCGTGAGTTGGTGTCATTTCATGCTATGTCGGATTCTGGCGATGGGATGCTGATCTAGCCAGGGCGGCACAATTCATGTTTGTAGCACACTTGAGGTAGTTCTGTTCACATGCCGGCGAGTTTATTTCCCTTCTCAGCCAATCTGGTCCTCGTACAGCGCAACACGTGTGAGGCAGGAAATGCCGTGCAAGTTGCAGAGATACAGCATGCCGGACGATCTAATTACGCATGCTATGGAGTGGCACACTGGAACCACATCGTGTCTTTAACTCCGGTTGGGGAAAATTAACAGGCTGTCTTGGTCCACCGCCGGCATCGTCTTCATAAACCATAACCCCCAAATGCGACCTGTCAGGTGTGTAAACCACACACACAAAATTTCTGGTCAAGACAAGAGTCCCTTAATCCAATGTCGAAGATGTCTTTCTTAATATAGGGCTATCCTTAAGAGTGAGATGGATGTGTTTTATGTTTGATTTGGAGTACTTAGGTTCGCTTTAGTGAATTTGCGAACAGCTCGAGAGAAGATGCGAGTGCAGGTTGTGAGTGCAGGTTCATGGGAGAGTGCATGAAGATGGAGGAGACTCGGAAGAAACGGCCGTGTTTACATATCTAAATGCCTTCCTGAAATCACAACTCACGGAGAGGTTCAGCACAATTGTATTCAGATGAGCACAATAGTTGGTTATTCGGGGGATGATTCCTTTGTTCATGGTATTCACCCGCAAGGCTTGTGGTCTGATGTTTCAGACCCGCCCATTCATTTATTCACATTCACCTCCAATGCGTCAACAGCTATTGAGATTGATTGCTCACAGGGCAAATCTTGGGATGACATGACACTGTTCGTTGCTGGTGCCGGCCTTGATGGATTACGGGCCTACCAGCTCAGCGAGCTCTACTTTAAGATACAGTGACATCCAACTTGAAATCCAAATCATCTGATCTTCTCATTCTCTAACTTTGATAGATACAATTCTGGCTACCCTATTTGACGATCCTTTCCAAAAGAAAATAAAAACTACCCTACTGCTCAGTCCTAGTGAATTCCCCTCTTCCACAAACCATCACACAACCGCAATCATTACCAATCCTCTTCGACTCAAAACACAACCATGGTCTACTCCATCCAAGAGCAGATGCGGCGTAGGGCCATAGTAGTGAAGATGATTCTCTCACCACTCATGCCGTACGGCATGGGTCTCGAGTCCCTTGACGAGGTCGGCTACGAAATCTGTATCCGTTAAGGCGAGGTTTTCCCCTTCCCCTTTGAGGTTGGTCAGCCTCCCCAAACGGTTTCGGACGATTTTGTCGAGCTTTTCGTCTGGAAGAAGATCTTCACCTGCTGCGGTACATCGGCGACACTGACATGTTTGATCCCACGTCCATCGCTGATTTGAGCATAGGTCAGAAATTCGACATGGAGTTTCCCTGGATAGGCGAGCTGGCCATGTTGGCTCAGTCTAAGCAGCCCGTCGAGAAGGAGTCGGTGGCATATCGCAGATACTGCGAGGAGAAATATTCTCTGTCCGGCATCCTTTCGCTGATAAAGGTACCGAAAGGACGTGTTTTTATCTGTACGATGCTAACAATGACTTGAAGCAATAGAAGTAAAGGCTGCATGAGAATGGTCGCCAGGATAACTGGTATCTTTAGGGACAATTAGCGGACATCGTCAGGGCGAGCGGACGGAAGTGAACATGAACTTTAGGGCAGATGAGAATACAATATGGCCCTCTCACCCTTGCGTCACAACATGATATGCTGTGATCCCTGATCACATTGGTTCCGATCTTTCTTCACAACAAGTCGTGGTGGATACGACAGCCAAGAATAGTTACCTACTATTCAGCATCAGGCGTACTGCGAAAAGGAAATTTGGCCGGTCCACAGCACACAGGGCGGAATCCAGCCTGAGCGCACGAGACACGAGATATTTTGGCCCTTCCAAGACCTTGGGTATCTTGACGAGTGCACCTCCTTGATCGACTGAGCCGTATGATAAAAAGTGGTGTGATATATTCTCCACCGATATATGCGAGGGCTTGGCAAGATCGAGAACTAGGTAGGAAGGTGATTTTCCTGCCCATAACGCTTCATCAATGTCAGCCGTGGCGCCTGAAATCAGCTTGTTGCCCGCTCCATGGGGGGAACCTGACTAACTCGGCCTGGGCCAGGACGCTTAGCCGCCCAAATAGCGACAAAGCAGACAGCAGCTTGGCATCAACGCAGCCTCATGTGCATCAAGAATGCGCTTTCTGTTGGTGTAGACATATGGGCAACGCAAGTCGCCATATCTCTGGGCCAATGAGACGCCGGGATACGGCCGCTCATCGGTCGTGTGTGTCGCAAGAAGAAGGTGGGGCTGAACCTGAGTAAAGAGTAATCATATTTGATTTGCAACGCGCCACAGTCAAGCCGTCGTGTAGCTGCGAGTGTGTAACCCAAGGGCAGGTTGAATGTGCGATGATAAAGGTGGGCGAACCCCTCCCCGTCCTCGAATTCGGTTTCACACGAAGAACTCTCAGTCCAACCAACAACTCGAAGACATCAAGCGCCAAACCATTCTGGCGGTCATCAAAAAGAACCCAGAGAACATAAACATGCTCTTCAAGACTCTCCTCGCCGCCACCTATTTTGCAGCCGCCTCGCTCGGCGCCGTCCTCCCACAACCTAACACGAACAAGCTCATCAGCTCTAGATCCGAGGAAGTAACTAACGCAATCCCGACCCTTGACTGGAAGCGCGTGAAGCGTGCCGAGGTTGACTCTGTTGATGCGGATGGGCTCGTCCCACCCCCAGACTGGAAGCGTTAGGGGCGGGGAGAGTTGGACGGAAGCCACCACGGGACTGGAAGCAAAGCGTCCGGGTGCTGACATGGACTCGTTCAATGTTGTTTCCCCACTGAAGGGCGCATTTTTCCATGTCGTGTTTCATCTGCTGCGCAGGGTGTCTTTCAAGTACTGTGCGATTAGTAGTGTGGAAGCAGAGTCATGGTGCAATACGAACCAAAGTTGAATGAGCACCGCATCTGTGGCTTTTTGCCTGTGATGCCAAACGATAATCCCCTCGCCGCAACGATCAGCGGTGATCCGCAGCGTCTCATGGACTCGGACGGCGTCGACAGGATTTCCACCAGAGCACCACCTCATCCGAGGGTTATCTCCTTCCAAACAACTCGGCGGTACAACCAGCTGGTACAGTATTCATGAATGTAGCCCACCCCGCGCCGCTCAGCGAGCCCATCTGAATTCCACTTCAACAGCATCACCCTGTAGTAATCAGCACCCTTAGACAAGAAGACGAACTCCGAGCGGTATGCGTATGAAGATGGATGAAAACTCGTCTCCCCAACAGGCCAATCCAGATAGACATGACCGTATATGCACCATTCGTCTCCTATGATAGCCTTGCCTGTTAATGGGTCTATGCTTTTATTGTCGACAGGTAATTGAACGGAAAAGGTCCAGAAACGGAGGAGCGGGTATGGGCGAATCGGTATTTCGTTGTCAGGCCGTTCTGGGAGAGTCTGAAATTCGCCGGGTAGCTGGGCCATAAATGGTCGGCGGCTTTGGTGTGTGACATTAACAGTGGCATGCGCGGAAGGTTGTGCCTTCGCGGATGGATCCCTATCCGACAGTATTAGCTTGTGCCTGTGCGGCGTGGATCACCAGACTGTATCGATCCAGTGACGATGCGTACCATACGAGACTCGTTGTGTGTTTGACGTATGAGCCCGGGTAGTATGGTGGTGTATATCTGGCTTCCTTCTTGTACCAAACAATCCATGTCTGAAACTCCAGCCAGGAGTCGAGGTCGATAGCTTTGAGATTTAAAGTGATTCCGCCGCGCCAACCAGCCCAAGAGTAGCTGGGGAGGCCGGCCCGCCGGCGGAGTCTACCGCCCGCAGACTGGAACATGAGGAACGCCTCGAGCGCGCCAACGGGGAGCCCTTGCAAGAACTGGTAGCTCAATCGCTCTGAGAAGCGCCGGATGATTCCTGCCATAGCATGAAGGGCATCTCCTTCGTTGGTTAGTGCCAGGTGGGTGTAATGTGTAAGGATGGCGGAGTAGTCGTGTATCGGATCAGCCATATGAAGTACAGATAAAAAAAAGGACACATCTTCCCTGATCGTCTCCCGTACGTTCTTGTGGTCGATGCACTGCTCGGAGTAGTCTGCTTGGCGACAGCGGAAGATTATCTGATCGTTGACAAAATACACTGCTCGTCGGGATAGGAGGTGTTCTTGGAAACTGAGCCAGGTATCTCATCAGGATCTGACATTCGTAACGTTCCGTGGGAAGGAAAAACAAAGGGGCCCGATGAACAAGGGATTACTCACGTCCAAGCCCTCTGGCTGTATGCAGAGCCCTGTAGCATAATTTCTAGGTCGGACGAAACACCAAGTCTCACACCGCGCAGGACTTCAACACAGGGTCTGGACCCCGGACGACTACCCTCCAAAAGACCAACAAGACCCGCGTCCGCGTCGTGGCCGTTCGCGGCAACGATCGTGAACAAAGATCGCTCGTATATCTGATCCATCACGGCGGCGACACCTGACTGAATCTCATCAACTCGATTCTGGACGAGGCACAAGGCGTCGACCCATAGATATCGCAATCCCAGGCCCTGCACCAGCGTCATGGCATCTCGTAACGTCTGTGGTATGTGCTGGAGAATTTCGGTCTTTGACAATGCTCCGCCTTTGGAGAGCTTGGCCAAATGGGCGGTAGTCAGTCGAAAGTCTGGCACTGCGCCCCAGACATAGCTGAGGGCAACGTATTCGCAAACCTCGCGCTTCTCGACCAGGCACATATCAATAACATCGACGAAGCGGAGAGTTCTCAGCCCAGGTAGGCATCCCTCAAACGGTGCTGTATCAGACAAGCTGCACCCGCCAGTGTGCTGTGTCGAGCACATTTCCAACCAACGGGATACTCTGCCGAGATCCAACTGGGGCTCGACCGACTGTCGCAGATAGAATGGGCTTTCCGTCGAGAGGGGGCTGTCGTCTTTGCAAGCAAAGCATATCCAAAGACCTTCGAGACGAAAGTGGTGAGCCCAAACACCGAAGGCGCCTCGGCCGCCAGGTCCGCCATTTGGATACCACGATACAAACACCTCGTCACATTGAGAGAGCTGCGGTGGGTTGAGATCCAAGCGTCGTTTTCGCGCTCTGAATATCAGGTCTCTGACCAGCACGCAAAACGGGCACTGGCTCTGAAGAACTCGTAGGCCGCTGCCCAATTCGAAGATATGATCGGCTGGTTTCGAGCTCAAGGCGTCGACTTCAAAGGGAATCTCGGCGCAAAATGCGCAAAGTGATTGAGCCGGCATTGTGGTTGGCGATCTTTCATGGCATTGGAAACGGATCGTGGGCGGCTTTGGGGTGATGAAGTTGGCCCCGACCCCACAGGGCTGCAGAAGGGCGATGCTGTAGTTCTCTGCTGCAGGTACCTCAGGGTGAGTCAGACCGACTTGGCAGAAAATGAGTGGATGGGGTTACGGCCTAACCAACGAACAATGGGTTTTTTTCTGAGATCGCTCCTACCTTCCCATCCAAAGCACGGATGTCAGTGGAGATGGCTCGACCCCTGAGTGAGGATGATCACGATCAGAAATCATCATTACCGCCAATCCGAACCCTCCCGCCTACGAACAAAGAGGCAGCACGCATGAAAGTACAGTTGGGCACACAGGCATTTTCTCTTGGGCACACCCCAAGATGATTGGCTGCGAAAATTGGCCGACCACATCAAGAACTGGCCCCGCGCCAAGAAGCAGTCAAGGCAACAGCACTAGCTCAACTCACCGGTCCGATGAACCACCAATCATCAGCTTGGAGACCTCCAAGTTCCCAAGATCTTCCGCAGCTTCGTTGATCTCTTGGGAAGCCTCTCCCCCCGATGGCGGTCACGAATCAAGATGCACCTACTGATGGGATGGACCCTTTGGAGATCTGGCACATGTTCTCGGAGATGCCGTTACAAAACTCAGCCCCCTCAGACGCAAAAGGTCACTTATCTCTCGACGCTGCGACACACTAGGAATATTGGAATAACCAAAGTACCAATCCCCCTAACGCATCGAAGCCCAAGGGTGAGAACGAAAAGCACTTATTGCGGGAGAATAGTATGCTAGTGGAAGGGCCTGAAACGTCAAGCGAGATGCTTGATCCTAGGAGTCTCAGATTCTCAGCGTTCTGGAACTTGGACGGCCTTTCTGGTCCGAAGAAGGGACTAACTTTGAGCCCGAGTACTGGGCAACGTCCTGGTGTCGAAAGCCCCAAGAAGATTAGACTCAGGCCTGCTCAGGTCATGGCAGCGAAAGAGGCCGATGAAGAAATCATGCTCCCGAACTGGTTTGAAAGCGATGATGACACAAGCCCGAGTTTGCCACCACTGAACCGAAGGGCACGGCAGCGGGAAAATCGCAGGCTGAAGAGGGCGAAAAACAGAGAGGCCAAGGGGAAAGTAGACGACAAAGTGGCTACGGCAGAGCGTCCGGTTCCCATCCTATCGGAGACGGAAATTACCAACAATGCTTCCGAGGTCGACACAGCAGACATCGACTCCATTCCCAGTAAGAGCAAGAGACGCAAACCAACCCCCCTTGAGCGGACCATCAAGTTCCTCATCCGGATTTACGAATATGATTTGGAGTTCCGCGGCCGTAGCTTTGCTGTTCGGTTTACGACTTTTTGGCCGCTCTACGCAGACACATGCGATAGACAAGGAATTCCCCGGCCGCCCTCAATCCTGGAGCAACTTCAGGAGATCGACGAGAGCATAATGTCAACGAAGCAACAGTTCGGGGAGCTTGGTGACCTTCAGGCGCTTGTTTCGCTAAAGAGAATGAGGCCGACTTCTTCCAAAAGCGCGCTCGGCAGATCCCGTCTGTCGATGCGTTGCTACAGTACTTTCAGATGGAAGGGGTGATTCCAGACGAAGTCAAGAGACACGAGATGGTCAATTATGGCCGGATGATTCTCGAGAAGGTGGTTCCTATTGTGGAGACGCAGCGGGTCTATCTTGGTGTACATCTCGGCATTGTCGAGCGACTCCACGAGAAGCTGGAAAAGGTCCAGAAAGAAGTTTCGATTAGGAGTAGGGACAGTCTGGTCAAGAAAGGTGTTTCCGGAATTTATCACCAATAGCAACAAACCGAGGGCGAGTTATTCACCGGGGATTGGTGGTCAAACTACTCCGAGTGGTATACCCTCCAGGATCTTACCGAATCAGAGCTTACTCATGCACTGGCGTTTGAAGACGATTACATAGAACGCGACTGGGATATTCACCATTGGAAGGGGCTTGAAACTAATTTAGATATCATGCTCTTCACCTTGATAGAAGTGAAATTTAATATCACGTCACAGCAACCTGAACGAGCACAAAGTATTCAAACATCCAGATACCCGATTACTGAGTACTACCTAACTAGAATTTAAAGAGAGATACTTTCTGAACCTCCATAGGCTTTCCTAATCCCCCGAGACACGCTCCTAGATTGATTGCCCTTTACCATAGACCTAATGGAGTCTATGATGGTGGCTCTGCGCCGGCGGTCAGTCCCTGCTTCCCATGGCGGCGGTTGAGCGAGGGTTTTTCCCAGCCGGGCAGCAGAAAGAATGATCATCAAAACGTCAAAGTCGTCGTCGCCGCGCGTTCTGCTCCCCTGTTCTAGCCCCCGTAAAGTTATCAGTTTAAATTTCACAACGGAATATCCCCCGCGTCGTCTTCAGGCTGTTTAGCTTGGTGGTAAAGGCTCCAAGCGTTTTCAGCTTCGGTAGCCCGCATCTCCCACGCTAATACTTGTTGACAACAAGCGGGTATCCCCAAACCGCCAGCTTTCCTGGCCTAATCACAATGTTCTCGATTTCTCCTCAACTTCGGTCTCCCAGCCTTTTCAACATGGTTCGCTCTGTGGTGTTCTGTGAGCGAGCCCATGTCTGCAAATGCTTCGTCGCAGTCAACGCATTCGTAGGCCGCGCCAAGCGGGGAGTCGCAATGCTTTTGGTGCTTGGTGATCCCATCGAAGCGAGAGAAGTACTTGCCACAGCGGCAAATGGAGCCGCAATTGTCCCGCGGAACCATTTTACAAGACTTGTTTCTGTGGCGTTTGCGTGTGCGCTCGTCCTTGAAGCTCCGACTGCACCCAGGCTCGCCGGGGCGGCTGCAATGGACGGAGGTGTCCCCTCGCGTCGTTGGGCATGATTTCTCGCCCCTGCGATGCGGACGGAGATGTGCGCGAAGCTCTGATCCTGTGAAGAACTGCATGCAAGTGAAGCACAACTCGTCTCGCAGGGGCAAGAGGGGTTGAAGCGGCGGAGGGGGTGAGGGCGTCGAAGGCTGGCTGATCGGGCTGTCGGACGCGAAGTCGGGTGTCGAGAGAGAAAATTGTGGCAAGGCTGGAGTGTGGGATAATGGGAAAGTGGGACCAAAGCCGTCAAGCGACGGTGGAAAGATGCTAGCCGAAAACGTGGTCCTCCAGAGCGTGTCATGGACGACCCCATCAAGCGGATCGGGTATCGGTTGGTAAGCCGGCCCCAGTTCCAACATCCAGTCCGTTTCGTCAAGCTGGAAAGCATTTCCGTCCAAGAGATCGTCTGTACTCGGGTTCCATTCTAGGAGAGCATCGGCCTCGGCAAGTGATAAATGAGTTAGATGATCATTGTGGTTCTGAGAAATGGTGTGTGCGCAGAGCCTCGGCCCTGCGCAACGTCACCACGCAAATCGGTGAGCCCGCGAAGAGCTGTGAGCGATTTGCGACAATTCGCGTGTTAGGTAGGTTGGTGTGTTGATCCCAAACTAGGTAACACACAGATATTAGCGCAGTTCTTGGTTGGGGACAGCGAGCTGCAATGGGCTAGAACAAACCTGGTTAACGCACCGAGGGCGAGCCCATGAATGTGATGAAGAAGGGAAATGGCAAGGGGGCCGACGAAGCGAACGCGAAGATGATATGCAGCACTTGCAGTGTGGCCTGAGGCACCAATGGTGAAGGGGGCCAATTATCTTGAAGAAGGGGCCAAATCTTGAGAAACCTTAACCGCGACTGATGATACCACGGCAAATGGTGGCTGCGGGTGACAGATCCTTGGACCTTGAAGCCAGCTTCCCTCGGTGCCCTCACCATGTCACGGTATTCTAACATGATCGAAGCCGCCGAGGGGCACCACCACATGCGCGTCCAGGCGTACCCTCCCAGAGGCTAGGCGCAAGAGCAGTCCAATGGCTAGGAATAGGCCACATGGCAAAGGCGCCCGGATTTGCCTACGGATGAGGAGGAATACAGACTTGGCAGCCGCTTTCTTGATAAGGGGTGATGATGCAATTTCCTTGTGAGAACTCAAGTTTCCGGTCTGCTATACGGCGAGTTCGGGCCCCTTGGTTGCCCCTGTCATGATTTACAGATTGTTCAACTCGTTCAATGCCAGTGGAAGGAGCCAACAAGGGTTGAACAAAGGGATTTCTTTTGCCCCCAAACCTTTTAGGTTGCTGACTCTCATGAAAGCAAGTCGCATGTGTATCTTCTTCTACAGCTCCATTATTTTAGGCATTCGTTGATTGCAGCGACTGAGGCCTCACTGACTGCCAGAACGGTTGCCAACTTCAAATTGAAACCGGACTTTGAGGTTCATCCATTGCTATAAATGCTTCGACACCATCCTGCATTGCATATGTAGCACCTTGCGGTGCTGATATAAGAACGAGGTGATAAACCACTACACCACAGGATCAATTAACTGATCTCTTCACACACACCCTTGGAGATGGGAAGCGTAAGAGCTTTCCAGTGAGAACGATTATAACAAAGAGAAGGCGTCTTTACATGAGAGTTGCATTGCAAGAATTACAGGCGGAATCGGCGAGTTGTTCACATAGACATTCTCTTTTCGAGGCCTAGAATCTAGTGAACATTAAAGCAAGGCATGTTCCATTCTTCCTCATCCTGAATGGCCAGAATGAGGTACCAAAATTAAACCACCGCAATTTCAATCAAATGCATGCCGTTATGCCATATCCCATGCCTCATGTCCCATGTCTCGTCTCTCAAACTCAACCATGAGAGACTGACGTATGTCCTTTCCCGCCTAAGCCTCCGCCTCCTTGCCCTTGGCAGCAGATGCCTCCACCGACTGCGAAGCGTCCGTATCGTCGAGCTGCAATTTCTCCAACAAGACCGCAGGCTCGGCTTGGTCTTGGCCTTCGCCTTCTTCGTCACCTTCGAGTCATCCTTCGCCTTGGAGCTACTGTCAGCTTATATAAGCAATTGGAGCCATTCGCGGATGTAGCCGGCTTGGCAATAGGGGACCCTGCAGGCCAGAGATTCTCTTCCACAGAACAACA
>Ga0247758_1000112_pt1 | contig 62375 bp, 93 predicted proteins | sample UWRJL156409C4_FD_180950 | JGI IMG/M metagenome (GOLD analysis project Ga0247758, IMG submission 180950) | Plant litter microbial communities from Arlington Agricultural Research Station in Wisconsin, United States - UWRJ-L156-409C-4 | ecosystem: Environmental > Terrestrial > Plant litter >... | reverse complement strand
TACGCGTCCAGACGGCACGTCACGAGCCCGCTCTCCGTCACACCGGCGACGCTGGTCGGGTACGTGAAGGAGCAGAGGCCGTCCGGCCCCGGCAGATATGCGTGTCCCATCAGGGGGCCTCCACCTTCAAGAAGGCCGACCACGAGGGATAGACCATAACCCCGGGTTCGGCGTGGAAGACGGTCTCCCGACCGCCGATGAGCACGATGCGCTTCCCGAGGGCACGGGCGTACCCGTACTCGATCTGTCGACCACCACGACCCACCGGACCGTTGAAGCTCACCAAGGTGTCCGCCCGCGCGATGTCCCGGTAGCAGAGCTGCGCCACGCCCCAGGCGGGAGCCGTGTCGAGCGCGTCCAACGGCAGGTCCTCCTCGGACCCCTCCGGCGGGTCGATCCACGTAGACGTTACCCGGGCATGGGGTCTAGCCGCCCGGAGCTCGTCTCGGTACTGGCGCATCTCGGCATGCCGGTCGTACCGGGCGGCGAAGTAGTACGCATCCCCGACGACCTCTTCTGCCGCCCCCGCCTCGTCGCGCAGGAGGTGCAGGCAGACCGCCGCCAGCCGCACCAGGCGGTAGCGCTGCGAGGGGGCGGTCAGGGTCCGGGCGTCTCCCATCTCGGTCACCTCCTTCGCCAGCACCGCGCGCTCACCGGCCAGCGGCACCCGCTCCGCCGTCCCGCCTTCCAGGCGGCGGACCTCCGTCAGGATGGCCTCGAGGGCCTCTTGCTTGTTCACGCGTAAGACCCCCGCTCCGGGCGCACCGGGGAGGGCTCCTCGCCGATGTCCTCGAGTTCGATCTCCAGGTGCTTGATGGCGGAGCGGAGGGCCTCGGCGAGGTTCTTCCCGCGCAACGTTGCCGTCAGCACATCCTCGACCTGCCGGTCGGCGGTCGGACCACCGGCCAACCCGGTCTGAACCGTCCGGGTTACCTCCGCGACGTGGACGTTGACGGTGTAGTGCTTCTTCTCGGTGCTAGCCATGTCTCTCCCTCTCATCTGCTGGTCTCCCACACCATTCCGGCGAAGAACCCGCCGCCCCGTGTGTCTCGCTTGAACTGCTCGTCTTGCACCCGACGCCAGTCGACACCCCGCGACGCGGCCATCGCCTGCATGACGCTGAGCATGTCCGCCAGCTCCTTGACCACCTCGGCGTCTGTCTCGGCGAAGAGGGCCTCCCCGCACTCCTCGTGCAGCTTCTCGCGCAGGAGCTGCCAGTGCTCGGCCACGTTGTGCACCGGCCGTACCTGATGCTCGGCCCCGGGCACCACCCAGTTGTCGAGAGCCCGGTCTCGAACCAACCGCTTACCCATCAGGTCACCACCAAGTACCCCAGGACCAGCCCGACCACGGCCACCGGCAACCCGAGGAGCGCCACCGCCAGCCAGAGCATCGCGCCACCGGCACCACCCGAACCCGGGCCACGCTGATTGCCGTACCGGTTCCCCGACGCCGCGCGGCTGTTGTTCTTGCCGCCACGGTAGTTGCTGCGACCGCTGTTCTTGCTGATGTACCCGCCGCTAGCCCCGCTGTTGTTCTTCTTGGACATGTTCTCCTCCTCCGGCCAGGGCAACCCCAGCACGTGAGCCTGCCGACGCGCCCGGCGTTCCCGCTTCCAGCGCTCGTCTTCCCGAGTCTCCTGCCGCATCCGCAGCAGGCTGATCACAATCATCACGTCAGCCACCACGGACACAACGACCAGCCACCACATCACTTCGCCACCCTTCCGTCCGGCAAGAGACAGAGGTATCGGGTGCGGTAGGTGTAGTGCGGGACCGCGCCGTACTGTGCGCAGTCCGCCTCAGCCGCCCGCATGTCGTGCCTCCACACGTAGTCCACGACCAGCCAGGAGCCGCCGAAGACAACCACGATCCCGACCACCGTCCAGAAGACGAACCAAAACCAGGGGAAGGCGTAGGGGTCGCGCTTCCGCCACATCACTCCACCACCCGCGCGGCCGTCGGGTCCGCCGCCCACTCCCGGGGATCGATGGCCGGGATGCTGGCGTGGTCGTGGCCGGGGCCGGTCGGACCGGTGTACCGCACGCCCCACTCCGAAGAGGGCACACCCGCCCGCTCGAAGGCGTCGACCCGAGCCCGGATGGTGCAGCCCCGGTCGAACTTGGCCATGAACCCGCACTTGCCCTGCTGATAGCACACCGGCCGCATCAGGTCGGCGAACGCGCGGTACTGCCAGCCGTCTTTCACGCCGTCCGTACGAGCGTCCAGCTTACGCATCTGCCCGTGGTCACGCAGCGCCTTCGCCACCCCGGCAAAGATCTGCCGCCACTCGAACTGAGCCTGCGTGCAGGTGCGCTTCCCGGCCTCCGCCAGCAACGTGCGCAGCGAACACACCCAGAAGATGCGGGTGGGCATGGCGTGCGGCAGCACCTTGCGGGCTTCCTCGGCCGCCAGCCCAGCCCCGAGCAGCGCCGCATAGGCGTCTTCGGCCTGGTTCATGGCCTTGCGCCACAGGCTCACCCGGGGGTCGTCGTCGCGCAGCCCTGCGAGGCCGGGCGGGAGGGGGACCTCCTGCGCCCAGTCCTCCGCGACCGCAAACCGGAGGCTCTCTTGCGCGAAGAAGCTGAAGCGGTTGCGCACCATCTGGTGCGTGATGTCTCGCTGCACACCCTCCACCAGGAAGGTGAACTGCACGGCCTCGAGGGGTCCGTCCAGCACCGTCTTCTGCATGTCGGCCAGCGCCGCCCGACGCTGCTCGTCTGTCACCTCGCTCTTCGAGCGGTTCACCTGCCCGGTGTAGATGCCGACCACGGTGGCCAGCGTCCCGAGCGGGTCCAGCGGCGCGTCGACCAGCGTCACGACCGGTCCGCGCCGCGCGGCGTCCGGCAGCGGCTCCCGGGCGTACTGCGCCACGTCAGCCACGCGAACCACCTCCCCCGCCCACTTCCGCGCAGCCTTGCGCCGGTCCTCGGCGGCCCAGGCGTGCGCCTGCTCGGGGTACCCGCAGATGCGCCACACGCCGTTGTCGTTGGCGTCCTCGCTCCCGGAGTCGCTGACCCTGTAGTCGCACGAGGTGGCGCTCTCCGGGTTCGGCACGAAGTCATGCGGGTGGGTGTTGATGAGGTGCCCGGTGCTCGGCCCCGGCACGGCGTGCTCGCTGCTCGGCCGGTTGCAGAAGGACTGCTCCGTCCAGGCTTCCCACCCCGCCCCACCTTGCTCGCGATAGGCGTAACCGCAGCGCTGGGGGTCCTGGCCCCGGAAGGCGTGGTCCATGATGAACTCGTCGGTCACAGCTTCTCCTTGTCCTTGCTCGGGTTGCGCAGGCTGTTGCCCACGAGAACCACCATCAAGGCGGCCCACAGGCTCAGCAGCATCAATTGCCAGACAAACTCCCAGCTCACGATTCCCCTCCCGGGTAGTGCACGGCCTTCTCCTCCGTGCTGCGTGCAAGGGGCGGGACTCGAACCCGCGATCTGGCCTGTACCCCGGGGTGCTGTTCCCCGGGGCCATCGGTCCGCTCTGCCGCCGGGGTCAGCTATCACCCGAAACTGAGCGCATCCCTTGCAGGTGCCGGTCTTTCCCGGCTGTCATGGTGCTAGATGAGGCCGTACCCGTGTGCCAGGTAGGCCGCCAGTCCGAGGACCAGACCGGCCGGACCGGCGATGAACGCCAGCATGCCGAACGCAGCGAACTTGCTGTTGCCGCCGCCGCTCGTACCCGAGTCGCCGGAGCTCCCCCGGCCGAAGTCCATCGGACTACGCGGCCCCTCGAGCCAGTCACTGCCCACGGTTACCCCTCCCCAATGCATGTCCCTGAACGCCCTTTGGGTTGGCGTGCGGCTGGGGCTTCCGGTACGGCCCGGTCCCCGGTTCGCCCCACTGCCGGTTGTCGGCCAGGGTCTCCGGCCGACGCTTCCCCAGATAGGTGAGCCAGTGCGTCTTCTCTTTGCTCATGCCCCTATCTAACCGGGTCGTACCACAGAAAGCAACCGGCGAACGACTCCAGTTACAGCTCATCGGCGTCGTAGGGAATCAGGGTGCCGTTGAGGGCGAGGCCCGAGTGCCCGAGGTTCTGGACCATCAGCTCAGCGAGATCGTCGACGACGATACCGCGCGCCAGCTCCGGCACCTTCATGCGCGTCAGCGGTCCCGTGAAGCCAGCGGCCGTCTTCTCTGTCATCGGAGTACCGAGCAGCAGGCCGGGCTCGTAGCCGTACACCACCGGCGCACCCCCGAGCTCCCGGGCTCGCACCCGCAACGCCATGCTCAGGGCCGCCTTCGACGCGCAGTACGCCATGCTCCGGGTGCGCGGGATGCGCGCGCTGTTGCTGCTCACGGCCACGTAGTGCCCCATGCTAGCCACCGGCATCCACGCGTCCAACAGGCGGAGCGGCGCGATGACGTTCGCCTCGAAGTGCGCACGCATCCACCAGCTCACGTCCGCGTCCTCGTGTGCCTCCGGCTGATTGATGCCGACGGTGCACACGACGTGGTGCGGATCGATGCCCTGGAGGATGCCGCGCAGCACCTCGATCTCCGTCACGCTCGAGAGCAGGTTCAGGCGGACATCCTCGCCGGAGATACCGGCCGTGACCACCTGATAGCCCCGCCGACTGGCCACGTTCGCAACTGCTTCTCCGAGACTGTTCGGCCGTGCCCCCACGACCAGCACCCGCTTCTTCACACGGGCCTCCGGGTGACGCTGTGGTCGACGAGGCACCCATCGTTATTGTCGACGGTGCACATGCTGTGCATGACCTCGCCGTCCCGCAAGTTGATGCGCGGCTTGATGTAGACCTGCCGGGCGGCGTCGTTGCCGAGGAAGTACCCGAACTGGCCGTAGGTGCTCTGGCAGCTCTGCGCGTGAATGCAGGCGTTGTCCCGGAGATACTGCACCGCTTCACCGTACGCACCGCGCCACGTCTGCATCCGGTGCGGCCTCTCCTTCTCGCCGGGAAGGAGACCACCCAGTGCACGGCGCTGCGGCTTGAAGCTCAGGTGCGGCACCGGCCAGCTCATGGAGTTCAAGCGGGGAGCTTCGAGCAAGGCTCGGTGCAACGGACTGAAGCCCCCCGTCAGGCGCATCAACTCCAGCCGGAAGAAGACGTGGGGGTTGCTGAAGAAGCGGTACTCCACGGTGTACCGGGTGCCGAACGGATTGGTGAAGACGAGGTCCGTCGCGGTGTTGAACTCCTCCCACCCCGCCTCTCGCAGATACGCGGCGGCGTTCTGCATGTTGGTCTCGGTACGGGTCAGGATGCTGGCCTCGTCGATGACGATGCCACGCGGCAACCGGCCGCTGTAGTAGGCCATCCAGCGGTCGAGGGTCTTGAGGTTGTCGTACATGGTGGCCGAAAGGTCGAACCACAGCGGGCTCGTCTCCTGCGGCACGTTCGGGTTCTGGTCGTACAGGTTCATCATTCCTCCACGGTCAAGACGTGTAGCTCGGTGGCATACAGGGCGCGACGGTACTCCGTGCGCTTGTATCCCCGGACCAGCAACAGATCCCGGTCCGGGTCGATGTCCCAGATGTCCTCCTTGTACTTCTCGTACAGACCACCGTACCGGTGGACCGTGATGACCAGCGGCCCCGTCTCGTCTTCCCCGGTGATGACGACGTAGTTGACGTACTGCGGCTCCTTGACCTTCTTCGGGTCAAGCTCCTCGCCAGTCCGCGAGCGATGCAGCTCGTAGATGTCCTTCAGGTTGCGGTGCACCACCTTCCCCACCCATGTGTGCTCGCCACGAATGGCTTCGTAGGGCACGTCCTCGCTGCGAGAGGAGGGGTAGGGGAGGCCGTACCGCTCGCCGTTCTCGCCGAGCCACCAACGCATCTTGTCGAGCCGCTCCCGCAACACGTTGATGCCAAAGGGATCCCGCTCCGCGCAGAACGCCTTCACGGTCTCCATCGTCTTGGGTCCGATACCCTTGACATTGAGGTAGGTGTCCCAGCTCCCCACCGTGTTGGGCGGCAACGCCTCGCGGTACGCTAGCATCGCGCGGGCAGTGCTCTCGCCGATGCCCCGGACCTGGGTGAAGCCAGCCACGAGAGCATCAGCGCACACCCGCCAGGACAAGTCGCTCAGCTCCGGGTCCGGCGGCACGATCTTGATCCCGGCGGCGGTGGCCTCCTTCAGGATGTCCAGCGTCTTGTCGTTCTTCTTGTCCCCCTTGTACTTGATGAGTGCCGCGCAGTAGAAGGCCAGCGGGTGGTTCACCTTGAGCCACATCGTCCAGTAGGCCAGCATCCCATAGCTGACGCAGTGCGCCGCGTTGAAGGCGTACGCGCCTGCCGTCACGAGCTGCTTCCACACCTTCGCGGCCACAGCTTCCCGCACCCCGCGGGCCGCCGAACCCTCCATGAAGAGCTTCTGCAACCGGTTGAACGCCTGCTCGCCCTGCTTCTTGCTGATCAGCTTCCGAACGTGCGCGGCCTCTTCCCACGTGAAGCCGCCGAGCTCCCGGACCACCCGGAGGATCTGCTCCTGGTACACGATCTGGCCGTTGGTGTGCGCCGTGATCTCCGAGACTACCGGGTGAAGCTTCTCGACGGGCTTCTTGCCGTGCTTCGCCATGATGTACTCAGCCGCAGCGCCAGAGTGCAGCGGACCGGGGCGGGCCAGCGCGTTGATGTCACATATCTCCGCGAAGGTATCAGGCTTGACCTCCCGGTTGACGCTACGCATCGCGCGGCCGTCGAACTGAAAGACGCCGATGACACGGTTGGCGCGAAAAGCCTCGTACACCTTCTCATCGTCCAGCGGTACCGCATACAGCTCTTCCAGGCTCATGCCGATCATCTCGAGAGCTCGGCGAATGAGGCCCATCGTCTTCAAGCCCAGCGCATCGATCTTGAGCACGTTCAGGTACTCGGCGTCGTACTTGTCGATGCTCAGGGCCTCGCCGATTTTCTCACCGCGCGGCTTTTTCTTGTCCGGCTTGTATCGCACGTATACCGCCAGGGCCTCGGTCAGGGCACCGTTGGCCACGACCAGCCCCGCCGCGTGCACGCTGAAGCCTTTCAGGTTGCCCTCGAGGCGTTGCGCGTGCCGAAGGTCCGGGTACCGCTTGAACACCGCATCGACCTTAGGGAAGAGCGCGCGGCTGTCCTCGATGGTCTGGCCGTACCGGAGGTCGCCGGACGAGCGCTCCAGCAACCCGCCCTTCACTTCCTCCACCGCAGAGAGCGGGATGCGGAACACCTTCGCCACTTCTTCGAGACTGTTCTTGCCCCGGTACATCGTGAAGGTTCCGATGTTGCCCACCCGCTCCGCGCCGTACTTCTCCACGAGGTACTCGCGCACCTTGTAGCGCAGCTCGTCGTCGAAGTCCAGGTCCACGTCCGGCAGGTCGTGCCGGTTGATGTCGATGAACCTTTCGAAGATGAGGTTGGGGAACAGCATCGGGTTGACTTCGGTGATGCGCAACAGCCAGCACACGAGGCTCGCCGCCGCCGAACCACGCGCCGGACCCACCGGGATCCCGTTCGTCTTGCTATAGACCACCATGTCGGCGATGACGAGGAAGTAGTCCACGAAACCCTTGTCCACGATGAGCTTCGTCTCGTACCGCAGACGGTCCAGGTACCGACGCCGGTCCTCCCGGTTCAGCGTGTGCAGCCCGCGATACCGCCAGCCACGCCGCAGCCACTCCATCATGACGTCGGCGCTCGGGCGCTCGTCGGGGTACTCGAGGTCCTTCAGCTTGGGGAGCCGGACGTCTACCCGGTCGGCTATCTCCAGCGTTCGGGACAGAGCCCCTCGTGCCTCCCGACGAGTGAGGCCGGTGTCCAGGAGTCCCCGATACATGGTGTCACTGCTCTGGTGCGCCAGGACCAGCCCGTACTCCCAGCTCTGCGACTGCGCCTCGACCGTGTTGCGGGAGCCGCCTCGATCGATGGCGTGCAGAATTGGGTAGATGTCCTGGTCCCGCTCCGTCGGGTAATGCACATCACCCGTTGCGACCAGAGGTATTCCCAGTCGCTGCCCGATGCGCGCAACTGCGCGGTTATACGCTCGCTGACGATCGAGGAGTGGGTGCGCCTGCACCTCCAGATAGTATCGGTCACCGAACACCTCGCGGAACTGTGCAGCGACGCGCGCACCCGCCCGTAAGTCCGCCTGAACCTTGTCCTCTTCACCCTTCCCTCCCATGACCGCTGTGGCCAACCGCCCACCCAGACACCCGGAAAGCACGATGAGATCCTCGTGGTGGTCGGCCAGCATCTCTCCGGTTGCCGTCGGCTTGAAGTGGAAGTTGTCCCAGCTCTTCGTGACCACCGAGTACAGATTGCCCAGTCCGCGCGGACTGGCGGCCAGCACCGTGAGATGATGCTTGGTCTGGCCACGTGCATCACCGGTGTCGCAGTACAGTTCGCACCCGGGGATGAACTTCATCCCAGCCGCATCGGCAGCACGCTCACCCTTCACGTGGCTGCTCACGTTCCCATGCTCGGTGAAGGCGATAGCCGGTTGCCCCAGCTCGGCCGCCGCCTTCACGTGGGCGTCCGGCATGGCGTACCCGTCCCCCGGGCTGAAGGTCGTGTGCCCGTGCAGATTCACGTGCGTCAGAGCCACAGGGTGCCCTCCCGGATCAGTACGCCGATGCGCAGCCAGTAGTCTGCCTCCGGCCAGCATCGAGCACACGAGCTCGACAGGGCATACCACCACGTGCGGCCGAACTCATCGTCGGGCGGATAAGCCCCACGCCCACAGGTGCACGGCGGGAGAAGTGCCAGCATCTTCTTCCTGGCAATGAGAGGCATGTCCCCTACTCGTGCTCGGAGGCGGACGTAGCGCCGATCTGGTGCTGGTACTTCGAGCCGAGAGCCGCGTGACCATACGGACGGACCGCAGGCCAGTCCAGCCGCTCGATGGTCATCTGGCAGATGCGCTCTCCTGCGGAGAGGGCGAGGGGGAAGGAGCCCAGATTCACCAACTCCAGCGTCAGCTCCCCGTCGAAGCCGGGGTCTACCAGCCCGGCGGCATGCACCTGAAGACCGCGTCGCGCCCAGGTACTCCGGCCCTCCACCTGCCCCATGAATGCCCGTCCGAGGCGTACCCGCTCCTGGGTACACCCCAGCACGAACTCCCCGGGGTGCAGTTTGTAGGAGCTGGTGATGAGCCGAGGCTTGCCGGGCGACTGGAAGCTCGTACCGAGGCGTAGGTCCACGGAGCAGGGTTGCCATTGCTGGTCGGTCAACCCCGGCACGAACTCGATGTCTCCCCGCTCGACCAGCTTGCGCAGCGTTCCGTCGCTGAGCTTCATCGCAACCGCCCTCCCGGGGCTTCGAGGACCTTCTTGAACATGTCGAACATCATGGGTTGGTTGGCCTGCTGGTAGATGCCGTATGCCGGGTGATGCAGCGGCAGCATCGGTACCCCGAGCACCGTGTTCCACTCGCCCAGCTTCATGGCGAGCGCCGGGTCTCCGAGATCGTAACCCCGCTCCGGGAGCCGGGCCATGGCACCCTTGGCGTGCTTGCCGAGTACGACGATAGGCGGGTACCCCAGAAGGCGCATCTCTCGGCGCAAGTACGGGATGCTCGCCAGCTTCTCCTCCTCGGTCGGGGGTCGATTGCCCGACCCCACCTTCCCGCGCAGGACCACCGGGCGAATCTTCACCGTGTTGGTGATGAAGATCTCCTCCCGGGAGAGCTTGACGGAGGCCAGGAGCTTGTCGAGGAACCGACCGCTGGCACCGACGAACGGCTTGCGCTGCTTGTCCTCGTGGCTACCCGGTGCTTCGCCCACGAACACCAGCCGAGGGCGTGTGGGGCCGTCACCGGGCACGACGCCGTTGGTGTGCGGGAGCATGTGCGCGAAGGCGGGGTCGTCGGCGTACTCGGCGTACAGCCGGTTCAGCAGCGTACGTCGACCCACTTCGGTTGCTAGGGAGGGGCTCATGTGCCGTCCGCCCCGCACAGGTCACACGTCAGCCGAACGGCCCGCCGACCGCCTTCCCCAAGGATCTCTTCCTTGGGGATCGGGTCGCCCTTCGCGTCGTGCCACGTGTTCTTGTCGTGCTCGCACTGCGCCGCCACAACCCGGTGGCACCTCATGCAGAAGTGCACCTGCATCGAGCCGTTTTCGTTGGACACGTACTCGATGCGTTCGGGAGACCCGTTCTCATGCAGGCGGTGCGCCTCAGGAATCATTGCCACGGCGACCCCACCTCTGGCCCATCCGAAGGTTGGCGACGAAGAACGCGCAGAGCGCAGCCATGTCGTGCAGGGTGTCGAGCGCAGACTCTTGCTCTTCGCTAGCCTCGTCGCCACCCGTACCGAGCCAGGGGTTTTCCCGCCAGAGCATGTTCCGCAAGCGCGCGGTCTTGCTGAGGATGCGGGCCAGGTTGCCCATGTAGCCCTGCTCCTGCCACGCGTTGCCGTAACCCTCGCTCTTCTTGGCGATGAGGGCTCGCACCTCGGCCGAGAAGCTGTCCCACGCCACCAGCGCCGGGGTCTGAGAGTGGTAGATGACCACCGGCTCTTCCCCGCCCTCCGACGGCCTCACCCTCTCCCCGAGAACCTCGATCTTTCTGCCGTGGATGGGGTCCTCGGGAGCCTTCCCGCACAGCATCATGAGCTCGGTGTACGAGCACCCGCTCTCGTTGCCGTCTCCGGGCCTCGTACGAAAGACATGGCTCAACATCACGACCACGCCCAGTACAGCGCTCGGGACACCAGGCCCACGACGCCGATGGCCAGCGCCCAGACGAGGACGTCCACCGCCACGTGCTGCACGAGTCGGTGCCAGTCCGGGTCGGTGAAAAGATCCCACGCAGCCGCCACCCGGTCCTTGACGCGCTGCCAGCGGCTGGGCTTCTGCGGAGGAGGGGCGGGCCAGGGCGTCCTGATCCGGCTGAACGCGGCCGTGACGGCTGCCGGGTCTACCTCCCGGGCCTTCGGCTCCGAGCTCATCTTGCGGTGTCGGGCCGGACCGATGACCGTCCGCCCTTTGTGGTCGGTGCTGACCCGGTACTGACGCCCCTGAATGGTGTCGGTGCGCTGTCCCCGCTGCAACACGAACGCCCGAAAGGTTACGGGCGCGACGTCGATGGTCACTTGCCTCTCCAGTCTGTGAGCCAGCGCCTGAACAGCGCCAGCGTGTCGTCGTGCGTTCTTGCCGCTTCCCACGGCAAGTTGCCGGGGAAAGTTCCCGGACCCTGATAGCCGAGCATCTGCATTTCGTTGTGCGGCCTGACCGCCAGCGCTGTACGCATTCTGAGCCGCACTGCCTGATCACACATGGCGGGAAGGTCGTCCAACACACCCACGATGCGCTCGCGGCCCACCGTGCGTACCAGTTCATGGTACTTGCGTTCGCCCCAGATAATGCCCTGGTAGGAGATTCCATGTCGTTTCAGATTGTGCCGAGTGGCGCTGTCGATGGCGTCGTACGCAAGGTACGGCCGCGTCGTGCAGAGCCAGATGTCAACGCCCCAGAGCCGGAGCTGCTTCGTGAGGGTGGGGGCGTCGGGGTATGGCTGAGGAAGAAGCGGTACCGAACGCTTCAGCTCCCCGCGCCGGTACGCCATCTTGCACTGGCGGTACTTCTCCTTGCTGATGCCGAGAAACTTGTAGAAGGGCATCCGAGCGTCGTACTTCTCGAAGGCGAAGTGCTCCATGTCCAAGTCGAAGTACTGCACGGCGAACTCGGTGAAGTGCGCGTGGTAGTCCACCAGGGTGCCATCGACGTCGAGGGCAATCACCGGCCTCATCGCGGCTTCCTCCACCGCCCGCGCGTCAGCCAGTAGCCGACGTCGATGCGCTCGACCCTCCCTCGGCACCCCGGACCGATGTGCCGCACACCCACCAGACGCAGCCCGGCGTGCCCCGGGAGGAACCACGCAAGGACCACCGGCATGCAGCATGCCAGCGCCCCCGGCGTACCGGGAGTGCCAGTGAACGGCCCGGCGTCGTGGGTGTTCTTCTCCTGCTCCGGGATGCGCTCGACGCGGCTCGCCTGCTCCCACCGACTCTTCATCGCAACTTCTCCGCAACCTCGTTGTACGCGGTGTGCACCAGCACACCCTTCTTCCACGTGCCGTACCGGCCGAGGCGCACCATGCCCGGCCAGCAGTCACAATCGGTGCTCAGCGGCTTCTTGACGGCCGCGACCCCGGGTACCGGCGGCTTCTTAGCCAGCGGCCACTCGAGCGTGCTGTGGCCGAACACGGTAGCCGCGCGGTACCACGCGGTGTCGCGGTTGCCGTTGCACTGCACCGTCATGTCGGGTGCCCGGTAGGGCATGCCACTCGGCGTGAACCCCGGTCCAGCACCATGAGAAGGGTCAACCTTCAGATGAACCTTGCTGCCCATCGCCCACACGTCCTGCGTCTTGAACTCGTGGTCCGGGTTGATGCAGAGGCTGCGCTGCGGGACAGTGCTGAAGACGATGCCGTTGCGGTCGTCGAGCAGCGGGCGGAGCACCGCCGAGTTCACCAACGTGGGGAAGACGAACGGCTCGAAGGTGGCCCAGAGGACCTCGTACGCCTGCCGGAGGTCCCACGCCTCGTGCGTCTGCTCCGGGCCGTACTCGTCGACGCTCGTGTTGCCCGTCCAGTTCTGCCCGTACACCTTCTCGCGGTACCCCTCGTACGGCCCGAGCACCTCGTACCGCACCGTCGCCCCCTCCTGCGGGAGGCCGAGGTCCGGGATGTACTGGTGGAGATACTGGCAGCCGTGCAGCTCGCTCTTCTTGGCCCGACCGAGCGCGTGGTCCGGCATGCTGAAGAGAATAACCTTTGCCCGGGGGTGCACCTCGCGCACCGCATGCGCAGCCAGCAGGGCAGCCGGGCCAGCCCCGAGAATGTAGACGTTCCTCGGTCTACCGAACATCAGCTCTCCAGATCCCTAACGATGCCGATCAGCTCCGGCATCATGTTGATGTACCCCTTGGCACGCCTACGAACCATACCCATGGTCAGCAGGGAAGACACCGCCTGACCGGCCATGTCTTTGTCCATCCCGCCGAACTCCTCGAAGTCGCGGGCTCGGAATTGCGTGTCGTTGATTACCGTCTTCAAGGTGTCCAGGATGCCGTCGTGGCTGACGAGCATCGCCTTGCAGGCGTTGACGTTTTCCTCGGCGGCGGCCCGTGCCCGGAGCTCCTTGCGACTGTGGTCGGCATACCCGAACCACCGACGGCCGTACAGATCGTCCAGGAACTCAACGGCAGCCCGGACGTGCTCCTCTTGCACGAGGACCTTCTGCCCGGTGCCGTCATGGCTGAACAGCCGCGCGGCAATGGCCACCGCGAGGCGAGCCAGCTTCACGCGCACGTTCTCCGGCTGGATGAGTGGTGGGTCGGGAATGTACCGCCTCCCCAGCTCCTCCGCCGCAGTCAGCACTCGGCGCTCGACGCCCTTGCCCCACAGCACCTCCTCGGCCGTCCGACTCCACGCCCACGTCACCAGCGCGCTACTCAGCGCCTGCGTAGCCCTGCGAGGAGCGCGGGGTGGGGTGGCGGCATTGATGACGGTGCTGTTGACGTCGGCTTGCGCGGCCACCATCGCCAAGTCGAACCGCGCGATGTCTTCGGGGTTCGGGATGAGTTTCTGGATGGCGTCGATGGCTCCGTTGTTGTGCTCCCGAATGCTGCGGCCGTCCACCGGGTTGCCCAGCCAGATGGTTCGCGTTCGGGCGAACGTCTCCTGGCTGACGATCTTGCTCACCTGTGCCCGGCCAGAGCTGCGTACCGCGCTCATCTGTTCGATGATGTTCTTGTCCTGCATGCCGGACACCTCGTCAAGGATGACAAGACGCCGGTCTTGGAGCGGGATGGTGCCCCAGGTGATGACCCAGCTATTGCCAATCTGTTGAGCGCCACCGACAAGTCCCGCGAGGGTAGCCCCTTCGCAGCTCTTGAGTACACCACACTGATAGTGGTGCCGCAGTCGCTCTGCCGCTTCACTCTTGCCCGTCCTGGTGTCTCCCATGACCAGTAGCTCGAGCCAACCCTTGCCGAGACGACTACCCCGGAAGGGAAAGTCCAGGACAGAATGCCAGACGAGGTCGTATGCAATGTGCAGTTCGGGTCGTCCGTAAATGTGTGTGACATTGGCAGCCAGGTCCCGAGCCAGCTCGGTGAGCTTATCCATTGGCGTCTGTGCTGGTCCCGGCTGGAAGACATCCTCCAGTGCTCCACGCAGCTCCTCCGTCATGACGAAGCGGTCCAGGCTGGTCTTCGTCTCTTGCATGTCCCAGCTCTGGAAGACCACCTGCCCGTTCTTCGGGTTGGCCGTGCTGACCCCGGTGAGCCGAGCGGTGGTGTTGACCGGCGTGAGCTTCCCCTGCTCCGTCACGTTGAAGATGCGCCGGAGCACCTGCTCGCCTTCACCCTCGTCCGGGTCATCGATGTTCGGTACCACGGCCAGCTCGTCGATGCGCCACTGGTCGTGCAAAGTGAACTCCACCTTCGGGCAGGTGCTCGGGATCTCCAGTGCGCGCAGGACTTCAGCGCCTCGCTTGTCGTCCGGCATGTCCATCATCTTGAGGACCAGCCGGTCGTCAGCCGGGACCTCGTGCTTGTGCTGACCGCCCCACAGGTTCTCCATCGGACATTTGGCGCACTTCGTCTTCTGCCAGTCCATCCCACAGGTCAGCTCGATCCTGCGAGGGAGGGCAGTCGGGGTGGCACTACGACCGGAGATGGTTGCCACCATGCTGATGGGCTTGTCCAGGAGCCCCGGGTCGAAGCTGTTGCGCATGCGCACCTCGGGCACCTCGGTAGCCGTCCGCGCGCGTTCCCGGCTGAGCTTGCGCTCCCGGTACGGCGGTGTGGCTTTCATCAGATCGATGAAGCTCTGGCGTCCGTGCCCCTGGTGCACGAAGTAGTCCGTGACGTCGCTACCCTTGGCCTGCAACGGTAGCTTGATGATGTGGACCGCCTGAGCCGCAACGCGCAGCTCGTTGGCCACCTTGCGCGCGCCGTTCTCTCCACCCTCGTCGACGTCATAGCAGATGTAGACGATCTTGCCTGCAAAGTAGCGGTTCCACTCGCTGAACCACGTGCCCGCTCCGGCCGTAGCTGTCAGGCTCGGGAAGCGGTACTGCCGAAGGATCAGCTTGTCCATCTCACCTTCGGACAGGATGACGCGGCGCTGCGTCAGGGCGTCCAGCCCGTAGAGCGTGGCATCGCCGTACCCGGGCCAGTTGACCATCTTGTTAGCCCGGAGACCCATGCCGTACCGGCGAAGGTTCACCAGTTGCCCCGCCTCGTCACGGACCGGGATGACGAGTCGTTCTCCGTCCCAGCCGATGTCGTACCGGCGCAAGGTGGAGCGTTGGAGGCCACGCTTGACCAGGATCTCTCGCAGGAGGTCTTGCTTGCCCTGGAGGCGGTCCCGCCACTCGGCAACTTCGTCCTCCGTCGGCAGAGCCACCGTGCGCCCCTCGGCCCGTGCGCGCCGCTTGCGGCGAGCCTCCGCCACCTCGTCCTTCGGCTGACGCTGCTCTACCTTGCGCTCGGGCTCGGTGCCCTCCTGGAGGAGTTGCCAGACCTGACTGACGGCGTACCCGCCGCACCGGCTGAAGCACATGAACTTGCCGGTCTTGAAGTTGAAGCTGGCGCTCGGCGTCTTGCTGCTGAGCGGGTCCTCGTGCAAGGGGCAGTACGCGCGGGTCTCCCCGTCCTTCTCTTCCCGCACGAGCCATTGGGTGAACTTGCCCCGCCACCCTTCGCCCCGACGACCCATCCCCTACTCCTTGCCGTATGCATTTGTCTCGTCGCTCCGTAAGCACCGCACGCGGTACTCGGCGTACTCCCTGATGATCCGCTCTTCCGACCAGCCCATCTGCTCCAGCCCGAGCCACAGCAGATGCCGGACCATGTCTCCCGGCTCCCCGCCATGTCGGCCGAGCAAGCACGCCATCGCAAACCGAGCTTCGTGGGACACGTTCGTCTTGATGAACGGCCGCTCGAAGCCAACCGGCGAAAGGGTGTCGTTCGCCATCACCCTCCTCCCTTTACCTACGTACGACCGACCTCTCTTCTCTCTTGAGAATGAGTTCGAGCGTAAGCGTTGCTAGCCGGGCGTTGGTGGCCAGCGCCGATAACGGTACCGCACGCCGGTACATGCCGGTGGTCTTTCTTTGCGTCCTGTTGATCCGCTGGTTTGTACCAGTCGTTGTGTCGTCACTCTCTGGCCGGTGGCTCGGCCCGGCCGGACAAAACAGGAGGCCTCGCGCGCACGTACGCGTATACGCGTGCGCATGAGGCGGTCTTTTTTGCGCCGGGGGTAGTGGGGCTGGCGGGGGAGAACCGGTACTGAGTGGCTGGCACCGACGCAGACGAGTTCTGAGCGGCAACCCTAAGCCGGACACCCTCCCCGCCCTCTCTCCCCGCAGGAGTCATCTGAGGCCCGATGCCGGGGCCTGTGCCAGCGGTGGCCGGAGGGGCGTTACCATCATCGCAAGAGGGGCCGACCGAGTTTCCTCGATCGACCCCTCCGCACGTGGTTCGGGAGACGTACTGTCCTTACTAGGGACCCGGGTCTAGCGACCGTTCGGCGTACTGGCTCTCCCTCGCCATCACAAGGGATGCGACCTCCCCAGCCTTCCGAGGGGGCTCCATTGGTCGCATCCCCGACCAGCTAGCCCCGACGCCGTCGCGTCGTGGTGCTGGCCGCTTTCGCGGGTGCCGGGGCCGCCTTCGCGGCACGGCTCCGTCGGGCACGCGGTGCCGGTTCGGGTTCCGGCTCCGGCTCCGGCTCGCCCTCTTCGTCGTCGGCCTCGTCTTCGTCGAAGCCGGTGTCGAACTCGTCACCCTCGCCCTCGGGCTCCTCTTCGTCGGCCTCGCCGTCCTCGGAACCCTCGTCACCCTCCTGCTCCGCGAGGATCTCCTCGATGAGGGCCGCCTTGTACTTCTCGCCCTTCGGGTCTCGGCGGGGCTTGGCGGGGAGGTCGCCCTTCGGCACCTCGAACTCCTCGACCAAGATCTCCTCGAGTTCGCCGACCCCCATGTCGGAGAGCTCCTCCTCGGTGTACGGCTCGTCGCCGCCGTCCTCCGGATCGTCGAGCTCGGGTTCCGGTGCCACCTTTGGCGCGTCGGTGCCGCCCGGCACGGCCGTCAGCAGCGGGCTGACCTTCCGGATGGAGATGCGGTCGTTGTACTCCTCGGTGCGGAACCGGATGGCCTTGCACTTCTTGAGGAAGTTGGCGACGGCCGTGTCGTTCTCCCAGTCGAGGCTCACGTCGGTCGTCTTGCCGCCCTGGAGCGCACGCAGGATCTCGTGCATCTTCCACTTGAGGTTGCCCTCGAACGGGGCGTACCAGCCGCGGCCCCAGCCCTTGTAGTCGCCCTCGGTGATCTCCACGATGAAGACGACCTGGTCGTCGTCCTTGTCGTAGCGCGCCCGGTTGACGCGGCCGGTGAACCACTTGTTGGGCGGCGGGTCCTCCCCGGTGTACTCCTCCCAGGTCGGTTCCTTGTAGTCGCTGAAACTGACGGTCCTCTTAGCCACTTCTTCTCCTAACTCGCCCGCCGACGTCGCGCCGGTCGGGTTGTCGTGGTGCTGGCCCCGCTAACCTTAGCCAGCAGTGCGGGCATTGTGGGGTTCGTCATGCCGCTCCCAAGCTTAGTGGAACGGTCGCGGGCAACCCATCGGTTGGTGCTCTCCGTGAGCAGTTGGCGAGCCACCTTGCCCTCGTCGTCTCGCACCTTGCGCATGTAGCCCACCATGCCCAACTGAGCGATGAACTTGGCGGCGAGGTCGCCACGCTTACGGCTGCCGAGCGCAGGCATGGCCAGCGTGACCGTCTCCTCCGCGTCTTCATCTTCGCGGTCGATGCGCATGGTGTGCGCGATGTAGAGCACGTTCACCGGTGTTCGGCCCAGGATGCTCAGTTGCTCGTAGAGCTTGGCCCAGACGAGCGGGTAGTCCGCCTTGTTCGGCTGGTACTTACTGGCCCGCTTGACGTCGTCGCTCACGAGCTGCGCCTGCCAGCAGAGCTCCTCGAGCTCGGTGACAGTGTCCGGCATGACCCACTCGTACTCGGCGTGCCCACCGCCCCGGGAGAGCCAGTCCACTGCGTCGCAGAACTCCTGGAACGTGTTGATGCGCAACTCGTCTGCTGCGCTCCCCATCATGCGCGCGCTCTCGGTGCCCTCAACGTCCGTGCTGAGGAACAGCGCCTTAGGTGCCGTACCGGCCAGCACCGTCTTACCGACGTCGCTGCCGCTCTCCCCGTACACGCACCACTTGCGGTACCGGGGCGCTTCGAGGTCCTGCAAGCTGGTGATGGCCTGCGGCCTGCGGACGGCCGGGGAGGGTCTGGCGCTCGCCCCCGAGGATGCCCTCTGCCGTGCTTGTCGAACCGTCACTCGTCTCCCTCCACGATGATGCCACCCTTGGTCTCCATAGCTTCGCGATGGTCGGCGTACGGATCCCGCTTGACCAGCATAGTAGCCGCGTACTCCTGCGCGCGGTCCTTGTCCTGCTCGTCCAGCATGCAGAAGTCGAACAGTGGACACCGGCTACAGTGCTCGCCCGTGTTCTTCATGAGAGGGAGCTTGCCTCGACGCACGGCTTCCATGTGTCGGGCCTCGCCAATCACCTTCTGAGCCTGCCGCACGCGCTCTCCGGGGCCGCGTCGCGTGGTGTAGCGCGCGAAGCTCGGTGCGGGCTGAGTGGTGTACGGCTTGCCCTTGACGTCCAGGCCGAGGGTCTTCGCTTGCAGGGCCAGGCTCTTCAGCGTGTGCTTGTCAAACGGCTTGCCCCCGCTCTCTACGAGACCGGTAGCCTGTGTGATGGCCGCAACGAAGTCGCTCTTCTTGGGCTGTGTGTACTTGATGCCGTCTTCGGCCACCGCCTGTGGCATGGCCTTGCGCGCCATGTTGAACGTGATGCCGTCGATGGCGTCCTTCTTGTTCAGGAGTCCCAGGTGCACCAGCACCTCGGGGGCCACCCACAGATACGAGCCCGGCTGGTCCAGCACCTCGAAGTGCGACCAGTCCCGCAGGAAGCTGGCGCGGGTCTTGTGGTCCACGAGGCGGTACACCCGGTCGAATCTGTCCCAGACGAACAGATCCCACGTCCCGCAGTACACGGCGATCAGTCGACCGCTGGTAGGGTGCCGAACGTCAATCTGGAAGGGCTGTTCCGTGTGGATGACTTGCCACTGCTTGTCTTCGCCCCAGTGCTTGACATAGGCGACCAGCATGGCCTTGCCGAGCTCGATGCCGTCGTGGGCCTCTTCCTGGTCGAGGTCCCCACCCTTCTCGTACACCATCCGGTGCTCTTCGTCACACTTCTCGACGAAGGCGTCGATGACGTCAGCGAGAGAGCCACGCTTGGTCCCCGGCGGGTAACGCTTCTCTTGCGCGTAGTGCCACGCCGTGCCGAACCAGCTCCACGTCGGGACGCGAGGTGTGGTGAGGCCGTTCTGCCAGTGGTGCCACCAATACCACTGGCAATGCTTGAAGTCTCCCCGTTCGCTCGTGCGAATCATAGGGACGTGGAGCTCCGACACGGCAGCCTTCTCTCTGCGTGTGTGGATGAGGGAGCAGGGGAAGCGGGAGGGGCGGTGTGCCCCAGACCCGTGGAAGGAGCCTCCTGACGAAGCCCGCTCCCCCTGCAACGCACCAGACCGTGGGTGCCCCGGCAACAGTCACGGAGGCAGGGCCAGCAGCCCCATCGCTCCCTTACCTGTCTCCTGCTGTTACGTGGCGGGTGCAGGACTTGAACCCGCGACCTCCGGTGACTCCTACTACGGGGAAGGAATAGAAGCCATACCCGGTGCTCTGCCAACTGAGCTAACCCGCCCCGAGGAGCTCGCCGACGCCCTCAGCGAGCTCCCCAGGTCCCTCGTTCTGCCGGACCTCAGAACGGGGACTTGCGACCCGACCGGCGGCTCGTGGCGACGGGGGTTGCCGCTTCCGCCGTCTCGGTCTCGGCCGCGGGGGTGGTCTTGGCCCGACGCGAGCGCGTCGGCTTCGGGGCCGGTTCCGGGGTGGCCTCCGGCTCCGGGGCCGCCTTCGCCCGCGAACGCCGCGACCGGGGCGCGGGGGCCTCCTCGGCGGGGGCCTCCTGCTCGGCGGCGGCCTGCTCACGCTGCGCGCGCCGCTCTTCGCGGGCGGCGGCGGCCTGCTCGCGCTCGGTCTCCTGCTCGGCGAGGGCCTTCTCGTAGGACTCGCTGGCGCGGAACTCCCGCCGGGTGGTCTGCGCGAGGTACACGACCTCCGGGTCGGCGTCGACACCGTACTCGGCCTTCAGCCACGCGGCGTGCGCGAGGGTCAGCGCACTCGGACCCCGCTTCGAACTGGCGGTCTCCTGGACCTCGGGCTCCGGCTCCGGGGCCGGGGCCGGTGCGACCTTGCGGGAACGTGCGGGCATGTTGATCACTTCTCCTTAGCGGGTTTGTTCTTGCGACCTGACCATCATGTCAGGCGATACCGCAGGGCGGTAATGTTTTCTCGGTCTTTCTATCTTCCATTGCGCCGGTGATGCACTCGACTCGGCTTGCCGCTGAACCGAACGCGGGACACCGTGATGTCGTCCTGCGCAGGAGGGGCGGGAGGGAGTTGCTGAGCGCGGCAGAACATCCCACCCATGCGGCACCAGTCGCAGTAGCCGCAGCGCGGTCTCTGCTCGAACGTGACGTCCGTCACCTCGCGTTCGGGCCACTCGGCCTCTGAGCGGGCCTCAGAGCGACGCAGACGTGCCCACCACCGGAGGCCCGCCACGACCCCCAGGTAGGCCGCTGGCGTCGTGAACAGGCCCGCCAGATACGCCGCTGCTAGCGTCATCGGTCTAGCCCTCCGCCGCACCAATAGCCCAGGCAGAAGAAGATCAAGCCCAGCACCAGGATCTCACCTACGCCCATGCGCCGTACACCCCGCTACGCTCGGCCCCGCAGGCACACTTGTCGAGGTGAATGAGACCGTCGGTGATGGTGCACTCGTGCGGTCGATGAGTGTGCCCGGGGCTCGTGTCCGGCAGCGCGCCCGGCATGTACCGCGCCCGGTAGACGGTCGTGTTGCTGAACCGCTGCTTGAGCTCCCACCAGCCGGAGTGCAGTTGCGGGTCGGCGTACCGCCGATGCCCGCGCAGAGCCGAGCCCTGTGCGACCGCGACGAAGCCGAGAACGAACACCGCGAGGGCCAGGAAGATGGTCACTCCGCACCCCCGAGGATGTCGTAGGCGGCCTGCTCGGCGAGAATAGCGCTGGCGTAGTACTGCGCCTGCGTACGCCACCACGACTGAACGCCGAAGGCGTCGGCCAGCTCCAGGTTCTCGTTCTTGAGCTGCACTTTGGCGAAGTCCGTGAGCGGCGGTCGCCTGCTCCGAGCGCGGGAGGCGTCCGTTGCCTCGATACGCTGGTCCAGGGTGTCGTTCAGCCGGTTCCACTTGGCGTCGGCGGCTTCGGCCCGCTCCACGGCATGCCGGAGCCTGCGGCGCAACTGCTGAATGCGTTCTTGGTACTGCATCACTCCTCCTCGTACCGGGCCAGTGTGCGCGCGTAGGCAAGACCACGTCGACCGTCAAGAGCCCGGATCTGGCGGGCGTGGCCCTCACCAACGTTGTAACCGATCTTCTCTTCGATAGTGCCGATGCTCCGGAAGAGATAGTAGACCACCTCGTGCACCCGACTCCGGCGGAAGATGCGCCCGTAGAGCTGCGTGTTGGCCTCCGGCGGGTACATCTCGTCCAGGCAGAACATGGCGTCGGCGGCATCGAGCGTGATGCTGACACCACCGGCCTGCCCGTTGAGCAGGAACACGGTCGGGCCGTTGGGGTCCTCCTGGAACATGTGCATGAGCGCGTCCCGCTTGCCGTCGCTGGTGCTACCGTCCAGCCGCACGAAGTTGCCGTTGCGGTGCGTCGTGGGGTACCCGGCATAGTCCGTCCAGTACCCCTCCTTCAGCAACCGCTCCTCGACGACGTCCAGAAACTCGTTGTACTGACTGGAGATGACGACCTTACGGCCACGCCACTTCTCCAGGATGATGGCTAGCCGGTCCAGCTTGGCGCTCTCGCCGGTGTAGACGACCCGCCCGCCCTCCTTCCGCAGGACGCCGTTGGCAAACTGGCGGCAGCGGGTCATGAAGTCGAGTGTGCCGACAGAGGTGATGATGCCGCCGTCAACAGCGAGCTCACCGTGCTGGGCGAACTCCCGGTACTGCTTCGCCTGTGCGGTGCCCATGTCGCACAGGACCTCGGTGAAGTTCTTCAGTCCGGCATGCTCGGGGCTGACCTCCTCCAGAGTGCGGCGCAGGATGCGCGGGCCGATGCTGTCCCAGAACTTCTTCTCCTGCTCGGCGGAGGCCTCCTGGACACGCTTGACGGTCTTCTTGGCACCGCCACCGCCCTTCACGAAGACCTGATCGTCGACCACCGTGAAGAAGCGCTCGAGCCACGCCCACTTGCTCGAGAACTCATCGGGCCAGACCCAATGCAGGGTGCCGAACATCGCCTCGATACGGCCGCCCTTGCCGAAGGGCGTAGCGCTGACGGCCAGCCGCATGGCACCGGGGGTGTAGACGAGCGCCTTGAGCCCCTCGCTGGTGCTGTTGCCCTTGACGACGTCCATGCTGCCGAGCACCTTCTGGCTCTCGTCAATGATGACGGCATCCCAGTCGAACTCGAAGAGCTGCGGGTACTGGTAGCTGAGGACCTCGGCCACCCGGCCGTACTCCTTGCGCACGTTGGCTCGCAGCATCTCTGCCACGATGACCAGGACGGCGAGGTCTCCCTGCGCCTCCGCGAAGGCTTCGATAGCCGCCGTACGGGGCTTGCGCTTGCCCTGGCAGAGGAACACCGGCACGTCGGGAGCGTGCTGGGCGAACTCCTTGCCCCACACGGCTTTCACACTGACACGCGGGCACACGATGAGAACGTTGCCGGTAACGCCACGCTCGATGAGACCAGCCACAACACCGGCCGTCTTGCCGGTGCCCATCTCGTCAGCGATGACGCCGCCGTCGCGGTACAGATTGGCCATCCACTTGGCCGTGACGCGCTGGTCACCCTTCAGCCATGCGTTGAACTCGGGGTACCGCTGTGGCAGGCGGACCAGCTCGGCGTCCTTCTTCGAAGACAGGGAGACCTGTGCCGCCCTGTCGCGCGCCGCGATGCGGTACCACGCGCTCAGGTCCTTGTGCACCTTGAGCGCCTTGCCCCACTCCTCGCGCATCTGGCGACAGATGTCGGTGCTCAGGGGGTACAGGAACCCGAAGACGCCTTCGTCTCGGTCGGTCAGCTTGCTCGAGAAACGGCTGCCACGTACCGCCTGACGAATGCTGCTCGCCTCGTGGTAGTTCCTCGCGTGCACTTTGAGCAGTAGTTTCTCGCCCGCCTTGTGTGCCTCGAGCCGCATGACCCCTCCCGGGTAGTGGTGTGCCCTCAGCTTATCACTGAGAGCACGCCATCGCGTCTTATCTGATGGTGAAGATGGCGTCCACTCTCACCGTACGAGTGGGGCCAGCCATCAGCTTACCGTGCTGGTCGCGCCCCAAGTACTCCCGGAACCGCACCAGCCGGTTGCCCTCGCGGTCCTCTTCGCCGACGAACACCCACTTGTCGTCCGGGTGCACACGGGCCTCCTGCTCGACCCACCGCTTGTCCTCGGGACCCCAGGTGTCGGGGTCGGTGTGGGTCAAGCGCGCGAGGTCGATCGCCCAGACCACCGTCCGCCCGCGCAGGAGGGCTTCGACCTCCTCGTCCGGCATGTCGCGCGGGATGACGTGGCCCTGGGTGACGAGTTGGATCTTGCGATCCGTGATGGTGCCCACGCTACCCGGGGTGACGGGCTTCGGTCGAGTGCCCTTACGGGGCGCGTGCGTCCGAGGCACGATGCCTCCGTTGGCCTGCGCGTACAGCCTGCGTGCGGTACCAGCGCCGTTCTTGGCCCCCGGCAGCCCCAGGGCTGCACCGATAGCCATCCAGCTCATTCCCTTGCCGTCGCGCATCTCCTTCACCTGTGCCGGGGTGGCCTCCTGCGAAGAGGAGGGTGGGGTGGGGTCGTCCGGGGGCACCCTGCGGCGGTTGACCACCCGTGCGGTGGCCTCCTCGACGATGTGCTCGACCTGCTGGGCAGCCAGCTTGGCGCGCCGCTGGCGTCGCAGCTCGCTCCGGCTCACTTGTCCTCCCACAGGTTCGGTCGGTCAGTGACCTGATCGGCCAGCGGTGCCAGGACCTCGCCCACCGTCACCCACATGCGCTTGCCGCCGACCACGGCGAAGAAGCTAACGGTGTTGGTTCCCGGGTTCAGCTCGGCGTCCCCCACCTCGGTGATCTTGTGGCCCACGTCGCCGCCCAGGTCGTCGGCGTCCTCGGCGTCGTAGTTGGTGACGCCAACTCCGGTGTCCCGTAGGTCGTCGAGGTAGTCGGCCAGCTCCTGTGCGACGTTACCGACGATGTCGTTCATGTCACCCTCCCGGGTAGTGGTTGCTACGTTCACCCTACGTCAGTCGACGAACGGGTGCAAGTCATCGGACCATTCGAGCTCACCGGTGTACGGCTTGGGCTCGTGCATGTCGCCGGGGTTGCGGTCGTACTCGCTCCGCTCGTGCGCGTCGCGCGGCTCGCCGCATGTCTGTGGACCGTCGTAGCCCTCTTCCACCCACGCAATGCACAGGCCGTGGGTATTCTGTGGACCGCTGTCGTACGCGTGGTCTGTGATCACAGTGGGTTTCCCTCCTTGTCAACCTTCACGGCTACGTGTTCGTACTCCGGGTACGTGCTGTTGAGCTGCTTCGCCACGGACCGCGCATTGCTCGCGGTCATCGGCGTCGTACCGATAGACCACAGGCGCAGGCCGTGCCCCGGGACTCGCACTCCTGTCTTCCCCTCCGGCACAGGCCGGGTGGCCACGCGATAGTCCCTAGCGACCGGCACGGAGCCGCCTCCTTGCTGCGCGAGCGCTCTCGGTACGCGTCGGCTTCGGGGGCTGGGCCTCCTCCTGCTCCATCGCCTCCCACCGCTCCGCCGCCTGCGCGCGAACCGCGTCGATGTCCGGACGGTACGGGTTGCAGGCCACCGCGATGCAGTAGGCGACGCCCTGTGCGATGCCGACGTCGTCCTCGGCTTCCTGACCGGTCATCAGGCGCTCGTACACGGTCATGAGCTCCTCCCAGAAGAGCTCGAGCATGGTCTTGCCGCCGCACGTCCCGGGCGCGTTCACGTACGCCGCACGCAGAAGGTCGCTCATGACGTTGGCATGCTCCGGGAGGAGCCAGTCCGTACCGGTCGTGGTGGTCACTTTGCCCACCTGATCACTGGTGGTCGGGCGCATCATGCGCTGCTCGCCCGCCTTCCCCTTGACCTCGACCGCCATGTGACCCCACTCGTAGCGGACCCCCTCCGGCGTCTCCTGTCGGTGAACCACGGTGCTCCGGCTCAAGATCTCGTTCCTTCCCGCCAAGATGATGCACCCACTTTCGTTCTTGAGCCGGATGACACACGCCTCCGGGTCGGCCAGCCAGTTAGTCACCGTACAGCCTCCGCTCCCCGAACTCGTACTCGAAGCAGCCGGAGTGGTAGCTCTCGATCTTCTGCGTCGTGCGGGCCACCCGCTCGTACCGCACACCGACGTCGATCTTGTGCGTGCAGCTCTCGCATCGGCGATGCTCGCTGGTGTTCTTGCGGGTCGTGACGCCCATGATGTCAACGGGACCGCGCGCTGTCGGTTGTGCCATCGGTGCTCACCTCCTGGAACAGTACGTTGGTCGGGTCTGAAAGGGCCGTAGGCTCGTCAGGGTGCGGGAGGGTACCCGCGAGTACCCTCTCGACCTGCTCGGGCGTGTAGCCCCGCATGAGCAGGCCCAGCGCATCGGCTGCACGCCGAGCCTGCTCGTCGGGGTTGGTCACTAGGCACCCCCGATCTGGTTACCACCGGTGCCGCGACCGAGGTCGACGCTGAGCGCCGCACTGCTGCCGCTGGCTCGACCACGCTGGGCGGCCGTGCTGTACGGGTCCCGACCCCTGCGAGGAGCGGCGGGGAGGCGGTGCTCCAGGCAGATGCCGGACTTGGCCTTGTCACACTTCTTGCAGCGCTCCGGCTCGCCAACACTCCCGACAGCCGCTTTGGGACGCATCTCCGGGAAGCGGGTGTAGAACGCCTCGTTGAGCACCTGCTCGCGGTTGCCCAACACCAGCCCGCTTCCGCCGCTCCGCGCCTGACGAAGCCGCGTGGCCATCTTCAGGACGAAGCCGTCGGCGTACGCCTCGCGGAACGCGGCTCCGGTCACTCCACGACCACTGAGCACGGCCTCCTCGCCACGCGCCAGACATTCCGCCTTGTACAGGCGGCCGACACGACCGAGGAAGACCTTGTCGGTCTGACCCCACAAGAGGTCCGCGATACGAATGCGCTCGATACCCGCGCTACGCAGTCGGTAGACGTTCTCCTGGTCGCTGAGGCTGAAGTCCACCTTCGGCTCCAGGCGGTCACCGAACGCCATGCGCATCTTGGTGAAGAGCATCTCGGCGTACTGCACGTCTCCTTCGAAGCCGACACCACGCGCCGTCCATTCGTACTCGCCACTGCTGTTCAGGACCCACTCGCCCTTACTGCGCAGGCCGACGTGCCGGTACACCTCGCCCCAGAGCTGCGCGTAGTGGCTCTGGAACGGACTGCGCCGAGTGACATAGAGGTCGAACGGCACGGGCGAAGGCATGAGCACGCCTTCCGCCAGCGTCTTGCTGCCGAGCAGCTCGTCGATGTCGATGGCGTACTTGGCCATGATGGCTTCGGCCTTGCTCCGATAGGCGTCTGCCGCCCCCGCCCGCTCCTTCGCAGTGGCAGCCAACGTAGCTGCCATCTGGGGGTCGTCGACCTTAGCCGACTGGCGAAGCAGGTCCTGGCTCTCGGTGTCGTACGAGTCGGCGTTGTCGAGCAGCGCGCGAACCTTGGAGAGCATACCGTCGGTGGCGTTCATTGCTTCCCTCCCGGGTAGTGGTAGTACTTGCGTCTCATGTTCGGCATCGATGCCGAGCACGACGGCCAGCCCGTCTACATGAGGCCCACCCGCACGGGCGAGATGGTGCACGCGAGGCGGTGTGTGGTGCGAGCCTTAGCGACCTAGTTTCGGTCGACCGCTTTACTGAGAACACTCTAGCACGCTCCGGGTACCCCGGGGTAGCCCCCGGGGCCTCCGATTACTTGTCGATGCAGACCGGGCCGATGCCGAGCTGCCGGTACTCGCTGGTCAGGACACGCCCGCATCGACCGCACTCACCGATCTCCTGGCCGTACAGCGCCAGGGCTGCACGCGGGTCCTGGGCGATGGTGCTCAGGATGCTGTGACGGGTGCGCGAGTTGCGGATGGGGAAGAGGTCGTCGCTAGCCTGCACGTCGACGAAGAAGATGCCCGGCTTGCGGCCTCGCTTGACCCGGTAGAAGCTGACGTTCCCCTCTCCGTCCCGCAGCGCGTAGCGCCAGCTCTTCGCCTTCCCCTCCTTGTCCTTCGGGGCCACGCCAGGGTAGGGGTCCTGCGAGGGAGCGGGGGTGGTGGCGTCAGCCTTTGCGCGCTGGCCGAGCCACTCCGCGATGGCGTTGACCTCTTCGGGAGTGGTCGGCCGATGGGGGAAAGCCTGGGTCAACTCCGAGAGAGAGACCTTGTACTGCTTGCAGATGGTGCCGAGAGTCCTGACGGCGAGGTCGATGTCGTACGTGGCGTTCATGCTAAGCCTCCCGGCCGAGTGGTGGTGCCTTGCCTTGCTGATGAGAGAACCGTATCACCCGAGTGGGCGACCCCGCAAGGAGCCGCCCCCGGGGGACTCAGCGAACCTCGAAAGCGGTGTTGCCGGAGCAGCGGGCGAGGACGCCGCCGCCGGTGTTGATGGCGTCGTGACCGGCTGCGCGGATGGTCCAGTTGCGGGAGCCGATCAAGCTGAGGGAGCTATCGTCGACTGGGTGCCAGACGCCGTCGATCTTGATCTCGGTGATGCTGCCAGCCTTGAGAGCGGAGTAGATGGCCCGGGGCTTCATCGATGCGTTGTTCATGAGAGCACTCTAACTCATCTCATCGGCGGGCCGCAAGGAACCAATCGAACTCGTCCAGCAGCCAGGGAACTTGCCCTGCCCACGGGTCTACCGCAGGCGGGAGCCATCCCCACACGGGGTCGATCACTTCCCCGCCCCCTTCGCCTTCGCAGCGGCAGCCTTCACGCTGGCCCCCACGCCACCCTTCGGGCCGAGCGGAGCCACACCAGCCCAACCGCCCTTCGGGGCCTTGCCGTTACCGTCGCACTCGTAGTTCCACGCGGTCATCGCAGCGGCAACCTGGGCTTCCGTGCTGACGTTCTTGGTCTCGGTCAGGCTGGCCCAGAAGGCGTTCTTGCAGGCGCGCCGTGCCGCCGGGGTCTGCGGATGGGTATGGCCCCTGTGGTTGAACTGCGGGCGGCGGTTCTTCTTGCTAGCAGCCATGGTGCCCTCCCGGGTAGTTGTGCTTACGAGACGAACTGTAGCAACTCAGCAGGGCCGGTGCAAGACCGGCCCCACGGAGCGCCTACAGATCCCAGTACGGCTCGTCGCGGTCCTGCGCGGCAACCTCGATGTCGTGGCGGGAGCTCGTGCCGTCGAGGTAGTCGAGGTGCACCAACATGTCGCCGTTACCCTGCTCGGTCATCCCCCAGTAGGCGAAATCCTGCTCGTCGAAGCCCACGACCACGGTGCCGTCGGCCGGGCTGTCTTGCAGCTTGTTCGTGCTGATTGTTTCCATGTAACCCTCCCGGGTAGTGGCGGTGCTGATACGAACAACGTACAGACGAATCGACCCCGGCACAAGACCAGGGTCGACCGCCCTACGTGTTACGCCGCGTCAGCAGCTACCCACGCTACCGGTGCCGGTCCCGGCCGAGTTCCAGCCGGGGCCACCGCCACGCATGCGATCCGGGTCCGGCGTGGCTGCCGTGCCCTGGTCGTACGCGCGCCAGCCCTGCGGGCTGTCCGTGCTCGGGATGACGTCGACGGAGTCGAAGTCGTTCACCCCCGCGTAGCCCGCGAAGCTGAACGCCAGACTGTCCGCCGCCGCACTCGGGCTTGCACTCGTGCCGAAGACGCCCGAACCCATGTCACCACACGGCTTCAGATTGGTGCTGGCCACCTCCCAGAAGCTGCGCAGGCTGGCGATTTTCGTGAAGGTGGCACCGATGGCCGTCCACAGGGAGTCCGGCCAGTACCCGATGATGCGGTCCGGGCTGTTCCCCATGTTCTGCTGGATGACCTGCCAGCCCGAACCCTGGTTCTGCCACGCGGGTCGGGAGACCGGCGTACGCTCGATGCGGTACTGGTAGTAGTTCGTCGGCGCACTGCCGCTCGGCGTGGTGGCCAGCGCGGTCCCGCAACCCACGGCCTCGTTCGGGTTGTCCACCCAGCCCGACGTCGGGTACAGCGGGGAGCCGCCGTAGCCGAAGAAGGTGTCGTTGCCCCACGCCGCGCACATCAGGTGCGTGTTGCTGTCCCCGAACAGGGTGTCGTCGACGTCCCATCCGACCTCGACGATGTTCCGACCGCCCGGTGCGTACGGGTCGATCGCAGCCAGCTCCCAGAGCGTGTGGAGGGTGTCGGTCTCCTGCTTCGGCTTGTGCTGACTGGCGAGCACCGCGACCTGTGTGGCCCCGGTGTTCGTGGAGGTGGCGATGTCCTTCTTTCCCTGGACGTAGTGGTAGTTCGTGGCCAGGGCGCTCTTGGCGCGAGCGGACACGCCCACCGGGGGCTTCTTGATGGGTCGGTCGTCCTTGACCGTCTTCCCGGAAGACGCGGCGGTCCAGATGATGTCCCCGTCGGCATACGCCGACTGCGGAGCCAGGAGCGCCAGCGACAACAGGGTCGCGAGTGCGACCGTGACGCGCTTGATCATAGTTCTCCTTTCGCGAGGCGGGCGTGGTGCCCACCTGCCGAACATGCTACGGCACGGGCGCAGCCCCGTGTAGTCGACGTACGCGTCCCAAACGTAAAGGACCCCGCTACCGGGTGGGGTAACGGGGTCTCTCGGCTTACACGCCTTCTGGCGGCGGGTCCTCCACCGGCGGCTCGGGCTCTGGCGGGACCGGTGGCATCTCTTCCCTCGCCCGTAGGTCTAGGAGCGATACGACCAGAGTCTCTTCGTCAGGACGACGGACGGTGGCCTGCCAGCCCTGGCGCGGGACCTTCTTGAGACTCAGGATGCGCACCGGGGAGCCGTCCGGCAGGTACACGTCCTCGTCCATGGCAATGGCTTCTCGTGCCCGAGTGACGTCCACTACAGCCGCCCGGCGGGAAGAAGGAGGATCTGCTCGAGGATGACCTCGGCCTCGGCACCGACCTTAGCCGCGTCCATCTTGTCCTCGCGCTCCCAGCTCAGGCGCACGTCCTTCACCAGACTGCTGATGCGCTTACGTGCGTCGTGCGGGTCGACCCCGTAAGCCATGTGCGCCAGATCGGCCGCACTGACCACGAAGCCGCTCACGCGCCCCTCGTAGAAGTGGGCGTTACGAGCGGCACCCCGGGGATCCTTCACCCCGGTACGGATGGCCCTGGCCACGACGTTCACGAACACGTCGCGCGGGCTGATGTTGTTGACCACGATTCCCCTTTCAGCATCTCGGGGCGAGGCCGCAGCCCCGCCCCTTTCGATGGTACCTTACTCCCCCTCGGTAGCCCCGAACAGCATAGCCTCCAGTTCGTCGGCGTCGGCGTCCTCGAGGGCCTCGGTGATCTCCAGGTCGTTCAGGATGCGCCGGACAGCGGCCACGCTGATGTGCAGCTCGCGGGCGATGCTGCCCATGCTCCGAGGCGTGATGGCCGGGATACCTTCGGTCTCATCGGCCTCCTGGCCCTCCCGCTGCGCCCGAACCCACAGGGCGTGCTCGAGGTCCGTGCCGGTCAGGAAGTGCCGACGCCGCAGCGTGCCGTTGCCGCGCTCGCTGTGCACCTGGGCGGTGCCCTCGCGGAGGGCCTTGACGAGGTCGTTGTTGTCGGCGGCGCTGGTGGCGGTGATGACGATGTTCATGGTTGCTCTCCCGAGCTAGTGGGTGGGGCTTGCTGATGGAAGTAACTCTATCACGCCTGAGTGACCTGGGCAAGGAGCCGTACGAGACGGCTCCCACCCTCCGGACTCAGCGCTCCCAGAACTTGAGGCCCATGTCGCGCACCGCACGCTCGCTGTAGACCTCGAAGCCGCTCTGGTCGAACCAGATGACCTTGACGCAGCGCCCGTCGTTGACGAAGTCCTCAACGCGGCCCCAGCGCTCGGCGCGACGGTCGCTGATCGGAGTGTCGACGTGAGCGAACTGGAAGTCGATGGTGTGCATGGTGCCCTCCCGGGTAGTAGCGGTGCCTTGCTGATAGGACCACAGTATCATCCGAGAGCCGGGGCCGCAAGGACCCCGGCGAACCGTTCTCAGCTGTGGGCGTGGCCGTACTTGGCAGCGCAGCTCTTGCAGGTGACCGAGGTGAGCGGAGCCTCGCCGATGACCGTGAAGGTGGAGATGCCGCAGCGGGTGAGCTGGCCGTGACCCTCGATCATGTGGGTGGCCTTGCCCTTGCCGACCCGGCCGGTGTTGACGGTGGGAACCTTGACGACCGGAGCGGACTTGGCGGCCTTGCGGCAAGCCTTGCGAGCGGCGGGGGTCTGAGCGTGGACGCAGTTGGCCTTGTGGTTGATCATTGCTTTCCCCTTTGCTCGCTTGCCCTTGCTGATGAGAGAACTGTAGCACGTCGTCTCAGACGGTCACAAGGACTTTCTCATGCAGTCTTGGACTTGAGCTGCCGCACGTTGCTGGCCTGCGGCTTCCTGCGAGAGGAGGGGCGGGAGGGGCGGGAGGGGGCCGGACGATACACCATCGAAGCGCGGGCGATGGCCATGAGCACGTCCACCGTGATGGGCATGGCATGCGCGCTCACGGGGTCGGCTCCGCCGAGGGTGAAGATGTGCACGAGGTGCCAGTAGCTCACCCACGCGGCGACCAGGGCCAGGATGCCCAGACCGATCTTCCGGAGGACGGCCATGCGGCCCTTGCAGTGCACGCGCTCGGCCATCTCCAGGGCCAGGAACAGCGCGACCGGCGTCCAGAAGCCGGTGGCCAGCCCGACGAAGGTGTGCTCGCTGGCGTACATGTTGGCCGCAATCGTGGCGGCGGCGGTGGCGTAGAAGGTACCGCCGGACACGCGCTTCGTGGTACGGGCGCGCTGCTGAGCGGCCGTAAGCTTGGTCTTCATTGCGCCTCCCGGCTGAGTGGTAATGCCTTGCTGATGAGAGAACACTATCACTCGTCCGACCGGCAAAGCAAGAGACCCGGCGAGAAAGTCTCAACCGGGTCTCTCTAACGGTGCGCAACCTGCACGGAGGAGAAGGGCTCCACCGCTAGTGTACCGCACCTAGGCGTTGAAGCCCGCCGGAACTCTGGCCTGCTCGGCCGTCCCGCGCATGCTGATGGTCGGCGCGTACCAGCCGATGAGGAGGGCCAGACCGGCTCCTATGATGATGGTCAGGTCGTTGTACTGGAAGCCGTCGGCGAGCACCGTCTGCGCCGCTGCCAAGCTGGCCAGACCACCGTTGATGACGGTCTTGCCGCCTTCCCAGCTCCGGTTGAGCGGCACGATGTAGACCAGGAGCATGTTGAGGAAACCGGTGAGGATGATGCACCACTCCAGGTACCCGTGGATGCGGCCGTCCCCTGTGAGCAGCGGCTCGACCACCGTCCACAGGAAGAAGAGCGCCGCGATGACGGCCTTACCTTTCGTCTGCCACATAGTCTTCCCTACCTTTCTCTAGGCTCCGTCGGGCTCCCAGTTGAGCACGAAAGAGAAGTACCACGCGCCACGTGATGCCGATGAACATCATGGAGAACAGAGAGGCTCGCACCGGGTAGAACCCGGCCGAGATACCGCCGCTGTGAATCACGATGCCGAAATAGACCATGGCCAGGGCCAACGTGCCCATCACGAACATGATGTTGCGGCCGGTGGACGTACGCCACCACGGCGCGAGAACGAGGTACGTCAGCACGAAGATGACGCTGACCACCGCACACGCGTAGAAGACCCAGTCTCCGTATTCTTTCCAGCTCAATTGGTGGCTCTCCATTCCTGATCGAACATTCGAGCCAAGTGGTTGCGCTCGTGTACCCGCCCCCACCTCGCTCGCAGCCCCCTCAGCATACTCGCCCCCTCTTCCGCCCGCTCGGCTGCCTGTTCGACGTCCTCCCGCGCAGCGAGCGCATCCTGGAGTTGTTGCTGGACCTTCGCGCTCTCCTTCTTTCGGAGCCTCACGTCTCATCCCTTCGCATTCGTCGGATGCGCTCCTCCGACTGCCAGTCCTGCATACGTTCCATCGCTTTCAGGACGGCCTCGTTACCGCTTGCGATGGGTTGCAGCTCGTCGATGATGGCTTTGAGAGCCTCGATGCTTCGTTGCTCGCCTCCCTGCCACACGGAGATGACCTCGTCTTTGGCGGCGAGGAGCTTCTCCACTTGACCCCGGGTGTAGAGCCGATCGGTCGCGAAAGCCCAGATGGCGATGAGGGCGATGCCTACCCATCCCAGGTCGGCGAGCCACGAGATGATGCCCTCGTAACCGCTGGGGACGGGCTCCGATTCCCCCGCTAAGAACATGACCCCTCCTTACTTGATGTACGTGATGACCAGTTGAGGGGTTGAAAACCCGCTGCCGACGCCAGCCGCGTACCCGTAGTAGTCTCGACTACTGCTCGGGGCTTCGATGGCTAACCCCTTAGCCGTCCCGGCCCGCAGGCGCTGCCCGAACTCGATGCTCAGGGGGATCGTCCGCACCTCCGACTGCTCGAAGTGCTCGCTGATGACCCTGCGAAGAGGAAGGGCGGTGGAGGCGGGCCATGTCGCGGGTTCCGACGTCAGCGTATGCATACCGAAGAATACCTCGACGCCACTCGCCCAGTAGCTGTTGATGGTCTGCAAGCGAAGTTCGACCTTCTGAATGGTCGAGCTCGCCAGAGCAGCCGCGATGGCCGTAGCGTTGAAGCCGATGAGGCTCCGCTGCGTGCCGTAGCTCGAGCCGTCGTTCCCGAAGACCAGGAACTGCTCGCCTCGGCCGTCTGTACGGGGTGCCCCGCTACCCTGGTACGTCTGGCTCCAGGTGGCCGTGAAGTAGTCCGTGCGGGAGTACGGGGTGGCCGGTTTCGCGGGTGCTGCGGGTGCTGCTGGTACGGCTGGTGGGCTGGAGATGTCTGAGCGCATCGGGTAGTGCACGTACACGTAGCCGAGGCCATCCCAGTAGCGACCCCGGAGCCGACCGTCAGGACGCATCCACAGGTTCGTCGGATCTGTCTCCGGGGGATCGCTCTGGTAGACCGGCACCACGAACGACGTCGGGAGCATCTTGGAGATCTCTTCCCGGATGGCCTTGAGCAGGCGAGCCTCCTCGCTCGTGCTGCGGCTGAACTCCGTCACTAGACGCTCCCCTCGTCGTCAACCTCTGGCAGCTCATCGTCGCTCAGGTCTACCGTCAACTTCATCACCTGCTGGTCAGGGAAGATGTCTCGCTGAATGATGCGCACCTTCTCGTAGCTGAGGTCCAGCCATCGGTCATGCACCTCGAGCGCACAGCGGTCCCCGACGGCGTAACTGTAGGCGTGCGGGCTGTTCATGCTCACAGTGAACTGAAGCATGTCAAGCGCCTTGCTGTAGAAGCGTCGCTCTGCTCGAGCATGGCTGGCCAGGACCAAATCGTCCGAAACCCCTTGCCAGCTCGTCACCTTGTCGAAGCGCATGGCCGCGTCGTTGTCGAGGGCGGGGTCTTCATCCTTGGCGTAGGGCTGCATCTCGCTGTTCGGTCCGTCCCCGAGAGCCCACTGCCGGGTGACGTACTCCTCGCTGCTCTCCTCGGGCGGCTCGTACGTCAGGATGTTCCCGGTAGTGCCATAGGAGAAGGAGAGCCCCTGGACGACAGAACCACGCTGCGGGTAGTACGGGCGAAAGACGAGCTGAGGCCCCGCCCCCTCGTCCTGCGCAGCAATGTCCCACTCGAAGCCCCGATCCCGATTGGCAAGGCTGTCCATCCACGAACCGAGGGTCCGGAACTTGGCACCGCTGACGAAGAGGTCTCTTTCGATACCGCTCGGCGTGTAGGGCTCTACGGCGATGAACGGCACCCCGGAGCCGTAGAACTCCCCAACCTGATACTCGATGAGCCACGCGGCTATCTCGAGCTGCTCAGTACCCTCCCACTCCCAGTCGTTCCCCACCGGGTCGTTGTCGAAAGGAGCCACGATGAAGCGGTACAGCCAGGTTCGCCATTCGGCAGCCGTGATGGTGAGCTCGTTCGTGGCGGGATCCCACTTACGCTTCACAATGAACCCAGACCAGGGCTGCACGCCGTTGTCGGCCGTGACGATGATCGAGTTGTTCTGACGAACAGCGCTCCGGATGAGGTCCCGCTGGTCCTTGTCATCTGGGATGACGACCTTCGCCTCGAAGGTGCCGCTGCCGTTCACAGCCTCGATCCACTTGGGCTCTTTCAGAACAAGTTCAGCCAGAAAGATCTCAGCGATCTGGTCGTAGAACGAGTAGGTGAACCGGACCATTCTCTCCCCTTCGCGAGTCGGGGAGGCAGCCGAAGCCACCTCCCCCTCAGTGTACCCGTTCCGCAGGCGGTTAGCCCTGCGGCGGCGGGGAGGCGAGGGCGGCCAGAGCCGCCTCGATGCGGTCCGCCGTCTCGCGAAGAGCACGCACGTCGTCCTCCAGGCGCTCGAGGCGAGACTGTGCCGAGATGGACTCCGTGTCCCCGTCGTCGTCGACGTCGGCACTGCCTCCGGCGACCAGGGCCTCGAAGTCGTAGGTGACCATCTGTGCGACGCTCATGCCGAGCGTGCCGCCCCAGCCTCGGTCGGCGACGCGCTGAAGGGCCAGCGGACGCTTGACGAACAGGCCGTCAGCCACCCGCTCCGGCAGCGAGCGGTAGAGGCCGCTGGCCGGGTTGCTCAGGTCCTGGTGGAGCTTCAGCGCGGTGGCGTCCGCGATCTCTTCTGCGGTAGGCATGTCTTCCTCCAGTAGGCCCCAGGGGCGGGTGTCAGATTCCTCCGCGCTGGTGTAGCGGGCGGAGAAGTGCGCGTGCTTGTCGTGCGGGTTCTGGCCGGTGTATTCGCGGGCAGTCCAGCCCCACGATCGGGACCAGATGAGTCCGTTCCAGATGACGTTCTGGAGCCGGTCGTCCTGGCCGGTGCGATGCCGGGTGACGATGATGCCCACGGCCTTCGTCATGGACCAACCGGACTTGTTCAGATCCTTGTCCACGTCGATCGCGTGGACCTCGTTGACGTTGTCCGCGTCCTCGTACGGTGTCGCCCCGGTCTCGTCCGGGTTGTGGTCCGACGAGGAGGAGGCGTGTGCGGCGTCACCGATGGACCCGTCGCTGCCTTTGTCGCGAGTCGGAGCCAGCTCGTTGAACTCTTCACGCAGACTGGTCAGGCTCGGAACCAGGATCCAACTCGCCATCGCCACCCTCCTCTTCTGTCTCGTCCCACGGGTCCGGCATCGGCTCTCCGGCGTCGTCCTCGGGGACCTCTCCGGCGTTGCACTCCGGCATGGTGCCCTCCTTCCTGTTACCCCACAGCTTACGCCGCTTCGTAGGTGATGTTCCAGGCAAAGTAGTCGTTGACGGCCCAGGTGAACGGGTGCGTGGAGTCCGTCAGGTTGTCCGCCGTACGGAAGGACATCTGGGACTGGCTCACGTCGGCGTTGATGAGGCAGGTGCCGCTCGCGTGCGCGCCGCTGGCGTCCCGGTAGTAAGTGCTTCCCACGTGCGGCAGAGCGCCCGGCGTCGTGACGTTGGCCGCGTTCACGGGCAGCGTGGTGCTCCACCCGCCGGTTCCGAAGTTCACGGACGCCGAACCGAACTGGAGCTTGCCCCGGTAGTGCACCATCTTGCCGACCTGCTTGTAGCGAGCCACACCGAAGCCGCCGGTTCCGAGCGAGGGGCTGCCGCTGGCCGTCAGGAAGGAAGGCGTGAAGCTCGTCCAGGCGCTGTTGATGGTGTTGTCGTACCAGTTCTTCAGCGTCAAGTCGTTGGCCCGCTGGAAGTCTGCGTAGGCCCGGAGGTCGGCGATGGTGGTGGCCGTCATGACGGTGTTCCCGGGGCTGATGGTTACGTTGGCCACTCGCCACCACGCGCCCGGCCGGTAGAAGTCCCCGCCAGCTTCGAACTCGACGTCCGGGATGGCCGTCGGGCTCCCGGCGGGAGTGCCCTGACACACCTCCCACAGGGCACCGTTGGCGCTGGCGTCCGTGCCGTACTGCTTGTCGATGACGCGCAGCAAGAGGCTGTCGATACGCGGCTGGCCGCTAGCGCCCGGCCACGCCACAACGTCGCCTCCGGTGCTCCAGACGAAGTAGCTGCCCTGACTGGAACTCTCGCTACCCGCGATGGCTGCCCATCCTTCGGCTATGCCCATCGTCAAGGCAGCGCCGCTCGGCGTGAGCTGAAAGTCCGAGGTCGACTTCATGTAGCCCTTGCCACCAGCCGTCACCGCCTTCAGCTGATTACGGAACAGCTCGACCGGGTGGTTGTACCCACTCTGGCCGATGTAGCCGGGAACCACTTGCAGAACCATCTCTCACTCCCATGCGCTCTCGGCAGTTACGGTCACTGTCGTACTGGCGTTGAAGTCGGCGTAGAGCCGAATGTCGTTGTCGCCGGGCTGAAGAGCGAACCAATCCCCGCTCTTCTTGCCCACGTAGGGGAAGCCGTTCAGATACACGATCTGGCGGGCGAAGTCGAGGGTCAATGTCTCGGACGGCCCGAGACCGGTGTCGAACCAGAGCTCCTCGTCCGTCGTGTCGTTCCGCAGCCGCCACCCACCATCGCTCAGGGGGCCGGTGATTACTGCGGAGAAGGAGCGGGAGGGCGCGGTGCCGTGGTTGATGATACCCGCCGTGGTGTCCGTGGACCCGGCAGCCACCGTCGTGAAGGACAGCGGGAACGTCACCGGGAACGACATGCCGGTCTCGCTGACGCCTGCCGTGCCCGCGCTGTCCATCTCCTGCGAGACGCTGTACTTGAAGGGGTCTGCGCAGACCAAAGTGGTCTGCCACCGGAAGCCGTTCTCCACAGCGTCCCACTCGGTCTCCAGAGCGCCACTGCGCCGGTACCAGACGTACTTCGGCACCGCCTCGTACCGCACCATCTTCAGGAGCTTGTCGCGCGGGAAGGCGTCCCGCGCCAGAGCGTCATGGAGCAGCTCGGCGTTCTCCTCGTCAACCCCGAGCCCCCATCCACCGACTACGAGGTACCGAGCGCGCACGGGGAACACGGCACCGAGCTCCATGCCGTCCCGCATCAGCCCGAGATCGGTGGCCACGACGTCCGGCTCCGGGCTGTTCTTCCAGCCGTCGAGGACGTCAATGCCGCAGCTCACTGCTCCGGGTGGCAGGCTCGAGGGGTCATTGAAGGTCAGGCTTCCCGCTTCGACGCGTTGCTTGTGAATCGTCGGCATCATGCCTCCTGGCTAGGCGGGGGTGTCGTGGCCACCGCGATGGTGCCCGTTCGGAACATCAGGCTCATCCGGCTAGCCCCGTAGTTGGCCACCTGCCGAGCGCTCATCCCCGGCAGAGCGTTCACCGTCTGGTTGACGACGACCCCAGAGGCAGCCGGTGCGGCCAAGCTGGCTCCGTCCCCGCCGCGCGGCACGTACGGGCTCGTTGCCCCGAGGTTCACTGTAGGCATCATGGCGCTGGTCGCGAGCTTGTTAGCGGCCTGCCCTACCTGCTTCCGCAGGCTCGTGATGCCGTTGATGAGTCCCTGGCTGATGAACCGGCCGAGGGCGAAGAACACGCGCGAGGGGCTCTTGATTTTCAGGGCCTTCTTGATGTTGGCGGCGAGACCAGCGGCGATCTTAGCCATCTGCTTGTCGATGGCCTTCTGCTGACTCTGCAAGCCCTTCACGAGGCCCTGTGCCGCCCGCACACCGGCCCCGTAGAGCGCGTCGGCCACGTTCTTGCCCACGCTGCCAGCCGCCGTGTTCAACTGGCCCTGCAAGACGTTGAGCTGCTTGATGTCCGCGTCGCTGGCGTTGGCAAGCGCCTTTGCCATCGCGCCACCGTCAACCGCACCCGCGCTGGCAAGCTGACTCAGGAAGTTCTGATTGAGACCACGCTTGCTCAGCTTCGCCATGTCGCTGGCGAACTGCTTGGCAACGGCCACCGCCTTCGTCAGACGAGCCTTGAGCCTCTCGATGCTGATGAAGTTCTCACCCGGCTGAACGAGCGAGAAGCTGTCCAGCACCTTCGCTCGGGCATCTGCGGCCGTCTTGTTGTACGCGTCCTGCACGCTCTTCAGGTTGGCCTGTGCGGTCTTCAGGCGCGCTGTCACGCTGTTGCCCTGCGCGACCAGCTTCTGCAGAGCCCGGTTGGCATTGGCGATGCCGTTGATGAGCGCGTTGCGCTTCCCGCGACCGATAGCCCCCGCGCTGTACGCATCGCGGACCAGATTGGCAACCTTATTCGCTGCCGCCTGAACCTGCTTCGCCGTACCGAGCAGGCCGTTGACCAGACCCTGATTGACGAACCGGCCGAGGACCTCCATGACGCGGGACGGGGACTTGATGCGCAGAGTGCTCTTCACGCCTGCAATAACCTGCCTGCCGACACTCGCTGCGGCGCTCACCGCTGCTCCGACGGCACCCCGGATCCCGTTGGCCAGACCGAGAACCGCGTCCCGGCCTGCCCCGACAAGCGCGCTCCCGAGGTTACCCACGGCGCTCCTGATGCGGCCAGCGATGCCTCGCGCCAAGCTGACGGCTGAGTTGATGCCACTGCTGATGGCGCTCCGGAACGCATTCATGGCACCGACCGCCGCACTGCGAAGGAGGCCGGGGAGGGCGGCGATGGCCGAACGGATGCGCCCCGGGGCCGTCTTCACGAAGCCGACGACGGCCGATACGCCGCTCGCGAACGCGCTCCGTGCCGCGTTCCAGGCGCTGGTCGCGATGGACTTGAGCGTGCTGATGAGTGAGCTGATGGCGCTCGCCACCCGCCCCGGCAAGTTGGCCGCGAAGCTGACGAGGAGCCCGATGCCCGCGCCGAAGGCGAAAGCCGCGTTGCTGACGGCGCTCTTGATGAGGTTGAGCAATGTCCCCGGCAGTGCAGCCAGTGCACTCCCGATCCGCCCGGGGAGCGCGGTGAACCACGCCACGAGAGCCGCCCCCACACTCACCACGAGGTTGTACGCGGCCTGGAAGGCACCGACGACTTGCGAGCGGAAGTTGATGAAGGCCGAGACAGCACTGGCCACCATACCGACGACGGCCGCACCGAAGGTGGCCAGCCACGCGGCCACCCGCAGGCCGATGGTGAGCATCGTGACGAAGCCCTCTGCCATTGCCACGATGACGGGGGTGAGCTGAACGAGCAGCCCGATGACTTGGGGGAGGACGGGGAGAATGGCGCTCGCGAAGGCTTGCGCCGTCTGCACGATGACAGGAGCCAGCGGAGCGAAGGCTTGTGCCAGTTGGGCCCCGAGTGCAGCGGCCTGCGGCAGCGCCTGCGTGATGAGCGAGCTGAGCACCGGTTGCAACGCCTGCAACGCCTGCAAGAAGGCGTCGCCGAGGATGGCCACCACTGGCCCGAACTCGCTCGCCAGCGCGCTCACGCCGCTACCGATGAGCGTGGCCAGGATCGCCACGAAGCGGGCCAGCGACGGCAGGAGCGGAGCCACCGCACTGAGCAGGTCTCCGATAGCCCCCGCCAGCGGACCGAAGGCCGGAGCCAACTGCTGGACCGCCTGAAGCAGGACCGGACCGATCTCCGTGGCCAGTTGCTTCAGCACCGGTGCCAGCGCACCACCGAGGGCCGTGACCAGCGTCCCGAACACCGGCGCGAGCTGCCGGGCCACCGTCAGGAGGGCACCGAACACTTCGCGCAGGAGGGCACTACCCTCGGCGCTGTTCAGGAAGCGCGCCACTTGGCCGGTCAGCTCTTCGAGGGTGTTGAGCAGACCCCCACCCGTCGCTTCCGCAGCCCCGAAGACGCTCCCGAGGATCCTCCCGACGTTGCTGATGATCCCGCGAAGGGAGCTCAGGGTGGCGATGGCTTGGTCGATCCATCCTTCGAGCTGTCCGCTGTTCGCGATGTCGCTCATCCACGCGCCGAAGCGTTGTGCCGCACCGCCGACAGCGTTCGACAGCCTCTCCATGAGACTCGAACCCACGAGCCCGACGGAGCGCAGGCCCTCGAGGACCGGGAGGATGGCCGGTCGGAGGTTGTCGATGCTGTTGCGGAACGTCTCTACAGAGTTCCTCACGAACTCGATGGTCTGCGAGCTCGTCGCGAACCCGGCCACCGTCTTTGCCACCCCGGCGAACTGGGTGGCCAGCGACTGGACCACCGGGGAAAGTTGCCCGATAGCACTCTGGACGGAGGGGAAGAGAGATTGCAGGTTGTTGCTGAAGAAGGCTTGCTGAATGCCCTGCTGGAAGGCGCGCAGTCCCGGCACGAGGTCGCTCTTGAAGGACTTGGCAAACGCCTGCGCACTCGGGGCGAGCTTCTTCAGCGCCTCGTTGAACTTCTCCGTGTCCTTCGGGGCGGTGGAAAAGGCCGCCTTCATGACGTCATCGAAACCGGCTAGCGCAGCCTTCGCGACCCCGACTCCCGCACCCACGCCCACGAACAGGGCGGGAAGTCCGGCCGCGAGACTCCCGACACTGGCGAGAGCGGGCACCATGCCAAGGATCTGCACGGTAGCCGCCCCCGCCTGCACTCCGGCACTCGTGAGACCGAGGGCTAGGGCGGTAATGCCAGCACCCTTGCCGAGAGACTTGCCAAGCTTGCCGAGATTGGTGCTCAGCTTCTTGACCGGGTCGTCGGCTCGCTTGGCCTTGCGACCGAGGTCTTCGACATCGTCTTTGGCTGCACGGACGGCACGCGCTCCGTCGTAGTCGATCTCAATCTTTCCATGGGCCGTGCCGAGATCGTAGCTCACGACTACCTCCGGTTGGGGTCGGCATATCTCCGCTGGCTAGGGATCCAACGGCGCAGCACCTGCATCTGCTTACGCTCGGCAGCTTCGGGGCTCCTGGCGTCCGAGGCGGCCTCTGCCATCGCAGCATCGAAGGCCATCCCCCACCGAGCCACCGCACTGTCCAGGGCATAGGCCGCGAACGGGGTCGACACGTGAAACGTCTCGCTCGGCTTCTCCCCATACGCCTTCACGCGCGCCCACGCCTCGGCCAGCATGTCCGGACTACTGACGAAAGTTGTCGAAGTCAGCCGCCGGAGCCACCACCCGATTCATGATGGCGATGCGCTCCTGCCACGGGATGCTGTCGACGTATATGACGCCGGACACTCGCGCCTCCCCCTCGGCAGGCAGAGGTGCGATGCTGGGCTCGACAACGACCAGCGGGACGATGTGGTTCACGAGGCGCAACAGCTCGGACATGTCCACCGTCTCCGGGTCCACAGCGGGCGAAGGCGGTTGCCCCTCGGCCTTACGGACCTGCTCCTCGGCGAGACCCGGCAACCGGGTCAGCTTGTCCAGAAGCCCCTCGGCGGCGAGCTTGTCGATGGGCAGATCCCGCAGACGGCACAGGTGATTGTACGGAGCGGGGGTCCTGAAGTCGAAGCCGTCCTGCGCCTGCTGCCACGCCCGGCCGGTGTCGGCGTAGCTCTGCGGAGGAGTGGGGGAGGGGGAGGTCTGTTCGAAGGGCTTGATGAACCCTTCTTCGCGCGCCCGTGCGAACTCCTCCGCGCTCATGGCGGACACTTCTTGCATGGTGTACTGCTGCGGCATCTCTGTGCTCTCCTTGTGGTGTAAGGGATCCCCGCACGGCACCGAGATGCTAACGGCCTCTCGATACTCGAGCGGGGGTCCCGAACGAACTTACGACAGCGCTGCGCTGGTCTCCTTGGCCCGCATGCTCCAGACCTTGTTGACGTCCGCCACCGTCAGGGTGCCGATGCCGGTGCCCTCCGCGTGGCTGACCCAGAACTCACCGTCGGTGTGCGAGCCGCTGACGGTGTTGGCCTTCGCTCGGTGAATGATGGTCTCGTTGTCGCCGCCGGACTCGCTCATCGCCTGACCGGCGAGGTAGAAGTCCGGGTAGCTCTCGCCGTCGAGACGCACCCAGCTCTTGATGACGTTGGGGGTGACGCCGCTGCTGGACACCGTCCCACCCGCGATCACCGTCATTGCCTCGAACGAGATGCCGCCCGCGTCGAGCGACCACTCGACAGCGTTGACCGTGGTGCGCTGAGCCTTGATGACGTCGTCGCCCCGCAGCTCCTGCGTACTGGTGGTCTCCTCGAACTCGAGCGTCTGTGCGGCCGGGAGATCCACCAGGGTCCCCTTGACACCGGCGGCGTCGAGCGTGGCCACCTTGATGTCTCGCAGACCGTACGGCATGCGATGAACAGCGAGTGCCATGCTTACTCCTTCCTAGTCGGTAGCTCTCGGTACCGCTTCGTCCCGAGGAACTCGCCCGTTGTACTGTTGAAGCGGTGGAGAACCACCACCCCCGGCCCCGCGCCGCAGTGCTTGCTCCGGCACTTGACCTCGATGCCCTGCGGAACCAGTTCAGCGAACTTGAGACCGCTCGGGCATCGGAGCTCTAGATGTCGACCCGCTTGAACATCGGGTCTGCCGCCAGCCGGTCCGCCACCTCCGTGGGGAGGGAGCTCTCCGGCACCAGGAAGCGACCGTTGCTGCCCTTCCGCCACACGACCTCCTTCGTGCCGAGGTCCAGGTCCCAGGCGTCCTTGATGTCCTTCCGGGTGATGGTGTGCGTTCCAGCCGACCCGTAGAACTCGGTGCCGTGCGGCTCCTGTCCGACGAACTCGATGTACGAGGTCTTGCCGGAGTCTTCGGCCATGGCTGCCTCGTCGGCGGCGACCGCCGGGTCGGCCTCCGGAAGCACATCTTTGCGGTCGCTCACAGGTCCACTCCAATCACTTGCCAGCTCGTGAAGCTGTAGTTGGTCTTGTAGGTATCGTCTTCCTGGTCTCCCCCGCTGCCCAGAAAGTCGCACTGCGTGATGCGGCCGTCAACCCCGACGAGGTCGACAACAGACTTGAGAGCCGCTGTGGCGGCTCGATTGAACGTGTCTATGTTGGCGTAGCTGCCCCGGGTATCGTGGACGTCTAGACGCAACTGGCGGCCGAAGCCAACGGCCAGCGGTACCGGTGCCAACCACCGCAGCACCGCGAACGGCTTAACGGGGACGTCCACGACGCTCCCGGCCTGATACCAGCGCGAGACTGGCACCACCGCGAGGAGCGGAGCCTGCGCCACCAGGAACTGATACATGGTCTTTCGCATCAGCTCATCCTGTCGATCAGGCGTGACATCTTCTTCATCACCCTCGGCCCCCAGTGCCCCAGAGCCGGAAGGATGATAGGATAGGCTCCCGTCGTCGAGAGGCCGCTGGCGCTCAGCGTCGTCTTCTTGCTGTGCTTGGTGGGCAGCTCGAGGTAGATGCCGTAGTCCACGCTATGTCCGAGGATGATGGCGATACGGTTAACGCCCTTCTGGGCACGAGCGAAGAGGCCGTTGCGAGCATTCGTCGTGCGGTCTGTCCAGGGGGCGTTGTGCTTCATCCACGCCTCGGTCTTCGGGGCGTAGAAGCTGGCAACGGCCAGCGCTGCCCGCTCGACCTTATTGTCGAACTTACCGATCTTATGGTCCATCCCACCGAGGGTGAACCTAAACCCCCGCGCCAAGATAAGCCACCTCCGCCTTGACCTCGTACTGGCGGTTCTCGTACACGAAGACGACCTGATACCGAGACCCGTTCAGAACGAACTCGTCCCATCGCTCGATGTCCGCCGTGTGCCTGCCGACCAGCGTGTAGGTGGGGACCACCTGCTCTCCGTCGGCCGTCATGCGCGGGCTCCCGCCGTCCTGCCGAGGCTGGAACCGGAGCAACTGAACGGTTACCGGCACCGGGGGCTGAGTGACCTGACCACCCGCACCATCGCTGATCCGTTCGCTACGGAACAGCGTGAGAGGCTCAGCGTCGGCCGCCACGAACGCGTTCGTGAGGGCACGCTGGGCAGCCAGTTCGACGGAGGGGATGGCCATCAGCTGAAGCCTCTCCGAAGCCGAACGATGGTAGTGCTGTCCACGTCCGAGGTACCGCCGTCGAGACTGCCGAAGTGCTGAGACATGCTGAGAGCCTGCTTGTGCAGATCGCTCAGATTACGACTGGACCCACTCTCGCTCACGTTCACCAGAGTCGCGAAGGTTGCCGCCTTCGTCGTCCAGATGCTCGCCGCGACAGTGTTGAGGGTGTCACCCGCATCGATGAGGGAAGACAGCTTCTCGTCGGTCCAGCCATTGCTCTCGTCCGGCTCAGCGATCAAGCCGCGCAGTTCAGAAACCTCGACGGCGGTGGCCATGGGTCAGGCCCCCTCGGACTTCTGGAGCTCCTCGTCGTCGGCCCGCAGGCGCTCGACGAGCTCGCTCCGGGTGCCAGTCCGACGCAGCTCGGCACCGTCCTCGTTCCGCCGGTCGATCTCGGCCTGGAGCGACTGCACCGTCCACTTCTTCGTGTCGTCGTAGTCGTCCGACGGCTCCGGCGCACCCTCCGGCTTCTCGCCGTTCACCGGGGTGTTGTCGGTGAAGCCGAGACCGGCGGCCTGCTCACCGAGGCTCCCGGCCCGCGCCCGGTTCTCGTTGTCCTCTTCGATCTGCTCCTGCTCGAGCCGAGCGAGCTCGTTCTGGGACTCGGCGATGCCCGATCGGAGGACGTCCATGCGCTCCGAACGAGACATGCGGGCGTCCTTCGCGGCCTTGCCGTGCTCCTCGTCGTTCCTGGCGATCTGCTGACCGATGGTCAGACCGTTGCTGCCGCTGGGCATGTCGAGACGCTGCTCGGCCCAGGTACGGTCCTCGTCGCTCAGCGGCTTGGACCAGTCGATCTCCCGCGCCATGGTGGCTCCTTTCTGCGGAAGGGGAGGGTGGGGAGGCGTTACCCGGCGACTGCGTGAGTGCAGCCTCCCCACCCTCAGCTTCAGGCGTACGTGCTCGGGATGGTGTAGCTGCCGCTCGCCGTGATCTGCATCACGTACGTCGCGCCCCGGTGTCGCACGCCGGTGCCGAAACCGCGCTGCCAGTAGGAGTCCTGGAGCGGGTAGTCGGGGTCCCGACCCTTGACCATCCGCATGCCCCGCAGCTCCGGTCGCGCGTGCTCGCGGAAGCCGATCGGGGCCGCGACCGACTCCTGGCCGCCGGTTGCCGTGGTGACCACGTAGCCGGGGACGAAGTAGTCGTTCTCGAGGATGAGGCCGTCGCCGTACTGGCCGAGGACCTTGAAGCCCCGGTACGTCGCACCGGGCTGCGGAACGCCGTTCTGGTTCGTCGAGAGCTGCACCGGGAGCAGCCACTGCGGGGTGCCCTGCGCCGGGATGAAGTCCCAGCGCGCGGTCCCGCCGTTGACGGTGCTCTTGAAGGTGCGAATCGTTGCCGACTCCTGCTTGTTCACGAGATGCAGGATCTGGTAGCCGTTGGCGTTGCTGTAGCCGTGAGCCGCCAGATCGTCCTGGGCCTCGTCGAGGTCACCGCTGGTGATGGTGGCCGCGCCGCTCGTGACGTAGTGGTTGTGCGAGCTGGTGAACGTGTTGACGCCGTACGACGGCGGCGTGGTGCCGTCGTTGTTGTAGAACGTGTAGACGTTGTACGCGCTGCCGTTGATGTCGGCCGTGCGGTTGGTGTTCCGGTACAGCGTCCGCATGATCTCGTTGAAGACCAGGCGGTTGTCCGCCTCGAGGATCGTGTCGAAGACGCTGCGGATCTGGTCGTCGCTCGCCTCGGCGAGGTACTTCCAGGTGTACCGGGCACCGGTGTCGTACCAGTCGAACGCGAAGCCGAGCTGGAAGTACCCGACGCCGGTCCGCACCGCGACCGGCACACCGAACTCCGACGCCTTCTCGAAGTTGGCGCTGGAGCCGACCTGTGGGATGGTCACGATGGGCTCGGTCACGGTGTACGTGAGCAAGTCCACCAGCGGCTGGCGTCCGGCGTTCAGACGCGCCAAGACGGCCTGGAACTCCCGCCACAGGGCGTTGGTGTCCACCCCGTTGGTGGTCGCCCGAATGACGTCGCCCTCGGTGTGGAAACCGGTGGGCTGGCTCGAGCCGTAGGGAAGGACGTCCAGGCCCAGCTCGCGCCGGAAGCCCTTGTCGGCCAGGAGGTTGAAGGCCCCCTTGACCTTGCGCGCCGGGTCCACCATCTGGCCCGGGAGGAACAGCCGCTCTCGCGTCGGAAGAGTCATGATGGTCATGTCAGGCCGTCCCGATGACGTCGCCGGTCACGTTGCAGCGGACGATCATGCGAGACGCCTCGACCGTCCACCCGACCTTGGGGTTGGTGTTGGTGGTGTTGACGCCGTCACCGCTGGACGGCATGTAGTACGCCGTGCCCGCCGCGAGGCCCGTCAGCTCGACGATCTCGCCGTCCTGCATGACGTCCACGATGTCGTTCGCGTTGAGCAGCTTCGTCAGGCACACCACGCCCACGAAACCACTCTGCCCGGCCGTCCCCTTGACGACCTTGCCGCTGGCGTTCAGGCTGACACCCACCACCTTGTTCAGGTCGGCCTGGAGCCAGTTGGCGTTCAGCGGCGCGCGAAACCCACCGGTGAGCGGCTCGTACTTGTCGTACCTCGCCACGCGAGATCTCCCTTCTGCTACTTGTTGAGGAACCGGCCGTACCGACCGAGGTCGGGCTCGTCCGCCTTCCTCTGCTTCGTCTTGCCACCCACCGGGGCTCCGGTGCGCACGGGCGGCTTGTCGTCTTGATCAGTGCTGCTCTTGACGAGATAGGAGTGGGCCTTCGCCATCTCCTTCAGCTTGGTCGCCAGCACGCGGCCGTCGACCTTGCCTTCCACGACCACCCCGTCGAGATAGCCCTTACGCTCGGCGAGCGCAAGAGCGTCGCCGGGATCGTGCCACTCGAGGTCCGTCTCCGCCGTCAGGAAAGCGTTCTGCAACTGGAGGTCCGCGATGGTACGCGCGTCCGCCTCCCGCTGCTTCTCGAGCTCAGTGACCTTCTCCGTGGCCCTCGTGAGCTCGTCCTTCTGGGCATCGTCCAGCTCCTTCAGGCGAGCTTCGGCCTCGTTGCGCTTCTTGTCGGCAGCACTGAGCTGCCGTTGCAGCGCAAGGAAGTCCGCCCGACTGACGGTCTCCTCTTTGGCACTGCCGCCGTCGTTCCCGCCCTCCCCGGTCTCGTCTTCCTCATCCTCGTCCGGCTCTCCGTCCGGCTCTCCGGTGGGCTGACTGGCTCCGAAGACCGGGTAAATGTCCATGCCGTGCCACGTGAACAGTGGCTCGAGCACGGTTCCGGCCTTGCGGGGCAGGGAGTTCGGCTTCAGCGGGTCGTTCTGGGTCTTCGTCATTGCAGTCGCCTAACTGTGTGGGGTTTCGGGCCGCACTGTGCCCGGACCGCGCCGCTCTGTGCGCTCGCTAATGGAAGCATACCGCAGGCCGCCGAGTGCCCATCTAGCAATCCTAGGCAGCCGACGGCCTGCTCTTCAGTGGAGATTAATGGCCCGCCACCGGAACGGCCACGTCGCGTCAGCGTAGATTTTCGCCGCTGCGTTCCCGCTTCCCTTCTGCGCCATTCCGAAGACGACGTTGCCACCGTCCAGATCGCCCGGCTGCACCGTGAAGCCGAAGACGATGGTAGAACCGCGGAAGGTCACGTTGGTACTCGGGTAGATCGAAGGGTCTCCATCGGGGCTCGGCGAGCCGGTGTTCGTGGACCCGTAGCGCACGGCCACGCCACCCACCAGGACACACGCCTCCCAGAAGTCCGAGACGCCGGTGTTGTTCAGCATGCAGGACACGACGAGCTCAACCTCGTCTCCTGCGGAAGCGGGGAGGGCCAGGGTGAGGCCGGACACCGGCGTGAAGGACGCATGGTTCGCCGCCGGGAAGTCCCCGCTGGTCACCACCGCCCGCACAACCGTCGGAGCCTGCGCAGCCGGAGCGGCCTCCAGGTCCTCAACCCGGGCATCAAGTTCGTCCAGGGCGGTGTCCAGCCCACCAACCATGGTGGTCAGCCCGTCGAGGGAACCCTGGAGCCCTGTGACGTCCGCCACGACGTGCGTGTGTGCGCTCGGCGGGAAGGTGGCAGGCTTGCCCGTCACGTCCGCCCACGCCACCGAACCCGCGCTCAGCTCCGGCAGATACTCCTCCGGCACGAGGCCGCCCACCAGCCCCGGCACCCGCGACCCGATGTCGCTGACGTCGAGGTAGTCCACCGCCTGTTCCTGCGGTGCCTGCCCCGTGATGAGCAGGTCCGCGAGGTCGTACGGGCCAGCCGCCTTCGGCAGGCTCAGCGCGCCCTTGAGCACCGACCCCTCGCTGTAGATGCGGACGCCGTACTGGAAGGGCGTCCACTGCGGGTCGTCGGTCGCCGGGAGCTGGACGGTGAACTCTCCAGCGCTGTCTACCGTCGCCGAGATGATGCGCGGCCGATAGACCATGTCGTCGGTGGGGCCAATGAGCCACACCGGGATCGTGAAGCTCACCGTGCTCCCGGGGTCCACACTCCCCGTCAAGGTCTGGAGGGTGAGCCCCTCGGGAAACGTTGCCATCTCTACTCCTCCGGCTCTAGAACGGGTTCTGGCGGCATCCCGGACAGTAGCCGGTACGCGTCCTCAACGCTCATGCCTTCTTCTTCGGGCGGTGTGACATCGACGAATACAGGGTCGTTGTCGGGGTCCGTCAGTGGGCTTGGTTCCTTCTTGCCTTGCGGCATGGTCACTCCTTACCGGGCCAGTTGACAACGCGCATGCGTACGACCCATGTGCCGTTCTCTCTGCGGACGTTCAGCACCTTGTATTCCATCCCCGCCTGCAACAGCATCTCGTTCTCGTGCGGGTACTTGGAGATGGGTGCCACGTACGCCATCGGGGTGCCGACCGGACACTCGATCTCCAGCCGGGCCGCTCCGCCGAAGGCAGCCTGCCCACCGGCGCTCGTGCTCAGAAAGCCCTCGTCCTTGAAGGTCTTCCCGGTAATGCCCCACATCAAGTTCTGATTCGGCTCTCTATTTCTGATGCCGAGACTGGTGAACTGCCCGAGGCCGGTTCCCCGCCGAACCAGAATGGGCTCTGTTGTCGGACGCATGCCGTCCTTTGCACCCTCGATGGCGTTCTTGCCCCGCTGGTCAATGGCCTTGCCCTCCCGCAAGTGCCCGTTCATTTCGACGAAGGCGCTCCCGGTGTAGTACTTCAGGTCCCTCTTCTCGCGGTCGGTCCAGGGCTTGGCACTCAGCCACGTTCGACTGATGCGGACAGCCTTGTCAAGTTCCCACGGCTGATACTGCGTGCTGTCCGCCGGGAGGGGAGGCTGATTGTCCTCCATCTCCTTGGCGGCCTTAGCAACCTCCTCCGCCTTCTTGGCTGCTTCGACCTGCTTCTTGATGTACGAAGTGCCCTCGGGAGTGGTGAGCCATGTGGCCACCTTTTTCTCGAAGAGCTTGGCGTTGTCCGCGTTGAACTTGAGGGCACCCTGCTCGTCAATGGACCGCAGAAGCTGCAACAGGGTCACGTTCTTGCTGTGACCAAAGAACTTCATCTGCTTCTGCACGGCGAGGAGGGCTTCGTAGATCTCCCCCTCCGAGCTGGACAGATACGCTTTGGCACCCTGGGCCTTGAACTTCTGGTAGTAGAGAGCCTTGACGTTGTCCGGGATGCCGGAGATGTCTCCGGACTCCTGCGCCTCCGCCACTACACGCTTCGGGGCAGGTTTGCCGGTGTCGACAGGCGGCTTGCCGGTTGCTGGCGTCGGCGTCGGCGTGTACCCGGCGTCTGCTTTGGCCTCCACGTCCTTCTTCTTGTCGGCCAACGTCTTGGCAACGCCACTCTTCTTCAGCGTGTCCGCCTTCTGCGTGAAGGCTCCCTGCTTGGCCAACTGCTTCTTCAGCACGCTGAGCTTCTTGCCGCTACCGAGATAGTTGGCAATGTGCTGCTTGGCCGCGAGCTCCCCCACCCCCGTCTTCGCAGCGATGGCGTCGTAGATGGCCTTGTCGAAGTCCGGGTTTTTCGTGTAGAGCGTCCAGCCCTTCGTATTGCTGGCTACGATCTCGTCCTTGCGCATGATGTACTGCGCCGCAAGGTCCTCGTCGCTGTAGACCTTGCTCGGGTTCTTGTTCACCGCGCCCTGGACAACGGCCTTGACCTCCTCCGCGAGCTTCGGCGTGGCGGTCGTCGGAACACCGTTCGGCTGCGGGTCCTTGGCGGGGGTACTGGTGTGCACCGCAGTGTTGAGTGGGGCGGCAGGAGAAGCTTTGGTCTTCTGCGGCTTGCCCTCCGGCACGGTGTAATTGCCGCTCATCACCTTCTTCTTCAGTGCACTGAGCTTGGCACCAGTGGCCTTGTACGCGTCGATCTTCCCCTTGACCTCTGCCGAGGTGTACCCCGTCTTGTCGCCGATGGCCTGATAGACCAACGCGTCCAGCTCCGCATTCGCCCCCTTGACGTTGAGCCCCTTCTCCTTGGCAAGGTCGTCCTTGATCTTGACGAACATGGCGGACACGTCTTCGTTGCTCATGCTGCCGACGCTCGCACTACCGGGGTTCACCGGTGACTTCTCGGTCGCCGCAGCTATCTGCGAGGAGAGGGCGGGGGCGGGTGCCTCCGTCTTCGGGGTTGCCTTTGGGGTCGTCTTCTTCTTGTCCGGGAGATACCACTGGCCGTCCTTCACGAGGGTGGCCACTTGGTAACTGGTCTTCCACACGGCCGGACCGTTATCTGTCAGGGTGTAGTGCTCGAACCAGTCGGCCCCCACGTTGTAAACGATGTAGTCCCCCGCCGCATTGACGGCAAGCGGCGTCCCCGGTTCCCCGATCGACATCGGGTTTATCGTCGCTTTGCTGATGTACGAGGCATCGATAGGCACGGGCTCCGGCTTCGGTGCAGCACTGACCGACTGCGGGATGGCCACCGTGCTCTTGCCGTCGTTGATGATATCGATGGCGTACTCGGCGTCGGAGCTGCCGTTGAAAGTGCCCTTGCCGTTCTTGCCGTATGCCTTGTGCCACAGGGAGTTGTTCTGCACGTAGAAGAACCCCCGGCTGCCGTCAGTGTTGCTGTACGTGAGAACCTTGGTGCCCTTGGGTATCTCGCCTTTCTCCATCTTGGCAACGATGACACCCAGCTCCCCCAGGAGCTTGCTCTTGTTGAACTGGGCTTCGGTCTGCTTGCTGCCGGTGTCCCCCACGGCCTGCTGCTGAACGCCGAAGGTAACCGAGCACGTTTCCTCGCTCTCTCCGCTGTACGGGTTGACGAAGTTCACGGGCATGGCAGCCCCTCCACTCCGGCTCCGTACATCTTCTTGTCGAGGTGGTAGTTGTACTCGCCCGCCAGGAAGCGCTCTTCGAACTCGTCCTCGTCGATGGTCTCCGCCGTCAAGTAGCAGAAACAGTTGGGATGAGATCTCGGCCGGTGACCGACGGGGTATACACCGTGCCCCAGGTCATGAAGATCCTGCTGGGCGTAGGTGTTGCACTCGTCTGGCTGAGGGTGGGTGCGACTGAGGTTCCAGCGCATGCCTCTGACCCACGGCTCGTCCTGGTAGCGCTGCTCCTGGCTGGTCTTGTAGGCATTGTTGATCTCCGTTCGGGCCAGTCGATGCGCGGCGTAGCTCACACCCCCGCGCACGTCCGGGCGGATCATGTCCTTGACGCTTTTGGCGATGGTCTTGGCGTTGTTGCCGAGGAGCAGACCCTGGCTCACCTTGCGATCGACTAGACCCATGGCCAGCGCCTGCGCCTTGTAGACGCTCCGCGCCAGCGGGATGCCGTTCGCTGCCTTCGCCAGCAGTGCCGGGAGCCCCTGTTTGGCCGTCGCGAGGTTGGCCGCTCGTAGATGCGGCATGTCGAGGCCGTACTGGGCGAGCCATGCCCACAGCGGCCCCTCTGCGGCCACCGCAGCCTTGAGGGCCGCCGCCTCTACCCCCGAACGTATCGAGCGCCCCAGATCGCCCCACAGAGCCGATTGCACCGCCCGCAGCTCCTTGCGCACCAGGGCCAGTTGCGCCGCTTTGATGCTGGCACCAGTGGTGTGCTTCTCGATGAGCTTGGGGAGCAGGCGGTCGATCTCGTCCGCGCCGTCCCGCAGCATCTGGTTCAGCTCGGCGACGGTGAGGTTGCTCTGCGCGATGACATCCAGCAGCGGTTGGCGTGGGTCGTACGCAGGCTGCGCCATCACTCCTCCTGCTGCTCGTCCAGCATCTCCGCACAGACCTCGATGAGCCCCTTGACCCGATGCATGGGAACCCCGTTAATGCCCGGGATGATGTTGACGTACTGCGTCTTGCCCTGCTCGCTGAGATTGGTCACCTCGCACATCACGTGCCAGTCGCCCAGGATGGCTTCAGAGCCCAAATACCCAGCCGACTCCAGTGCGTCCGTGATGGCGCGTTGCAGAGCGGCCTCCGCCGCCTGGGCGTCCATCACTCCTCCGGCGGGGTGTTGAGACCGCTACCGCCGTTGACCTCGTTGGTGGTGCGGTCCACCGCCGGGTCGCCACCCTCCGCCGCCGCCAGCGCCACCTTCTCGGCGAGTAGGAGCTCGGCCTCCGCCGGGTCGAACTCGAAGCCCACCGCCGCCAGCGCCTTGCGCGCACTCGCCGCGCTGACGAGGTTGGCCACGTATAGCGTGGACCAGAGGTCGACGGCTTCCTTGCGGTTCACCGGCAACTTCTCACCGAGCATCGGAACGACCTCCACATCCTGGAACGCCGGGATGCCATCCCCGGGGTCCAGCAACGCCCACCCCTGCGCGAGGTCGTAGAACATCTGGGCATGGACGTCGGTGATGATCTGGTCCTTGATGGCGGCCTTCGCCAGCGTCGGGCCGAGCCGCAGTCGGAGGGCCACCCCGCTCTCGGCTTCGGTGACCTCCATCCGCCCGCGCGCCGCATCCGTCGCACCGGTAGCGTCGCCCATGTACCCCTCGAGGCGAGCGAAGTGGTCGGTGTACGGCTGGACGTCCGTCACGCCCTCCACCCGACGCAGCCCCTTGGCGTTCTGCAAGATGACGCCGGGGAAGATGAAGGCCGGGACGACCTCACCCGCCTCGTTGCGCATGGTGGTCGTCTCGTCGGTAGCGAACACCCCGATACCCATCAGCGCCAGCGCGAGGTCCTCGTCGGTCACGCCCTGGTTCATGGCTGCCTGCAACGTGAGCAGGCCGCGCATCTCACTACTGCCGAAGTCGAGACCGTTGCCGCCGTTGGGAATGTGGTAGACGGGAATGGCCGGAACCTGGGGAGGGAGCGGGGTCGGGGGGATGACGACGCGCAGCGGGCTCTTCTCCGGGTCGAACCACTCCTCCTGCTTCCACACCTCGAGACTGCTGAGGATGGCACCCGGCTGCGACACCCGGTCATACGTCTGCACCCGCGCCACGATCTCGTCCCCCTCCGGGAAGAGCTCGACCAGCTTGACCACCCCGAGGCGGTTGGGGTCCGGGTTGGGGACCTCGTACCCCGGCGGGAGCTCATCCTCGAAGTACGGGAAGTAGCTCGAAGGGTCGACCGTGTGCAGACTGATGCGCGCCCCCGGGGGCTTCTCCGGGTCGTAGGTGATGTGCCAGAGCATGTCCCCCTTGATGAGCAGGTTGTCCCGCTTGGCAGCGTTGTACCGGCTGGCGAAGCGCTCCCGCGCGAAGAGCTTGCCAAACCACTGCTTCGCAGCGACCTGTGTCTCCGGGGTGCCGATCTCCGGGTTGACCGCGAAGGTCAGGCCCGGACCGACGTACCGGTCCATCGTGTCAACGACCACCCGGGCACTCGGCACGTACAGCGGGCTGTCGGCGGCGTCCAGTCCCCGGTTCATGATCTTCTTGACGCCGACGTGGCTCCAGAAGACCTCCTCGTACACCCCGTAGGCGGCGACTCGGGACTGATGCTGCGCGGGCACCCACGCCGGTCGGGTGTTCACCCACTGCTCGGCATCGCTCCACTGGCTGAACGGAATGGGCTGGCTCACAGCTCCACCAAACCCTTCTCCGTGACGGCAACGTGCTTAGCCTGCGCGATGCCGCTCGGGTGCACGTAATGGCTGATAGGCCCCTCGTCGGCAGTGTCCACGACGACCTCTCGGTATCCCTCTTCGTCAGGCAGGTCGACCAGTACGGTGATCTTACCGTTGTCGCCAGCCTCCTTGAGTAGCCAGACGCCCCGGACGGCGATGGGTTGCTGTGGCACGGCTCTCTCCCTCATTGTCACGGCTCCACGGCACGGAAGCTGTGCCTAGCCTACCGTCTGGCCCGACGGCCCCGGCGTCCCGCTTGATACGCGCTGGTGATGGTGGCTCCACCGTCGTCCTGCGCCCACCCGTACCCGGCGAAGAAGCGTCCGAGGGCCTCCGGGACGTGGTTGTCCTTGTCCTCCGGGTGCTCCGGCCCCTTGCCCGCGTTCTTGCGCCGCTCCGGCCACTTGTAGGCGTCCATCTCGTACCGGCCGTAGGTGCAGCTTCGGTCGAAACGCAGCCAAGGCACCCGTTCCGGGTGACCCCAGGGCAGGTGCGGGTTGCGGTACTGGAGCTTCTTCTCGATACCCTTCAGACGCTTCTTCAGCTCGCCGCCCGTCCCGCCGATGGAGGGTACCTTCCACTTGTCCTCGAGGGTTCGGGTGGCCCCGGGGTCCGCCGGGTCCGGGTAGAGCCCCTTGGCGAAGCGCAAGAGGTTGTTCAGGCGCGGGTCCTTCAGCACGTCATCCGCGAACTCGCTGTCCGTACGGTGTGTCCGGTAGTACTCCGCGATGACGTGGCATTGTCCGTGCGGACCGGGCTGGATGAACAACGCCACGTTCGGATCGGTGTAGCCGTAGTCGGTGGCGATGTAGAGCGGCCAGTCCGGGTTGTGCGGCAAGTCGGCGACGTGATACTCCTCGTCCCATGCCTTGAAGACCCGGCCGACGTGCTCGCTGAAGCTGGCCTCGACCTCCTGCGCGAAGCTCTCCGGCGTCAGGTCCCGCGCCATGGCCACGATCTCTGGATCGACGTGCAGCCGGAGCAGCTCCTCTGGGTCGTAGTCGCTGCGCTCCAGCACCTCCTTCATGACGGCCACGTCTTCCCGCGTGGTGCGCTGCCGGAACACGTGCGTGTTGACCCAACTGGGATGCCGCCAGCTCGCCCACTCCGGGTCACCGCCCGGCTGACCCGCCTTGTAGATGTCGTAGAACCAGTTCTTGCCCTCGGGCGTGGTGTTCCATACGCTCTCGCCGACGAAGTCCGCCAGCGTCGGCCGGATGAAGCGCTGCCAGACGCTCTCCTTGAGCTTGGCAGCCTCGCTCATGATGACCCCGTGCAGTCCCTCGCCGACGAGACTCTCGGGGTGCGCGCCGCTCTTCGCGTGCAGGATGAAGGTGCCTTCCCACAGACTGACGCTCATGTTGCCCTTGGGATCGTAGTACGTCCCCGGCTTGTCGAACGGCATTCCCTTGCGCCGACAGTCGTTGTAGAAGACGCGGAACTCCTTCTCGCTGTCCGTGTAGTTCGGGCCCACGATCCAGTACTCGGCCCGCACGCCGATGCTGTCCAGGGTGGGCTTCATCGCCCGCGCTGCCAGACACCAGGGCATCAGCTCCCGCCCGCCACTCACACTCTTGCCGGTCCGTCGTCCGGCCACGTTGACCCGATGGCGCGCCGGGCTCTCGTGCACCTTGCGCTGCGCCACGTTCGGCCGGTAGTTCAGCTCCTTCCAAAGCTTCTCCTTGCTGATGTTCAGCACCTTGGTCACAGCAGGATCACCTCTTCCCGTTGCAGGTCACCGGGAGCGTGACACAGGTAGCTCTGGTACCAGAGGTCATCCTTACCACCGGCCAGACTGAAAATGACGTAGTGCGCGCCGAGGAACCACGCGGACTCCTGGTCCACCACGCTCGGCTCCGGCATCGTCTCCGGGTGGCTGTGGTAGATGACCAGAAGCCCGCTGTCCGTGCGGTCCATGTCCCGGAACAGCGCCATGGTCTGCCCCCGGCTCCAAGAGTAGTTCTGACGTGGGTCGCGCGCACCATTGCGCATCGGCACCACTCGGTACTTCCAGTGACCGGGAGCCGGACCACGGGCCATGAGCACCGCACCCGTCGCCTCATCGGGATACTCCCGCGCCACGTGCGCGTGCATCTCCTTGACGACCCACTCCGGTATCTCCAGCATTGCCCCTCCTCCATAGCTCGACCCCGCGCCCGGTTACCTAGGTCTGCCTGCCGCGTACGCAGGGCGTGCCGGATGCCGAGGGCGGGGTCGAGGGTTCGGCTGGCGTCGTAGCCTTCACTTTGCAGGACCGCTGTCAGGTCCCAGCCGAACGTCAGCAGTGCCCGCGCTTCTTGCGCAGGCCGTTCGAGATCTTGGCTGCCTTGGTCTTGCTGTAGCCCTTGCGCTTGAGCGCCTCATAGACGCGCGGACACTTAATGCTGTTGTCACCACGGGGCATGCCGCTCACCTCCGCAGCCAGTTTACCCCGATTCACCCGCCAACGCGTCCAGCGCCTCCTTGACGTCCTCCGGCGAGAAGCGGCGGTGGCCACCCGGCGTCTTGATGCTGCCGATGCGCCCGGCCTTCGCCCACCGCGTGACGGTCTTCGGGTGCACGCGGAAGATCTTCGCGAGGTCCTCCGGCGTCATCAGCTTAGGCAGGTCTGCTCGAACCATCACTCCCCCTCGTTGTGCGGGTAGATCGGCGCACCGAAGCCGTCGTACCCGACCGGGTCGCTGTGATGCAGATGGTGGTCGTGCTTCTCGGTCGCCCGCATGATGCGCTCGACGCGAAGGCTGGCAGGACCCATGGCGACCTCGTCGAACCGCCGAGTGAACGGCAGGACACCGAGCTGCCCGAGCTGAGCCTGTACGGCCTGCGAGAGCGGTGGGGGTGGGGCGAGCTGCCGTTCGGGGGTCTTGACGCGGCAGCGTCGGGATGCGGGCCGACCGGTCAGGCGCGCCAGCGCACGCCGGAGCCAGCCTCCGCGCCGGTACACGCTCACCGCTTCTGCTGCCGGACGAACATGCAGTCGCCCTCGAGGCGCAGGAGCTTGTCCTTGCCCGTGAGCCGGACCACGATGATCTGGTCTCCCTCGGCGTTGCCGTTCTGGATGAGATCGTCGAACGTGCCGTCGACGCTGCGGTGCCGCTCCCAGTAGCAGTGCCCGCCGCTCACCGCCGCACCCTTGTACGTGCCGACCTTCGCCTCGCTGGGGACCAGCCAGTCACCGGCGAGGAACGCCTGCTGCTTGATCTGCGCGGCGTGCCGTTCGGCGGTCGTGGGTTCCGTCGACTCGGTGGCCGGGGCCGGGGAGCTCCCGAGCGCCGACCCGAGATCCCGGACACCCTGGTCATCATTGCCGCCCGCACCGCAGGCCAGAACCATCAGGGCCGCGACCAGGACGGCCACGAACCAACCAAGCTTCTTCATCAGTGCCTCTCTTTCAACGAAGTGGTCAAGCAGGCACCAGTGTGCATGATCAATCGGTCTCAGGGGTAGCCCGTGTCTCTTCCAGTGCGATAGAGGACGAAGACCGTCACGGCCCCGCACGCCAGGAAGAAGGCGAAGACCAGCCATACCCGCCAGTTGCGCCAGGGGTCCATCAGTCCTCCGTGGCAGACCTGTCGGCGTAGCCACGGTACCGGCGCGCCAGATGCTCCGGCATGTCGCCCTGGTCCGCCTGCACGTTGACCACGAGCTGCTCCCAGGGCTGCTCCTGCGCGATGCGCACGTCCTTGGGGATGCCGCCGAAGACACGCTCCATGGCGTACTGCAACATCTTCGCCCGGGTCTCGTCCTTGATGTCGCCGCGCTGCGCCATCTCCAGGTATTGCTCCGCCACCGCCAGCACCCGCTCGCTGAAGAGCGTCTCAAACCGGCGCTTCATCTCGCGCTGTGCGGCCAGCAGGAACTCCCGCGGGACAAAGGTCGGCGGCCTCCCGACGAAGGTTCCGTCGTCCGCCCGGAGCTGGCAGCGCGCCAGCTCTTCCTCGTCCAGGCCGTCGACGAACTGCGCCCAGGTGTACTCGCCCGCCTTCACGTCCGCGACGATGCGCGACCAGCGGTCACCCATGCTGATACGCATGGCCCTGCGGTTCGGACCGTGCGTCTTACCGGCCGGTGGTCGGGCACCCGGAGCCTGCCGGGGTAACGCTTCCCGTGCGGCTACCACATTGGGCGTCTCCGCCAGCTCTCGCTCGGCAGCGCGCGCCCGACGACGCACGGCGCTCCGGCCTATACCTCTCGCCTGCGGGACGGAGCCTTCGGTTGACCCCGTCCCGCTGTTGCTCGGCTTCCATCCCATGCGCCCTAGCCTACCGGACGCGGCGGCCTCCCCACGAGCGCACCGTCACGTCCTGCGGACGAGGGGGGGTCGGGCCGTCTGTCACGAGGGTGAGCCCTTCGATGCGCAACCCGAGCCGTGTGATGCCCTCGACGCTGTTCACCGTCTCCCCGCCACGCGCCTTGCATATCGGGGTCATGGCCGCACCGGCGTGCCACACCTGCCCGGACCGGTCTCGCATGGTCAGGACGACCGTCAGCACGTCGTCGCCTTCGACAGCACCGCCCTCGGCGTGCGGACCAGCCCCGCTCACGGTTGCGCTGCCCGCGCTACCGCAGCCCAGCCAGCCGCGACCCGCAGATGCCGTTGCTGCGCCACCTCGTTCGGCTCGGCCTCGGCGAGGCGCATCTCCTCGACCGACCGCGCGAGAGCCAGGAAGTGCGTCGAGCCGTTCCACTCCGTCCGCGTGGCATGGAGCTCCTGCACGTCCTCCGGTATCTGGATGAGCAGGGTGGTGCAGGCGTTGGCGGCCCAGCTCAGGGACGAGGAGGATTCGAACCGGTCCCGCAACTCCACCAGCATCTCCCGCGCTGTGGCCATCCGGAGCACCTCCGGCGAGTAGCCGACGACCGCAGGCTTCTCCCGCCGCACCGCCTTCGTGGTGCCCGCGATGACAGCATCGATGACCGCCTGCACGTGCCGATGCAGGCTGTGCGCGATGTCCTCCGAGGCCTCCCGGAGGTCCGTGACCTCGTCGCCCAGGGCCAGCGCTGCCGCCGTGACGACGGCCTGCCGACACCACTCGCTGAGCGCCACATCCTCCAGAGCCTGCGCGGGGAGCGGCGTCGGTACCCACCCGCCCTCGCTCGGCACGGAGACTTCGGCACGCTCCCGAAACAGGATACCCTGATTCTGCATCGCCGAGATGATGTCGGTGCACGACTGGTCGGTCAGGCCCATGATGGCCTTGCGCAGACCCGCCCGCACCTTGTCCAGGGTCGTGTCGTCGTACGTGGTGATCAGGTGCGTCTCCATCAGTACTTCACCGCCTGCGCGTACCTCGTCCAGGCCATGCCCATCGCCGCGTGCAGCCGGGCCGCCGACTCGTAGGAGGCGGCATACTCGGGCCCCATAAGGCCCTTCTGATACTTCTCCCGGCCCTTCTTCAGCACCTCTTCCGCCGCCAGCAGGTGCTCCCGGGCCTTACGGCAGGCCAGCCCGTACGTGGCCCGCGCCTGCTCCACGTCGAGGGTCTCCTGGCCCTCGAACAGGCGACTACCGTGCTCGCACGGCGAGCCGTCTTCGTGGATGACCCCACCCGCATCGGCCATCTCGGATGCCAGACCACCTTCGCAGATGCCGTCCATCACTCCTCCTCCAGACTCGGGTACACCAGCGGCGCGCCCGTCACTTCACGCTCCCGCGCGGCCTCGACGGAGTCTCCGGCGTCGGCCGGGTTCACCCGCCGCTCGAGCCTCGCGCGCTCCGCCGTCGTCAGCTCGTGCGGGTCCGGTTGGATCGTCCCCGGCACTCCGCCGAACTCGCTGGCGTTGCCGATCGGCTTGTCGGTCATCGTCTCTCCTCAGTGATGCTCTCTCGTTGTGATCGGATTCGGAAGATCTCGCAAGAGCCTGCTTCGTTTCCTCGAGAAGGTTTCGTCTCTCCGCGAGATACCCGTCCTTCGCCAGCGCCGTTCGCACTGCCTCGAGAATGTACGCGTTACTGGCCCGGCCGGTCTCCTCCTGCATTTTCTCGAACGCCTCTTGTGTCGGGGTGTTCAGATAGGTCCGATGGTATTTCCCTGGCATAGGCACCACTATACACGTCCAGGCCCTACTACCTTTGACCCATATTCTCAACCCCCTTTACACGCGTCCCTCTCCTCTCTGAGAGGAGATTGTCATGTACTGAGCACTCAGGAGGGTGGGACCGGGTGCGCCGTCGGCAGCCAATCAAAACAGGGCCCCTCACGCGTACGCACGCGTAGGGTGCGTGCGTGCGAGGCTTTCTGTTTTGGCCCGGGGTTAGCACCAGCGGGGGGTCGGCCCTCCTGAGTACTGACCTACCCGCCCACCCGTTCTCGCAACTCGGGCTGCGTCGCATACCGCCGCAAGAACAGCAGTCCGTGTCGCTGTGCATCCCGACTGTGGTCCGACCCCGGCTTCCACAATCCCCACAACCGCAGCCGCGTGTCCGACACCGTCTTCATGGCGTCCGACGAGGACTGCACCTCCACCCCGACCCCCGTCCCTCGCAGGCGGTCTCGCAACACCGCCAGGAACCGCACCGGTTCGAGGAGCCAATGGTCCGTGCTGTTCATCCTCAGCGTGAAACCCTCACACCCGATGACCACCACGTCCCCGTCCGCACTCCGTTCCCACGCCGCCCGGCACAGCGCCAGATACGAGTCGACCGACGTCGATGTCGAGTCGTGTCGAAAGACACCCGTCCGCCACCACAACCGCGACACCGCACCGACCTGCCCGCACTCGAGCAGCACCTGCTCCTCCACGCGATGCACCGACCAACCCGTCGACCTACCAGGGTCGGCCCACACCACCACGAGCGCCCTACCCATAGCCCAACCCCCAAAACGTTTCTAGAGCCGCCTACGGGCAAACCAGACCCGATTTCGTAGCCTTCTGTCAAGCACCCGTACCCACCACCACCGCCAGCCCCACCGACCGCGCCGATCCCACCACGGCAATCGACGCGGTCCCGGGGGCGGCGGGTCACCGCAGAACGGCATCCCGGATCTCTTCGACCGGCCAGCCGTACCAGTCACCCCACGTGATCACGGCGCACATCGACCGGGTGTCCGGCGTCCAATGCGTCCGCAACACGTGCGCCTCTCCGATCGCGGCGAGAGCCTCCAGGTACCGGACCACCGTGTCGAGGGCGTCGGCGTCTCGATAGTAGACCTTCCGCACCGGCCACGGACCGGCCGTCACCTCTTCCGAACCGACGAGAGAGAGGGCCATCTGACGCCACGCGGCTGAGCCGTCTTCCTCCGGGGCACCCCCGGCCGCCGCCCGAGCGATGCTCTCGTCGTCCGCCGGGGCGTCCATCACGGCCCGAAACTGCTCGGTCGGGGCCTCCGACGAACCGTGTTCGGGGGCGTACTCGTCCAGACGGCACGTCACGAGCCCGCTCTCCGTCACACCGGCGACGCTGGTCGGGTACGTGAAGGAGCAGAGGCCGTCCGGCCCCGGCAGATATGCGTGTCCCATCAGGGGGCCTCCACCTTCCAGAAGG
>Ga0247758_1000111_pt1 | contig 63290 bp, 72 predicted proteins | sample UWRJL156409C4_FD_180950 | JGI IMG/M metagenome (GOLD analysis project Ga0247758, IMG submission 180950) | Plant litter microbial communities from Arlington Agricultural Research Station in Wisconsin, United States - UWRJ-L156-409C-4 | ecosystem: Environmental > Terrestrial > Plant litter >... | reverse complement strand
TTTTCCAGAATCCATCGACACCAGCAAGGCAATCAATGTAAGGAAGGGCAGGTACTCCTGATCAAGGTGGTCACAATGGCAGCGAGTAAGAATTGGCAAAGGGGTAAGATTTCAACCTGGCCTGAAGCCGAGAGGTGGGCGAGGGCCGTGGTTTAAATACAGGCAATGGTGGGTGGTGTGTCAGGGGTTGTGTGTGTGTGCTGTGCGTGCCAGGGGTACTTCCTTACACAAGTATTCTAAATACAGTCATTTGACGAGCACTAAAGGGTCTCAAGGTACGAAATACCCTTTATCTCCTAACGACGCCCACTAGCAAAGGCATCTCCTAATTATCCCCAGTATCAACGACTAGTAATAGATATAAGCATTCCCAAGCGGAAGGCTGACGAATTGTCCATGAAGTTCTGGGTGGTGGCTATTGCGGCGAATGTCCCAATTCTGGGCCCTTCGGCTAAAACTGCACCTTCTCGGAAGGTTGTGCTGTTCCATGGGCAGATATTAGCCGAAGCTGAGCCGGGGCTGATCTGGACTGATTAAACGTGACGAAGAGTCACGTGACTATGAGCATGGGTGGCGTCGATTTTAGGGTGGTGAAACAACAAAAGCCATGTGCTGGTTCGATAGCAGGGAAGGCATTTTTCACACTGGCTAAGGGCCCGAGGACCCTCCCTTTGAGCGAGAACATTGGTCACCCAGCCCGGAATGTGTGTATCCAGATCAAAGCTTCGTCTAAATACTACCCTATTACCTAAAACTTCTCATCCTCACTCGTATCCTCCATCTCAATCTCAGCCAAGATCCGCCTTGCCGCAATGACCCTACCGCCCCCCGACCTCTTGCACAACTCAGCCAACTCCTTCGCCCTGGCTGCGAACACTGATGCCCGACCCCCTACCAAGACATCAACAATAGCACCGCCCAGCTCCCGCCCATTGTAGATGACGCCAAGTTCTGTCCCCTGGTTACCCCAACGTCCAATACCCAGAATCTCAGCCCGCCTCGCAAAGTCGTACGTGTCCATCCAGACTGGGACAACTACTTGCGGGATGCCAGCACTAAAGACCACAGAAAACATCAGTATTGTATCACCAAAAGCTTTAAGAGGGGTCAAAGGAGAGAAAGGCTGAAGAAAGGAGAGAGGTAAGACACGTTCACACATCCATATAAACAGCAACACAGAAAAAGGAAGAAAAGGACCAACCTAACAGTCTCCAGAAACGAATTAGCCCCCCCATGGTGTACCGCGCAAATCACCCGTCCCCCCTCTAGCACCGCCGTCGGCTCCGCTTCAAACCACTCCACGACCTTAACCCGTCCAGTCTCCACCTCCCCTCCCAGAATATCATAGACCCTACACCCTTCATTCGCAACCTCATACTCCCCTTTGCGATTCAGCTTCCACAGCACCTGCAGCCCTGACAGCCGCTTATCCCGCCACTGCACGCTCTCGACGGCGTCGAGTACATGCCGCAGAGCCTTTGCCATCTCGACCGCAAATTCCTCGTCCAGAAGCATGTGTGTCCCTAGGTTGACGTACAGGGTCGGTGCCCTCCCCAGCCATGCTGCCAGGTCAGGATCAACCTTTGCCAGTGGTAACGCAGGACGGATCATCGGGCCGCAGGGGAGGATTGTATCAGGTGTGACGGCAAGGGGGAACTCGATCTCGGGAAGGTTTGCGACGAGGAAGCGGATGCCGAGGTGTGGGTTGAGACTGAGGTCGTTGAGGGTTGTGAGGCGGGCGGCGGGGACCTGGGATGAGACGTAGGCCTGAACGGAGCGGCGGTGGGAATCGAAGAAGAAGCCGACTATGATGGCGAGGAGGACGAGGAAGATGTTCTCCGGGATGTGGACGGCGGGCACGGGGAAGGGATAGTAGGTGCCGATGCTGAATTGGAATCGTCAGTTTGCTGTTGGTAAAGGAGGTGAAAGGGGGCCTACCAGGGGTATTTCCAGAGGGGTTCGCCGTTGGGCTGGTGTGGCATGGCGAAATCCTTGATGGTGTTAGGCGAGAGGACGATAAACTTCGCCTTGATGTGGCGGAGTGCCGTCAGAGCTGGAGAGAAGGCCGGGTCGACGGCGATGATGTCGGGTTGCACTTTGTGCACAATGTCGATGACCGAGAACATGATCTGGACAAACTCTGGCCCTGTCCATGGGAGTGTGATCTTGAGCAACAGCATCATGCGGCGGATGGCGTAGATCAGCTTGACAACGTCGATGACCTTGAGGCCTTCCTGCTCCGAGGCTAACTCCGGCCGTGTCCACGCCGAGACCATGTCGATGCCGTCGATAGGGTGGAAGACAATGGGCCTCGCCCGCGGGCTGTCGCGCAAGGCATGCTGGGTAGTCAGCGCCACGAATTTCTCGATTGGTGGGAAGGACGCAAAGTGAACTTCCACATCCTCGTCCTTGAGCGTAAGGAAGGCATAGCTCGTCGCGAGATAAACATTGGCTTGCCCATGCTCTGAGTTTGTCAACAGCAGAACACGCTTTGGGGGAGGCAGGGAGCCCATCACGGAGCCCTCAAGACGTTACCGAGACCTTGCTTTGTCAAGATGGGGAGGACAACAGCAAGAAGGGGCAAGGCTTGGCAGCGTCGTCCACGCATAAGAAGGCGCCAGAGAAGGATGGTGGGCATGTCTTGGCACGAGAAATCAGCGGATTAGATGCCAGCTAATAAATGCCAGACCTGTGCCGGCATGGAACACTGAGCCACCCACAGCCCGGCTTCGAGAAGCAAGGTTTCCCGGGAAAGGGGTTAGGACGTGACATGAGCAACAACAACAGGTATCTGCCCTCCCCCACCTCTCCGCTCGGTTGGCAGCCGAGTTTCATCTGTGAAGATGGAGGGAAGAAAGAGTATCCAACCAACTCAAATACCCGGAACGGTGATGTGATCGAGTGACGAGACGTGGGGTGATCGTCCCGGCGGGGGAGAGCAAATAAGCATCGAGCAACTGAGTGGCGCGCGTCACTATCACTGTCGGTTCTCGGAACAGCGACATGCGAAGAGGGTGGGAAGGGCGGAAGGGGGCCACCGCCCGTGGCAATGTCGGTGTTGCCAGGCTCAGCCGTGTGCCAAGCGAGCTGTTCCGCTGATAGAGGATCGCTCATCGAGGGCAAAGACCAATCCAAACGCTTGTTGTTGGGCAATTTGGCATAGCCGGGGCTTGGGGTTTTGCCAAGGCAGCCGCATTGCTTGGGGGGACGGGGACGTGCAGGTGTGGACGATCATCCAGTCATCGTTCTGGAAGAGCTTTCACCAGAAGCTTCGATACAACTCTCTCTCTCTCTCTCGGAGACCACGCCGAACCGCATATATAACATGTGTCACATATACAGTATTGCCTGACGTTGTCAGCGTCCGGGACCCATTGCGCGATCGCGGCAGATTCTGCCTAAACTGATGCAGTGTGTATTTTGGGTAACATTCGCCGATAAAACGGGGAACTGGGTTGGACTTCCAATTTTCCAGCCAATTGCCTGAATATGAGCTTTCTCCCACCGGGCTGGTACAGAGAGGGGTCTAGACCGCCGGGCGCGTCGATGACGAGGAGACGTCGGTTTGTCTCGCTGCAACGTAATCCATAAATTTGTTTAATGCCGGCTCGTTTATTGGAAAAGCTTGATTGCTATCCAACTGTTTATGGTGCATTGGCCGTCCAGGGCCAAATGTAACCTGCCAGTAATAGGACAGTCCACGGCGAAATGGATTCATTGTGACTAGGGTCGAACCTGGGGTGGGTATGTTTGGGCTCCAGAATGCTGGGTGCGTACGTCTCATTCGTGCCGGAAAGCCTAATTGGGTACCCCTTGGTTAGCACGGAAACAGCAAAGTGACCCAGGTCAGAGGCAGAGATTTGCGAGAAGGTAAACAAAGATACTTATGACAAGCCAGTTGTGCACTCCCAGCTAGGTGAGCCCGGTCCTTCGGGGGACCTGGTGCGGTCGTCGTTGCAGCGAGGGAATTGCAGGCCAGTCTTGGGAGAGAGTAGCAGTCGCGATACGGGTCGCGGCATCCATTCTCTTCAGCATGTTTATCCTCGAGACTGATAAAGACATCAAGGGGCTAGACCAAACTGTGAGTCGCGCGGGTGAATGGACTTGGTTGCTTTGCGGCATCGATGATCAGGTTCGCTTGGTGACTCAGCCAATGAGGTTTGCCAGGGGTGCGAATGTCGTCTGCACTGCTGACGGAGCTGGCGGTCGCAACGCAGGTAGTCAGGGGCGCCTTCCTGCCGATACCGCACAGCCATGGCCACGTGCTTTTTCGGCCCCTCGGAGCTTCCAATGTCTCGTCAAACCCGAACTGGCACCCGGATCACAAGTTCAATTGCGGACCCGCCAAGACAGAAACTAATGGCTTCATGATCCAAACGACCGCTCGCCGATATTCCATTGATGTTGCTTACCAAGGGTCCGAGTCTGACATGACGGCACACACAGTTTGTCTTCGAATACATTCACGCCCTTTCTTATTTATCGGATCACAGGGGCATTGATTGGGGCACGGGTTTATCTTTCGGGTCGGTCTTTCTTTTCTTTTCATTCTTTGTCCTTTGTCCTTTGTCCTGAGGAGCCTCATATGTCGGTCTATCCACACAAAGCGGCGCCAGGTACCGCTCCAAATATTGCTCCCGATCCCAACAATTTGGGAAACTCACGCCACTGACAAAGCTAGACACTTGCCACTAACTAATAAACGCAGCACATCTCGCAAGAATATCCTGCGGCCTCTCAATCTCATCTTTATCCATGAGACGTCTCGATGCCTCCTCCGAAAAAGGGCGTCATAGTGCCGCCAGTGATCCGCCAGCGGGCCGCCAACACACACACCACCCATCAACAGACGAACCTGATCAAGCGTCCGATAAACAACGGGAGTGGCCCGCGCCAGCTTCACGCTGACAATCCTTTCGTCCCAAGAGTTTACCAGCCAGCAAGAGTTGCACTCCGACTGGACGTGCCCACTGGTTATTGCAGCCCGGCAATATTTTACCCTAGCAGGCGTAAAGCGCCCGCGCATCATATTCAAAACGCCACAGCGACCGATTACAGTGCCGTCGGCGGTCACAATTCTGGATTCAATCGTCACACCGTGTCCTTTGGCACAGAATGGGCTGACGTTTGGGGGGTAAAAGTTTATCAGATTAAGATAGGAGCCCCTGTCTTGTACGTGGGGATCATTGTCGCGACGAAAAGCGATACTGCCGCATTGCATGCATTTCCATCCGACAGGGATGATCCCGGGAGAAAAAGAAATTCGAGTCGGAGCCATGGTGGATGGAGCGGATGGCGAGAGGAAAGCTTCTACTGATAAACAACTGGGAACGGAGTTGGAATGAAATTGAGATAGAATGAGAATTTGGAGTCTGCGGATCTTTAAATCCAACGGGTTCTGGAGTTTGAACTTGATGGTTACAAGAGATGTTGCACCATGTTATCTAACAATATTGTTGGGCTACTTTACAATAAGATAGTGAAAGGATGGGCTGTGGGAACAGCCCTTCTAGTGTTAACACAACGCCCATCTAAAATTTGTTCAGTCCATGGAACAAAAGAACTGCTTGTTCGCCGAAAAGCGAGTCAAGAGTATTTTGATTTCCAAACTATAACGCTACCAAAAGTGATGCGAATTATCCAAAGCAGAGCCTTCCATGCCATGTACCGTACGCCCAAATAACCGCGAAAACAGAGCTACCTGATCAATGCATCACCGGGAGCTCCGACATATGCACCTTTGCTGACCCATACGGAATCAGCCTGTAAGTTGAAATACTGCTCAGACAAGTCCTGTTCTCTGGCGCAGGCCCCGGAGTTGCTGCAAGATGCAAATCCCAAGCAATCTCACACCCCTTAACAGTGATGTAGTTGGGTGGGGCGCCATAATCGAAGACCTGCTTCGGCAATTTAACACCAGGCAGCATGCCGTGATATTGTGCTGTATCGGGGTCGATGGCCACGTTCCAAGCTTTCGTGTTGTTGAAATAGTAGTCCCTGACCTGCGAAGGCAGGGAGTCTATCCCGGCACCACGGGCATCGTTGAACGCATGGGGGTACGAGCTTGCATTGACGGACCCAACGTCGAGAGCGTAGAGGAGATTTCCGTAGTAGACCGATACCGTGTTGTTTGCGCGCTCCACAAACCGTATGCTCGCGCCGATGTTGTACGTTACCTTTGTGGTGCCGGCAGGAACCGAGATTTTGTGCAAGCCCGTTTGCTGATCAACTGCCAATTTGGAGGTGGAGAGACCGATTGTGATGTTGGAGGTCTGCTTGTTGGCCCAGAATGGGGCGCGGACATAGAAATCAAAGCTTTCCAGCGAGGTGATTGTGTACCCAAGGGTGAGATCGAATGGATACGATGTATCGCATTCAATGGTGGCGATTGGGGTGCTGACCTTGCTCGGTCCCAGGAGAATATGCGCAAGGCCGTTGTTGCCCACGTATCCCCAGCTGTGTGTCACAAATTTCGGGTACCCCTGTGGGTGATTTACCGTACAACACGGATATTGTGGCTCCATGCCGAATGTCGTTGCGCGGCCGCTATGTGCAGTTGTGAAGAGGAGCGGGCCATCCGGATGACTGTAGTCCTCGTTGTTTATCGCAGCCCAAGGCTGGTTTGGTTGCGTGAGATACTGGTGAGCCCACATATCGCCTGTCATCATCACGGGCATCGCATTGTATATCACCAACTCGGCAAAGTCTGCGTAGTCGTTGACTCCAAAGGCATGATACAGGTAAGCCACTAATAACAGTTAGCTTTGATCTGATTTAGGGACAATGCCTTGTGACTCGAGAGCAAAGACTTTATTCTCATTTCCCAAGACAGGGGGGAACAGGCACTTACTTGAGTATGCGGTCTCAACGGCTGTGCACAACTCGCTGCCCATGTATGGGGCGAGATCACGCTGAATCTCATCACCCAATATCGTGTACGAGGGAGCGCCGTGGTACTCATAGGTCCAGGTGACAGCAGTCTTGGTCTTTTCGATGAGTGTGTCGTCACGATTGAATCTACGAACAACCGCCGACGCCTTCAAGCCTAGTTTCACCGTCAGCTATTGGTGCTTCGAATACGGTTGAAAGAAGGACCTACCCTGACCAACGTTCACACCGTGGAGATAGGGGTATTTGGGGTTCGTAGTCGTTGGATCGTCGACAACCTTCAGATAGGTTCCCTCTTGATACCATTCGTCCCATTTGTAGTCGCTCTGGTCATAGAACATGTTCATATTCTCGACCAAAACCGATTCCATCGGGTCGAGCGATTCTTGACTATCAATGAGCCATTGGATGGAGATAATAAGATCGTGAACGCGCGTTTGGCCCCAGTAGCACTCTAAGCCCGGTGGGCAGATGCGGTGCCCCTGGCTTTCGTTGCGTAGCATGGTATTGGCGAGTGTGTTGAAAGAATGCAGTGCGTTGATAATCGGCAGCTTCCAGGTTGAGTTTGCCTCTGCAAGCTGAGTGAGTCCAAGGAAAAAGGGGGCTCGCGCCCAAAAGTTCCGCTCGGAGGGTACCTCGGGGCCTATCCAGCCATCCTCGGACTGCAGGCCCAGCACCGTGGTTGCGACAGAGTGGACTTGGGCTTTGAGGCGCTCGTCATCAAGCAGGTAGGCCAGAGGGACCAACCCATTGAACCAATACGGGAGGGCTTCGTTCAGGCGACTATAATCGTTCCCTCCGGTCCCTGCCGGTTGCAACCATCTGGACTCGTTCACATAAAGGTAAAAGTCATGTTCATGTCCAGCCAGCCCTTGGGCCATCTGAGGCCGGAGTTAGTCTGGCCATTCAAGAAACAAAATTCCCGCCCAAGGACTCACCGTTTGCATCTCGCTGAGAAGCCATCCTGATGGGACGACAGAGCCCACGGGCACGGGGGGGATGGCCCAGGGGACGACTATGTGCCAGTCAGTTTGATCCTCACGATAAAGCAGACAGATTAAACGCTAGGGATAACGCACGTGTCGGTTGCTGTGCCCAAGCGATCACATTCAGATACAGCACCGTCAGTGCGATAGCAGCGGTCAGGGCGACCATGGTGTCGATGATGAAGCCTCTCGTCCTTGGCGTGCCACGGCCTGCCGCGGCGATGGCCGGGGGTTTTTTGTCGAGCAGCATCTTGGCGACGGTTCGGATGACGCTCTGGCTGTCTGACGTGTGGGCATCAATCGGCGTTGCACCACTGTAGCTGTGCGCATTGGGCGGCGCGGTCGAGCTTTTTGTACGATGGAGTTGACGGATGTCTCGTTGAGCGACCGTTGTGCATCTGGAAATCCGGATGGACACGCAGGCGGACAAAGCGCGTGTAACGCGGAAGTTGGCCGTTTTTCCCGTTGGAGGTTGGACTTTGGGGCTTGGCCTCCGCGCGCGGGGGCTGGAGGATCACCGCTCTTTGCTCACATGATTGACCAACATTGACGCCACCGCTGCAGGGGTTCCAGCGGTTTCGTGCTGCACTTTGCGCACACCAGCATGACCAACAAACGGTTCCAGCGTTGGTGTCCTCGAGTCCAAAAGTACTGGCGGCGTTGTCAAGCTAAACTTCCCGTCTGGGTCATCCCGCTGTTAGGGAACAGGGCCGTCAAAGGCAATATTCTAGGGGAGCCACTGGCGCTGGCAGCTCCCGGGCCCCACACACCCGGCAGTGAAATGGCTGAGGTGACCCCAATTTCGGGCAGTGGTCGCAATTGAGCACAACTTCACGTTCCAATGCTAGCTAAATGACCCGACATCTTGGAAATAGGGGTACACCAACTGCATCACAACTATCGACATGCATCCTAATACAAATCACCACCGTCGCCTCACGGCCAATTTCTTCACAAATTTAATCTCCCACTTGTTGTCGTCGGGCCGCTGCACGAGCTGCTCCGGGTAGGACCACTCGTACCGCGACCCTCGAGGGCGGACTTCGCACTGCGACACCAGGTCCCCAACTGCCCTGACCAGGTCCCTCACCTGGACCCTCTCAACACACTGATCATGCGACGCTGTCACCTCCAGCGCCTTCACCCTCGCACCCAGCTCAGCCAGCTTGACCCGCTCACCCCCCAGCTCTTTCTCCCTTGCCAGGACCTCGGCCTGCAGCCGTGCGACATCGGTAGCACGTCCGACCTTCTCATCCGCCAGCTGGCGCCACGTCCTCTCGGGGTCGAGCCCATCCACGATACGATTGACCTCCTGGAGTTCAACCCTGGCCAGCCTTACTTTCTCCTGCTCCTGGTCGACACGGCGCTCCGCCTTGGCCACCTCCAGTCTTGCCTCGTTGAGCCTTTGGCGCAGCGTTACAGACGCGTTCTTTGCGGACGCAGCATCTCGCGCCAAGTCATCGGCCCGTTCCACAGCGTAGGCCGCCTTGCGTTCGGCTTCGGCGATGCGCTCCACCGATGACTCCTCGAGGGCCTCGAGCTCCTTCTGCTTGACTCGCTGCGTCCGAAGTTCGCGCGCCACGCCAGCTCGCAGACGATGCTCTTCCGTAAGCCGGTGGCGAATGGACTCAATGCGTTGGTCCTTGGCGAGGAGGTCGGTCTCCAGGGTTGAGATGCGGTCTGTGGCTTCGGAGAGGGATCGCTGAGTTCCCCTGAGAGAGCTTCGAAGCTCCTTCTTTTGGCCATCGCGGGTAGTCAGGTGGGCCTTCAAAGCAGAAATCTCGGACCGGAGGTTGTTTTCTGTTGACTTGGAGGTGTCTGAAGCCTCATTGACTTTGCTGAGTGATCTTTGCAGCTGTAGGACACGATCGTTGAGGACCTGTTCGGTCTCGCTGAGCTGAGCGTTAGTGATGCGAGCGTCTTGCATCATGGCTTGGACGATGCTCAGTTCGGTTTCAAGCTTGATGACCTTCGCATTCGCCTTCCGCAGGCTGCTCTTGAGGGTTTGCTGACCGTCGGCCTCCTTGGCCAGCTCCTGTTGGGCGTTGTCTCTCTCGGCGGTTACCTTGCCGAGCTCGCTGGTGAGACCGTACGACCTGTCGTCTTGCTTTTCGAGCCGCTCTCTTGCCTCTTTCACGCTGACATCTAGTCTCTCGTTCTCGGTTCGGAGTCCGAGGATGGTGGCTTGCTGCTCAGTATTGGACTCTTCTAACTTCTGATTCTCAGACTGCAGAGGGGTAAGCGCCTGCTCTAGGCCCTCTTTCTCAGCTGTCAAGCCCACGATTTGAGATTCGAGGTCTCTATTCTTCTTGACAGTTGTGTCCAGATCTTCCTCGAGCTGTTTGACCTTTTGACTGAGCTGATCGATGGTGTCGGCTTGCTGCGAGTTCTCCTCCGTGGCGAGACATAACGAGTCATCAGCATCGCGCTTAGCAGCGTCGAGTATGACCAGTTGTTCACCGAGGTTGCTAAGCTGAGTCGACAGGGTGTCAACCTCTTGGGAACGGACCCGAGTCTTTTCGAGCTGGTTTTCGAATGCGAGCCGAAGTCGAGCGTTGTCTTTCTGCATTCTCTCCCAAGAAGTCTGGAGATCATAGTTCTTTTCTTCCAAGGCGTACTTGTCTTTCTCCAAAGCAGCTTTTCCGTCAGCGAGCGTCATGTTTTCTACCTCGAGGCTTCTGATCTTCTCTCCTAGTGCTATTTTGTCCTGCTGCAAAGCTAGCTTCTCCTTCTCGATTTCGGATTTGTAATTCTCGAGCGCTGCGATACCGTCTTTCTGGGAAGCGAGGTCGGTCTCGAGGGCGTGCTTCTCCTCTTCTAGGGCGTTGATTTTTTCGATGTGGGAGGATCGTTCAGTCTGGAGAGCCTCGACCTCATTGTGGAGGGCTATTTTCTTGGACTCGAACGCTTGGCCGGCGGTGGTGAGAGCGGAGTTTTCGCTCATCAAGGCCGATTTGTCTTCTTCGAGAGACTGGATCCTCTCTTTCAGGGCTTGGACCTGTTGCCGGAGAGGGAGAGGGCCCCTAGCCTCGCGGTCCGCATTCGGTTGTCGCATTCTCTCTCGTCTGGTAGGAAGGGCGTTGTCGCGGCCAACAGAATCGCTCGAAGTTCCCGGAGGGGCACGATCGACGCTTTCGCCAGAGCTTTTGGGGCTTCGAACGGGCATTGTGTTTGGCGGTCGCTCAAGAGCAGTTTGAAATTATTGATTGAAACAAGTCCAAGGTTGATGTCCAGTGTTTGTTGGTAGGTAGGAGCAGAGGAGCCTGTTATGATGATGATGATGATGAGTTCAACAACAGAACTCACTCGACACGGCTTATTATACACACATGAACGTCGGAACCGGTGTGTTCTTCCGTATTGATTGGGCAATAGCACGAGAATTCAAGGCGACGAAACATATCGAAGCAGCATACCAATCTTCGTTGAACACGAATCGATCTGATCAGGCCAAAGGACAAGGCATCCAGGCGTCCACGCGCAGACGAGTCACCTAACCCATTGGCACCGTGCCCGGCCAATGACGACTTGTCAGTTTGGAGGCTCAAGTTGGCTCTGAGCCAGCGCATTCGACAAACGACTCATCAAACTTGTTTCTCATGCACTGCCTCAAAATTTGACCGAGAATTGAATCCTGTGATCAGTCGGGCAGTTATCACTTGCGTGAATGGGGCCTTGTGGCCCAACGAGGCATTGCAGACTGACCGCTCTTGTTCAGGCATGAGTGGTTGTTATATTTCCCGGACTCGAGCCAGGCTGTGTTCTAACCCGACAGTGGCTTGGCAGCTTGCGAATTCAGGCACTGAGTGACGACGAGAGGAAGCCTGGTGTTTCGGCAAGCGGGTATGTCGGTTGTGAGAATTGTCGCGTCTCTCGTGCGCGGAGAAACCCGAGCTGGTTTGGGGTTACACACAGTCGGCAGCAAGGTACCCGTGTGGGCCGCTTGGGCTGTATGACCAACTCCGTGCGATAACGGAGGATGTCTTCTTGATGTCTCATTGGAAGGGATTTTCGCCATGTTGGTTGGGTTACTCGCAGCCAAAGGAGCTGCGTTGCGTTATCGTGGCTGGTATCTGCCAACCAGAGCGACAGATTAACTGCACGCTCGTGATACGACGACAGCATCCGCCAAGACCACCGGCTCCGGTGCTAGTCCGGCACGCCCGGCAAAGCAATCCCGCCAGACCCGGAAGAGCGGTCTTATCACGGAGCTGGGGTCAGGTTGGGCTGACCCGACGGAGTGGATCGGCCCCCGCCCCCACAGCAGCCAAGCTTTCGATGTCTCGTGGCGGTTCTCGTGGTGATGTCAATGGCGCTGTGCTTATAAAGGTCTGGATTTGCCAGTATCAATGCTGACGTGGATTCCACATCCATCTCACAGGCCATCTCCTTTGCTTTCAAAATGGCCAAGCTCATGAATATCCTGCTTCTCCTGGGCAGCGCCATTGGTCTCAGCGTCTCCCACCCCCACGGTCACGAGAGCCGATCGACCCATCAAGCGCCGATTGGAGACCCCATGCTCAGCATCAATGGCGTCCCCTTTTCCACCAGAGCGCACTGGATGCGGCAGGCAAATCTTGCCCTGAATGCACCCTGCCCTTTCGCCGCCTTCGGAAGCGTCATCGTAAACCACACCGCAACAACCGGGCTCGGGGCGTTGGTGTGCACGGGGGCCAACTCGAACAGTGTGACCGGAAACCCCACCCTGCACGGTATGCACACCTCCACTCCGCGAGAGTCACCATGCTAACAACCACAGGCGAAATGGCCGCCATCAGCAACTGCTCCGCTATCCTGACCGACCCCAACGGCCCATACAAGCTCACGCCCTCGCAGGCGCTCAGCGCCTTCGCAGACCTCACGCTCTACACCAACGCCGAGAGCTGCCCGATGTGCGCGTCGGCGATTCGCTGGGCCGGATTCAAGGAGTATGTGTATGGCACCAGCATCGACACGCTGATTCAGAAGGGGTGGGGCCAGATTCGCATCTCGTCGCTGGATGTTGTGGCGCAAAGCTTTGATCTGGGGAAGCCGACGCGGTTGATGGGAGAGGTGTTGACGGAGGAGACGGATCCGTTTTTCGCGTGGCAGTTTGATCCCGAGTACAAGTGTCCGGATGGCTGTGGGAGGGTTAATGGGACTGGGAGTTGCAAGGCGGTTTGATGACCTGGGAGGTGATGGTAGTGATGCATGTATTTATGAATTTTTGGTACGCAATGGAATGACCTTGAAATAATGGGATGGTGTTTGATTGTGGGAAGGGGCAATCTGCGAAAGGTGAGAACGGCAACACCGCAGAGCAAAGCAGAGCATCCTGTCTCTGCATTTGTGAGCAGAAACCACCGATATGGGCAGCAGCTTCAGCATATTTCTCGGCCAGCCCTGCAGCTCAGCATCACCTTCGCTAGGGCGCGTCGCGCTATGCACAGATCGACCGAACCCTCTGGAGGGCGCTGTTTTTTCCTGCATCTACAGGTACAAGTTGCCCAAGACGTTTCCAGCTTGGATCTTTGGGAATTGGGTCATTTGTGGTGATTGATTCGCGGCTGACACGTTTGTATTCTTGGCACAGGGTTTCTCATCATCAACTGCGCGCACATCCCCCGAACGCCTCGGCTGAGCCGATAGTAGAACTCGGCGGCGAGCACAACGGCGCCACTTCTGGGAGTACCGATTCGCAACGTAGTCGTGGCCAATTCATGCCGGACGAACACTCCTCAAGCTGCCAAGACCCGCTTTCTTTTAGGCTCGCCTCAGAAGCGGCCGAGACCCGTACCTATTACCGGAATGAACCCCAATGGAGCGCCTGTCCCCCGCTATATTTCACGCGCTTCGATATCGTATCGCCTACCTGAGGCAGTACGCCCCGAGGCAGTTTTCATAGACGTTCCGCCAAAGATGGAGGCAGTGCCTCAGGCACAGCCGTTCTGCCGAAGAGGAGGAAGCTTTCCGGGTCTACCCCTGAGTCCCACCCCGTCATCCACAACCGCTCCGCCCACCGCTCCACCAACAAAAGACAAACTCCCGGTAGTGAAATTTATCAAATCACCAAGGTTCGTTGGTCTAGCGGTATGATTCTCGCTTAGGGTAAAATCCTGAGTAGCGCTCAAGGGCTCACAGCCCAACAGCAACATGCGAGAGGTCCCGGGTTCAATCCCCGGACGAACCCCATCTTTTTGCCTCTGCGCCCTTGAGCATCACAAGGACATCAATTCACGGCCCTAAGGAAGGGGGGGAAGATGTGCACGGGGAAGAGATATGTATTGCGAGCCACATATATACAGTTCAACTTAACGTCTTATCGGTACAGCTAATCCTCCGAACATGGACTCTTCCTTATTTGGTTTCATCCTTATTAGTTGACCTTGGCCTGGTTCAGGTTGTTGATCCTGTTGGCGCCATCGAAGAAGCCGCCGCCGGGGAAGTTGGCACGGCAGAGCGACTTTCCACGCTCGATGACGTTGGCATTGCAGGTCAACGCGCTCTGGGCTACACAGCTGAGGGCACCGCCGCCTAGAGAGAGTGTCAGTCATGTTTTATGTCAGCCGCGACGGTTATCGCTGTCTTACAGTTGTTGCCACCGGGTACGCAGCGGCCGTTTTGGCCGTTGGCAGCGCGGCAGGTATCCTGCTTGACGCTCGTGGCGGGAACGCAGCAGTTTCCGTTGGGGACCGGCCGGCCTGCATTCTGGCGGGCAACCAGAGCGCTGTCCTCTACGGGCTGGGGCAGGGCGGAGGTGAGGCCGGCGATGGCGAGGAAGATGGTCGCGAGAGACAGCTGCATTTTGACTGGCTTTGGTGATGATTGTCGGTAAAATAGGAACGAAACTTAACTGTGAATGTATAGGTGAATGAAGGCCGGCCGGCGGTCAGAGGAAGAATTGAATAGCTGAAGGATGGACGTTGGACTCGAAGACTGGCTTGAGAGAGAGGAAAGGTAAACCATCAAAATGGGACATGATCGACAGTCTTTATACATTGTTTACATGTTGACAATGGTCCGTCCCATTGTTAAGCCAACCGCCGAGATCAGACGGTTTCCACCCTGGACCGTCCGCGTGGTGAGACGACCGACTTCGACTTCGACTTCGCCGCACGCCTTCCCGGAATGGCAATGGCGCTTGAGGGCTAGTGACGACAGGGACGGGAGTGATGGTGTCAAACTTGTCTCGAATTCTTAGACGAGCGACGCGATTTCACCTTGTCGTCGCGCTAAGCCACGATGTCAGGTCGCACCGTCGAAGAAGAACCCCTGTTTCGCATCCTCGCCTCGAGGGTTGGTCCCATTTCCAGCTACACATGCCCCTGAGGCACCGCTAGGGCCGACTTGCAGTAGGGGACCATGCGCCGGAAAATAGAGCAAGTGATCGGTGCGCATCGCCCGATCAATTCCCCTCCCGATCGTCTGGGGTTGCGTGCAGAAATCCGGGGTAAGGGTGCATTGAGCAGGCGCTGTGTCTCACCCGGGAACATCGCCGCGAACATCATGCCTTGGCGAGAATCCGGCGTTTTATCGCCGCTAAAAGGGATTCCGTCAAGCGCCGTCTACCCGGAAAGCGGCTCGCCAGCTTCAGCTTAGCGTTTAGTTCAACGCTATCGATCTGATGATAGAGAACCGATTTTTTTGAAGAGTAGGTACCTAGGGAAAAAGACACGAAAAAGAGAGACAATGTCAGCAGCACCTCGCCGCACTAACACAGCCGTTGACGCGTCGGAAGGCTTAGTCTGTCAAGGGGTCAAAACGCACCAAACGAGGGGGATTTGACCCATCAGTGTGGAACGCCAAGATGACAGGGCCGTAGCTGCGAGGGATCAAAGCACTCTACTTCAGGAATTCCAGGAATTGTTCTGGAAGGATTGACGAAACAACGCCCACGGCGCTTGAATCTCGACGGCAGTGGTTTGTGGGGACCAAAAATAAGAGTGAAAGTCCTTGTAGATCTGGTTGATCACTGATGCTCGGATCATCGCAGCCTTGAGCAAAGTGATTCTATTTGCAGTGTTTCAAGGAGGGGACTTCAATGGCGCAGAAAGTGGATACATGTACATGCGCGTCCCGGAGCCTCAACAAGGGCTATGGAGTGCAGCAGACCAAGTCGTTTGATGCGCACCAATAGAACCCAAATATCAGACGCGGAGAGCTCCGCCCCAGGGTTAGCATGAAGACACCCAGTCTTAGTTTCTCGAGGTGTTGCAACATGCAGAGCGCGACTTGCAACATTATTCCCGGGCGCCGTGTTTTCTCTGCTTAGCAAATGACAGAGAGGGAGTTGGAGGCCGTCAAGTAGATAAAGAAATAGAAGCCGGAGGGTCACCAAATTCACATGTTTAACTCCGGCGAGCGAGAACGGATTCAAGCCGGGCATTGCGGCGAGAAACTCCACAAGCTAGTCAAGAATAACCGATATCTCGATCTAGAGGTAACGCGGGCCTTTGGAGATGGACACTGGAAGTGGCCGCTGAGAATCAAGGAGCGGGCTAAGAGGTGTATCAATACCGATACAGGAGAAAAGTTGTTCAAGTCCCCGCCATATCTCACCGCGAAGCCGGTTGTCAGCACGACAGCGATTGAAAAGGAAGACATGCCTTCATGATCATGGCAACAGATAGACTCTGGAGGAATATCTCAAGTTGGCAGGCGGTGCACCTGGTCAGGAGATGGTTGGCATGGAACAACAAGGGAAGGCCCAAGGAGCCCACTCCAGATACGTTTGGGCACTATAAACACTGGGAAAATCTAATTGATTGGAAGACGCCTTCTGAGAAGTTCACTGTCCAAGACGACAATGTTGCGGTTCATCTGATACGTAACGCTTCGGGCGGGGCGCATCATGACCAGATCGGCGGACTGCTATCTTTCGAATCGCCATCTGAATCGCCATTTGTGAGAGCGTCACGGGATGATATTACGGTCCAGGTGGTCTTCTTCAACTTCTGAGGTTTGTTTGTTCATGATGGCAAGGCCTCCTCTAGTCCTCGACGGGCCTGGTTGGCAAGTTTGAAGCAGCAGCTCGGGGATTGTACGCCTTTCATGCGCTCATTCTTTGAGCTCGCTGCTGTCTGTTGTTATTCAGCGAGTTCACAGAAAGTCACAGTCAGTCACAGGTAGAGTCTAGGAAGTAGTATTTTTCCATAGGAATGAGAACCCCCACCAGCGGAGGCTTTTACGCCAAACACCTATGCTTCGCTCGTGATAATTAGTGAGACTGGCGCGATAATATATTCCAAGACCCTCCACCGTCCATGCTCACGATTCTGGGGCATAAACAAACTCCACCAGCTCCTTGTATGCCTCCTCCAAGTCCTACAAAGTAGTCAGTCCCCATCCCTCCGCCGCAGTCTCGGGACAGCGAACTCACATTGTTGACAATGATCTTGTCGTGCACACCAGGGGTCTTGGCATAATCCAGCTCCAGCTTTGCCTGCGCAAGTCTCTTGAGGATGGACTCCTCCTTGTCTGTGCCCCGGCCCCGGAGGCGCTTCTCCAAGACCTCCTCGGAAGGGGGTGCAATGAAGACGTAGCGAGCAGGGAAGCCCGTAGCCTTGATCTGCTTGACGCCCTCCATCTCAATGTCCAGTACCACAATCTTACCCTTGGCGCTCTGCTCGTCGATGGTCGCCTTGCTCGTGCCGTAGAGGTTGCCGCCGAACTCGGCACTATCGCGGGGCGGTCAGTCCATGGTCCAGCGCAGCTACAATCTCGGTATAGGGGTACGCGGTGCTTACCTCTCGACAAACCCAGCCTTATCCTTCAGCGCGAGGAACTCCTCCCTGCTCACGTAGTGGTAGTGCACGCCATGCTGCTCGCCGGGGCGGGGTCCACGCGTAGTGTGCGACACCGACAGGACGAACGTGTCGGGATTGCGCTCGAACAGGAGGTTGCAGAGCGTGCCCTTGCCGACGCCCGAGGGCCCGGAGATTACGAGGGGTTTCCTTTGCGGTGGGAGGGCGGGCATCGTGCTGGTTAGGACGGAACGGGCGGCGCGAAGTAGTGAGGGCGTTGATCGCATTTGTTTGCGGCGCCTCCAACAAATAAATTCAGGGGCGGTGGAGGTTAAGGTTTGAACCGGGCCTGCTGGCTGGCTGGCGCGTGGCGCGGGGAAAATTTTGTGCCCCGCATCACCCCCACACACCCTGGTCCTGGCCCTGGCGATTGCCAGTGCCAAGAGCAAGCAACGCCAGGTCAAAAATGAGTGGCGACGGTCGGACCTGCGGAGGCTAGAGTTGGATATTGTGAACCTCACTCTCTTCTGTTTGTTCTCCTGTTCTGTTTGTTTGTCTAAGGTGGGCCAGTCCACTTAGTTGCAGGAAGCACTACGTTGTACAAAGCCCTCCTATTTAAGTAAAAGACCTTTCTCCCACAGAATTGTGAAGGGTATGCCCAATTCACAGTTTTCTTCTACTGCAACTGCTAGCGATAAAAGGCTCTACATTAGCTCCCGTTTCTGGTTGCGGTTCAACCGGTGTCAGCCTCCCCTGGGTTCCGAAACACCGGGCTGAAGCGCTGGAATTGCCTTTCACTAAACAGGCCGATTGGGGGGAACATAATTCTAACCCTAACCCTTACAGGTAAAACCCCTGAGTGTTGTGTTTGTGGCTGGAGGGCAACATATTTTATCACTAAAAAGTGTCTGAGTCATGAACTGACCCGTTTGTAGCCGTTCTCTTGGACGCTGAAGAGTTGCACATAGAGGGCTCGGAAGGCATCAAGTTTTCTCGCACAAGCTATCTTTGACTCATAAAGGAGGTGCCTAAGGGCAACATGTGAGTTGGAATAATATTGATAGCCTTGTGTCAGCTGATATGCTGCAACGATGACTCTGCAAAACCTAAAAAAATGTATCCGAATCTATAAAAACCGGCCCAAGACGGCGTTCGCCGTGCTCCCCCAATATAGTACTCCCAACAACACAAGAAACTCTCAAACTCCCAGGCTCAAAAACGCAAAGCCACAAATAGGTACTTATATCCATCAATCAAATCATCAAACGATCATTCGCAAGCCACCCGAGGAGACCAGGGCATCGACCAGACAACAGGTCCCAGCAACATGCCGAATTCAACCCATAGCATCGTCAGTTCCAGCAGCCACGACCTGCTCCGCTCCCAATCCTGAAGATCAACATTCCCCTCGCCGGAACACCGCACGCAGAAAACGCACTAAGTGGCACCAGTGAAGAGGAACCGACCCCCCAAAAAGCTCAAACGGTCCCCCATCCAACACGAGAGGACCTCAACCCCAGCTCATATTCAACCAGGATCCCCCTCGCCCAGCCTCCCTCCATCAGGTACATCCCGGCCCCTGCAGAGTGCTGATGGAGGTAGTACTTCTCCCGCTCCTCCACCGGCCCCACCCCCGACCACTCTTCCCACCTCTTCCAGCAGTACTGTGCCCCCCAGACGGGCAGGTCCTTCTTGACCTACACCCAGTTGACGGCGCGGAAGGGCTGGGCGACAGTCTGCCAAAATTTGGTGAGGAGGAGGTCCGGGAGGGCGGCGAGCCAGACGAGGGCGGAGACGAAAACGAGGAGGGCGTCGATGACGCGCAGGGTGAGGGCGCGAGTGAGGGCCTGGGCGAGGAGGAGCTGGCGCTCCAGGAAGCAGGGGGCGGAGTTGCCGTCGCTCGCGGTGGCGTTGGCGGTTGTGCCCGAGTCGGAATCCGCGGAGGAGAAGGCGCCGGGCATGATGATGCCGGTGGTGGGGTGGAGGGGCGGCGGGGAGAACCACCAGTGCCAGATAGGGGTGGCGGGGAGGCTGGAGGGTGTTAGCTGGAGATTGTGAAGGCAGATTGAGAGTGCGATGGAGAGAATAGCAATGTGCCGGGAAGGAGGTCCAGGTACCACAGTGAGGTTGGGCTTTGAGGAGAAGGCAATTGGACAAAGATGAATGGGGCGGGAGTACTGACACAACGACAACGAATGAGCCGAAATGAGTCTCAATTGACTCTTCAGCAGCGCCAGAAGGGGCACTGCTTCTCGGATGAGCAGGTTCCTATGATTTTGTGTCAGTTGGCTTTTTGGTTTCAAACATTACATTGAATTGGACGACCGGCTGCGGCCAGCAACTGACGGGACTCACAATCTGCTTCTCGGTGCTCGCGATCGGGACGCGCTGGCTGACAATCTCGGGTTTCGGCAGGAGCGATCTCTTGATCGGCTCGAACCGGCGCTTTTCGTCGCGGTAGGCGGCGATGAAGCGGCCGCGATGGGTTTTCTTGCCGGGGGAGAACATCGTCGCGATGGTAAGTAGGCGAAGGTCTCCGACGAAAAAAGGGTGTGGACGGAATGCCAGGTATGATTGTGTGCAGAAGCACAAAGAGTCAAGAGACAACAGAAGGTAAACCTCGAGATGACGAAAGAAAGGTTCGTACAAAGTCGGTGTTGTCGAGATGAAGACTAGTGTTCTGCGCTCGAGAGAAAAACAAATGGTCGCTCGGTTTCCTGGTCTTGATGAACAGAGCGCGAGGGGCCCCACCGGAGCTGTCTTTTGTTCACAATAGTATTGTGTCTTGTGATTCAACAATAAGTAGGATCGCGATGGTGCTGAATAGCGGACCCACACCTCGTCAGCTGGCAGAGCCCGGGCGGCTCCCTCGTCAAGATGGCCCATGTGATTACCTGCCAGGTGCGTTGAAGTATTGATGACGGCTTTGACGCCACAACTGAGTTGATTGTAGGCTGTTATCAGGGTGCTGGACTTCATTGGGTCAGCCTTATGCATTCATTTGGGCGAGCAAATCCCCCAGCGCGAGACGCGGTCTCTGATCCGAGATACGGCACGCCGAGAAACCTGTCGGAACGGGAAGTCCTGCTCAAATGGAAGCAAAACGGGCTCGAGTTTCCTGACAAGGAACACCAAAGCAGGGAGCGAGATATACATAGAAATAAGGCACGAAAGTCGAAGCCAACAGAATACAAATGACTAAAACTGCGCTTTATTGCTTTTCCTTCCTACCATATTTTCCCTACCAAACACTTGAGTGACTCAATCCTCTAAGACACCGTGACCAGAACAAATACCACGAAACGCCGTCATACCCAAACATGTATCGTCACAGGACCTTCTTGGGGCTCTATTACCCCATCTAATGTGTTCTATGATCGACTTCTTCGAATGCGACTGAAATTTATGCTGGACCGCTTCCCCCTCTTTGAGCTGCCGACATGGGCTTTCCGGTCCGCTTCTGCGCTCCTTCGGGACTGCTCAACGAGGTAATAGTCCCCGATCATGTTCCGCTCATCATTTGATTCCAGATCCGAGCGACTCTTCCGCATTTCGGTGACCTGTAACGAAGTCTCCTTCAGGATCCCGCCATTGGAGCGCCCTGCGTCGACATCCGCATCGCTTCCGTGCGTTTCCGCTCCGTCTTGCGAGGGTTGTTGGGTGTTTTGATTTTGGGGGTCGACAATTCGTTCCTCGCTTCCGTTCATGGTGAACTCGGTAATTTGGTGAACGCTGCGGGGACCCAGCCCACGGCGTGGGTTCTTGTCCTCGAGCCTGAAGGCACCGGGCTTTGGGTCATTGCTTCGAGACATGCCTGACATCTTGCCTGCTGCTGACGAGAACGTGCGGATCGACCCGATCAGCGGCCTGCCCCATCTGTTGATGAGAGGGAAAATCATGGGCAAGTTGGATGTGATTATCGCCACGAAGGTCTCGCGGACAGCCCACGATCCAGCTTGCTGGGCCCCGTTGACCTGGTCGGTAAGAATGAGAACACAGCGCAAGATACCCGCTGTGGTAACGAAGATACCGCCCGAGAAGAGGAGGATGAGTCCGGCTTTCTTTGCTGGCCTCAGAGATGCTCTCCATAGCATCGGTATAGGGATGCTCATGAGATACAGGTCTGTGATGACGTTCAAGACGACGGTGACAAAGATATCGATTTTAGAAATGGCGGGCTGGCAGTGGTCTAACGTGAGAGCACCAAGTCAGCGCGGTGCCAGTTGTGATGTGCGACAGCGGGAGACTTACTGCCCGGATCTGGATAAATCTGCCAGTTCTTTTCTAGAGGGTAGCAGCCGAAGAGTATTGAACCCAACACAGCGATCCAAGTTGACACTATCAACCCGAACCCCACGTAGATTCTCATCCTAAACTCAAGGCCCTCCTGTGCACCGAGAACATTAGCCATGGCTTCATCACGGCGAACCCGGCGTGACGTACCGTCAGACGCAAATAGAAGCAGCACATAGCGGCTTTGATCGTCCACAAGAGAAACGTGTACACCGACCAGCCGGTAACCTGTGTTTTGGAGCCAGCGACTCTGTGAGACAATGTCAGCCAATGCCCAGCTCCCGTCGTTGCCACATATCTCGTACCGGAGCCCGTATTCCTCGCTGGCGGGATCAAGGAGGCGCCGTTCTTCGTCCGTCATGCCGCTGTTGGCCAGCCCTTTCCAGTACGCGCCCACTGAGTATGCCAGAGCGGTCTCTGCGGAGTAGGCGACCTGTGTTAGACAGTCAGTTGGGTAGCTCGTATTACGGTTCACAAGCAAGTACGTACCGCAGCAACCCACATGAGGTAGTCATCTGCCTGGAGGCCCTTCCAACCGACGGTACTGATCCTGACGTACGACCGGAGTCCGATGAACAGTAGCCCAACCCCCAACAGAGTGAACGCCTCCGTAACGAAGGAACTCATTGCAGCGGGTGTGATCGCGGCTTGCGGCCAGGGGCGGGACACAGGAACGCGGAAGGGAGGAAGAGGGGAACTCTGGGCAAGCACGGGACAAGGGCCGTATTTGACAGATAACCCAGCCAGGAGAGCCGTATTCCATCAAGGCATACAAACAATGCTTGTGGTCAGGCCACCAAGGCGGGGAGGTGGCGGAAAGAAAGGATGAAAAAGGGCGGAGGAGGAGTTTGCTCAGTCTTCCGCCGATCGCAAAAGACAGGATCAAGCACTAGACCGGGGCTCAGGGGGGGAGGGGCGTGATTTACATACTGGCGAGCACTCGCACACCATGGACGAGTGGACAAGGGTCGAGCGCAAGCCGGCTGCGGATGATCGAGGCACACTAGCAACTACCGGTGGAAGCGCGTTGGAACTAACAATGGCAGTGTTCCAAGGTGACGGTACTGGGCGCCCCTGTGTTGATTGGTGGCGGCAGTCGTTGACACGCAGACAAACCGCAGGCAGCAAGCCATCGGGGCTCTGGGCTTGGTTACTGGCATTGGGGTCCATAAAACGCGACAAGGGCGATCCCTACAGTCCTTGCAAGCGACCTCTGCCCTTTGGTAGCTGTGGAGAAGGGCGAGAGGGCTGTAGCAAGTAGGCGAAGTTATAGTTGAGTAGGGGGCGGGAGCGGAGCTTGAGGCGCCTCAGGAAGTGGATGGGTGCTGCGCTGCGAGCAAGCGATGGCACGTCGCAACTTTTTACTGTATTGCAAATGCCCATGTTTGCTAGCTTCCGTGTTTGACACATCGACCGCTCGGCTTGGAGGGAGGTGCGGCCCGGCTCCGCTTGCAGAGGCAGAGTGTAATTTTGCATCGTGCGAGTCTCACCGAGTGCTGCCCGGTGGCCGGAGGCTGTTTTTTTTTTTTTTGGCGATCCTGTGCCCCAAAAGGTTCGGCCCAGTCGAGACTTGTCGTTGCGTGTCGGTCAAAGACCGCAACGGCTCAACGCGCCCAGCTGCCACGACGTGGGGGCCCCCGCCTGTCGTGCAGCGAAGGCAACAGCCACCCGAATCACCCGCGCCGCACATCCCACCGCCGCCGCCGGTTGCTGATAACGGCGGGAGGGGGCCGATGCGTCCCACGCGACAGTCGGGGGTGGCGCACGATATTGGAAAATGGCGTCTGCGTTGCATGTGGCCATTTGCGGAGGCTTGGAGGGTAACCGACGGGACGCGCCAAGGCTGTCGCGCAAGACGGAGACCACTCGGAGGACAGACCCTGGAGCCGATTTCCCCACGTGAAACTTAGCGAATTCAGAACTTCCACGCCCGGCCCGAATCAGGAAAGAGCAATAGGAAAAGCAAACACGCGTAGCAACAAAGCAGTCTGGAAATCCGCGAGTCAGGATTGAACAACCGCACAATGGAAGTTGAGCCAATGTCAGGCCGAGGTTGTCGTTAGCGGCGTCACTTCTGCAGTTCCTGCATTGGGACAGCTTGGCAAGTTGCTTTTTTTTGGGACGGAAGCTCGCTCGTCAAGCCCCTGTCAGCTAGCTGTCGTGCGTCCCCTCCGCCCCCGCTTGCGTTGAACTTCGGTCTTTCATCGTAGAAGCTCTCAGAACCATTTGCACAAAAAAGCAACAATCTCCGTAGCTGTGAGCTATCAAATTCCCCATCTCGACACATGGATCATGTGTATTATGATGAATCCTCGGGAAAGAAGCAAGCAAACTAAGGGGAAAAACAGAGCCGAGGTCCTTGAACCCGTTTTTGGCGACCCCAAGCGATCGCAATTGAAGATCTTATCCGTGCCACCGATTTCCCCGTGGCTGGGCCGGGCAGCTGGGCCTGGGGGCGGATCTGGTGTGACACGAAGGCACGAAGGCAACACAGCTTTTCGACACCCCGCCCTGCGATTCCAAATCACCTGTCATCGTTGGCAAGGTGACGTTTCCAACGAAGGGATCCAGAGCGAAAGAATCACGGCCGAAATGTGGAAGTGGCCGTGCGAAGAAACGAGATCGAATGGCAATTGCCAATGCACGCATGCATGTGCCGATGGCGGGCGTTTGCTCGAATTGCCACGAGGGCCGCAGAGCCATTCTCTCCATTCCGCAGAGAGGACCTTGCTACCTTGCAGCGGCCATCTTTCCGCGGGAGAAACGAACCACACGAAGTTCGGGTGTGTTTCACATGCGCTGCGACTGGGATCCTGGGCTCGCCTCTGCAGGTTCTTTACGCAGTAATCCGTACATCACAGAAAGGGCCCAGGGAGCAGGGGTCTCGCAGGGAGAAACGGGCACTTGACTGCAACCTCGCCATGCAGGTAGCAAATACGCTGCGGGATGGATACCCCCGTCCCCTTTTCGCCAGCACTATCGATATCCCGCGCCCATTCTTGCATCCTCAGTGATTCTCGCGGCACAAAACCTGCGCACCTTGGGAGCTGGCCAAAGTGGACTGCCCAGACACCCTGTTCGCCCTCTCTCACCTCGCTCCTGACCAAGAAAGGAAGAATTCTGGCACTTTTGAGACCTTCAGCCCCCACAGACGTTATCGGACTCAATTCGACCCTCGCACTGCCTCGTCGCATCGGTATTGGTCTCCGAAAAGGGGTTGCAAGCCTGAGTGACGACTTTGCGCCGTCTGCAACAAGCTCCTCCCGCTTCCCTCCCACCAGTCCATCTCACCCACCCAGGTAATATTCCGACCCGTGGTCCAAGCCATACGCGAGCCCTCTGTGACGAAACAATGGAGACTGTCGATCTCGCTGTTATTGGTGCAGGTAGGTACCCCCCGATTTTCTGACAGTCAGCCCTAGAGTGGTGCTGACACCAACTGCGCACAGGCATCGCCGGCCTCACGGCGGCGAAGACCCACCACCAGCTGAACCCGGGAAAAAGCGTAGTCGTCCTGGATGGGGGCTCGAGCCTCGGCGGCGTGTGGGCCAAGGACCGGCTCTACCCGGGGCTCAAGACCAACAACATGTTGGGCACCTACGAGTACCCGGATTTTCCCATGGACACCGAGACCTTTGGCGTCAAACCCGGCGAGTTCATGACCGGGGCCGTCATGCATGAGTATCTGTCCAAATATGCCGAGAAATTTGACATTTTGGACAAGATCCGGCTCCAGTCCAAGGTCCTGACGGCCGAGCACCAGGACGGACCGGACGGCGGGTGGATCCTGACGGTCCAGGCGGGAGCCTCAGTGACCAAGATTGCGGCCCGGAAGCTTGTCATGGCCACGGGCTTCACCTCCGAGCCATTCTTGCCTCACTTTGAAGGCCAAGAGGAGTTCGGAGTCCCCTTATTTCATGGGAAAGACTTTTTGGAGAACTCCGATACGCTGAACTCGGCTAAGAGCGTGACGGTATTTGGCGGCACCAAGTCTGCGTGGGATGCTGTGTACGCATACGGCACCAAAGGCATCAAGGTCAACTGGGTCATCCGAGGTAGGGCGCCGGCACTGGGTCGGGGCGTACATAGATATGCTGACTCAACCACTGGCAGAAAGCGGCCATGGTCCATCGTGGATGGCACCACCATATGTTACACCGCTGAAGAAATGGTTAGAAAAGCTCGTCCGTGAGTCCCTCGGTACCCACACGCCGAGACACTAACCCTCCGATGCTGACCAAACCATCTCGCAGATACCCGAATGCTTACATGGTTCAGCCCCTGTGTCTGGGGTGAAGCCGATGGTTACACAGGGATGCGAAACTTCTACCACGGCACCGCCGTGGGCCGGGCTATCACCAACACTTTCTGGTCCATCCTCGGGGGCGATGTGATCGCGTTGAACAAGTATGCTTCACACCCGGAGACGGCCAAACTCAAGCCCTGGAGCGAGGCCATGTTCACTGCTTCAACGTTTTCCATCCTCAACTATCCCACCGACATATTCGACCTGGTCCGGAATGGTACTGTCAGTGTTCACATCGCTGACATCACGCACCTCTCCCCACACACGGTTCATCTCTCCGACGGTACTGACCTTGAGACCGACGCCCTCGTTTGCGCAACTGGCTGGAAGCATGTGCCGCCAGTCAAGTTCCTGCCAGAGGGGATTAATGTTGAGCTCGGCATCCCACACACGCCAGCCGGTGCTTCCGAGCCACTGTTCACAGACGAGGCCGTAAGCGAGGCTGACCAAGAGATCTTGACACGCTTCCCTCGGCTCAAGGATCAGCCGATTCAGAACAAGAATTTTAAGCCGATCCTTGAGACGGTCGGTGTGTCTACCACGGACAAAATCAACCCATCCACGCCGCTGACGCCCTACATTTTGTATCGGTTCATCGTCCCGCCATCGGCGCGCTTCCTACAAACTCGCGACATTGCCTTTGCCGGGTACCAGATGAGCTTCTCGACCATCACCATTTTGCATGTACAATGTGTATGGATAAACGCCTTCTTCAATGACCAGCTCCCAGTCAGCACCATGCCGCCCCTTAAGCCGCGCGGGAAGAGCGAAGAGACAGTCAAATCAATCGAGGAATTGCGCCACGAAACGCTCTTGCATGCGCGCTTTGGCAAGTGGCGCTACCCAGCAGGCCACGGGACTCAGTTTCCTGACTTTGTGTTTGACGCCCTACCGTACATCGATTTGCTGGTTGGCGACTTGGGACTGAAGGTGCACCGCAAGGCGGGATGGCTTGCGGAGGCGACGGAGCCGTATGGGCCTGAGGACTACAGGGACTTCGTTGCGGAGTTTTCGGAGCAGAGTCGAGAATGATTGTATCGCCGCCGCCAGGATACCTAGATAGAGTGTTGATGATATACGTTCTTGAATAATACCTAGGTTCCTTGAGGTTGGATAATTTGACGTTCCGTGCTTTTATCTTTTATTTCGCAGCCTGCAAGTGACAAAGAAGTGGCGATTGCCTCAAATACGACAACACCAAAAAGAATATCACATAAAGGCAGTACATGGAGCAAAAAGATGATGGCTCAGACATTTCCCTAACAGGTGTAGACCGGATATGGCGGTCGCATTCCTGTCGAACCCTATGGAGTGTATGAAACCCACTAGAGATGTGTCTATTCTAGGAATTGAACCTGGAACTTCGAGCATCTGCGTCAAGTGGTTAACCACTGAGCCATCTAATTTCTGAAAGGAGGGTGTGTAAACAAGTCCCATAGACCCCGGGCGGTGCCTCTTGCGGGGTGGTCCAAGCATCTTCCTAGGTCTCGAGGGGCAGACAGGTTGCTCTAAGGCCTAGACTTCAGCTTTCTTCCTCGGATGGCACCTGATTAGGTAGGAAGGTCGTCTCGGTGTAAGGGAGGCTTGATGAAGCTGTAATGACCCCACCGCCTTCTCGTAACTTGCTCTTCTCACTTGCTGTCAGGCTAACGACAGTGTGTTTGTTCCTCCTGTCGTCTGGCCTTGCTCTACAGCCTAAACTGCCGGTTGAATCTGTCATCACTACCACGCTGACTTGACTTCTCTGGGTGTTAGTGATCAGACTGGCCGCCCCGCTATTGTCACGTCTCGAAGCATGAATGATAGACATCAACCTCCCGGTATTGCCAATAGTTCATCCCCACTGATTCACAATTTTGTCAACTTTGGGTCCTTGTGATTACCCATCTAGGAAGACATCCAGCTCCCATTCCGGTCCGGTCGGCTCGCAGCCTTCGCCACATCACGATTCTGCTATCTGTCAATCCCCTCTTCCGCAAAGTAAAGCCGTAGTTCATTCCAAACTCCCCAATCCTCCAGTCCGTGATCTCGCGGCGCCTTTCATCGTCTAGAGCAGATATGACGGTGCCGCCGCCGGGGAAATCCCCGCCTCTTGCCAATCATGTACCAAGCTAACGCCGGACACGATGCCTCAGCCCGGTTGTCTCGTCGCTTCTCAGAACGGCCGCGGGATGGTTTTCATCCGCAAAGAATCGCTGCTGCAGCCTGTACTGGGTGTAGCCGCAGACTCGTCATATCATCAGATATTCCCATTTCTTATTAAAGTTGAGAAAGCCACGATGTGGGCCGCCCCGCTTGACTTCGATTTGCGCCGTCGGTGCACGTCGTTGTCGCGCTTGATTGTTCTGTGTTCTCCGCCTCCGGTGCTGCCCGATGTGTTTGCTCTGCCGCTGCCCGGACTTCTTCGCCCCATGGTCCCGGTTTGACGGCAACGAGAGGCAAAGGTCCGATGACTGTATTCCGCGAAACCAGCGATGATGTCCTTTCGAGTGACTTTATCATTTGATGAGCAGCTCGGACAGCCTGCTTCCCGGTCGCTCTAGGGCGAACCTCGGTTTCGCGGTCATCGGCATTCGTGTTGGCATGGGCCGGTCGGGTTTGCTGAAACGACGGCGGCCTCGTCAACGTCCAATTCAACAAGGCGCCTCGCGTCTGACGTGTGGCCTGGGCAACCAGCAGCGAACCACCTGAGTATTGTCAGCATCTATCTCCCTCTAGCAGAAACCGAGACGCGAAGAGGAAGGGAATGGTGCACCGGAACAGTATGATGTTGGGCTGACGAAGATCCTGATCAGCCAGCGCCCGAACTGCTGATGTTTAACCCCGAGGTCTTGGAATTGACACAATCTCCCATCATCGCGCTCCCTATACTTGCCTCCATAGCGCAGCTCAATTCCTCGCTCAGGTAATCCGCTTGCCCGTCCGTTCTTGCGGATCGCAGCCCCCGCTTGCCGCGCCAATCGCGAAGGGCGGCGAATTCACATGAATATAAGTATCTGTAGAAACGGATAGCGTGTATGATGTCCAAGATGGAGTCCAGCGTGCCGAGTTTAGTTCTGAGGTGATGGGAGAGGCAACAAAGCTGGAGCCATTCCAGATTTTAGCAACCTCAGCACAAAGCAGAGCCCGATCCAAACTGCCACACAATGAACCGATTGCCTGTACAGGTCCATTATCTCGTAAAGATTTGCTACATAAATGAAATGATAAAGACAATAGAATGTGTGCTCAGAAAGTGCTGTGGTGAGATCCCAAAGCGGAACTTTTATCATGTGGAAAATAAAACTCCCGCGGGGAGGATACATCAACACCAAAAACAATATCTCTAAATACAATCCCTGTCAAAAAGTCTGTGTGCAAACACCGTTTTCCCACCAAAACTCAGCACATTGCAAATAAGAACGACAACGTTCTACAAAACTATAAAATAAAATAAAATAAAATTCTAATGTGCATCAATTTAAACCTCGTTTACTTTAGCAAACTCCAAATTTAGATAGGTTTTATCTTAGGGATGAGGTAACGGTTTGAAGATCGGTATAACTGAAAGATTTCGCTTCAGGGGGTTTTAGCGGACATTATAGCGGGGTAGCGAAAGTGGCCTGTGCACACAGACTTTTTGAGGAGACAGGGCAAAAAACGTGACGTCGCGCGTAGCCTGGCTGCTTCCAGCATACATTACATAAATCCCCCAGTACCCGCTCAGTGACTGCCACCGCTATAAACAAGTCCTCAGGTTATGCACACCGGAACGGCGGCCGCAGTTCTGTCGAGCCCCGTGAATGTATGGCATTCAGTCTCCCAGGAGGTGCCTGTTCCAGGAGTTAAACCTGCAACCTGCCAGAGTAGTGGTGAGCTAAGTAACTGCACCAACATCCCACTACGCCATACCATCTGATTGCTAGAAGTAATACATTGAATTCTTACCGATATACCCCCAGCGGTCCCTCGACAGGTGGTCCAAGCACCTTCCTCAATCTCGGGGGACAGACGCGTTACTCCGAGGCTCAAGCGTCATCTTCCTTCCTTAGATGGTACCAGTCTAGCTGCACAAGAGAGGACTGATGAACGGTAATGGCACCCGTTGTCTTGTAATTTACTGTTCTTATCCGCTGTTAGGCTAACCGGCAGTGTGCTCCTTCTGTTGTCTTCCTTCTCTACAGCCTCAAATTATAAGTTAAATCTAGCATCATCGTCACGGTATGTTCTTTAAGTAGCGGTGTTTGGATTAGCCACCCCAATATCGTCACATCTTAAAATATGAATAAAGGACATCAGTCTCACGGTTTCACCAAGAGCTCATCACCGCTGATTCACAACTCTATTAGTTCTAGATCTTCATAATTAGCAATACATCAAGCTATGTAGTACCATTCCAATCCGCCTTGTCGCCTCGCCACCTCGCTGCATCATGATTATGCCACTGGTATCTCGCATTCCGATCCTCTCCCGCCAAACGAAGCCGGAGATCGTTTCAGGCTTCCCAGTCCTCCGTTACATAATCCGCGACGCCTCTCGTCGTTTGTAGCAGATATGGCGGCTTGGAAAAATAAGCACAGATTGATATGCCATCAGTTTTTCGTGAAAGTTTGAAGGGAGGTCTCAAGGTCGTAAAGGCCCTTCTATCGAAACCCTCGGGCGGTACTTGACAACAAATAGCAAAGGTAACGGGGCCGGGAAAGAACTCGCATGCTCGTACTGAGCTCCTTCTGTGTTGTAGATTTGCCGGTCATGTACCTAGGTAGCCAATGTAGTCCACGATGCCTCCATGTCGGCCCAGCGGTTCCCTCGCTTGTCTAAACGGTTCAAGTTGCGGCCTTCTTAGTCCCATGTCCGGGCAGGACGGCAGCGAAGAGGCAATGCCGCAACTCTCGTGTTTTGTCGCTCCGAATTAGCTGCCGAGTCAAGGTGAAGGACGATGCCGCTTCTCCACGGTCTCCCGAATGACTTCGTCGGGCCAAGCGGCATTGAGTCTGACGTGTCACCTTAGTAACGAGCAGTGAGCTTGTCCCGGCCTGTGTCTTGTCAGCATATAAGAATCCGAAGGGAGGAATAGCCGGGGGTGTTACCCACCAGAAGAAGGTCACGGTGGTGGGCTGTAGCCTGAGATTTTCAGCCAACACGCAAATAGATCATGTTGTCGGCTAGGGCTTCTTTGCAATTGACACGACCGTCCATGGTTGCGATCTGTTTGCTTGCCTCGGGAGATCCCTAGGTTCCTGCTCTTCGATCCATTCTGTGTGTGAATTCATCTGCCCGGCGTGAGTTCTTTCAAGCTCTTTCCGTCTTCCCTCCATGGCGCAGCTCAATTGAAACCTCCCGCCCATTCGGTTCGTAGTGGTTCTTTCTCGAGAAGGATAGCCCGGCCCGGCCCTTGCTCATTTTGGGAGACGCTTAGGGGCGCGAAAGGTAAGGCTTGTGGGGTCGAGGCTGTGGTGACAGGGGACAGTTCAAAGCTGAAGGTGTGGCCCAAGAGAGCTGCAACGCTCAGAGGAACTCACGCCTTCAACATCGGCAATTGGCAAAATCCTCGCAGAACTGCGCTGCATTGTTAATATTCTCAATAGGAACAGAATGAAAGAAAACCCACCGTGACGTGAAGGAAGTTAGAGGCTGCTGCAAAAAGAAAGAAAATAAAATGAATGAATCTTAGGGGGAGAGAGGAGTTGTAGCAACACCAAAAGAAAACATCTACAGATGCCTGAGGTACCTCGAGAGACTTGAGAAGGAAAAAAAAAGGTGACGGCTGTAGCCTGGCTGCTATACATCCCCCAGTACCCTCTTCGCGCTCCGCTGTAGACATTTCCTTAGACCGAGCGCAGACCAGATATGGTGGCCGCATTTCTGTCGAGCCCCACGGAGTGTATGACACTAAAGAGCCCAAGAATTTGCCTGTTCCAGGAATTGAACCTGCAACTTGCCAGCAGTGGTGGTGGGCTGTTATAGCTGCACCAACATCCCACTGAGCCATCTCATTGTTGAAAGTAATCCATTGAATTCTTGCCCATATACCCCCAGCGGTCGCCCCCGGTGGGTGGTCCAAGTTCTTTCACCGTCGCTGGATCTCTGCGGGTCAGGTACCGCGCTGGTGTCTCACTGCCGTGACCTCAAGAAGGAGGCTTGTTCCCACACACGGGCTTTGTTCCTCTGACCACGGTTATGATCGCGGTCTTTGTCCAACGCAAGGTTGCCAGGCACCCAGTAACACCATTCACATAGCCTCCCATATTGCCAACATAAATACTGCGCCATTTGTTGGTTAATTTGTCATACCTCATCGCCCACTACCTAGTCAAGAATTGGAAGCACAACTCTTCTGTCACAGCACAGAGATGGCGGTGACGCCGGTGGCGGCAGCAACAGCAAGCTCAACACCATCTATCTCCCAGTCCTGACCTGACTGCAATTCTGAGGTTTCTACGCACCTCCGCAATCACCCCAATACGTGCAGCACTCCGATCAAGGAGCATGGTGTGAATTGGGCAGCTCCTGCTGTTCTATCTGTTTGAAGGTTACCTCTCCAGGTTACCTGTCCTCGACACTGGCTAGCATCACTGGCCGCGAGAACTCCTCCAGGTGCTCCCTGCGAAGCAGCTCGGGAATCAGGCATTCTGGCACGGTTGGTTACTCGGCAAGGATCACATCTTGAGGCAAACAATGAACATTAATTTCACGTGGTTTCAATGAGAGCTTGTTGTCTTCCCTGGAATGCCTTCTGTTGAGGGATTCTTGACTATCGAGACACCCATTTCCTCTCCTGGCTTCCAATATTACTGACCACTGTGCTGTCCTTTCTGGCCCCCCCTTCCACCTGTCAAAGCAAGAGTCAATAGTGGGCTGGCTCTCCATTGAACCCTCCAACCAAGGTTCTAAGGTGCCTTGGGCAATTTCCTCTAGCGTCGGGTCGGAAAGTACCAAACCATCAGGCCGACGAGTAGTCAAACGTTGGCTCCTCGTTCAGCCGGAGAAACATCTCGGCATCTGAGTAGTAGCCTCTGGTGACACAGCAAAAATTGTCCACTGCGAACGCGAGGGGCGATCCCACAGAGCGGCGAACTAGCTGTTTAATGGGCGTTGTAGTCAGAATCGATGTCCCGTTATTTAAGATGAGAAGATCGGAACAGGGGCTTGAATGCTTACCATGACAAATTTGTACGTGTCGTCAACCTCAGCAGCTCTACCGTGGCGGGCCAGGCTTGCGGCCTTGCGCATGATGGCGCACATTGCCTCCTGAACATGCTTTCCTTTGGCTTCAATTTTCCCTTTGGCTTGACTTTTGCCTTTGGCTCGAGATTTCACTATAGCTTGGGGTTTTCCTTTGACTTGAAGTTTTCCCTTCGGTCGAGGCTTCCATGAGGCTCGAGATCTTCCTTTGGCTCGAGTGTTTCCATTGGCTCTACATATCCCTCAAGCTCAGGGATTTTCCTTTTCGGTCGAGTTTTCCCAGTGGCTCGAAATTTCCTGGTGGTTTTGAGGTTTTCTTTTCGCTCGAGTTTGTGTTTCTGACGCAAGTGCTGCCTAGACCTCTCGTACCTGCCTCTGAAATTCATTTGCCGTCTGGATTTGGTACGTTTTGAGCGCTGCTGATTGTTACCTGCTTTCCTCGTTTTATTTTCGAACCGCTCTTGCTGACAAAAGTAAACAAGAACAGCCAACGAACATCTTCTGGCCTCGCCGCTCTTCAGTCGTCTCTCGTAAGGCAACTCATCCATCACATCCAATTCGCAAGGCCTTTTGCCTTCAACAACACGTCTTAACAGACTTCGCAGACGCTGTACACTCTCTGCCGCCGCCCCTCCGCCGTCCTATCAAGGCCTTCTTGGCAGTTCGACAGGCCTTCGCGGTCTCAGTTTACACCTCTCCCCGCTTTCGGTAGGCCTTCCTCACATGCAGCGACACATGGTGCTGTCTTGGTTAGGCCTAAAATGTTTTGCTAACGGCCTATTTTCAGAAAATTCACGCGTCGAAAATGTCTTCCTCCGCCCCCGCCCAAAACCTCAAGGCGTTCCTCCCTCGCAATGGGATGCTGTGGCCCACTTGGGACCACATTTTGAACACGCGGCGCCGGGATGCTGCTGTGCTGTTCTCCCTCGTGGCACTGGGCGTTGTGCTGTCCTCTCGCGAGGTCCAGGTCGCCTTGTGCGACCTGATTGACCTCGCAACCGAGATAATGCGAACCGGCCGCCAGCAAGGCGGCACCGTCAGCGAACTGGAGTTTCTGGACATCCTCTGGCGCCAGCACCCCCTCAGCCGCCACCTTTTCGCTCTGTATTTTGTGGAGTTGTTCTAGAAGCTGTTGCGGGGCTGGATGGCCAACCTGGAGGATCGGGAGGATCGCGGTCTCCCCACCCAGTAAGTGCCAAATCTTTTCGTCATATCATGCAGTTTGAGGAGGCTTTAGAGTGATACATTGTGCAATCGAATCGGGTACTGGGATCAGTCGCTTCTGGGCTTGGCTCAGCTTTTGGGGCCAAACCCCTCCACGAGTGACCGATTCAACCCTTTGTTTCAGCCAGTCAGATTCAGTTGCCTCATAGAGTGTCTACCTCAGACCTGCTCAGACCATGCACTTCATCGTCACAGTTGTTCCTTCTCAAAAAGCGCCCACTAATCATTTTCTTTTCACAGAGATCCGGCGAACCACTCGCCCCTGGCCAGGGCAGTGGATAGCTTCCTGGCTATTTCGCGTGGCCTGTTTTCGAAGGCCGAGCTCTTCCTGGAGCTCGAGTCTGGTGTGCTCGCCTTGCCCGGCGAGGGCGACTTCGCGGGCATCGCCCTCTTTGCCGCGACGCCCGCCGCCGCCCACGCCGCCAACCCCCCTCTCTTCTCCGCCGCCGCCACCACCCTCACCACGGCAGCGACCGCCCCCCGCCGCCGCCGATCGCCTTTGCCGGCTCTGCTCCCTTCTCCGAGATGGAATTGGTGTAAGATATTGTTGGCGTATTGTACGACCGACGCGGTTTTCTTTTTGTCGGAGTAGTGTACGACGGGTACGGTTTTCTTTATTTCGGTGCGAATTCAAGTCTTGACCACGCGCATCATTGCGTGGTCCCCTGAACCTTTCCGAATGACAGTGACACATGCCGTGCTATATAAAGATGTGAGATGTGCAGTTTGAAGTCCTCGCCCCTCGATTCAGCTTCGTAGTCTACCAACCCCAGCGTGTTGCGGCTCGGTTGCGGTTGAGGTGGTCTCTAAGACGAGGTGTTGTCAATGGTGGATTCACGCCAAGCCCTCGAGGTCAAAATAAGGTGCGGCGCGCTGCGGCAAAAGTGGACGCTGAGTGGACAGGGAGCATCCCGACAAGAGCTGTGGCGCCAACGACACACCGAGCTGTCAAAAAGGAAGATCATCTGGGTCGTTCAAAAGTAGTTGACGATCAATACCGAGAGGAAGGATGTCACACGAAATCGCTGTTGTTCGTGTCATAAATCCGACAATTTCAATTCAAGCTACCACCAACAGAACGCTATCCATCGCAGCTAACAACCGACATGCAAAAAGACTAGCCTCAAGGCTGTTTGCAGCTATCATCTCAATCATCTTCTTCATCCTGGACCTTTTCCTTATCTCCATCATGATCCTCCCATCCATCTATGTCCGAATCCGATTCTCCCGCCTCGGAGCCACTGTCCTCCTCGCTGCTGCGGCGGGTCGACTGCAGCCCGTTTAGCATCTCCAGCGCAACCTTGGAAGCCTGGAAGAATGGATGATCTTCCTTCAAAGGCCTCCTCTGGCAGACGTATCCCATGGGAGTATGCGATATATCTTGTCCCCCTCGTCGAAGAGTAAGCCACTCAAGGATAAACCCGCGGGTATTAGCACTGCGCGCTCCAGCCGCGTCCTCGCCAGGGCCGTCATGTTGAACAATATTGTTGACAGCTCCATCATCCAGATTACGGAAGTACTCATCCATCGACTGGTACTCACTGAAGCCGAAATAGAGACGGCCGGACAGAATGCCTATCTCAATCCGCACCCAGTCAGGGATGCCAGACCCGAGTATTGGCAAAGGTGGAAGAACGAGGTACCCAAGACTGCCTAACTCAACCATAGATCTCGTTATGGACGCTGCGTAAGGAATTAGGTGCACGGCCCGTCCAGGGGCCGCATGCCCAGCTCCAAGGAGGATCTCTGCCTCCTCTGGGATAAGAACAAGAGCAGTCTGGGTTTTGGGAGCCCAGAGAATCCACTCCGTTGACCTCTAAAGCAACGATTAGCATATTTTCAATCCATGCTGGCGGAAGCTGTGGGGGAGAACTTACCGTGAATTCATCAAGAGGTTCTCTCTTTTTTGGCAGATCGATGCTTCTCATGAACTCTGTTGACACAAATAACCTCGAGTTTGTGGCCTGAAGCTTGTGCTTTTTCCCGAGCGAAGTGTCTCCCAGTGCCGCAAAGACTTGCTGATATCCTCCAGCCCCAGAGAGAACACCGGTGAGAATGAACTTCATGATGTTCTCGTGGAGCCCTGGGAAGCTGAGGGGTTTGTAGTGTGATGGCCTTTGGACCTCGCGCACCTCTTCTACTTGAAATTCCACCTCCCGCTCCTGCTCAACCTCCTCAAACGCGGATGCTGTGGCCATCGAGGTCTTCCCGTCCTTGCTCCCAGCCTTGCTTTCGAGGATTGCCATGAATTCCTTTACTTGCGAGCTGGAAGTCATGGCCGCGAAGGACTCGGCCTTTGCGGTCTGAACACCGTACAGCTCCTTCAGTGTCTGGCTCTCCTTCTGTCGGATTATCTTCAAGAATTTGTTCCGGTGCTTCACACTGTCTACGAGTCTGGGGTTTTCGAAAGCCGCGTTTGTTCGTCGGCAGAAGTCCCCTCCTTGTGCCAGGTATAGCGTCCGCAATTGCTCGTTGGCGCGGCAAGTCATCTCAAGAAGCCACTGCACGCAGTGAGACGAATTTATGCGGAAGAGATACGGGAGCTGGCAGATGTCGCGAATACTGCGGTCGACTTCCGGTGGAGCATAAAACACAACGGACTGGGTTGATGCAAGCTGTCGAAGCCTCATCGCAGCTGAGTCTGTGTTAGCTAGGCATGAAATAAGGGAAAGGTACGAATGACTCCAGCCGCCACATACCTTGAGCAGTGTTGTCTTTCGTCTGGTTTAGCGCTAGTGTTAACGCTCCGGTTGCATTTGCTGGCAGCTTCAAGTCCGTTCCTCTGGTATGAGCCTCGTCGAGATACACAAGACAGTTGCTGAGGTTCTCCGCAAATGGTGTCGCTAGCAGCGGCACAGTCTTCTTTGTTGCCCTGTACTGCACCCAAGCTCGATTGTCCTTGGCAAAATAGATCGCCGCCTCGGCCTCGGTGTCTATTTCGAGCCACTTTTTGACCAAGTCATGGTTCTCCATCTCCAGAACAAAGGCGCCTGCATCAATCAGAATGCGAGTCTTGCTGTTGCATAGCTTGTGGAGAAGTCCAGCCTCCGACAGTCTCTTTCCGCTTTGATCGAGCATGACCTGGTATCCTCTGTTTCTTTTTTCGAGCAGACAACAAAGAACCTCGGCATTTGTCTGCAAAAGGCTGGGGAGATCATCTTGCCGAATCGTCAGAGGCAATAGATACTTGTTGTCGTTTGTTCCGCTGAAGCCTGTCGTGCGAGCAACTTGTTCTTTGTGATTGATCAGCGCCTGCGGGAACAAAGGGAGATCCCAGCCAGACGCCTGGATCTTCACGTCGAATTGTCGGGCGTGGACCGGAAACACGAAGATATTCATGTAATGATTTATCGCCGTTCTGCTGATGCGGAGATACGGCCAGAGTCGCTCAATCTGGGCGCTGTCCTCGGTATTGATCAGATTCCACTGCTGCAATTCTGCAGGCATGGACCTCGCATCCTGGACCCACCGATCATATTCAGCTCCAGGGTTATCGGATTTGAACACATGACGAAGAACCTCAGTGAACTGATCCAAGCTGAGGCCTGAGTAGTAGAAGGCGAGACAGGTGAACAATATTGCGACATCCGGGTGTCCAAACTCTGCCTGCTCGGACGGGACACCCTTGGCTTCGAAAGGCACAGCAATTGGCCATCGTTCCGGATGCAAGCCATATTGAACGTTCCATCTCTTCTTCAGACACAAGAGCAGGATGCCTTGCCCGAGAAGACCCCGAACCAGAAGGATCTTGTCGGCTCCGGTTGTCCTGTCGGAAAACACTCTTTTGGCTTTTGTGATTTGGTTTGCCTCGCATGTTTCGGCCGACAGAGCTTGTCGTAACTTGTTGACGGCTGCAGGTGTAGCATTTTCTGAGAGCTGGAACACAGGGGAGTTCCCGCTGCAAATCTCGTCGATGAGACGTGTCTTGAGAGCTTCTTCCACATTGCTTTGCAGCAAGTGCAGTCTGGGGAATGCGGGCCCTTCCCTGACAACCTCTAGACTCTTCGGGAACGAAGTATGGAGATCCTTGATATTCGTTTCAACGAAGCCCAGGAGCGCCTGAGCAACCAGCCAACGGTGGGGATGCCCGTCAACTGAGCTTTGAGAGCCGCTGGGGTATATCAGCTGCGTTTTGACCGCAAGAGTGAAGTCGGACTCATCAAGAACATCCCGGGAGGACTTAGAGAGCCAGTCTTGGAATTCCAGCATCGGCCGGGCTTCCATCAGCTTCCAGTCCGACAGCCGTTGGAGGCCGCTGAGCTTGAACGATAGAATATGCTCGGGGAGAGCCAGTAGTATTCCTCCGCTCTCGAAAACCTCCCGGTGAAGCTCTTCGTAAAGCTGGATCATTTCTGGCCCTGTTCGAGTCCTCCTGGAGAACGGAATATGTCGCATTTCGCGACCCAGCAAGCCCCCCATTCTGGATTGCATCAACTGAGCGGTCTGAAGCAGCAGCGCCTTGGGGACAATCAGACGACATAGTTGCCTTTTATTCGCCAAAACTGCTGTCACCATGGGTACAATGCAAGAAGTTTTGCCCTGAGAAGTAGTTAGTATTACACTCATGTTCGAAGGCGTGTCTGTTTGGATAGTTTGGAGACTTACCTTGCCCATATTCATCTGCAGGACAGAATTTGACTCAGAATGAGGCGAGATGATGGCTTTTGCGACCTGAAACTGCTCTTCTCGAATCATGATGTCGTTTTCTATCTCCAGGAGAAGGCAATCCGGATAATCCATTGGGTCCCAATTCAGATGGCCGATGTTCTGAATCTCCTCCCATACTCGCCGTTGGTCGCCCTTGTTGAGCTGCTTACCCATGCGACGGAGTTGCTGCTGTATCGTCAAAGACACGCAAAAATGTACCACGAGAGACTTCGTGTTTCTAGTCATGACACAGGCCGAGCTTGAGCGAAGATGCTCCAGAATTGACACCCTATTGGTACAGGGCCAAAGCCCGCCAAGACTCAGCCACCCGTAGAGCCTGTGGCCTTCTTGCAGCGTTAGCCTGACAAGGGCTTCGAGATCATCAGATGCCGCTTCCGCCTTCAAAATATTTGCTCTGAGAAGGTTGGGTGACAGGGGCATCATATCAGTTGATAGATGGCTGCGATTGTTTCTCAAGGCCGTCAGGCTCCGTCGCAAGTCATTTGCATACTCCATACGCGTAGCATCGGCATCACTGGATAGCCTATCCAGAATCATGTCCAACTCTTTGTGTTCTCGCGGCTCCGGAGCTCTCGGCGGCTGGGGCCTGTCGAGGGCGTGACCAAACAAGTCCTGGATCTGATCTCGCGGCACCAAGCTCAAGGAGTTATGGAGATTGGGAAGAAAGCTATCGGGTGGCGAAGCTTGCAAGAATAGATCTCGGCAGGTGAGATGACTACGCGACCCTCTCGCGAGTGGCATAAGGCACGCAGCCCTGGCTCCCTGTGATTGCTTCGTGGTGTTGTCCTGTGGCCCTCGATGCAGGTTAAGGATCCCTTGAACAACAGTCAAGTACTCCGAGAGCTCCGCATTATCACAGAACTGATTCCAATGCGGTTGGACTCTCTCGAGAATGTTCATCAGATTAAAGAGCGAAGACTTAAATCCTTGAACCGAGAGCTTTCGGTTTGGCCATTGCTTTAGCAGGTGGTCGACCAAATTCCTTGCCTCAGAGTCGCAACGCTCTCTGTGTGATGCTCTGGCCTGATCTTGTTGCCGCGGTTTCATTCGAGGAAATATCGGCGCCTTTGGATAGTCGACCGTGATGAGGGCTTGGAGATACTCGCGTGACGGCAGGATGTCAAACTCAAACTCAGCAAAACACTCCCTCCGTGGGGGCTCGAGTGTCCTCAGATCATCAACTCGCGAGAGCGCTGCCAGTGACTGGATAATATTTATGTCGGCGGACTTGTTGAAGGAGAGTATGGCGAGTTGAAACGCTGCGGTGTACTCATCATTCTTGTCAATATTGCGACAGAAGTTGACAATGCTTCCCCATTGCTCAGCAAGATTTTTTTCCAGCAGATCGCTCAAGGAAAGTGAAGATTTATCAGGAGCGGTTGTAAACCCTCCAATGATACCCCAGCTCTGCAGGATAGATGCCAGATCTTTCGTCATGCTCAGTTTAAATGGGCTCCGCCGGACCAACTCTACAATTTGGTAAGCATCCAGACAACCTGACAAAGTATCTCGCTGATCTCTTGACTTGTGGACAGTGTCGATCACAACTGATGCTTTAGGGTTGCTAATCATTGTCGAGAAGCTGCGTTGATACAGACGCTGACTGATTTCGCCCCGGTTCCGCAAATGAGGGATCGTGTCAGGGATGCTCGTACTCTGAACGGTATTTTCATCGGAAAAACGCTGGAGCTTGTTCGATTTGACAAGTATCTGGCGGACAATGGCATCGTATCCATCGTGTTGCATGTAGCCGAGGTTTGAATCCCATTCTGCCTGCTGTATTGCGCGTTTCTCCGGTGGATACCACGACCTCTTTGGGCAAAGTCTCTCCAATATGAAGAGCAGGGGGGACTGGGTCTTCAACTGAGCAGGCAATGGCGTCCATGGTTGGCAAATGCCTGAAGCTAGAATCTCCTGTGCCTCTTCGCGTCCAGTCCGCCCCGTTAGAGGATCTGGCAAGATGAAAGAGGTCAAGGCATGAAATAAAGCCTTGGTGTGCAGCAAACGAGGCTCAGGAGGGCATGTCAAACGCCCCAATACGCTGTCAATCCCGAAGATGGCAAAGTCTCCTGTTGACTGGATCTCGACAATGACGTGCATGTCGTGACGCTTCCAGACTCTGGGCAAGCCAAGGGGCGTGATAATGCTTCGTTGTTCCGGATTCTTGAGACCGCGAAGCACAATCTTGCTAAGCAAGCCATACCATGTGCCCGCATCCTGGTCGGGGTCGATTTCTGCGTCAAGCTCCCGGCACTCCAGAAGACCTCGTGCATTGATGCGAAACGTCAGGTTCAGTCTTTGTAGCTGCACAAGAATTTTCCCCCCTTTCGCTTTGCAAACAGTTAAGTTCTCTGGGTGTTCGAAGTGCTTGAACGCATCCTCGATTTTCCTGAAAAGCGACGAGTGCGGGTCGACGAGACGAGAAGTGATCTTCCGGGATGCTTGGCGGGCTAACAAGTCCAGAACCCAGATATTCTGATTGCACTTCCATGGATTGGTCTTCTTTCGAAACTCTATTCTCTTGGTGCTGATATTCAACCATGCGATGCAGTCAGTGGTTAAAGAAGTGGGCAAGTCGAATGTGTTCGCTCCGAAGAAGACCTCTCGGGGGACCAGTTCATAGACACCAGAGTCTGAGATCGTTCGAATAACCACGTCGTTGTTACGAAATCCAAAGTGGACCTCGTGCCGATAAATCCTGGTGCTCATCTGATAGCTCATCCCTTCCATTGACGAGGGGTAGGTAAACAGCTGCCGGCCTTTGAAGAGCTCTCTGACGTTGTCGCACTGTCGTATCTCCACTGGCAGTTTACCGAAAGATTTTCCTTCAACCAAAAGATGACCTTCAACAAAGTTGTAGTGAATTCCAACTTTCTTGTCCGCCAACGTCGCCACGATGAGTAGCCAGCGGTCATCCGGCGCCGGGAGGAATATCGGATCAGAGTAACGCCTGCTCGTTGAGTTTTCCAAACCCGACAGAACCTTCTCTATGGACGACGATAGGGCTTGAGGGCACGCCTTTATTGATTCCTTGACAAGGTGAGAGAGTCCGAAGGCCATATTGAGATCCTGGACCAACATAGTCTTGAATCCTTGAGAAAGAGTCTCCAGATCAACAACAAGTTGTTCCTGGAGGCCGATTGACACTTCAGTGAAAGTGGAGATGTCACCCACCGTCATACGATTGCGTAATTCTCGTGAGCGAAGATATACAGCAAACGTTTTCCGACAGAGCAGTGCAGACAGCCTACCATATTCCGCAAGCTTCTCTGCCGCGCCATCTTGTTCGGCCTCCCTGACCTCAACGCGAAGCGCCCGGACCCATGCAAGGGTGGTTTGCCTCGCGAATTTGATGTGTCTTTCCGCAGAGCGCCTTTGGTTTCCGTTTGGGGCCAGCTCAAAAAGGCGAAGGCTCAACGTGATCAACAAGTTCATCACATGAGTTTCGCGCCAGTTTATGTGCTGCAGTCGTTTGTCGATTTGCTCCAACAGACGAGCACAAAATCCCAGTTCCTCAAAGATGGAATGCGCGTCGCGTAGGGTGTGGTTTGAAGTCGTCATGGGACCTGCTTGGACGGCAAGCTCGCCGATGAGCCGCGCAGCATCCTCGGAGCTAAAGTTTATGTTGGAAGACCCGAGTTCCATCAATATCGTCAGCCAGCGGCACCATTTTCCAGTCAAAAGGCGCTGGAAAGCCATGAACTCGTTGGCAGTCATATTCTTGGGGCATCTCGTTAGGTTCGCGAGCGCAGCGTACGACGGCGACCCATCATCCAGACCGTTTGAGAAATCGGACTTGATAATCTCAAGACCAGATGGAAGCGATAGGCCACACGAGTGGACAAACGACGGAGGGAATTGCATGTCTTTTATGAAAGCACCTGCCTCGGTGTCGTAGTACTCAAGATCCAGCCCCAGGGGAAGGAGTATGTCGGAGAGCTGGGGCGACTTTTGCATGCGATATTCTGAGAAGTGAGTGGCTGCAAACGACTTGGGCTCTGAAGCCAGAGAAATAATGCTTTCAGTAGCATCGGGAGCAATCCAGCGTTTGAATGCTGCATGCTGAAGCAGAGTGCCTCCAGGTTCTCTCGCACCCATTGGGGACACGGGATTTCCAAGAGCTCGAAAGATCTCCCATGTCGCATTCCGATACGCAGCCAGGTATGAAGGTATTCTCAACTCAAACACCACAGTCGCGGCCTGATAGCTCTCTTTGGGCAGGAACTCTTCGTGGATCTCGATTTTCACTCGATTCGCCTTGCGACGGTGGAAACATCTCGAGCAGCCCGCGACGTCCTTCTGGCCGTTTTCCAGTGTGACACAGACACATGGCCCGCTGTTGAGCATTTGCTGGTGCTCGAGTTCGTATTCACGCGAGCGGTTCGCCCATTCTTGAGTCTTTTTGGCCCTGGCCCTGGCTGACGACCCTTTGATCTCCTCCCAGATATTCTTCAACGCCTCCTGTTCGCCCGATCTAGCCTCGTTGAGATACCTGAAGGAAAACGACGTCTCGCTTACAGGACCGAAAACGGTGCCGGGGAATTTCACTGCCTCCATTCGCTCTCGAAGATACAGTTGAATGCTTCGCAGGCGAGCCATTTCTTCAAAGTTTGGCAAATGTAAAACATCGAGGGACTCCGGTGTAAAGAAGGGATGGTAATCTCGAAGCATGTCGCACAGCCTCGTCACACACCTATCCATCGCCACCCTGTGTAGTGTGTCAATATTGGCTCTCCGAAAACATGGACGGGCATTACTTACCAAATTTCCAGGCAATTTAGTATGTGTGTGCTCATTTGGATAGGGTTGACCTGATATGCAAGTCCAACTTCTTTGACAAGGTGGATGATATTGGCAGCGAGTTTGCAGGACTCGCCCCAACATTTGTCGCTGGACTCCGTATGACGGTGAGACCCGAACTTATACTTTCCTAGCTTTTCGACGCTTTGTGCAGTTTGGCTGAGCTTAATATATCGATCCGCAAAGTCCATCAGTTGCTTCAAGCCCCCGTTGCGTATTTCAGGTAGGGCGAGTGAAATGGGCTTGATCTCGCGCTTCGGGCGGTAGCTGAGTATACTCTCCAAGTGCTGCTCACTGTTCCGCAAAGAGAGACGAAAGCATGAATCGTTTACTCGGACCGGTAACTTGGGGACGATGCGTTTGACTGTCGACCTGCACGCGGACCAAGCGTTGTCAGTTGCTGCCCTCGCATCTCTGAGGACTGACTCAAACCAGCCACCAAGCCCCGTAAACACCATATCGTAGACTTCCCGGGCGGCTTCTGTTGCTTGCTCCTGGTCGACCTTCAGCTTGGCGAGACGGCGGCCAAGTTTTGCTGCCAAAGTCATGACATTGTGCGGATGTAACGAGCCGGGGCCGAGCTGCAGGAGTTGCCCAAGACAGACGCAAATCAAAAGTTTGTAGTATACAAGCCCAATCTCAATGCCGAACTCGGTGCAAAGATGGCGGCGGACGCCAACGCGCAAGGTGAGCCACATCGGCGCTCGGCGCCACGGAAGCTCTGCGTTGTCCAGGTTGACATCATCTCGAACTCTCTTCTGAAAAGGCGGGACGGCGGCAGGGGATCCGATGGCTTCCAGCAAAGAGACAAGCACCTGTGAGATTAGGGCGCAATCGGCAGTGTTTCGAATCTCGATGACGGCCTTTTTGGACTTGTGTGATCTTGCTGAGAGCGAACTCAAAGCCTCCACATTCGCCTTCTCCAGGAATGAGCCGAGGTTTTGCTGAAAATACCGGTTGTTGAAATCGGATGACGATACTCTGACTGAGCGTCCCGGGTATTCGCAGACCAGTGCGTTCTGTGATGCCAAGACAGCTTCCGAGGAAGGCGAGGCCTCAAACACTTCAAACAGAATCCCCTTGTCGGCGTCGCTGCTAAACGATGAGTTAGCCCATGGAATCTCCTTGGCCGCATACTCCGGGAGGGCATAGGAAGCTCACCTGCGCTCCTCATAGATCAAAAGCCCTGCATTTTGCTCCTCGATGTGCAAAATCAATGTCTGTGTGCCGAGACATGAGAAGGCATCAACCAGCGACGCCTTGTCCAGACCTCCGAGGTAAAGCTTGAAACACTCCGTTAGAGAATCGTTCAGCGATTGGAAGGCGCCATGGATCGGGAGTTTCTTCGCCGTGAAATCCACCGCTCTGCGAAGTCGCTGAATTAGGCTCTTGTCCAGCTCCTTCGAGTCGGCGGGACGCGAGCCAGGGACTCGCGCTGGCAAGACCAAGTGATAGTAGATCGACTCGGTTGACGCCATCTTGCCCAAGCCGTACTAGGCAGTGCCAGTACTAGGCGCAGGTAACACTGCTCGACTCGGTAGAATTTCGCTTGGGAAGGAGTTGATGGTGCGAAGAAGTGGCGAGGGAAAGAGGTCGAAGGGCAAGCGCACTAGTCTGAGTTGCAGCGCAGTGACGAAAGCGACCGCAACACGATCTTCGAAGGGGAACCGCGGTTATGGGATTGAAAAGGAAAGAGCAAGCCTAAGTTTCAGCGTCTAGAATGGATCCAGTCCTGGTGCAGGATTTGAGACGTGAAATCAGACCTGTCTCGTGTACCTTATTCGGTCGGTGGCAGAGAACGAAACAGTTGGGCGATTTGGCGACTTTGAATGCTCAAATGTTAGGTCGAAATGCTGGCGCAAAGGATTAACGGCTTCCGCAGGGCGATCCTTGCCTTTGCACAAAGTTTACTTCCCAGAAAGACTCTTGGGTGCGGGTAGGCGCACCCGCGAAGCCTGCAACACGCCACGAGACAGACCTTCGACGGGTTGTGGGGCCTTGCCGTCAATTCGGGGAATCAGAGCCGGAGCAAGCAGATGCGTACTACGCGCCATACCCAACGAGCGCGGGTCGCACCCAGCCAGGCACCCATGACCTCGGCGGGAGCCCACAGCAGCCGAAAGACAAGGTCTGGAGACCCAACATCTGCAAAGCAAACGGGATGACTCTTCCCGCAGGGAATAGGATCTAGCTCAGGAACAACACGAAGCCCGTGGCATAAAATGATAGGGCTATTTGCATATTCGTGGCGATAAGGCCTGCAAAATCAAGTTGAAATGCTTCCAGGCTGGCACCACGTCGAGGGCCCGAGTGCCAGCACCGGTGGATAGCATCACCTAGCACCAATGACACCAAGTCATCAGCAATAGGCATACCTTCCCCGTGATACCTTTGCATCACACCGCATCATGCTTTGCAAAATGGCGCTGTAGGCCTCACGGTGATGCACTCAAACGATGAGGGGGGACTCTCATTGGACAGCGCGATGCCCGATTCAAGGCGGGACTTGGCACGGGCTGATACATGGCAATCAAACCATAGCCACATAGTCGACATCCAACAGCAACAGGGGGTGTGGATAACAACAAGCTCTGAGAGGTAGAATTAGAGAGGCCAAGGTTTGTTGGAAAGGGAGGTGTGTAACCCTATGACACGTCAGAAATGAAAGTTGAAAGCATATTCCGCAACTGGAAGGAACGGATAGTTTACCAGAACTGTGGATACCGGGCAGCCATTATATACTTTCGAAATGTAGAATAAAACCACAATCGCAAACGTGTATGTCAAAAAGTCATTTTGCAGCAAGATTATGACTCTGTGGCAAACTTGAGCCTCTGTACCAAGGAAGATATGCAATCATGCCGCTGCTTTGCAATTTCTTGTATTATTTGATCATCTAGCTTAATGGATGGTGTGTGTCAAATTGAGGAAGCATGAAGAAGAAAAGACAGACTTATCAATAGGCACCTATCTTACGTTGATATCTGCACTCGAAATCCATGCAGTGATAATAACTCACCCGCGTTTTGTTTCTATCACTAGGTACCCACATGCGGGCCTCACCTACTTCCAGGCTGTGTAGGGAGAGACGTCATGAAGTTTTGTCAGCAGGGTACTCTGTGAACTTGTGTGTTTAGTGTTCAAGTTGCTTGTGTGTAGGTACAGATGATAGAAGAAGGAGGCCTGCCGGTTGATATAGCCTCCTGTCACTTTGTCGAACCTTATGCAAAGAATGTAAATACCGGCGTTTTGATCTCTTGATGGTTGGCTGTCTTGCACATGGAACATCATATGGCAGGACCTCTTACCGACTGGCTCATCACTGTCTCAGACCCCAAGCCGCTCCCAGCTATTAAGATGACTAGAGCAAGGCATACACCTCTATGTCCCGGGCTATTGCATCAGCGTGAGTTTCAACAACGCTGCACAAGGTGTGTCTCACTTGGACCAAGAGGAGAAGAGGGACCAAGGTAAAGGAAGGTGCTTGGGCCACCAATGACCAGCTGCCGCAGGCAGACTTATCAGCCAGAATCCAGCATGCTATTTTCAACAATCAAATGGCTCAGTGGGATGTTAGTGAAGCGCACAGCTCACCACCGCTTTCGGCAAGTTGCAGGTTCAATTCCTGGAACAGGCACCTACCTAGGAGACCATAGTGTCATACATTCACGGGGCTCGACAGAAATGCGGCCGCCGTTCCGGTATGCATTACCTAGGAGCTGTCTACAGCGGTACTGGGGCGTGAGGATATCTGGGGGATGAGGGCACTGGGGGAAAGCCGCACTGGGGGAAAGCCAGCCGAGCCTCAGCCATCTAACGTTTTTGTCTTCTTTTTTGCTGCTTTTATCTTGCGATGTTTTCTCTGCGGCGTTGTGTTTTCTCTGCGGCGTTGTGTTTTCTCTGCGGCGTTGTGTTTTCTCTGCGGCGTTGTGCTCCTGCCTCTTTGTTGACCGTGTTTCGGGGAAGGCGGGGCCCGGCTGCCCCACTCCGACAATACCACCGGACACAGCACACGGCTCGGGCACCAGCCATCGGGCGCCAAACAACGTTGGCATCCACGTGATGATCGTCATTATGCATTTCCTCCCAAACCTCCCCTCCTCTTCCGCCCGACAACCACCCCAGCAGAGACCAGAGACAAGAGACCAAGACAACACCAATCCCACCTGTCAGCAGCAGCTCTCGATCCTATGTGGCAGTGGCTCCGATTCCCCAACTCCAAAACGCGCGTCATGGCATCACCAAAATGGTCGCTGACGGAGCATCTCCTCTCCAATTTCCAGAGCGAGTACATCACCGCCACGCAGCACCCCTTCCTCCTCGCAGCAGCCGAGGGTCGGCTCCCCAAAGACGTGCTCGGCCGATGGCTCGCTAACGATAGGCTGTACATCCACTCGTACATCCGCGCCGCCGGCAAGCTGCTCTCTTCGATTGACCTGCCGCAAGAAGTTCCCAAAACGGAGGCACCCGAGACCCAGCTGGTCGACTGGCTGATCGAAGCTCTCGGTGGTGTGCGCAAGGAGGAGCGCTTCTTCATTGAGGTCGCTGATCGCTACGGGCTGGGCGTGGAGCTGGGGCAGACGGGTGTTGGTGCTGCTTCCTCTGTAGTGCACGATGAAAAGCTACCGGGTCTTGTCATGATCGAGGGGATCTTCTCCGACATTGCGCAGCCTCAAGGGGGTTTTACGACTGCCGAGTTGCCGCCGACGGACCCGCTGCCGTGGCTTGAAGGGGCCGTGACGTTCTGGGGGACGGAGAGATGCTACCTGGATGCGTGGTCCTGGGCCAAGTCGAAGCAGGCGCTTGCGACGAGCGGTTCGGATGCGAGGAACGATGCCGACGGGGGCGCGCTCAGGAACGAGTTCATTCCGAACTGGAGCAGCTCCGAATTCGCACAGTTCGTGGGGAGATTGGGAAGCTTGATCGACTTCGCCGTGGCGCGGACGCTGGAGCGCGCTGGGGACGGGGCGGATGCCGCGAAAGAGGCCATAATAGGGCGCATCGAAGGGAAGTGGAGGTCGTTGTTGGCCGCCGAGGCGACATTCTGGCCCGAGTTCGAGTAGAACGGGCTCAGTGGTGGGGGGACATAGAATGCGATGCTTTTCTGTGCGAATGTCTTACAGCAAAGAGGTTGTCGGGAGCCGCAACTTACCAACGGCTTGTTGCTCTTTGTGTGGGACGACCAACAAGAGGCGCTGTATTGTCATTGCTGTATACCACGAGCCCCTTTCATACTAGGTTGCCCCCAGCTTCAGCCTCAGAATTAGACCAGGATCAGATAGAGGCTGTTGAGACGCGAGACCAGACCGCACTAGAGGCTCACACAGCTGACACGGGTCTCACCAACAACCCTAACCCCGGAACATGTCTCACTTTCCCATGCCGACTGACACAACTCATCATCCCAGCAAGGTCTCGCCGAAGCAGGCGTTCTTGAGATGCTTTGGCATGGGATGAAGAGCTTCGAAGGGTTTTTGAGGTGGCAAAGCGGTGAGTTTTCAGCAGGTTCGTCAGCTTCGCGTTTGGAGACGCCGTTGCGTTTTAGGTTTGGGAAGCTGCTGACGGATCAGTCACGATTCCAGCCACTTGGAGAGCCAAGCTTCTAGCCGTTCTACCTCGTCTTCTTCAAGGTAATTGGAAGAAATCGATTGCTTCTAGCTGAGCCGATTGAGTCTAAAGCCAATTTCCGGGCATTTTTGCGCTCGATCATGTCTTGAAGTGTCGTCGCAGCCGCAGCTGGAATTGAGCTCCAGACAGCTGACAAAGATTTTAGCCGGGACCACCTTGTCGGGAAGAACGTGCCGGCGCCAAGAGTCCCCTTGTGTTGTGCCGCATTGCGATGGGGCTGCGGGCTACCGTCGCCAGACCTCAATGATCAACCCGCAATTGTCGTCCCCAGGCATTTTCGACGACGACCCGCTGCAACGACAATTCCCATCCCCTTTCCCATCCATGTCGGCTCGCGGCAGCTGGACTGATGAGCCGCTCTCCAATTCCACCCGTCGTTTCCTAGAGCACGGAACTCACAGAGTTTCCTCTTTACCACACTCATTTGGCCACCTAATTTAATCCCCCTTTGCTGTCCCTACGGAATCTCGACCCATCCCCAACCCCGGGTGTCCGACCCTCCCTCCGCGCCGACTGCCTTGAATGTCCACGACCGCCGAGATTGAACCGCGCACGCACACCCGGTAGCCAGTATGGCGCCCGACAGCGACCAGAGACACGACCCGAACCCCCCGATACCCACTTACGATGAAGCCATCGCTGGAGGCTCATGGCAGGGCCACGACCAACCACACTCGCCCATCGGGGACACAACCGAGGGGCAATCGCTCCTCAACAGCCGCCACCAGAATTCCCGCAGTAGCGGACGACGGCCGGGTGGTTACCGGCCACCGACGGTCGAGACCGACGACGAGGACAGCCTGCTAGGCTCTGACAGCGACTCGGATTCTGAGGCCGGCCATGTCCGCCGGGAGATGCAAGAAATGGATATTGACGACTCAGAGGTGCGCGGCGGCATGCGGAATCGCTCGTCCTGGGGCAAGCGCATCGGCTTTTCCCTTCCGCAATGGCGCTGGCGATGGCGATGGAGGTTACCACGGATCCAACTGGGGCGAACACCCGCCGCTCCGCCCGGCGGCGACGGCGCCAACAGCGCAACGGGCGAAGAAGAGACTCCCAGGAGGCGGTTCGCCTTCCCGACCGTGGGCAGCGCCGCACTGATTCTGATCGTGGGCCGCATGCTCGCTATCCTCCTTGTGCTAGGCTTCCTGTATTTGCTATTCGTCAGCGACTTGTTTAGCGGTATGGCGCGGCGCATGGGCAGCCGAATGTTCGATCCGGCCAGCGTGAGGAACCACGTCATTATGAGCGTCTCTCCCAGGAGAATACGGGATAATCTGAAGCACTACACGGGATACGCGCATCTAGCGGGCACTGCCGGCGACTTTGCGCTAGCGGAAGACACGGAGAAGCTCTTTAGGCAGTACGGGCTAGAGGATGTGACCAGGGACGAATACCAAGTCTACTTGAACTACCCCACGGTCGACGGGAGAGCAGTTCAGATTATGGGGTCAGACGGTAGACCTACATGGTCCGCCAAGTTGGAGGAGGACGAACGCGGAGAGGAGGCAGCTGGCCGACAAACTTTGGCATTCCACGGGCACTCGAAATCCGGCGACGTCAAGGGGCCGCTAATCTACGCGAACTACGGAGCAAAGCAGGACTACAAAAGGTTGAAGGAGCAGGGAATCGATATGCATGGGGCAATTGCTCTTATTCGATATGGTGGTTATCCTGTCGACCCGTCGCTGAAGGTGAAAGAGGCGGAGTTGCAGGGGTTTGCCGGCTGTCTGATTTACAGCGACCCAGCAGACTATGGCTTCGTCAAGGGCGAGACGGCGCCCAAGGGCCCATACTTGCCCGCGGACGGTGTATTAAGATCTGGTGTCAGCCTGACGAGCCAAATCGTTGGTGATGTTCTGACGCCTGGTTGGGGCAGCAAGGAGGGAGCGCTGCGCGTGGAACCATCAGAGAGCCTTGGCCTGGTGAATATACCCAGTCTTCCCCTGGCTTGGCGTGATGCCCAGGAGCTGCTCAAGAGCATCAAGCATTACGGCGAGGCCGTCCCTAAGAACTGGGCTGGCGGTGTTCCCGACGTTGGCGAGTGGTGGACGGGGAACGCCTCGTCCCCCATTGTGCGGATCAAAAACGAGCAGGACGAGGTCGAGAAGAAGCCCATCTGGAACGTTTACGGGCGGATCGTCGGCGTCGAGCAGAGCGAGAAGAAGGTCATCATTGGCAATCACCGCGACGCATGGGGTTTTGGCGCCTCCGACCCCAACTCAGGGACGGCTGTGATGCTGGAGGTCATCCGCATCTTCGGCGACTTGATGGCACAAGAGTGGCGACCACTACGCACCATTGAGTTCATGTCTTGGGACGGCGGCGCATACAACATGATCGGGTCAACCGAATTTGTTGAGCAGAATGACGAGGACCTGCGCAGGGACGGCTTCGCGTACATCAACATCGGTGCGGGTGTGATAGGCGACAGTTTCCGCGCCGCTGGCTCGCCCATCCTCCACAAAGCCCTGCTCGAGGTTCTTGGCGAGGTTAAGGATCCCAACTTTAACGATACCACGCTTCGGGCCCTCTGGGATTCGAACCATGGTGAACTGCAGGGGCTCGCTGCTACCTCTGACTACGTCGGTTTCCAGGACATTGTTGGAACGTCCTCGATAGATATGTCCTTCGGCGGCCAACCGTATCCTCTCCATTCCAGCTACGAAACCTTTGACTTCGTGGACCAGGTCGGCGACCCAGGCTTTGTCTACCACACTCTCCTAGCCCAGGCTGTTGGGCTCCTGGTCCTGGAACTTGCCGACCGGCCCATTATGCCCTTCGACTTGCCCCATTATGTAAACACCATAAAAGACTGGATCAGCGAGCTCGAAAACTGGATATCGAAGACCCAAGCTGACCCCAAGTCCCTCTCAGTTCAGCCCCTGAGAGATGCGCACCATGAAATCCTCACAGCAGCCCGCGAATTTGGGATGTGGGAGCTTAGCTGGGAAACCAGTGTCATCTCTTCCAGTGGCTTTGAGACTGCCGGCCTGGGGAGGAAAAGAGCGGAGTACAACAGCCGGTTAGCGAGATTCGAGTCAGATCTGCTAGACCCAGTCGGTGTAAGTCATATCCTAACCTTGCCTCCACGGGAACATAGTAAGCTCACACTTTCTTCTCCACAGATATTCGGTCGCTCCCAGTACAAGCATGTCATGATGGCCCCCTCACCAGAGTCGTCATACTTGTCAGAGAACTTCCCCTCGATCCGCGAGGCGATAAACTCTGGCGACTGGGCGCGGGCTCACGACACGATAGAACGAGTCTCAGCCATCATGAAGAAAGCGGCCGCTCACTTGCTCGAGTGATGAAGCTCGATGTATTCACATACTTTTTGTTTCCATCGCACCTTGTTCCTTTTCTTTTGTCTCCTTTTCCGAAACGATATATACAGGCTCATCATCCTCCCAGACGGAGAAAGATGGCAGGACAGAGACAGGCGGGTCGCGTGTCGGTTATCCCCGTGTGTCAGGATAGTAGGTTCGTCAGCCGGCGAGCGCGGCAGCTTGTGTCGAAGATGGGGCTGAAGATGGGGAAGGCTAGATTCCCATTTTGGTTTTTTTTGTTGCTGGGACTACCTTAGGAAGGAAAGGAAGGAAGGGGGGCATTCTTCTTGCATTGCAACGGCGTGGCGTAAAACTGGGCTTATATCTTTCTTCTTTTCTTCTCGCTTCTCCCTATCCGATATGTTACCAACATTCGCCTTGTGTGGCTATCTTGGATTTTTCTGGCTCCTCATGAGAAGACTTGAAACAATTGTCTATATCTTTGCCGAGCGGAGATCCTGTGGCTAGCTATCTACTCGCCGTCCATTTGTATTCTTACATTGGGTTTGAAGCATTCATGTCTTAGCATGTAGTGATTGCATCTCGAGAACACGGCTCACGTCCTTCTTGTTCCCCGTCATGGTTGACAACTAACCAGTCGCATTCGCATTAAGGTATCCCACGGGAGCCTGCTGTCGGCATATGGGTCGCTAACGAAGGTATACATATCTACATTAAATGTACAATGCGCGAGACATTGACTTTGATGGCGGCCGCGATGGCTTCACACCCACTGCCAAGCCGAAAAGGGGCTTCGTTCTTTGCCACAACATGGAACAGACAACTACACGCTCCGTTTCTCATTTCGGGCTGAGAACGATACCCTCGTACTCTTTGCTCTTGATCATCTCGAGCGTCTGCAAAAAGTGCTTCCTGCTGGCATCTACTGAGGCCGACTCCTGCTGATTGCCGGCCAAGTTGGAGTGTATGAGCTCGATGAGACCATTGAGATATTTGGTCGTGACCTAACAAAAAAGTGAGCAAGGGGGCAAGAACTGTCGTAGAAAATAGGATCAAACATACCGATTCGTTCTTCTGGTCGAAGTAATACACATATCTATCCAGAATCTCGACAAACAGCTCGATAGACGTAGCAGTCTCCATGCAGGAGTCTGCGACGCGGAGGGCACGCTGAAGGCACTCCAGAACTCGTTTACCGTCGCGATACAGGTCGGCATCCTCGCCCTCGCCACTCCCCACCATGGGCGTAGCCCACCACAGGTGACTAGCCAGATAGACCGCCCGGCACTGGTCAGGCTTGCGAAGCAGCTTGCTAGCATGCTGAGCGCACTTGGTGATGAGGGTGTCGTAGTTCTCCTTGCCAAAGTTCCTCGTCCTGTGAAGGGCGCTGGAGATAACGCAGACGGCCTGGAACTGGGCCTTGGAATCGCTGACAGCCTCCTCGTACACGGTGAACGCTTGCGCAAAGAACTCGTAGGCAACCTCCTCGAAACCAGTCATGTCAGCCGTTTGTCCACATGCGCAAAACAGGCGCAGTGAAAGTTCGGCCACGCCAGACCCGTTGACTCGAGTGTAAAGCGTTGAGACAGCGGAGTGGAGGAACTTGAAGAGCGACGAGGATTGGGAGGACCAGTTGTCGGCATAGTGCTCGCGGGCCTTGAACCGACGAGCGAGCTTTAGCCCAGCAGTGATAAGAGGTGGTGTCGTTGTCCGAATGCGTTCATTCCCCTCGGCGTATGCCTTCCTCGTCATCTGGAGGAGGCGGAACTGCGTGTCGTTGTCTTCGCCCTGGAGGAGGTGGACGAGGCGGGCCAGCCAGCCTTGCTCCTCCATCGTTTCGTCGGTCTCCAAAGCGCGCGCACGCTGCTGCACGACGCCGGGATACCCGGCCGGCGGTTGAGAGCCCTCCTTTATAAGCACCTTCAAGATTTCAAGAACATTCTCAAGCTGTGCGGCCGTAGAAATGGGTGTCTGGTTCTTCAGCAAACTCCTAACCACCTCGCCAGCGACGGCCCTGCGAGTGGGGTAGGTCTGGGATTGGAAAAGGGGGACGTAAGTTGGCAGCGAAAGCGCGGTGAATAATGATACGTATCGCTTCAGCGGCCCTTCGAGAAGGGCTAGGAGGCTCTGCTGGGCGGGCGGTGAATGCAAATCGGGGCTGTTAGCGTGCTCATTGACTTTGATGTTGGCGTATTCCAAAATCTGATCAACATAGTCCAGCCTCTCGGGATAGATATTCAAGGCCAAATTTGTCAGCGACACGCAAAGGGCGATGGTGTCTTGTATGGCGAGGTGCTGCGCCTGTACGAGATTCTGGACCTGGCCGAAGAAAATCTCGTATAATCGCACGTTTTCGGGGATTCCTCTGTGCTTCTTGGGTGGCTCGCCGTCTTCCCCATTGACGGCAGTTGCCTCCGTTTCGGCTATTGATGGGGTGGCCTCGGTATCCGTGTCTTTGCTTAGCGTTTCCGCGGTTGAGGCTGCGTCATCCTTGAGAGCATCTCCATTCTGTGGTGGCTCAGCTTGTGCTTCCGCAGGAGAAGAACTCGAAGGCTGCTCGGCTGCTGAGCTGTTCAGCTTCACCTTTTCCAGGAGGTCCGCCAGCGCCCGCTCTTCAATCTTTTCCCTATCCTCCTCCGTCTCGTTTTGCGACTCCCGCTCCGCATAATCCGAAAGACGGTCCATCAAGCCAATGACAATAGCCTTGACGTTAACATGGGGGTTCAACCTGGACACGGCGGCGAGAAACTGATCGAGGGTGTGTAGGTGGAACTCGTCGGGAAAAACCTGTGTGATAACCTCCAGCAGGTATTCTTGGGCCAAGACGTCGCGGCATTGCACAACCTGCTCCAGCAGGGGTGCAAGGATACCGTTCTTGTAAGCTGCAAGATCAACCAATTGGCTGAGGCGCACGATATTGCTGCCAACAAGAAGCTGCAATTCCTTCCGCTCTTGCGTCCGCTGTTCCCGTTCCCTCGAATGCCCCTGGTGTTGGAGCCGCACCCACAGCTTGTTCATCTCGACAAAGTTGGTGAGGACAAAGTTGATCGAGTCTTGGAGGTTTCCCTCGGGCCCATCGGAGTCGCCGGCCGGCAGGTAGTCCCTGGCCTGGCCTGAAAGATAGTAGCGCAGGAAAAGACCGCGGATAGGGTGTTGTACGCCACGGCTCATATCCATCATGTCCTTCATAAGCTCCTTCACGGGGGCGCCCTCGATCGACATGTAGGCGGTACCGACGGTAATCATAAGATAGAGACGGGGAATGATGTTGCCGGCATATTGAACGAGTTCGTAAAGATCGGCGAGGTGGTTGACGGGATGGCCCTCGCGCAGATGGACCGAGAGGTAGCGCAGTGCGTCGAAGACTGACATGTAAAGCTCGTAATACTGCTTGGGCCCGAGGCTGCTCGTTCGGAGCTCGGAGACGAGAGTTGAGCTACAGAGGCGCAAAACAAAGTCAGCTACAGGAATTCGCTTCCCATACACATACGCTTGAGGGTAGGAAGAGGCCGGCGCGGCAATCCTGGCGCTTCTGCTGGGTGTGAGAGAACGGGGGCGGGCGTGTGAACGTACCAGCATTTTAGCGCATCCATGAGCTTCCCAGGAGTGTCCAAGCATTTCCGCATGAGCACTGTCTGCTGGCGCACGGCGACCAAGGCATCCTCAAGAAGACGGGCCTGGTCTTCAGGCGGCGCGGGAGTCGCGTTCATGGTGAATTGAAGTTGGTGCTGGTGCTGCTTGCTGCTGCTGCTGCTGCTGCGGAACCGTCCCAAGGTCGGGTAATGCGGGAGCTGCGGGCGCTGCGCTCTTCGACTCTTCGACCGAGACCTACCGAACGGTCCGACTTGCGTATAGCGAGGCGACGTTCATGCAGAGTACTGTGGATGTCGCCGTCCGGTGATTGCGCAAATGAACACGGTACCGAGGATTAGGAAGCACGCGCAAAAGATGACGACGCAGCATGGCATCTAGGATCCAGCAACTCCAGCTCGTGCTGCTGCCCCAACGGTGGTGAGCGGGATTACGTAAGATCCAAGACCGGCAAATCACGTGAAAGCTAGAGCTCCCCACTTCCAACCCTCTCGCAATTAACAACGGAATTCATGAGTGAAAGAAACGAGAACGTCTCCGAGAACGTAACCTTTCACTATATCCTCCATTTTATTTGCACCAAGTAACACCTTGACCCTGCTCATACTCGGCCGCATGGGCAATCTTTTGGCCTAAACAGAACGCAAGAACGCCGGAAATGGTTGCCAAATCCCACGATCGCGATGTCAGGCAGGATTGATTGATTCTACGCCAATCAGCTCCTGCGCAGCCAACTGAAGACGATCATTAGAATGCAAAAGCGTTGGAGAAAAAAATTCGACATGAAAGCAATCAGATGAGGGAGTTGCGGAGACTATAGTTCGAGTCATTAAACGTACATGAGAACCATGACCTCGTCTCAGCAGTTCAACCATGATGCTGCGGAAAGACAACAGGTGCATGGAGGAAGCTTTGCCTGGGCATTGCAACACTAGGTGTTTCTCAAATCTTTGGGAGCGAAACGAATTTCAGGGGATTAGCAGTACCGACTCTGGGCCGAATTGCACCGGCTTTGCCATGATGTGTCCCAGGTCGTTCCAGCAAATATGCCGTTCTCTGCTCGATAAGAAGCGTGCCAAAGTCATTCTTGGCTACTTCAGCTCGTAAAATGGGTAAGCACATCCCCGCTTGCCAGTATGTCGCCGGAGAGAAAGTGACATTAAATACCTAGTTCGCAAAAGCTTCGGCAGGCAAGATATTCTTGTCCAAAAGGAGGTCGAAGGGTCCCTCACTTGTCCAGGATGCAAACTCGAGCTTTTGAAAGCGTAGATTCCAGGCTTCAAACTCACTCAACCAGGGACATCCTCTCACGCGTACCCCGGTCACCACTGAAACCAGCGGGCAGCTATCCCGAGATCTCGGGCTTACAAACATCGCGACACACGTCTTTCGATTTCCTCCCCTCGCGTGGCCTGCTACGTTACACGACGCTCAGCGGTGAAACTACGATGTTGTCGACTTTCAGGGTTCCACTTCTACTGCCGTTTGCTGTAACTTTGAAGGAAAGCGTATCAGCCGCATTGGTTCCGCTGCAGGTAGATGCACCGTGGATGATTGTCCAAGACTGGCTGTTTCCCGGCCCGCTGGTAATGGCAGTCCCTCCTATCGCGACAGACCAGGGGACGCCGGTGCTAAAGGCCGAAACGAACGAAATATCGACATTGAGTCTGTACTTAACTCCAGGCACGCTGTTGTGGTACTTCTGTCAGTTCGCTGGGCCAAACATGAACCATCGCCAGGCTCGACGTGAAGGCGAACTTACCAGTTGAGTACTTGTGAGGCCGTGGCAATTCCTATCGTATTTACGCTCCTGGATACCGCCCTGGCATCCATGCAGTACGTGCCGCCTATACCATGGTGATGGTAGACACCTCAGTTGTGGTCCTGCGGGAATATATCCATCAGCTTTGGGTGTTTTCGGAGCAGGGTTACGGTTGATCAACGAAAGCCCCTTACACTGTCTGTGTCACAGTCACAGTCTCAACCGCTTCGGGCTCAGTCCATTTAAGGGACGTGCAGAATTGGCTGGCTTGGGGTAGTGACTGGGTGAAGCACTGGTATAGCTTATCCTCACAGGTGTCGGGCTGAGACGACACCGACTACGTGAGCACCAACACCACCGTGACACCGCTGGCCAACAGGCCGACAAACACTCCTCCCGCACGCATGGCTCGGGCTGTGGACGGTTCAAAAGGAGCGACTGTGGTGAGCGTGGAGCGTGGCACGTCCGGTAATGCAAAACGAACGAGCGAGCGGATGCCGAGTCAATGACGATCGGCGGGAAAAGAAATCAAGAAGAGAGCGGGCGGCGCCAGCAATTCCCATGGCTCCGATACGTACTTCGCGCCCCTTCTCAGGAGGCGGCGCCCCCTCGGGATGACGCTGGCTCACAAGAAAATGGGGTTGTCTCAGCTTACACAGTACCTAGCAGCTCAGCTCAGTGGCCGGGCGCCACGCCCCACCCGCTGCAGCGGTCGAGATCTCGATTGTCCCTGGAATATCGGCGTTTCCGGCATAGAGTCGCAACGGATTGATCGCCCCGGCACTGTCCCACGGGTGCGGAAACCCATCCAGCCAGCTGAACGTCAATAATTGGTGTCGGGATTGAAATGCACACCCAGATTGGAAACGGTTTTTTTTCGCTTGTTGGAACCCACGAAGCCTAGGCCATGGTCAGCAAACAAACCATTACATGCGCGGCGATGGCCGGCCCATAAACTGCCAGTGAGCCCTCTCGGGTTTAATGCATGCTTTGTGCTCCCTCGCGGCATCAGAGAATCTTGCATCAAGTTCAATCCCGGAGCTACGGAGGAATCCCGGTTGGAACTACAGCCGTGACGTGCCCGGAAATGCCTCCCGGAGCTATGCGGCTTACTCACCACTCCAGGGCAGTGCACACCACGACGTCCATGCTTGGGAAACCCCCGAGATTCAAACGAGCCGGATTGAGAATCCGAGACCCCTTTCCGCCAGTGTATCAAGTTTATGTGACGTATTCCGTTTGTGAGATGTCAGATTTCAAACTCAAACGCCCCGCCAAACAACAATCCCTGGCTTGCGAGGTAGAGCGGACCGGATTTAAATGCCGGGTTTTCCATCGGTGATTCCAAAGTCAAGGTCTTGTGGTTGGATCACGCACAGGCTTACCGATGCTCAATGGCCCTTCTTCCAATTGATGCATACGACTTGTTGTCGGGAATCTGGTCTGAGACCATGGGTAAGGTATGCTTAGAAATCTACATGTAGAGTTTATTATGAGCCAAATGTATCATATGGTTCCCTCAAAACTTGACTATGCACAACTATATATATACCTCGGTGCCTTACTTGGATCAAAACACCTAGCATCGGAATTCATCAAGAGCTTTCGTCAACAGCAACTACGCTCATACATCTTACCTATCTATCACAAGATCATCACTGCCATCTTCACCCCCTCACACCATGTCTCCTGACACATTCTCCCTATCCGGAAAAGTCGCCATTGTTACCGGATCTGGTCGTGAAAATGGGATAGGGGCAGCCATCGCTGCAGCTCTCGGCCGAAACGGAGCCAGTGTCGTCATCAACTACGTCTCCGACTCTTCCGCAGGCCGTGCCGCCAACGTTGCGGCGGCTGTCAAGAGCCTGGGAACCAAGACCCTTGTAGTGCAAGCCGATGTGTCGACGCCCGAAGGCGCGGCCAAGCTGGCGAGAGAGACGCTCAAGGGATTCGGGACGGACAAGATTGATATCCTGGGTACCGTACCCCCGTCTATAAATCAGAAGTGATAGACTTATAGAGCTGACAACATATCTGCCCTCCAGTAAACAACGCAGGTGGCGGCACAGGCCAGGGCAAGCTCCTTGTGGACCTTACCCCTGAAGAAGTCCAGCAAGCCTTCGCGATCAACACTTTCAGCACGCTGTTCGCAGTGCAAGCTGTCGTGCCGTTCATGCCGAAGGGGGGTCGTATCGTCAACATCGGAAGTATCGTGTCGCGCATGTCCAACATGCCGGGTGTTTCTATATACGGGGCGAGTAAGGCGGCGCAGGAGTTCCTGACGGGGGCTTTGGCGACTGAGGTGAGTCTAACTCTCGAAATTGTCGCGGCGAATCGAAGCAATGCAGAGGCTGATGTTTCGTGACCGACAATAGCTCGGCGCTACCAAGGGAATCACTGTCAACACGGTCGCTCCGGGGCCGACAGCGACGGATGCAGCGGGGTGGTATCCGGACGGGGAGCTGAAGCAAGAGGTGATAAAGAAGATGGTGGCTGCAGGGAAACTTGACCGAATCGGGGGAACGGTTGAGGAGGTTGCGGATGCTGTCTTGCTGGTTGTTTCTGATCAAGCTCGGTGGGTCACGGGCCAGTATGTTGCGGCGAGTGGTGGTATGACGGAGTGAGGAGACAAGGCACCTAGCAGCGAGTTAGATCTATCGACGCCGAGATCTGAGGATGGGGCGGCCCCGTATTTTTTTCAACAGGCGTCAGGGTTTGATACCTGCACCCATCCCGCTCGCCTTTTTCGCCTGACTCCTCTTCCCGTACTGTCTCCAGGACGCCTTAATTTACCTTCCTCAAGCAAACCACCAAGAGCCATCACGATGGCCTCGTTCAATTCTATACCCGCAGAACTGATCCTCCACACGGTGGAATTCCTGGACTCTCACGATGAGTTCGCCGCATTTGCAACATGTGATCGCAGATGTTACAAACTGCTCGCACCACTCCTCATCAAGGTGCCCCTCTCCGAAGGTGACGACTGCAGCAAGGAGGATGTGTGGGACGAGAACGGTCGGGAGGGGGACGAGGAGTGAAGCGGGAATTGTTTGTGGCTTTTGAAGTAAATTGTTCATGTCCCTCTAATTGGAGAATGCAGTCTTATTCTACACTAGTCCGTACCACCGCTAAGATCGCGCCTTCGGGTCTCAGGTCTCAATCGCACCTTTTCTCAGGCTGTGGCTGGCCAAAGAGTAACAACGATTGAATTTACATTGTAAGCTGAATGTCTCAGTGAGACACTAGGGTGGGGCGACGCAGGGGAAAGGAGTGACGCAGGGGTGGAGGGGGGTGGTCATGTTCTGGTGCACCACCGTCATCCCTGCGTTTGATGGAATTCTCAGGCGCGTTCTCAACTTCAACTCCCATTTCCCTAGGTTTGCAAACCAACTCACACAGTGACTGGACGGCAATGGCGTCGTTCAGATCTTTGCCCGCGGAGTTGATTCTGCTCGTGGCCGAATTTACTTGTCTCTCCCATCCCCGCGATCTGGACGCGCTTGCGAGGTGCAGCCGCACTTGCCACGACATTCTCTCCCGGCCTCTCCTAAAGCGCTTCTACAGAACGGCTTTGAGATGGGCCGCCGACCATGGCAGCCTGCAGTTGATGCAAAATGCGCTGGTTGACATAAACCTCCGGCAAGCCGCGAACGAACCCTCCTGGACGCCGATGCCCGGCTCGGACGACCGCATTTGGGGAGATTTGTTGCACCGGGCATGCATGGGCGGCCACAATGACGTTGTTCGCTATCTGCTCGATCAAAAGGCCGATGTTTCTGCTGGAATCACCTATCGAGCCTGCGACTGCCCTCCCATGCACGAGTACGTGGAGTACAGCGCTATACAATCCGAATTGCGGTACGACTGGCAGCCCCTGCACTTCGCCATCTGCAAGTACGTCAACGCATTCCGCGCCCGCTAGCTGTGTCCACAGCCCTTGGTTCTAACATGCTGAACAGAAAACGCGTCTCAACGGCCTTGATTCTTCTTCAAAAGGGCGCGACTTTACCAACAGCCAAGCTACGGCACTCGCCGCGGTAGACCGAGAGTCCGCAGTGAAACCCCTTGCCCTTTACAACGACTTCGACGTCGTCTGCTCGGCCATCCAACAACTCTCTGCTATGGGCATTCTAATGAAGGATTATGATGGGTTGTCTAATACTCCCTTCGTTTGCGCCGTCTTGTTTGGAAATTTCGCTGCTGCCCGCGCGTTTCTACACTTGGGCGCGTCTCCCGCAGCCGAATTGCCGCCAGACGATGGCCAATTTCCAGTCCCGTTCCGCCATAGTTCTGCGCCCCCATACGCGGATGAATACCCTGATTCTGAAGCTCGGACCTGTCTTCAGCTGGCTCTCATAGCGGATTACACTGAGTAGACTGAGAAACGCCAGTCTTCAGAGGCATGGAAGCAGGAGCGCTACGCTTTTATCAGAGACCTTGTCACGTGTGGCGGCAGTATCGAGCGGGGTCGGTCCGCTTTAGGTCCGTTCCCGTTGTGTATTGCAGCGGAAAAGGGCCTTGGGGCAGTTATCAGATTGCTCATCGAATTCGGATCAGACGTCGAATTTGACGGAGAAGAGGCACTATTGTTGAAGGCTGCGCGAAATCTCCACACAGATGCGGTCCGGGCCCTCCTTGACGGCGGTGCAACTATATCCATGCATCACGGGTCTAGACCCGAGCTCTGTGAGGCCGCCTGGGAAGCCTTCCGGATGGGCGACGTCACGGATCCAACTGTATTTCAGCGTCTGCGAGATGTCCTGGTCTTGATGTTAGAACGAGGGGCGCTCACACTGGCCTAAAACTTGGCGATGAGAACACCATTTTCGAAAGCATATCTTTAAGTCAAGTAATCGGCTTTTGGAACACCCATGGGTTTGGAACAAGATTTGTCATCAGTGACTCACCACCCGCCACCCAACTCACCTATTTAAATCGCCCACAACTCAACCAATTCTAGTTCAATCC
>Ga0247758_1000110_pt1 | contig 63425 bp, 69 predicted proteins | sample UWRJL156409C4_FD_180950 | JGI IMG/M metagenome (GOLD analysis project Ga0247758, IMG submission 180950) | Plant litter microbial communities from Arlington Agricultural Research Station in Wisconsin, United States - UWRJ-L156-409C-4 | ecosystem: Environmental > Terrestrial > Plant litter >... | reverse complement strand
GGAGTCCTCTCCGCTCTACACCTCTACCTCCCTCTCGCACAGCTCCTCTCCCTCCTCTCTTCTTCCTCGCAACCCTCCTCCCCCCTATTCCTCTATCCTTCCATCTCGGGCTCCCTCCCCCTCAGCCTCACAGCCTTCTGGTCCTCCTTCTGGCACCAATCCTTCCGCTCCGGCTTCACCTTCCCGACAACCCATCTCATCCGTCTTGGGTACCTCCCCCCGTCCCACCCCCTCACCAAAACAATCGGGGTCTTCATCGCCTTCCTATTATCGGGCCTCATGCACGGGTTAGGAGGGTATACCTCCGTACCCGAAACGACACAATTCCTAGGGCCGGTTCTCTTCTTCCTTTTGCAGGCTGTAGGGATTGCAGTGGAGCGGGTGGTAGGGAGGTATGTTTCTGTTGCGAGGGGGTGGAAGAGGGTTGGGAATGTGCTGTTTATGGTTGGGTGGTTGCATGCGGCGAATGGGCTGTTGATTGAGGATATGAGCCGGTCGGGGCTGTGGTTGTTTGAACCGGTGCCTGTGTCGCCGTTACGGATGATGGGGTGTGGAGAGCCTGGAGAGGTGTGGTGGCGGTGGGATGAGACGTATATCCCGCGGTGGTATTGGGGGAGGTGGTGGTGGGAGAGTGGGATTCGGTTGTGATGGCTCTAGAGGGGCTGGAAACGGGGGAGTTGGGGTTGTGTGATAGAGGACTAGATGCTGAAAAGAGAATACGCTGTTATTAGACAACGCTACTACCCAAAGTGGCTTCTCGTGGTTTGTGTGAAGCTACATATACACGCTTGCCTCTCCTCTCAGTGCGTGCCGCCGTGTACTACGCTGAAGAACCCTGGATTCCTGCCATGTTTGATCCTCTGCACTTGTCGACTCCATCGTCCTTCCTCCGGTGGTGTCAAGGGAGACGCGGGGAGTCCCACCATGATACCAACCTATTAGAGCCATCTACGCTCACGAATCCTGTCTTGCAACACGGGGGCAAGAACCCTTGCGCTGACTTTCAACCCGAGCCACTTCAATACGCTGGCGGGCGTTTTTTTCTTTTCGTGTTCATCTTTGCAGACTATGTCGATCGACTTCAGTGTGCGCTGATCAACTGGCGTCCAAGGAATCACGTCTGCGAGCCGTAGAAGGTTCCTCTTCACCCTGCTTTGCAGCCCACGTGCATCGACAAACGAGCAACTTGTAATTTCGAGGTGCTTGAGTGTTTTCGGGATCAACTCCTTAAATTTGAAATCGATTCGTCCGAGTGGCGGGAATAGATTATAGTGGTGTATTCGAAGATATGCCAGTCGCTCAAACCTCCCCTAGTATGTCAGGTTCGACAAGTAACTGTGGTTGAATTCGAGGCTTATTAGGGACGGAAGTAGGGTTGAGAATGCCGTCATGAACAACCCACCCCCATCCTGAGGCTCAAAATCATGTCTTCTATTTTGCTTGAACACAATTGACAATATCTCAAGTTGACGCGGACAGCGGAGGGCTGGCAATAGGGTTCTGAGATTAACCCCGTCCACTTCAAGCTCTCGTAGTGGAGTCACCCTTTCTACAATGCGCGAGAACGGCATCGGCCTGACATTGGGAGTGTATCCGTTCTCTGTGTGATTCTTGATGGTCAATCTCACCAGATTCGGGTGGTGGAACACGCCACAGTGCCTGAAGAGGCCGGAGGGTGAATCATGTTGGTCGCGGAAGTGGAGGGAGCCTGGCAGAACAAGTAAACGTTCCAGGTTGTTAGCGACCATTCTCACAAGACGGTGAGTTGGACTTAGAACACCTACAGTTCCACAGGTTAGGGATCACCGATGGCCCCGTGCTTGGAAAGAGGAAATCCTAATGCCACCAACCCCGACACAGTTTCAAGGATAGCAAACTCGGAAGATCACCCAGCAGTCTTTGCACGACGTCCACTCTCATTGGTACAAAATCATCATCCCAATGCGCACGGAGTTCTTTGGGCTGTACGTATTCGCGGTTGAAACCCCCAGCATCCAGGAAATTCATCACGGCGGGATCGGTGTGGAAGTCCCTTGTTTGTGGAGCTAATTCGTCCTGCCCGCCGCGGAGGTCGTAGTAAAAAATCCTCAAAGGCATTGCGGACAGCCTGTTAGATGTCTGGTGAGGTTGAAGAGAGAGGTTGACCGGGATGATGCTGATGTCGGGATGGCTGGGGTCGAAGTAGGCTTGCTGTTGGATGGCTGCGAGGGAAACAGGAAAGCTAATGGACACGAGGGTTTCCGAGTACCTGCCTAGAGCAAAGGTACAGGAAAGAGCGACGCAGATTTGCATAGAGAGATCTGGAGAGCGATCAATTTTCGAAAGCCAGAAACGCTTTCCTCGTGTAATAACAGCTACCCTGAAAAAACCAACTTTAGTGAGGTCATACTGCCCAGTGCAAGTTGGAGCCATGTGCGGCTGTTCTACGGCCTCACCAGAACGAGCAAGGTGACTTCTTCTGTTGAAGCCCTCATACAACCCGAACCAGACTTCCAAATTGTCGAAGAACGCGAGCAAAAGAGACCTGCCGAAACACACGTTCAGCGCTCCGCATGCTTCAACGGCGCGGAAAGCCCACCCTCCGACCAGCCCTCACATATGGCTGACTGCCGGTCCGATCCCCGGATCCCAACGGCCCAATCCCGGCTCACGGGTCAGCTCTCCCATTTGTTTGCCGGGGAGACCTCCGATGAATTCCGTTGGACAACGTGAGCAACCCTGAAGGCAGAGACTATGTTTCACAACACGAGATTCGAACCGCCACGTGAGCTGGCTTCGCGCGGGGTTTCTCACAACCAATCTGCGTCGAGTCCGGTGACGCAGGCAGACACAACATCCATGATCCGATCAAGTCAACTTCTCGGTGGATACGGAGCGAAAAGGAAAGATAGAGCGGCACTCGCACTCATTCCTGCGGCCCCGGCAGCAGCTGAACATCAAACGCCGACCCCACAAAGTCACCGTAGGCTCCCTCAAAATCTTGGGGAGATCAGCGGTCCAGCTGATGGCCTGCGCTGCCGACTGCTTCTCAGGGTCCTGCCATCAAGCAAACTCCACACAAACCACCGCCGCTCTACATATATAACCCTAACCCTTCTGCATTTGCCTGCCACTTTCGGCAAGGTCGCAGCAAGGGAGACACGATCCGATGTGCAGATCAACCCCGTCTGATCAAACCCGGTCACCTCTTGGAATTGGACCCTTTGCATTTTGAACCGTCTCACTGATGCCCGCACTGCCCGAAAGTCCTGGTCTCACTCGCTGGAGCTGACTCTGTATGGATTACACGACTTCGGTCAGGGTCCCGTCGTCATCGACGTTCGGAATCTTGACAAGTGCATATTTATTAGGACATGTCTCAACCCTTGCGACCAATGTGTTTGACCACACTCGGTTGTTCCGTCGTCAAGGTGCATGCGTCAGGCAACGCTGCAATGCGCCGGGGCGTTGAGAATTCACCTCCTTTTTCTCAAGAAGCGCGCTGAGCTTGGCGGGCGTGCAGCGGGCTCTTGGGGCCGTGATCGTGGGTGGTGTCGGCAACGCTCGCGAGGCGGCACCACCGCAGCGAACTTCCCAGTGTGCCAGCTCTGTACCCCGGCCGATGACGTCGGTGGCTCATGAGCCACGCCGGCAAGCGGTAAAAGCCACCTTACAGAAGTGGGGCCGGCATAAAGCCCACAGAAGCTTCGATGTCTCCTGAGAGGGGCAGGCGGCAACATCGAGTTTCAGCGATTCTTGACAAAAGAGACGACTGCAAAAAAAGAATAGCAATCCTGACGGTGACCCAGTGGCCAATTCTTGACCCTGCCGATCAGAAACAAAGGCCACAGGGTGGCCCGAGTCCAACGCTCGAGGCTGGACGGAGGCTGGCACGGAGACAAGACGCATGTTGATCCGGGCTGGCAAGGGGTGGGGCTCGCTTGCACTGTACCGTACTGTGCGTTTGCAGCTGCCCGTGCTGCGCTGCCGGCTTGCCGCGCACCAAGCATCTAGAGGGCATCGTCTCCTCCAACCAGCGTCAATCTGTACCGGGCCCCGGACTGACTGACCAATTCTCTCTCCGACCTGGTTGGCTGCCACCCCCGAAAGGCATCTCGCCACAGGGCCCCGCTCGGTGCCCGTTGTTGCCTCTGATTGCAGCGGGGCTCTGGTGTCAGAGTAAGAGAACCGCTGTGGAGCAAATGGAAGTGCCTATCCTGAGGGACATATCAAAATATTTTCCGGGAATATCTCGTCGATCACCTAGCACCTCGTTTCACCATCTGGAGCAGGGTTGTGAGTGCTCTGCTGCAATCATATGTCGATTGAAAGCCTCACAAGCTCTGGGGTTGCCTTGTTACTTTTGTTACCCTGCGATTATGTATTCCGCTGGACGGCACTACGGTACGGATCACGACGGTGTCGAAACCTCCAGGGTCGAAGAACTCCCCAGGCCCAGACAGTGCCAATTAGGGCTGGCACGGACCCGCCTCATCGTACATGGAAATACCCCTCTTTACAGGATGCGAAAGTGAGAAGTCCACCGTCCCCCCCCATGTGCTTTGGGGGCATCGAACAAATAATGTGCGGGCATCACAAATCGCCCAGACAGCCTGCATGTTGCGAGTGTCACCGGCGATGAAGACGGACGCCGCCCAAGCCGCGCCGCAAACGAGTTCCATGGTCATGGACACTCGCGCTCAGCCTGTCATCGGTTGGGGCACTTGTAGTGTGTAACGGGGAATTGGAAGGACAGGGCAGGCGCTGCCGGTTTCCCACTTGTGGGACACCGCCAGCGGTCGGTTGAGAACCGGGATACCTGCTCTCTAGGCATGGAACCAGCCCGAGGCCTAAGGGAAGTCCCTCGTAGCGTGGCTCGTCCCAATCCACTGGCCCGGTCGGGTCCTGCTCGATAATCAGGGCAGCCTAAGTTGCGACCCTTCTCCTGCCAGCATTCTAGACCCGAGATCCGACGGGACTGTCTGTCACCTGAATTTACCTACCTCGCAATCGTCCAACGCTTGCTTCCCGCGGCCAATGCAAGGTGCGTTGACAGTCGACTAGAGCGGCAAATCGCCCTGCGCTGGTCTCGACATTAAAGTACATACATGGAAACAGGCGTCCCATGTCATCGTAATATGCCAGTGTAGCACTTACAGATTACAGCACAGCTCCGCCGGGCAACAAGAGAGTTCAGATAACCGCTAAGCGTAAAAAAGGTCGTGGTGCAGGGGAGCGTCGATCCCTCCCCTTTCGGCGACCTGACCGACACCCCTCCCTGTCCCGCTGCCCATCTGTCTGTTCCCCAAGCCAGCGGCCCCAGTCGCCCACCAGCATCAAAGCGCCGTGCAGCTTCCCATCTCTCGGTCCAGTCTCCAGTCTTTCCTTCCATCCATCCTCGCCTCACTCTACCCTTTTACTGAGTAGCAACGTCCAGACGACTACATTTTGTCTACACATCTGCCCGTACCTCGTACGTGCCTACCCGGTTTACAACGTTTCCAACACCCAAACCAAAGGGGGTGGAAACAGAAGCTTCTCGACGCGACATCGCGAAACCGATATATCTTCCTTTCTTTTCTTTTCCCTATGTCTGTTGGGGGTTCTTGTTGTCACCTTTCTCCTGCGACCGTGTCTCGACCAAGCTAGACGAACCGACCCTTCCACACCGCGCGCACGCACGCACGCTCGCCCATACATACTTCGTATTTGCGCCCCAGACCGACCGTTTGGTGCCTCGCCCTGCCAGTTTTCCGTTGTCGACCCGCTTCAATTGTGCGCCCGCAACCCCCCATTGTTGCCTCGACGTCCTCTTGTCTGCCCGCTTCATCGATGATAGCGAAGCTACATTGCGCCCGCCTGTAGCTTCCCGACCGATTTGCACCGCCCCATCGCTGCCGCCGTCTCCGGCCGCAGCTCTGACGGCCCCGCGCTCTCCGCAACCATGAGCGACACATCCTCCCTCGCGGCGATCGCCTCTCTCGTCAAGTGTCTTGCCATCGACCCGACGACACCTCCCGTCAGCAACAACGGCCGTCCGAGCCAAGAAATCCGACTGCCCGGCGCCAGCTCGGTAGAGAAGACTGAACTCGAGCGCGAGCTTGCTGCTCTGGTGCTCCGCGTGCACGCGCTCGAGAGCCGGGCGAGTAACACTCCCACCGCCATATTCCCGGACACTCCGAATGAGGCGACAGACTCGCTCTTCTCCAACGACAAGAGCTCGTCTCCGTCCAAGGCGGCCAAGCACAAGAATGCCGCCGCCTCTGGGCACGATGGCTATATCGACGAGGCCCTAGAGGGGCTCCGGGAGCACGTTGATGACCAGTCCAAGCTTCTCGATAACCAGCGACAGGAGCTTGCTGGAGTCAACGCGCAGCTGATCGAGCAGAAGCAGCTGCAGGAAAAGGCGCTCGCTATCATTGAACAGGAGCGAGTTGCCACCCTCGAGCGAGAGCTGTGGAAACATCAGAAGGCGAACGAGGCTTTCCAAAAGGCCCTCCGAGAGATCGGTGAGATCGTCACAGCTGTCGCGCGAGGTGATCTCTCTAAGAAGGTCCGAATGAACACCGTCGAGATGGACCCCGAAATCACTACTTTCAAACGAACTATCAATACCATGATGGACCAGCTACAGGTCTTCTCCAGTGAAGTGTCCCGTGTAGCCCGCGAGGTCGGAACTGAGGGTATCCTCGGCGGCCAGGCACAGATCGAGGGCGTCGACGGAACCTGGAAGGAATTGACAGATAACGGTGTGTTTGCATGATCCTGACCGGCGCCAAGAACTGTACTGATTCTTGATACTAGTAAATGTCATGGCACAAAACCTCACCGACCAAGGTACGCTGTTCCATCCGCCCCTTTTCTAGCTCCTTGATCTAATATGTCGCTCGACAGTGCGCGAAATCGCCTCTGTCACTACCGCCGTCGCGCATGGCGACTTGACCAAGAAAATCGAGCGGCCTGCCAAGGGCGAGATTCTCCAATTGCAGCAAACTATTAACACTATGGTGGACCAACTCCGGACGTTTGCCTCTGAAGTCACCCGAGTAGCCAGAGATGTAGGAACAGAAGGTATTCTTGGTGGCCAGGCCGACGTAGAAGGGGTCCAGGGCATGTGGAACGAGCTCACCGTCAACGTAAACGCCATGGCCAATAACCTCACAACACAAGTTCGAGACATCATCAAAGTCACTACCGCTGTCGCAAAGGGAGATCTCACACAAAAAGTACAAGCCGAATGCCGAGGGGAGATATTTGAGCTGAAGAAGACGATCAACTCGATGGTAGACCAGCTGCAGCAGTTTGCTCGGGAAGTCACCAAGATCGCAAGAGAAGTCGGTACCGAGGGAAGGCTTGGTGGGCAGGCCACCGTTCACGACGTCCAAGGCACCTGGAGAGATCTCACAGAGAATGTCAACGGCATGGCGATGAACTTAACAACACAGGTTCGAGAAATCGCAAAGGTTACAACAGCTGTCGCACGTGGCGACCTTACCAAGAAGATTGGGGTCGAGGTCCAGGGAGAAATTTTGGATCTGAAGAACACTATCAATACCATGGTTGATCGTCTGGGAACCTTCGCCTTTGAAGTGAGCAAGGTCGCCAGGGAGGTCGGAACAGACGGTACTCTCGGCGGCCAGGCCCAAGTCGACAATGTCGAAGGAAAATGGAAAGATCTCACGGAGAACGTCAACACCATGGCCGGAAATCTCACCTCGCAGGTATGTCCCTGCTCCTTAGCTTGATGTTTCTATGATTTCCATCCGATGTGAGTATGTGAACTGACATGCAAATTATCAGGTGCGAGGTATCTCAACGGTCACACAAGCTATTGCCAACGGTGATATGAGTCGCAAGATCGACGTTGAGGCCAAGGGAGAAATCCTCATCCTCAAGGAGACTATCAATAACATGGTTGACCGGCTCTCTATCTTCTGCAACGAGGTACAGAGAGTAGCAAAGGATGTCGGTGTCGACGGCATCATGGGAGGCCAAGCCGATGTAGCTGGACTAAAAGGCAGATGGAAGGAAATCACTACGGATGTTAACACAATGGCGAACAACTTGGTAAGTTTCCCTACGCCTCTGCTCAAACCCCCAGTTCTGACTCGTTTCCGCAGACTGCGCAAGTCCGAGCATTCGGCGACATTACCAACGCGGCCACCGATGGAGATTTCACCAAACTTGTCGAGGTCGAAGCATCAGGTGAAATGGACGAGCTCAAAAAGAAGATCAACCAGATGGTCTACAATTTACGAGACAGTATTCAACGAAACACACAAGCCAGAGAAGCTGCCGAGCTGGCAAACAAAACCAAGTCCGAATTCCTAGCCAACATGTCGCACGAGATTCGGACGCCTATGAACGGAATTATCGGAATGACACAGCTCACACTTGATACGGACCTGACGCAATACCAAAGGGAGATGCTTAACATCGTCAACTCGCTAGCGAACAGTCTATTAACCATCATCGACGACATTCTAGACTTGTCAAAGATTGAAGCAAGACGCATGGTGATCGAGGAGATACCGTATACGCTGCGGGGCACCGTGTTCAACGCACTGAAAACCCTCGCCGTCAAAGCGAATGAAAAGTTTCTCGATCTTACATACCGTGTCGACAGCTCCCTGCCCGATCACGTCATCGGTGACTCCTTCAGGTTGCGCCAGATCATTCTCAACCTCGTGGGTAATGCTATCAAATTTACCGAGCATGGCGAGGTCAGCCTTACCATCCAGAAGGCGGTTCAAGTACAACCCGCCCCAGGCGAGTACGCGATCGAATTTGTTGTTTCCGATACGGGTATTGGGATACCGTCGGATAAGCTCGACCTGATCTTCGATACCTTCCAGCAGGCGGACGGCTCCATGACCCGGAAATTTGGCGGCACCGGACTGGGACTTTCCATCTCCAAGAGGCTGGTGAACCTGATGGGCGGTGACGTGTGGGTCAAGAGCGAGTACGGCAAGGGCAGCAGCTTCTACTTCACGTGCGTTGTACGGCTGGCGGATAACGATATCTCCTTGATTGCAAAGCAACTCAACCCCTACAAGGGCCACCAGGTGCTGTTCGTCGACAAGGGCAGAACAGGACACGGATCCGAGATCACTAAGATGCTCAAGGGTCTGAGTCTCGTCCCTGTTGTCGTTGACTCAGAGAAGAGCCCTGCCCTCGAGAAGGCGAGGTCACAGGTTAATTCGCCGTATGATGTTATCATTGTCGACTCCATCGAAGATGCCCGAAGGTTGCGGTCCGTGGACGACTTTAAGTACCTGCCCATCGTGCTTTTGGCGCCTGTGGTGCATGTGTCACTGAAGTCGTGTCTGGACCTGGGTATTACCTCATACATGACGACGCCCTGTCAGCTCATCGACCTCGGCAATGGAATGGTTCCTGCCCTCGAGAACAGGGCGACCCCGTCGCTTGCGGATAATACCCGCTCTTTTGAGATCCTGTTAGCCGAGGACAATACTGTCAACCAGCGACTTGCGGTGAAGATCCTCGAGAAGTACCACCACGTAGTAACGGTGGTCGGCAACGGCGAGGAAGCCGTAGAGGCAATCAAGAGGAGGAAGTTTGACGTCATTCTTATGGATGTCCAGATGCCCATCATGGTATGCTAGTTTCGTCCCATATTAAATCTCTACTGTGGCTAACGAGGTGAATAGGGTGGTTTTGAGGCTACGGCCAAGATTCGAGAGTATGAACGCAGCCTCGGTACCCAACGGACACCCATCATCGCGCTTACGGCGCACGCCATGATGGGAGACCGCGAACGCTGCATCCAAGCACAGATGGATGAATACCTGTCCAAGCCGCTGCAGCAAAATCATCTGATCCAGACGATCCTCAAATGCGCGACGCTTGGCGGTCAGCTTCTCGAGAAGAATCGGGAAGCAAGGGCGGCGGACGCCGTAACTGGCGGTCGTCGTGGTAATGCATCGCCTGTCGTATTTACAAGCGCTGCGGCTACCAGCATGCGACCTTCGTTGGCTTCACGTGTCACGGTTGCCGAGGCAGCACTGAATGGTGGACTTCAGAGTCCGTCTCTCGTGACGGAGCAAGACCCCCTCAGTAGTAGGGCACGTTCCAGCCTCTCTGAACCGAATATACATGTACGCAACTGAGCTGAAAGCTCACCATTGGGCTTTGGGGCTGGGCTGGACTATGACTGCTTTAGCGTGCTCATGCAGCATGAGTATGGGGTTTTTGCTTTCATATCAGACACGTATTTGGATCGGTTTCGGGCGATTGGCTGGTGCCGGGGGTCGGTTACTTGGTTGGGCTCGTTCCTTTGCTGCGACGCTATCTCTGATTTATTGGAAGAGGGGGGATACATATCATGTCTCTTTTTCATCGGAGTGTCGTTGCGTGAGCAAAGATCCTGGTGTCAACCCGGGTAGGATGGGATGGAGACGGGACGGCCGTACTACATGTCTGCCTGGTGTTTCGTTATGTGGTTTTCTTTGATTGGTTTGGCAACGGCAAACATCTGCATGTGATACCTCTTACCTACTACCCATCTGCCTAGTTTAGAAAGAAACAAGTAGGCTATAAAGTGTGACCTCTTGACAAGGAGGATATGTGACATGTTTCAACGTAGGGGTCAGGGCGATACTGCGAACGCATATAGGTCTTTTCAGGCTTTTGTTCCGTCTGGGAAGAGATGAGCGTTTAAAGATGGAATTTTGACAGCTGTCAGCCTTCAAGTTACCAAAAGGAGCATGATATCCTAAGACTCATGGTGGTTTCACCTGATGATGGGTAGCAACCTAGCCGATGCGCACGTTTTAACAGCAAACATTTTTTCAAGACCGGCGGCAACCTACCCTAAACCCTTAGGAGGTAGGTAGTGAGGATTTCCAGAGACGGTACAGACCCTCCATTGGGGACCTTCAAGCAATCCTGCCACCCCCAGAGGTACCAGGCATTGTTTGGTTGCCACCCTTTTTTTCCTCAACAAGCGGGTACTTTTCTATACGCTAGCCTCACCCCGACCGTCCGGTTGTCTCGCTCACACAGCATGTGCTTGTACGAGTATAACTAGCAACAGGCTAGGCTAGGCGGGACCTGCTAGCATCTGAGCCGGAGAGGCCTTCTCCCTCGACCTAGGCATCAACCCATGCCCATGCTCGAGCAGACGAGGAGACAACACATAAGACATTGTGATCCCTTGGAATCATAACTCACCATTCGTAGCGGCCCCCAACGGTAAAATTCGCTGAGACGGGTTCTTGATTCGTTTTCGTCAACGTTCGAACCTACAATATCGATAACACCGATGTGGGTGTTAGATGCAGAACAGGTGGGGAATGATCCAGATCTATATACAAGTTCCCCCCTCTCATGGAAATTCCTCCAGCTGCTTATGTTACAAGTGTGCAGCTTGTTCCACAGCCCTGCGGATGGGATGTGTGCATCACGTACTGTCCGTCAAGGTAGGAATATTTTGCGCCCTGTTTTTAGAAACCAGATGTCTTCGCCTCGTGGGCAAAATTTAACATGCAGAGTGCTATGCGCAGGAGAGATATTCAAAACCAGCTAAATATCCATCATATCTCAGGGTATCCAATGCAAATATAAATAGGAGTTAAAAGGATAAAAACATGTCGTAAAGAGCGGGAGGCTTCGAATCAGATGCAATCGTGGTCGTAGTTACTATGGCTGGCGATCAACTATCTCGCCTGCCTTGAGCAAGGCGCTCATCCCATCTAGGTTTGCATTCTGCTTTCCCGGCTGGGGGGGGTTCGGCGCGGGCGGTTGTGCGCCGTATCCGCGGTTATTGTTGTTATTCACGGAAGGGTGAGGTACATCAGTTCCGTTGTGGTACCCTAGAAACCATTGTCAGAATGTTGTCACAGGTGCGAACGCGGGTGGAAGGCAAACCGTTTGTTACTGGCGAAGCAACGCCATTGGGTGCATGCTGCGCGAAGGGCGGCTTGTGTTCTGGGATATGGGCTCCCTGGAAATAAGACTGTTGCTGAATTGGCTCAAAGTGAGGGCTCGGTTTTGATGTGAGCAGGGCGTGAATAGGCAGTGAGCCGTCTATTGGAGTCCGAGGGTAGCCATATGACGAGCCAGATGATGCACTCCCGGCGGAAGAATCCTCTTTTCTTAGTATTGGTGGCCTACTGTCGCCGCCGATGAGATTGGGCATTGGTACAGGAGAGGGATGATCGTGTGGAAACCCATATCCGTTCACATCGTTTGAAGGATGCCTCGAGCTCGCCAATCTCTGGCTTTCAAACACATCAGATAGAGACGGCAGGTGCCTCTGCACTGCGTGATTCTCCATGCGCTGATCCTCCATCCAGTTGGAAGTGCGGCGTATTGGGATTGGAGGTATATCTCCTGGGCTGGTGCTGAAAGTGGGCGAGCGCTCTGCCGAGTGCCGGTCTAGATTGTTCAATATGGGCGAATGTGTCGACTCCTGTGGAGAGGCCGGTGTTGTTGTGGGTGAGTACGGAGATTCGTTCGCCGAGATTGTCGAGTCTAATCTGTGGCGGCTACGCGGCGGTTCACTTGGTTGACGATCCTCACTCCTGCTGGCGCTTCTGCTCCCCCTGTTCGGAGCCGCATTCCAGCTGCTTCGGCCTGTCCCTCCGGATTCAAGCTTGACTCGCTTCGACACTTCTTTATCTGCCATGACGGCACACGTTAGAGCCTGTGTATATCAAGGGGCATAGCTTCCGTGCAGCTGATGCGATAGCCGCCTCGGGCAGGTGGCTGTTTGGCAGTAATGAACCGAGTACGTACCTTGTGAATGGGTGGCATGCTTGACCTTGAACTCCTGCAAATAAGAGAGGTATTTCTTGTATTGGGGCGTCTTCTTGTACTCGGCTAGGTCGCAGTGGTACTTGTCCTTGATTGCTTGCGCTTGTGACTCGAACGGCTCTTTTTCGGGTTGTGAGAGGTTCTGCCAGTTCTCCCCAACAAGTTTGGCAATCTCAGTGAACGTAAGGTTACGGCCCTTGAGCTCCTCGCGCATCTCTTTAGGAATTGATCAGTACTTGCTGCTGGGACTCATCATACTTTGGTGTCATGTGGCTTACTGTTGGAGAACAATACATAGGCCGAAGGGGGACGTTCGGGTGCGTTGTCGTCCGGCTAGTCACGGCATCAACAATCGGTTCCGCGGCGCGCATCATATCAATTATTCGTACATACCTTTGGGTGCCGCCGATACTTTCGCTTCGTAATAATAACGGTGTTTGCTTCTCGGACATCAGGCCTAGGGGCTTCGGACCGTTGTGCGTCCGGTAACCTCGAGTCTTCGGGAGTTGATTGGCTTGCGGGGGCTAGCGAAGTCCCCGGCGCAACTCCGCGAGAGTTAGCGATGCGCCTCTGGAGCTTCTGGACACTATCATTAGCATATGAGGATGTGAACTTTGTGAGTGCGCAGTTGCTTACTCGCCGGTGCCCCAACTTCACGCCTAGGGCGTCGCTGTAAAACCCGATATATCAGTATGGCGGTCCTATGCCAGGCAAGGTATAGAAGTGAACGTTGCGCTTACAGGTCCGACTCGGTGATGTCGAGAATTGTCTCCCATGAGTCAAAGCCTTGATCAATGAAGACATTGAGGTACTGCACAATTCCAAGCTCCCCAAAGATGGTTTCCAGTTGCTGCGACATCCAGCTCAGCGAGTCCCTGACGTGCCTCGCTGGTATGCTGCACACCTGGCTACTCATCAGGTGCTAGGCGGAGAAAGGTTGAGGGATGCTGAAGGTTGATCCGCTCTTCGAAAGAGCAGGTTCCTGGCGCCGTCCGGTTTGGTAATCACTTCAATGCCAGTGTTTCCAGCCGTAGTCGATAGCTGTAGACCCGGAGACCCTAAGACGTGGTGCTCTTCTCCTCACCAAGGCGGATGGTTGACAAACAGCGGCCTGCGGTATGTGCGCGGGGAGCTCTCGAGGTTGCCGTCCGTGTCTTGGATGCCGTTGGAGCGATCACAGCAGGGTAATCCGTCGTTGATGGTCGAGGTGAGATTCTTCGTTGTGGTTGCAGTTGTAGGTAGGTAAGTGGGTGGGTGGGTAGATTCGCGGCCGAGATCATGAACGGGTTCGACCGTGGGGCTTTTGTGGACGAGGCAGGGGCGAAGGATCTGGGGTGGAGTCAATGGCAATGTAGAGACGGCAATCAATCACGACATGGGATTCTTGGAACTTGGCCCTCTGGCTGGTGGGGTGAGGGCCGAGATCTCGATGACATGCTGCTAGGTTGCAGATGAGGCAGCAATGGAGGTGGTACAGTACGGGGTTGGCAGAGCCAGGGGTGCTTCGACGACGACATACTCAATGGGAGAGGGTACTTACATACAAGAACGGTCCCGACTGTAAAGGCCGGGCGGATCCTATCCGGTAGTTACTTGGGCGGTGGCGTAACGGCACCAGCGCTGGCGTGCGGTCGTGTGCTTGGTGCGCGCCTCTGGAGTGATATCCCCGTACGGGCAATGCGCAGATCGCTCGCGGGTGGGTGAAATTAAAACGGATTCAGTTTCCAGGTCTAGACTCCGAGAGCTTCTGGGATAAACAGAGGACCGCTGCTGGTGTCTCTATGCGGAAGCCTATCAGCGCGCGTGTCGATAAAGTGCGCCACGGGTTCCGCGATGACCTTGTGGACGTTGGGGGTGAAAGTTCGGGACGTAGAGGTCAGACGGGGCGCGAGAACACAGCTTCGATGTCCCGGTGGCCCATCGGGGAGGCGGCAGTGAAGCTCTCGAGACCTGCTGATCTTATTGGTAGGCTGCGGGTCCCAACGACAGCCGAAGACGCTCGACGATCCAATGCTTGGTTCACACACACATGGAGTGGAAGTGGCAAAGGCACCCGTCAACGCTAGGTATGGGCCCGTATAGTAGTGTAATGATGTGTGCAGGCAGGCAGGAGGCAGGTACGGGAGTGCGATGTCAACAAGGGCAAGAGCGACGGGGAAATCAAGCCGGTTCGAACTTCGCGTGACACTAAAGCTGCCGAAGATCCAGATCCCCCTTCGTACTCGAACCAAGCAAGCCAGACGTCAGACTCCTGGCAAACACATGAAAAGGCAGCGGAGTATTGACCCGGCTGCACTGCACGAGCAATTGGAATTTTGGGGAACCAGCGAGGGGGGCAGACAGGGAGCAGGGAGGGGCGTGGCCCAAAATCGGACGGCAAGTCACGGAACCAATCCAGTACCGCGTGGCAGGGACTGGCTGGTTCGAGACTCACGCAGGGGACGATCTGGGAATATCGAGTGGATGGGGAGATGGGTTCGAGGCGGGGAGATGACGAAACGGAGAGCGGAGGTACACGAAAGTAGACGGTACTCACGGGGAGTCGGCACCCCGAATCTGGACATCAAGCAGAGTCAACAACTAATGGATAGCCGCCGCCGCGCCGCAAGAGAAAAGGCCGCCGGCGGTTTTGGTGTATGGCGTGTGTCCACGCATGGTGTGTGATGTGTCTGACGGACCGCTTGCCCCCAAAAACCCGTCGACATCGACACTGGATCGACAAGCATCGATCGAGTGATGTTATCAACGAGGTCATCCACTTGCGCCTATTCGTGCTCGTGGGACTGCTGGCCCCGGCCAGGGGGTGACGCGAGTGCGGCTTTTCGCTTTCAGACTCCTCTCCAGCAGTTGCGGCTCCCGTTGCGCTGGCGCCGTCCAGGCGTGGTTAGGCTGGCATGGGTTTTGGGATCCCAGGGGAGCGAAGCGGTCCAGAAGCAGAATCTCATGTTCCAACTCCATCCGCGACATGGGCTTTCTCGCCAGACGATGGGAATCCGCTGCCCGCCAGCCGCGAGCACACCCCTCCGCCCACGGTGTCGACCCCGCACAACTAATTTCATTGCGAGTCTTCGCTTACACCACAGCGCAAACCAGCCGGGCTGCCAGAGGCAAAACGAGTAGGTGTCGAATGCATCGAAGGGCCCGAAATGCCATCATGCTCGCAGCTCGGATGGCGGGCAGGGACAGCACTGGTGCGTGGGAAAGGGAAGGGCGGGAGAGACGGTCAAGGGGATCTCGATCCCCATCGATGCCCAGGAGACACATGAAAAACGTACGATAATCATCGACCCATGGGGCAAACAGGCCAATCAGTGACGCGCCGCCCACTTCGCTTTCCTAAGCTGGCGCGAGCCCAGCACCCCTCACATCAGCAACACCGTGAGGAGCTGGTGTCCAGCTCTCACGCGCCCCATCAAGGCCTAGTGCACACCCTTCCTGGGCAGATGCAGACACGCAGCAGCTTTGGGAGTTTGCAAACAAGCCTCCTCGTCGGTTAGAGAACGCGTTTCGTTTTTTTCTTGCGTTGCACGGGAAGCCAAATTCTTGTTTGACTGACAGTAGAGGGAGGTGATGATGATGCTGTTGCTGCTGCTGCTGCCGCTGCGCGAGCCCGGGCCTATCCAGTGTCGTTGTCAACCTGAAGTGGAAGGGGACTTCGGGACATCGAAATCGGCAATTTGCCCACAGATCGTGGCTTCTCCATTACCGCAATCAACGCCCCCTGTCATAGCTTCGAACCCAAAAAAACTACCGCACCGCATTCTGGATGTTGCTGTCACTGAGTAAGACGTCAAAATATGCAAAAGCTACTTTGAACCTCCGTATGGCTCTTCTCTGGGGCCCAGTCCAGTCAAGAACGACGCGTCAACCTAGACGCCTGCGTCATTGGTTCTGGGCAGCGTGCGGCGTTCAGGGGCGTTTGCACAACGTGGTTTGGGCGTGGTTTCCTCCCATCTGCCTAGGGCTGAAGCATGTCACCACCTCGCATTGGGCTGGGGACAGTTGTGAGTCCACAGACAGTCCTGGAGACCCATTTTGACATCCTGTTCCGGTAAACCCCATCGATGTGTCCACAGGCCGCGCAACACCGCTGGAATAACCTTCCTTGCCGCCAGCGTAAGACATTGTTACATTAGCGGGTATCCTAGCTCCTTCAGAGATTCTCACCCAACAAGAGGGTACCTATGTGCCTTCAGAACTTGGAATCCCGAGATTCAAGAGAGACCTTCAAAAGAGAAGTTGTGACTGTCGGCGCTTCCTTTGTGAGACCCCATTGGTCAGTGACTCCACATATCAGCTGGCCCAAGCAGGGCCTGGAATAGGAGCAGGGGCCAGACCGCGGAGCGTCCGACTCCAAACGCCAAAAATGGGAGAACGATGCCATTGCGGCTTATTCAGATCTTGCATCGCACAGCAACGGCCACCTCCCTTTCCCGTCTGATACGCACCGGGCAGCAACGAACTCCTGAACGGCCAAGAAACGAAGAAAACGCGTCAAACAATCCTGCCACGTTTAGGAAAACTGCCTCTCCGCTCAAGCGCCGTAGCCTCGCTGCAAAGATCGTACGATTCGGCGCCCAGAGAGGGGCGAAGGTCTGTGTTCCCCGACAAGCCTCAACCGCGATATTTCCCGGCGTCAGTCAGGCCCCAGGGCTTCTGGAATTTGGCTAGTTACCAGGCGGCGGACGCCATTTGTAGCTCAGCTCTGTCGGAAAGATTCCCGGCTGGTGCGTCAGGGATTTGGGAATATCACACATCGCCATCACACACATCGCGTCGCCCGGAGCAAATTGAGACCATCTTCAGCAAGCGCCTATCCAGCTCACCGCAAAGCGCACGCATTTCAGCTCAAAAGCACGACGCTAGCCTATGGCGCCAACAGAGCCACGCCCGCCCCAGGGCGACGGTGACAAGTCCTGCTCCACGAACGGTAACCATTCCTCAGCTTCGCCGTCCTCAACGCCGCCACCGGCGAACTGGGTCGGCAACAATATGGCGCAGGTAAGACCACGACCTAGCTTCCTGGCCACCTGGCTAGCCAGGATCCAACGCAGATACCCGCGCTTGCAAGCCCGCTGCTTCAGGGGATGCTCGCCTTTTCGATTGGAGTGTCGCCGAAGAACGGGAATGTTTTGCACCCCTCCCCCAGCCTTGACACTTTTTATCCACCCCACCATCTTTTACCTGAGAAGTTAAGACCGCGACTTCCTTGCTGACATGACCCCTGTCGGGCGGGTGTTCTAGGCCCTGAGAGACCTTGCTAGGTATGGCACGATTTCATCATTCCTCGCTTTCTGGTCCCCGAATGCCATGGCAGAATCTGGACTTTCCGGTCCCTGGAGGGGGAAGAAATTCAGGCTCCTTTCCCCATGTCGCAATGTCACTGTTGCCGCTTCCACCATCCGTCTCGAACGGAAATCACTTCTTACAGCTCTTTCCTTTGCGTGTCTCGGGGAAGCCTCTTGGATGGAAATGTGAGAGCTGAGTGGTCAGTTGTGCGGGCACCAGTGACTACTTCCACACCGCTGCCCGTTCTGCTCCTCCATGGGATGAGAGGCGACGGTAACGAAAATCCCCCTAAGAAAAGCGCACGGTCTGGGCTCGGCAGAAATCAGCAGATTTCTGCTTTGGATTGCCCATCCTGACAATCGCTTGCGCCGACTTGGGGATGGCGGGAGAAACGCAATTGCTTGGCGCTATCTGACCGGAATCTACCGTGCCGGAGCTGCGAGCTGCGGGTCGGGATCCTGCAACAGAAGGACCCTGAAAATCACCAGAAAACAAAGAGAAAGATTTCTGCGCGGGCAAGGAACGCAGGTATGCGTGTTTCTGCAGGGTCCTCTCCATTGACAGACCCATCCCCCAAGTCGGAGTGATCGATACCACATCCATCCCACGCCGTGCATCACGCGTCGCGCGGTGCGTTGGCGAGCCGAGTCTCGTGGCCTGGAAAATTCACCTGTGGAGCTGCCGGCTGTCTTTCCCTTCCCCTGCCCTCTCTCAGTTCCCGGAAAGCTTCGAACGATTGATGGATAGGAGGTCAAAAGGCTGCCTGCCGAGTGGGTGGGGCGGTCGTGACCAACGGGTACAAACTAAAAGGGATTCCCATTGGCGGCACTTGGGTCCGTAGTGAGACCAAATTGCCGAGCCATTACGAGACAGTGGCCCTATCACCGCGATAGCTGTGGCCGTTTCTCAGCTGGATGTTATCATCGAACTAACTAGGAAATAGGGGCGAGCAGACCGCCGCCGCTCTTGAGGCGAACCTGACAAATCTTGAGAGTAAACTGGACGAGCTCCTGGCATCATTTGGAACACTTTCTGAAGAAGCCGGTACGGACGAAACTGCTGCTCTGGACGCAAAGCGTCGAAGCCAGGATGGTGACAAGAAAGGGGAAGGGAGGGAGAAGAGGAACGGCGAGACGAGCTAGCCGGGGTAGTCATGGTGACCTAGAAATGGACTAGAGAAGTAGTCAGGACCTATAGAAGGGTAGATTATACAACTTGCCGCCTACGCTGTATGGGATACATGCAGTTCGTATCAGGACTGCCCTTGACAATCATATGCTTTACCTTCATCTGGTAGCCTATGTGCGAGTGAGAATGTGAGAAGTGGAATCAATACAAAATGGAATGCTTCATTATCGTAGAAAAGCCCAGAATACACAAACCCATCCATCCGGAGTATCCTCGCTCGTTGCTCCCAGCATAACACCCCAAAGAAATAATGTGCCAGGCCCCCTTCCCATCCTTACACCAGTCCGTCCCTAAATCCAAGCTAAGCAGCCAGAAACTCACATGGCAGACATCCAAGAGCTCTCATCATTACATGTGCTTGCTCTACTTCACAACTACTCTCCACCCTCCGTGACCTCAGCCGTCCAATCCTTGCGGATCAGTAACTCAGTCATTTCGGGTGTCTTTTCGATAACGAGACCCTTTTCGTTTGCCAGATGCAGCACGCAGATAAAGCAGAAGCTCGTCGAGATGTCATCCATTAGAGGTTTGGGGTAGACCTTCTGCAGGCCGTTGACGACGTCAGTGAACTTGAGCGTGGGGTTGTTCTCTTCGCTGGGGTCGTTGGGTGTCGGGGCTGGTGTTGGTAGCCTGGAGCGGTTGGGATCTTCAGGTTGCTATGAGGGCAGTTAGTCCCATGAAGATTAGAGAGTAATAAGGAGGTGTGAATATACCATGCCGAGCTTCTCAAACTCCATCCCCTTCCATATCTCCTCTTTCAACCTCCTTACATCTACCTTTTTCGCGACTCGCGCGTACTGCACGTACTCGGGTCGTACTCTTCGGCTTTGTGTGACTAGCATCGTGCCGAACGCCAGATCGGCCGGGTTCGTAACCGTTAGCCCATTGAAGGCGCCCGTCATGCCCACCTCGGTCAACATGCCGCCACCGCCTTGTCCCAGCATGCCGTCAGGCCCAGGCGTGAAGTGTTCCCTCGCGTCGGCGAACTCGTCTATGTCGTCGTCATCATCGTCTCCACCTGCGAACGGCAAGCCGTCATCCTGGAAGAAGTTGGCGTCGTAGTCACCCTGGAGCGGCGCAGTGTCCTCACCACCTGCTGGGGGATCGGCACTTTGCAGTGGTGCCTTCTGTGACGCCCAGAAGGCCTCGTCCATCTCGCCTTCGGGTACATTTTGGTTCCCGGAATCGGCGGGCGTTCCAAAGATACCACTACGGGAGACACGCTTGCGGCCCAGCCGTGCCTTGGGCTTCAGAAACAGACTAAGCAGTTGACGTGAGCTGAAGTGTCGGTCATCCGGCAGGAGATTGCGCGATTTGGCCTTCCAATCCTTTTTGGGCAACGAGATGGCGGTGTTGGTTGTGGCCTGAGTGTGAATAGCCTCTGCGAGTGCCGGAGTGAGAGGAGACGAGAAGTCGATCTCGAATGCCTGCTTCTCCTTACGCTGCCTAACGGGGCCCTCCGTCTTATTGTCTTTGATCTTTCGAATCCGCCAATGCTCGGCATTTGTCCAATTTTTCTGCAGTGCTTGATCAAAGTAGCCGAGGATATCCTCGTGCATCCTGTCTGCGTTCTGGGCGTGTGACATGGACACGACAAAGTCGCCGTTTTGCTTCTGGTTGGCGTCCAGCATCAGGTCGATGCCCATATCACCCGCGTCGCCATCACCGCCCGCCCCGTCACCACCGAGGCCAAGCCCTGCGTCAAATACGCGCATCATCTGTGGCTCGAGCGCAGCCTCCCGCGCCCATGCTTCACCACCCTCGCCAAAGTCGATATCGGCATTGAGATCAAAGGCTCCGAGCCCGTCGGTGTCGTCAAACCCCAGAGGGTTCTCGTCATCGATGAACATGCCCGATTTGTCACCGATACCTGGCGTCTTCTCCTTGTCCGTATCCTGGCGCCAGTCCTCAGCCGCCCGCAGGAAAGGGATATCCAGGGAGCCGGATGGATCACCGAGGTCGAACGTCTTGAGCGAAGGGCAGACGTCCATGTGGTCCAGGCGGCTAAGGTCCGGGAAGAATCGCGCGCCAAGAGAGCCGATATCGATCTCTACATCCTCATCATCCTCGGGGTCTAGCCCCTTTTCCGTCTCAGCTGCTGAAATTTCCATATCGTCGTCATCCTCATCATCCTCGTTAGTCGGGTCTCTATCCTTCTTGGTTTTCCCCGAGGTATCATTAGCGTCGTCGCTGCTGTCAAAGATGATGCGGCCTTGCGAGTCGATCATCAGATGGTTCAGCAAAAGGCCCTTCGCACCACCCTCGTCAAAGTCTGCGGAGGCCTTCTTGAACAGGGGGTCCACTGTGAATTCCAACTCAAACTTCTTCAACTGCAGGGAAGCAAAGGAGGGAGCCAGAGTCGCCTCGGACGATCTTTGGGCCTAAATTGAAGTCAGTTGATGGACCACCTCGCCGTTCGCGTGAGATGACGGACCTTTTTCCTGGGCTTCTTCCTAACATTGCCGTTCTCATCTACCTCTTCTTCTTCTTCATCGTCATCCTCCCCTTCCTCTCGGTCTTTCTTCTTGCTATCGCGGCTATCAGCAAGACCGCTGAGCAGTTTGCCGGTCTCGGTGGCGACGCTGTCGATTCTGCTGGTGTAGATTTTCACGCAGCCGTCGAGCGTGCAGCTCGCCTTCTGGAAGTTGACGCCATCGCCCTCCTTCAGCAGTGACATGTCGTGAAAATAGTCAATCAGCGCAAAGTTCCACGAGTTGGCAGCGTTGATTTTGTTGTCGGTGGCCATCTTCATCCACTCCTCAAAGTTCGCCAGGATGGGCGGCACACGCTTCATAGGCGTGACCGCGGACCCGTTGACAATGAAGCGACTGCCATCCTCCCTATCGGCTAGATTATCCTTGCCACTGAGCCGCGGGCGCGGCGTGCGTGGGTTAGAGCTGGGCGACGATTCGGCGGTCTCGTAGTCATTGAGAGCGACGCTCCCTTTGCGCGCGGGCGTACCGGTCGCTGCCGCCTTTAGCTGGTTAAATTGCGCTTCATGAAGCACTTTGCGGCCATGCGACCGGCGCGCCTTCTCCTCGGCATCGTCGTTGAGTGGGATCCTGGTAAGCAGACAGAGGTTAGGAGAGGGGCGACAACGACCCTGGCAACGCGACAAAAGGGAAAACGCACTTGACCGGCGACTTGAATGGCGATGCAGCGAGCGAGCCAGAGGCCACTCTACTCCCGCTTCTTCTGCGCGGCGCCTGGGCTACTCGAGGCATCTTGTGTCGTGTGGCGTGGGTTTTCGTAAGAGCGGATGTGCTGTCGTCGTCGCATCGGAACTGGGCTGGACTTGTGGATTTTCGCCGACCCAACTGTTTGTTTACTTTCCCCCGTCGTTTGGCGGCTGTGCTAGCCGCATTGAGTGGCTGCTGGCAGCTTGAGACGGGTTTCGCGCGGAAGCAGGTCACGTGGTGATTAGCTATCAGTCAGCCACAGACACGCTTTTGAGCCACAAGGAGCCCCACCTAATCCGTAACACGCCGCCACATACTTTAATTGAGACGCGCTCTCGAGCGCGACTTCACGGCCCCACCGGCGCGGTCGCGTGCAACAGGGCCAAGGACCAGGGGGTAGGCGCGAGACGCCATTTACAATGCGGGCCCGGCACTTCCTTCCACACACCACAGCTCTTTCTCTCCAGACCAGCCTAGCCCTCAGTTCTTGCTTTCTTGCCAGCACCATTTGCGATTGCGACTTCCGTAACTATCGACAATGGTGTCCACAACACTTGGAAAGAGAACTCGGAGTTCTGCAGCCACAGGTATGTTGATCCTAGTTCGCCATCGAAACATGCGCTTGCTCACACGTTGTTCCCACCGCAGCACCCGAGCCGAGTCTCGAGCTTCCCTCCAATAAACGGACGAGACACTCTGTTCGCAGCAATACTGCCAGCGATAAGCCCACAAAGATCCTTGTGGACATCGCCGAGGACCAGGAGAACCAGCTGCCGTTGAAAGAGTCTCAGGAGTCTGAGGAGCCGATAGATTTCTCGCCAACAAAGCAGCATTCGAGGCGGACGTCGATTGCGAGTACGGCCCATAGCGTAACGCCTGTCACGCCATCAAATCCCCGTCACTACGATGTATTCGCCAAGTCGATTACCACACCCCGCCATCGGGTCATGTCGGTAGGCAAGATCTCGAGGCGGATGACACCACAAACCCCTCTCACACCCAGCTCTATCCAGACCGTCTACCACCAAGCACGTCAGCTCTTCTCGCGCAGCGCCGATCCCGGCCAATTAATCGGACGAGATGAGGAGCGCTCTCAATTAAGGACGTATCTCGAACGCTGCGAAACCGCCCGACCTGGCGGATGCCTCTACGTCAGCGGACCCCCGGGCACCGGAAAGAGCGCCATGGTCAACGAGATTACACATGAGGTGGTTGCAGCGTCTTCTTCGGCCAGGAAGGCTTATGTCAACTGTATGAGTGTAAAAACCTCGAAGGACTTGTACATGACCCTGTTTGACCAGCTGGTTGGCGAGGTCGACACATCCGAGTCGGATGTTGTGGCGATTTTACAGAAGCTTTTTGTCCCGAAGAAGAAATCGGAAGACGTTTTCGTGGTTGTGTTGGATGAGATTGACCATATCCTAACGCTGGATCTGGAGAGTCTTTATCGCGTGTTCGAGTGGTCTCTTCAAAAAACGTCCCGACTTACCTTGGTCGGCATTGCCAATGCTCTCGATCTCACCGACCGATTTCTCCCCCGGCTCAAGTCTCGAGACCTCAAGCCGGAACTACTACCCTTTCTCCCATATACGGCCGCACAGGTCAAGCGAATCATCACTACTCGCCTACGGAGTCTTTTGCCCGAGGGCACCGCCGCGACCCCGGACTTCATCCCTTTCTTCCACCCGGCCGCCATTGAGCTGTGTTCGCGCAAGGTATCAACTCAGACGGGCGATCTGCGCCGCGCCTTTGAGGTTTGCCGTCACGCCCTCGACTTGGTGGAGGGTGAGACACGGATGAAGCATGAAAATGAGATCAAGGAACAGATCCTGCAGATGAGCCCAAGTCGAAAGGTATTGGGCGAAAACCGTAACCTAGCCTCGACTCCCAGAGCCCCCCAGCAAAACGTATCAGCCTTACTCGCAAAGGCGCTTCAAGGTCTTACAGTCGAGACGGCTCCCCGCGTCCTCATTGGCCACCTCAATAAGGTGACGGCCGCTGCCTTTAGTAACGGCACCACCCAACGCCTCAAGACGCTCAACCTGCAACAAAAGGCGGCACTTTGTGCTCTCATGGCAATGGAAAAGCGAAACCGTGCAGCAGTAGCGGCTGCCACGAAGGCAGCTTCGGTGCCCAGCACGCCATCCTCGAGATCGCAGATCACAGCTCCGACCGTCAAAGCTCTGTTTGAGGCATACTGCTTACTTTGCACACGCGACTCAGTCTTGCATCCCCTCTCAGCTTCCGAATTCCGCGAGGTCATCGGCAGCTTAGAAACCTTGTCGTTGATCACCGCGGTGGACGGTAAGACAGGGTCGTTTGCGGTGCTCCAAGCACCCGGGAGCGGACGAGGCAGAAAAAAGCGGGATGTGTTCGGCGGCACGAGTGGAGTTTGCGGCGACGAGAAGAGGGTGGCTAGCTGTGTTGGAGAAATGGAAATGGATACAGCTGTGGACGGAACAGGGACGGATATCCTCAGGAGTATTCTGAGCGGAGAGGCACTTGACTGATTTGACCTGGACTGATTTGATGAAGTGATACTGGTTGGTTGGCGTGTAGCATTCATGGCACTGGGAGCGTATTTTCAGCATGGGGCATTGAAATCGGCGTCACAAAGTATTGTTGTTGGCTTTCTAGGTGGGATGGGTGGATGGCGGATGGATAGGGTGGTCAATGCTGTATAAGAGCTGTATTTTTTCGACCTACCAAAAGAGGGCTCGGTTGCATCTTTGAGGAGTGATCCGGCAAGAGTAGATAGAGGTGGGAGCAGTTGATCGGAGAACAACTTCGCTACATCCGCGCTTGACATGAACGAAAAAAAAATCAGCACTGGGAAATATGCATTGTAGAATTCGAATCAAGCTACAATATGTATTCATTACCCCTAGAAAGAAGGATGTGCCTGGAGAAAGGACATGCCGAATTCCAGGGCTGTGCCCTCGGAACTATCTACATACTAATCCCCGTATTCATTCCGTGCCATCGCTTTACTCAACACAGATGATAGTGATCTACTGGTCATCTTGTCTTGGGGGTGACGTATCTTATTCTCCCGTTATCCACCTAATACCCATTCATTCCAAAGCCTTTCTGACGGCAACTTTCAGCTAACGAGCCCTCGTCATTCCCTCCTCACCAAGTCCTACTCAATACACCGGGAACCAAGAGTTTAATCGTCGTCTCTCAGCCTCGATACATTCGGCCCTGTCTTCGCCAAGCTTTGTCGTAACAGCTGCAACGTGCCCTTTCGTTTGGCATCCTTTTGCTTGACAGCGTTCTTCTCCTCGTCGGTGAAGTTGCTCAGCTTCTTCCGTGGTGGTGTACCCCGCATTCCATATGAGCCTGGGGATGACATGATCGAGTCACGCATGCGCTCGGGTGAAAAGATGGAAGCCTTTTTCTGTGGCGTCGCAAATGGTGATCCCTCACGGCTGCGGTTCGGTCCCGGGCTGCCATTCAAGCCTAGCGAGCCAAAGCGAAGTCGGCGTATTTGATTCTCCAGCACGTCGATATCGCCGCTGCGTTTCTCTGCCATGCTTGTCATCTTGTTGATAGTGCGAATGATCGCCTCTACCGTGGGCACTGGAGTCTTGCCAGAGCCTCCACCAGCAGAAGCGATCTTGGCCTTCAGCACAGTCAAGGCTTCTTCTGCCTCACTCAGGAGCTTCGAGAATGTTGCGTATGCCTTTCGCAACTCGTTCTGCTGCGTAGCTTGCTCCGCGCTCAAAGGAAGTGACTTTGTTACGGCCACTTGGTTAGAATCAAGGTGGGGCTGCATGACCTTGCGCAGATCCTCGTTCTTTGCACGGAGCTTTGCCAGGTCACGCGTGAGTTGTTGGATGTCTGCCTGAAGGTCCTCGACGTCCTTCACACGACCCTCTTCCAGTTCCTGCGCAAGATCGTCTTTGACCACGAGACCAAGCTCTTCCGCCTCGACTAAGACCCAATCATCTGGGGACTCAAGGTCCTCCTTGTGCCGCCCGTCCTCCTTATACTGGGTAGAGTGGCCGCGGATGAAGGACTCAAGGGAGCGCGAATTGAGACCCAATCTATCGATCATGCGGTTGATATCTCTCCACAGGGTTTCACACGCGACTGGAACCTCCTCGCGTGCCGATGTATCAAACGCCTCTAGTTTGGAGTCGACGGCCAGGAATTCGTTGATATGTAACGTGGGCTCAATCTCGGACCGCAAAATCTCACGGATGCCCTCGTCCTCTGGGTCCACTAGCACACGCTCTTCCGACTCCTTCCTGGCCGCAGCAAGTTTGCGTTGCGCTTCAACATTAGGGTCGACGGTTGGAATGGACCGCTGAGCCCCGAAGCTGAGCCCCGACGGTGGCTGTGGTGTTCTACGGCCCAGGAGCTGTGATGCCGCATTTGGCGCGCTGACAGACCTCAGGGGCTCGCCAGGCCTGAGTAGATTCGACCTGACGGCCCCGCGGATCGGGCTTGGTGACCGTGGGCTTTGTGGGTGTAGGCTTGGAAATAGTGGCGGGGCATTTTTGCTGATCTCGCCAAATAGCGCACGCTGAGGTTCAGCTTCCGACCGCGAGATGGTTGAGTAACCACTCTCTACTAGTTTTCCAAATGAGCTTTGGGGGGTAAAGCCAGGCGTGTGGCTTCCGAATCCGGTGGTCGGGCTGAGATCTTTCGCGACGTCGATGCCGCTGCCCTCGCTGTTAGCTTCCGTTCCGGAATCACCATCCTCGTCGTCCTCTTCATCTTCTTCATCCTCTCCACGATCCTCATCCTCGTCCTCATCCGAGAAGTCACCCTCTTCAGGGCTTCCAGGCACTGCAGGCACATCGGGCAGCTGGAATGATGCCGGCTTGGCTAGAAACTCTGGCGGCAATGGAGCTTCATCGGGAGCGGGTGATTTGGATTTCTTGACCTCGGACTTTGGCTTGCTTGACATAAAGTCCGGCGGTAGAGGCGCAGCTTCTGGGGCACTCTTAGGTTTAGAGTTGGTGCTTTCCTGCGAGAATGGGGCAGTCGCTCCAGTCTTTGTAGGTAACGGCTTGCTCATAAAGTCCGGGGGTAGAGGAGCATCGTTCACGGTTGTCTTCGAGGCTGCGTCTGGTGAGTAGGATGAACCTGAAGAAGAGGATTCACCAAGAGGGAAAACCGCCTTACTAGTAGCATCCGGGGGAAGAGGCGCCTCTGGGATATTTGCCAGGTTTTCTTTGTCATCGTCTTCTTGCTTGATCTTCGGGGTTCCGAAGATAGACGATGCAGGTTTCGGAGTCCCAAATATATTGGAGGGGCCTGGCTTCGGCGTGGTGAGCTCGTCCGAGGCAGGCTTGGGATTTCCGAAGATATTAGAGAGTCCAGAGGATGCAGCAGGCTTGGTCCCAAAGATATTAGAGGTTGTTGTGGGGCCTGAGGTGGTTTTGAAATCATATCTTTGGGGCGCTGGCGTGGTAGTGGGGGTAGTAGATTCCGCACTGAATATCGATTTCGGCTTCTCTTGGGCCGGGGTTGGGACTGGCGTGCTCTCCATATCTTCATCCTTAATGTCGGGCTTCGCCGCGTCGCTCAGCGAAAGTCCGAAGCCGCTTCCAAATAGGGAGCCACCAGAACCAGCTCTCGGCGTGTCATTCTCACCCGACGTCTTAGGATCGGCTTTGAAGGTAGTTCCGAGGACGAAAGGAGACGATCCAATACCAGCGGTTTCTGTTGCGGCTGGAGGCGGAAAAGACGTGGATGTGTCCATGGAAACCTCCGGGGTCCTCGCGGCGAAGCCACCCGCAGGTGTTGACCCAAAAACGTTGGTTGATCCGCCTGTGCCTCCAGCCAAAGACCCAAACCCGCCTTTGCTTGCAAAGTTCGCAAATCCACCAGACGATGGAGAGGCCGACGTGGTGCTCCCAAAAACCTTACCTGAACTTGGGCTGGCGCTAGAGAAAGAAGACTGGCCAAAAGCTGGCGATGCGCCAGCTGGAGACGCGGATGCCCAGGGTGATGCTTTCGCCCCCATACCGATCACTGAGGACTGACCAAATGCAGGGGCGGGAGGCTTATTTCCAAAACTCGACGCGCCGAAAGCTGGTGCTGCTGCAGCCGGCTTGCTCCCGAAGGCGCTTGAACCAAAGGCTGGGGCTGCAGGCGCGCTTGGGGTTGTCGACCAAGGAGACGGCCGACCTCCGAGAGTCGATGAGCCTCCAAAGGCAGGGGTGGCGACAGGTGTTCCAAATGGTGCCGGCGGGTTTGCAGCTGGGGAGCCGAACACGGCGGGTTTCGGAGTGCTGGACATGGCCGATTGTACGGATGGGGCAGGAGCATCCCCAGTAGCGATACCTGGGTAGGTTGTCCCTGTACGGACAGACTCGTTGTAGACCACCCACCAAGAAGCTAGAACGCCTTCGTTGTTGAGGACCCATAGACCCGGCAGTGGCCCTGGAGACTGGATCATCTCATCTGTGGGAATGGGTTTGTACACTTTCTCCCTGCTGGATAGATCTAGTGTTGCTCCGATAGGAAACGTCTCGTTCAAGTCCTCACTCATAGGAAGTTGCGCTCGTTTCGAGTCGTCAGCAAGTTCTGTTGTCGTGAAGACATTTGTAATTGCCTCCGCTGGCTTGCCACTGGTCAGAGGGGTCTTCGATCGGCTCAGCATGCCAATGCTTTCAGTGGCTGTGGATGAAATTAGGAGCAAGTCTTGAAGGTTTGGCGGGAAATCTTTGAGCCTCAGCACGGTGTGATGAGGCAGTTTGTCAGATCCGAACGGTTCCACGGGATCTATGAGTTTCTGGAAGGTGAATATTGGCGGTGCACCACCCGGTGGTTGCTGTCGAGTGATGATGTGATAGGCGGACTCTAACCCGTTGGTGGGGTTGTGTACTGTTAGGAATACATGGTTCTCGAGCCATGTGATCGACGAAACTAGTCAAGTCAGTTGTAGGAGCCTCGAGCAAAAGCAATCGAAGGGACTCACCATGGTAGTCGCCCAGACTTGGTGGCTTCGGAATATGCCCCTTCTCCGCGCCGTCCGGGGTCATCTGATAGACACTCCCATCTCCCATACCAGCAACCAGCTGCTTGCCCTTTGTGCTCCATGCGGCGCAAGTCACTTGAGAGCGCAAAGCCGGACCATTAGGGCCCGGCACGAGCTTCCGTTCAGCCAGGTTAGCCATAAATAAGTTCCCATTGTTGGTAACCACAGCACAGAAGGCAGCCGATTCTGGCATTGGGTTAGGAACGAGCGCCCGGAGCGTCTCGCCATTTGTGCTCAGCTCGAAGGCTGACTGTGTAGTTCCTTGGGTGAGTGCTTGGACATCGTATACCGCAAGACCGCCGCCACTTTCGGCGGAGAGTATGAGATATTGTTCGTCAGCCGTGAAGGCGAGCTGCGAGATCCGGACGGGCAGAGGAACCTTCGCCTGGGGGGTGAAGGGCCGTACTTCACTCCCGCCACTTTTCGGCGCCTCGAAGGCCTTCCTAACAGACTCCGTTGACGCAATGTGAATAGCGTCAGGTCCAGCGGCGGCAACAAGGCCCTTGCGAGGTGCGATACTGATGAGCGACGCGGTGGGAGCAGGCAGAGGCGACCAGCTAGAGGTCAGTTGGACTTTGGCTTCGCCGGCAAGCGCTTTGAACCCAAGGCCCTAGGGGTAGCAGTTAGCATATGTCAGGTGCGGGTACAAGATGCGAACAGAGGAGACAAACGTACTTCGGTTTGGATGACCTCAAGATCCGGCCCCTGTGTTAGTCCTCCTGCCCCGCTGGCGGCGTTGCCCCCCATGGCATTGCTGTGATTGGCAAACCCGAATGCCATGGCTGTCGCAATATAACCGCCCTTGGAGAGAGGACTCGAACTTCACAAGGCGGGTCTGCTCAGCATTGGGTTTACAGTTTGCACTCTGGCGCGAGCGGCGTTGGTAAATCGGAAGGTGCGGCCTGCAAGGTCGCAGCACGGGACTCTCTGCGTTCCGAGCCCAAAAATCAAGGTTTTTAGCGGAAAGAGCCTCAAAAGTCAGGCGTTGATGCTGCGATGAGCAAAGTCCTTTTTGCGTGAAGACGGAAAGGACCGCGTTGGTTAGAAAGCTTTGTGATTCCGAATCGTCAGTCCTCGTTGTTGAGACGCGCCAACGATTTTTCTCCCTTCGTGCCTGCCGCTGCCGTGCCTACCCAACACCCCTGCAACAGCTCTCTGGTGGTATCACGTGGAGGAGCTTGGGCCAGCTAAGCAACCCTGCTAGTTAGGCAGCCCACCAGCGCGTCAGTGTGGCAGCTCGCCAGCAGCAGCCTCATCAGCTCTCTTGGAAGGCAGCGTTTAGCTTCGTAATCAGCACTGCAACAGCCCACCTTCAACTTCACCCATCACAGCCGCGATCATAAGCACATTCCCACTATCGTCGCTGAAACTCTCCCGAGAAATACGCCAATTGCATCGTAGACGGAAGATCACTCCTCGGGGACGCAGTTTCTAGATCCCGACCTATCGAGTGCTCGCGCTGGAAACGACACAGTCCCTACAATGCCGGGCTTCGACTTCTCAAACTACAACCGCAATGCGGCGTTACACGCCCGGGGTGTCCCTCTTCCCAAGGCGACTAGTACAGGAACTACAATTGTGGGATGTATATATGATGGCGGCGTAGTAGTAAGATGCTCTGCAGACAAGGTTTAGTGTAAATAGTTGCTAATGAACCCGCCGCTCAGATCGCAGCCGATACACGAGCAACGTCCGGACCCATCGTCGCTGACAAGAACTGCGAGAAGCTGCACTACATTTCGCCCAACATCTGGTGCGCAGGTGCAGGCACTGCGGCCGACACAGAGTTCACGACCGCCCTCATCTCGTCCCAGCTGGAACTTCACTCGCTATCAACTGGCCGCAAGCCGCGCGTCGTGACATGCATGACATTGTTGAAGCAGCATCTTTTCCGCTACCAGGGCCATATTGGCGCGTACCTTGTGGTCGCGGGTGTTGACGCTACCGGCACCCACCTTTTCACTGTGCACGCTCACGGCTCGACCGACAAGCTCCCGTATGTCACGATGGGCTCTGGCTCGCTGGCCGCCATGTCCGTATTTGAGACACAGTGGCGCCCCAATCTTACCCAGGCCGATGCCGTCAAGCTATGCAGCGACGCCATCCTTTCGGGTATCTTCAACGATCTCGGTTCTGGCAGCAACGTCGACGTGGCCATCATCACTGCCGAGAAGACAACGCTCAAGCGCAACTATATCAAGCCCAATGAGCGCAGCCAGAAGCTCAAGAGCTACAAGTTTGCCCGGGGCACGACCAACGTGCTCAACGAGAAGATCATCCGCAAGGAGGATCTGGGGAACTTTGTCAGTGTCGAGGAGATTAGCGTCACGGGGCCGGGAGACAAGATGGAGGTTGACGCTTGAGCTGGATAGGATGTCGTGGTGCGGCGGACAGCTTGGTTGGTAACAATTCCCAGCGGCAAGGGCCAGTGAAGCCAAATAGACTCGCGCTCTGTACCAATATGAAAGTCATGAAGAACTAAACTTGAATACCTTTGGGCGTTGAGTAACCGAATGGCCATGTGAGCACCAAGGCCTCGGCCAAACCAGAGTGTCAACAAACAGAACTGTGCGGAAATGCCATGGATTTCCCTGATATAGGCTGCGTTACGTTCCCAAGAGGCGTTGCTCCACCTCTCAGGGGTCTATTCCAATGCTAGGGCCCGATACGGTGCAGACGTGAGGTGAAGAAGGATCTCCATCTCCCCTCCTTTTCGCAGAGTACAGAGCTCTTTTCTACTTTCCTAGCACCTCCGTATTAGTACACCATTATGCAAGCATACCTACCGATACTCGAAGCATGAACACACTAGCAGTAGGACATTCGAAAGCATCTAGACAGACATCCATGGGTTGGGAGAGCCGCCTCCTGTTCTTGAAGCTACCGGTCCCAACGCCACAGATCTCTTGTACCAACCTGTAACCTGATCTCGAGAGTTGAGGTATAGCTGCCACTTAGCCACCTCACTCACCTCCACCGCATCAGTTTTGAATGTAATAAGCTGGGTTTTTGTATTTTTACCCTGAGAGCCAAACCTCTCTCAAGGAGAGCTGCGACGAACGCTATTCGTTCTTATATCTGCAGCATATTTCATAGGCAACCAGTCCCGCGCCCCCATGGACTTTCAAAGTTATCTCGACCAAAAAGTATCTACATGAAAGCAAAGTTCCCAAACATCTCCTTCCACCCCAATGCTCTCACCCCTGAAAGGTATGGAGAAGGGTATGGATACATACACGCTGAGCAAAAGACGCCCTTATCTGTTTTCGCCTGAGCCAACATTGCAAAGAAAATATGAGTAGCCGCCGAATTTCAAATGGCGCTATAATATCCCCCATCAAGGGTGGGTTACGATGATTACCAAGTTTGTATGACGAGGCCTTCAGACCCATAGTCTGGACCAGGCCTCTCCGGTTTCCTGGGCAAATTGGCTTTTTCAGATCGGATGGTCGGCTTCGTCGGGAAGCAAAAAGAAACGCCGATAAACTCCGAGCCAAAATACAGCAGGGGTATTTTGTATGATATAGCTTTGTGCAGCGTCGTCATTATCGTCAAGAAAATTGTAAAGAGAGATGGCAGAATCAGTGGCAGCGCTTAGACAGAGAGGGTGATCGGCAGGGTTTATGTCTTCCCCTTCCGGCTGAAGAGTCCCTTTCTTGACTTAGATTTTGACCTTGACTTCTTCGAGTCTGGCGAGCCGGGGTCATCATTGTACTTCGGCTTATGAATCCTAAGAAATTGTCAGCATATCCCGATCACAACATATATCTAAATAGAAGCTCACCAGCTGTTGCCAACCATGCTCATCCCCTTCGCCTCGGCCTCTCTGTAGAACTTGGCGCTCTTCTTGAGATCCTTCTTGCATCCGATGGCCTGTGCGTAGCAGAAACCTGCCTCTGCCAAAGCATCGACGTCACCCCAAGCTGCGAAATAACATATCAGTGTTGCAATCTTCAAGCGTCATGGTTCAAACTTACACCCAGCGATCTCAAAGCATCTCAGTGCAAGCGCCTTGTCCTGCTCAATGCCCCACCCATTCATGTGGCTAACGCCCAACTCATAGACGCTTAGCGCGAACTGGGCCTTTCGTGTTTTGTGCTCAATAACACCGACCACCTTGCCCTCCTTCGCCTGAACCTCGTCGTCGGCAATCTCCAAACTGGCTGATTCGGCCGCTTTACGCAGCCACTCAACGCCTTCACGCTGATTAGGGCGCATTCCCCAGCCATGGCGACAGGCAAGGGCGTAGAGAAGCATCCCTGTGGGGTGTCCCTGCTTCGCAGCATGTCTGAGGTGCCAGGTTGACTCCTGAAGCGAGCCATTCTCATGCAACTCAACAGCCTTGGCGACGTGCTCTTCGCTAGTCAAATCCGCCATTGTCGGTGCGTTAGAGTGCAGCGACCGTGAAGGCTTTATCGTGCTAGCGGAATCACTAGTCGTGGTAGACATCGGCGTCCTGCCCCTAGAGGTATCATGAACCGGTGAGGTAAGCGGCCGGCCTCTCTGCACGTCGTCCGATAAACGAGCGTCTTCGACGGACGGCCGGCCAGGGTAAGGCTGCTGACTTGGGCGAGGCACTTCCATGCTCAGCTTGCTGGGTTCAAATGACGGCCGCGTGTAAGTCTCATCGTGGAGCCGGGCCCCTGAAGAGCTTGTCGGTCTCGTCGGCGGTGATGGCGGCGCCTGTCCCGTCATGGGAAAGAATTGTGAGTTTGCAGAAGGGCCAACAGGTGGCAGCTGCCAAGGGGATGTAGTGGCTGGATGTTCGTCCGGCGATCGTTGGAGAGCCTTGCCACGGGGAAGAGCAAATTTTGAGTAGATATATGATGAAGCGGTGTTTCCTTCCTCGGTATGTGCATCTGGGAATCCCTCTCCATTCATACTGACGGGGGTATTTGCCAAGTCGTCAACAAACACCAGCGAAGAATGACTGTCAGAAGACGCTTGGCGCACTGGTAAATCCAGGTTTGGTGTTCCGGCTCTGCTCAACGGCCTGGAGAAGTTGAAGTTCGGGCGGGGTAAACCTGAGGCGTCGGAGCTGATCGATGGGGATCGCTGGGACAGGCCCAGGCCTGGTGAAATAATACCACTGCTGGCAGAAAATTTGCGAGGGCCTTGCGAGTGGATGGAGGTGCTCAATGATGTGAATCCATCACCATCCGTAGACTCCTGAGAAGATATAATACTCGAAGATCGCTTCGAGAATGATGGTCGGGGGGGCAGAAGGCCCGCGATATCGAAGGAATTCATCTTGGTCAATTTTTCAGGTGAACTGGCCATGGAGTACGTGGATATCGGGGACTGTTGCGTGAAACTTTCTTGTGTTGCGGATCGAGTGAGGTTCAGCTTGTCTGACGGAGCACTGGTAATGTTCCTGTCCAGGGGGGTGGGGGACTGTTCCCTTCGTGCTCCGACGCCAAAGTAACTATCGTGTTCCTCAACATCGCTCAAGCCCTTTCTAATCGCATCGAGGTTCAGACGCGTCGGTAGGGGCTCTTGTTGGTCTGGCGTGGGCGGGATGCGACTCATCCTCGGATGTACCGAGACAGGTCTCTGGGTAGGATCGTCGTCTGGGTCGGTCCTAAAACCCGGGCCAAAGGGCTGCGTTCCGGGAGTCTCGCCATCGTCGGACCCCGAGTCGTGGGACATGGAGCGAAAGTAGTCAGATCGAGCCTGTACTATCAACGGACTTTCGGTCGTCAGCGGGGGTAATCGGCTCATCCGCCGGCCCTGCTTCACACTCTCCTCCTCCAATTTCTTCGCCAGTAGCCGACTCTGTAGCCTCAAGGCATCAAGTGGAGAGAGCTCTGGGGGCGCCTCGCCGGCCACATGAAGGCGGGGAGACCTTAAAGGTCTGGCAACAGAGGCCTGCGACTTCGACCGAAGGTCGATATAGTCGAGCCTGATGTGATCGGGCTTGCGATTCTCCATTTTGATAGGTAACAGCTGTGCAGGTGCTTTACTATCCCATATGCCACGGTCGGTGAGCTGTCGCGAACCGACAAAGAACCGTGCGTGGTATTGTAAAGACTAGGTGAAGCTCCCGAGGGTGGAAACCCGCTGTCGGGGGGCGACTCGCAGCGGAATGCAAATGATGTAGTGGTCGTCGAAGACGTCAGAGGCGGCTCTGGGTTAGCGAAACGCGAAGGTGGCGTGAGTTCGATGGGGGCGCATGAAGTATGAGGTCAAGTCAAGCGACTGATTGAGGAGCGAAAGATGGCGGAAAAAGTGACAATGCGGGATCGACTGAAAGACGGGATAAACTGTGCCTCGAGAGGACGAGTAGGAGGCTGCGAGTGACCTTGCCTGTGTCAGAGCCACAATGGACAGGCGCGGATAAATTGACGACGAGCCCAATATCCTGATTCCTCACGAAACTCGTGTCGGTTGCTCCAAGGGGCAAAGGCAGACCGAAGGACGATTGTTTGATGTCAAAGCAGGTTTTGCCGCGAGGAAACACGGCGCATGCGCGGTCGAAACTCGATTCCGGATGGCTTTCGGGAGAGGGAGCAGGGCGGCGACGGGCCAGTGCAATTGAGAAACATGGACGGGAAGCGCGCAACGAGTCAAGACACCGATGATAAACCAAGGCGCAATGAGCGAATGTCTGGCGGCGAGGGCGAGTTTGTCGCAGACGACCGAAAATAACCACGAACACGCCTTGACAACAAAGATGACTTGACGGAGGCTGAAAAGGCGTTGCGTTTGGCTGAAAAGGCGTTGGGAAGCCGAACGAGACTCTGGGCTGGCGGCCATGGCTGTCCCAGGGCCAATTGTGGGGCTATTGGCCTAAAACAGAAAGGCACGGTCTGCTCGTGTTCCAAAATTATGCTACAAATGGCTAGCTTGCACCGCGGAGCTAAAACGGTGCTGCACCCCATCTTCCCCCCTTTTCTGGCCTGCCCTGGTCTTCCCGCAAGCCGGCCATCGACTTGGCAACCGACGGTTCGACGGGATTTCTAGGTACCTCTTTCCCTGATGGAGCTCCGTTTCTTTGAGCAGTGAGGTGCTGTTGCAAAAGGCCCTCAAAGAATCGTTTGGTAGGCGCAGTCGAAAAGGAGAAGGGGGCGAAAGTAGGCCCGATGGCAAGGTGCAACCACACAAGTTCTTGCTCAATTGACATGGATTCAAGCACCTTAATCTTTGGAGGGCGAAAGGTCGTGGAACTGAGGCCTCGCCAATTCACATGCGGGTGCTGCGATTCGCAGCTGGCTCTCCCTCACAATCCCACCAATCCTCCAGTCGCAGGCTTATGTTCCTGCATCGCGGGTACTCTGCAGATGTGAGGCGTTCTTAGCTAACTTCTCAAATCTCTCGCCGGGTTCTCGATCGAGGGCCAACCATTCGTCAGCACGAGCGATGACGGGGGAGCGACGAAACATCCACCCGAACCTAGAACTACCGAGATCGACTACCTCCCGCTACCTGTACCATCCGGCCACAGCACCATCACACCTATAATTTCGGTTTTCCTTGCAGCATGTTGAGACAACCTATTCGCAGCCAGCAAAGCTTCAACCACAGCCCTATTATTTGTAGCGGCAGACTAGCCTTGGGCCAGAAGCATGACGATTAATGCTCCTCACGGTTCTATTCCGATGTTTCAATGACACTATAATGTAAGACTTCCGTGGTTGTATCCCAAAATAAACTGTCCGGCCGTTTACAATGACGCGGAGATGAACCGCCGTCTCACGCCAGGGCAGTGGTACCTATTTGCACAAGATTCCGGTCAAGATGCCCTCCTATGTACTATCAAGGCAGGGTTCAGATCTCGAGAGGCCTTGCTATATGCATCCCCTTTATTAGGCCTACCCGATGCATGCAAAGCACGCTGTGACGCAACAAGTCAAGCTTTGCTGTTCCTCAAACGTGCGAGGGGCGCCGTTCGGGAACAGCTTTCCGCGCGCAGGCAGAGAGACAAACCTGTTCTTTCAGTCAGTCTGCCAGAGACCAATGATTAAAAGATTAATACCAATCCTCGAGATGGCCTCCTTTCGACCTCCACCAATGGGATCATGGCAGCAACATTCATGATTTGTGGGATATCAGCTCTTACAAGTCTAGTGATTCAAAGACAGTCCTGGAGTGGTGGGGCTACCGAGGTCGGCGGACTCGACCACCACAATCACCCACTTGTTCAACTTGCAGCAGCTTGCACCAACAAGCCATGTTCCATATCTCGTCATTGCCGTCCTGTGCGACGACCCAATGCAAAGAGCTTCCAAGCAGTGGCACAACACCAAACATGCAAGAATTCTGGGAGGGATTCAGAAGCCCCCAACCAATGACCGCCTCGCTACCAACTGCAGCGACAATAAGCCACGGCAGGGATCCCTCACGATACTCCCGCGGTACCTGCATCGTGCGGGTCATTTGACGCGTCGAAACGAAATTACGCCGCCGCCGCCGCCAGCAAACCGCACCCACGACTCCGTTTTCTCACACGAGCAAACCCGCAAACTATAGAGAGCCAGGGGAAACGGAGTGGTCTCGATGTCCCGCACATTGGACCCCTAATGTAACACAAAAAGAGGGTAACCAGAGTGATAGGGGACCAGCTCCCAAATGAGTTCCTAGCGACAAACCTAAGCATCCCGGGCGGTCACATACTAGTCGATAGTGTCAAGAAGGTTATCTCGGTAGACCGTGTTGAGAGGTCCACCTGCACAACATCCATCGTATTGCTCCGTCACCCCACTTTGGTTCATCCAACGATGCTTCAATGCAAGGTACAATTACCGTTCAGTACCTTAGATAACGTCGCTGATCGGTGTTCACAAAACCCGCAGGCTGTATTCGTGGGGTGGCGGGACGACATTGAGTGATACAGACAAGATTACCTAGCTTATCCTCTAGCATAGCTGAGTTGGACAATCTTTACGCCGCATCGGAAAGACGCCATGAACTACCCTCCGACTCCGTCAGTCACTGGTCACTGCTCTTATGAGCTACTGAGAGAGAGATAGACATCAGAAACCAGAGCATTCATTTTCCTACTCGCAATCTTAGCCGTAACTCCTGTCCCAATGCATCTAAACAGACTCCACCAAGCACAGCTCCGTCAAAACAGACCAAGAAATAAAAAGAAAGGTGGTTATATATAATACACCAACGCAGATAAAGGAGGTGAGAATCTATCATCACAGAGTTTTCGCCGTCAACTTCTTCAACCGGATACCACCCTCAAACATGGCACGGTCGACCGCCGCCGCGACGGTCAGGGTACCACCCACAATGGCGCAGAGGCCAGCCAAAAAGCCAATGAACGTCTTGGACCTCTCTTCACGGTTGATGACCTTCATGGGTGAGATGTCCTGTAGATGAAGATTAGCGTCGCTCTCAAACCGTTTTACGGCAACACCGCTGATGGTAAGCAAGAACTTACATAGGAGAAGAAAACACCCGGAATGCCGCCCTTGGAATGGAGACGCTCCTGGTGGCCCTCGGCAGCGTCATCGCCGCCAGCAAGACTACGCTTGTGGCTCGTCACCGAGTACTGGTGCGTCTCGATGCTGCCATCGCTGTTGCGGCCGAAGGACCCGAGGTCGGCGCTGTGGTCCTCGCGGCTGTTCACGCCACGCTTCTCCCATCCTAGAGATAGATACGAGGTGGGAACAATCTTGACGAAGTACATGTAGTTGTAGTTGGGGTCGTCGGTCTCCTGGTGGGTGTTGTCCAGGGGGTTCAAATGGTGATTTGTCCACGGATTGCCCTTACCGCCCAGCTTCTTGTACACATCGTCAGGCAGCTGGGGACCGAAGCGCATCTGGTGAATGGTGTGGGTAAATGAGTGGCCACCCTGAACGGGGGTGTCCCAGTAGTTCTTGAGGTCGTGGACGTGCATGTTTCCGTTGCTGAAGCTACGGCCTGGGGCGATGTGGAAGTTGCCGATGACCTTGTTCACGCGCAGGTTGCCCTCGATGCGGCAGCCCTCATGTCGTTGCTCGTCCAACTTCTCGGCATAATGTTCGCGCTCGCACTGTTCGACACCCTCACCCTTGCCAAAGGCCCATGATGCCTCTGCATACGCCTCCCTGACCTCCTCGCAAGTCTGGCAGCACCCGGGCTTCTGCGCGGTCGCCGGCGGGGTTGCCCCGTAGCACTGTCCACAGTACGAGGGGTCTAGGTGAGTGGCGATCTCATCGCGGGCATGTCTTCCAGGCAGGTCAGCACAGGAAGCAAACTGGGCTTCAGGGGTGTGCTCCGAACTTACAGGTCCAGCGTCTTGGTTTCAATTTGGCCTCCACCTTCGCTCATAGGCCGCAGTCTAGTCTTCTTCACGCCGTGCTGAACGCCATGCTGCTGCTCGCCGGAGACATCCATGACGTCGAGCGTGAGCAGCTCGCAAGGTACTCTGGGGAAGGTAATATTGAGATGGATCTCCATGCGCTCGCCTGTCGCAATGCGCAAATCCCGACGTCAGCACATGCAGCGACACATCCGTAGTCTGAGATGGGAAGCCCTACCTCTGCCCTTATCGACGATCAACTCTGGGTGTACCACTACCTTGCGGTAGTCCGACCATTCTCCCCATGCGAGGAAGAACACCACGACTAGCGAGACGATGGTGACAATACCACCAGATGTCGTCCTGATCCTCGCATCCTCAACCGTCTTTGTGAATGCATCGAGCCTCGTGAACCTAGATTTCGGAGCCATCCTGTATCTGGGGGCGGGCGACAAGGGGCGCGCTGTATGGAGTCCGGACCGCGATTGACTTGTGTCTCGAAGATCGTGGGGCGCACGTCGAAGAAGCTTAGCAATGCGACGGGCCTTCACCGGCAAAGCAGCAGAAATAAAAATACGCTGCTCAGGGGTGCAACGAGACCAAGAAGAAGCATCAATTGGGGAATGGGGAGATGAGGCTCAAGAGGGGAGCTCGAGGATGCTCACACTTTCAGCCCTGAGAACACGACACACGACGGCAGGCAGCATAAAAGTGAAGGTGTCCTTAACCTCGATTGGCTCTGGAGCGTCAATGGTTCCTTGTGCACGGACCAGTTCACTCCGCAGTGGGCCGCCAACCCCAGCGGCTCTTTAGCGGCTCTTCTGGATCTTCAACATGGTGTCCAACCTGTCAAGATGATCACGGAGGAAATTGTCAGTCACACGGCGTGGAAAAGAAGGCTTTCGGGGTTCGTCCAACGTCCGACTCCTGTTGTCAGGCATTACGGGGAAAATATCGTCAACTCTGCCTTACAGGGAAGCTCATTTACACAAGTCACCATATTGTGCATTCACAAGCCCCACTTGTTAGCACATGGCTATCCGGGGTATTGATCCAAACTACCTGACGTAGCACGGATCCAGTGAATAGCGGCATCCTCATTCTTCGGGGAACTCTACGGTTGGTATTGCAGAAGATGATGTGTCCTGACAACGTGGTTCAACAAGGCGGGAGTCAAGAGCAGTGTCAAAACCCTGTTGATAATCCCCATCTCGCCTGACTGAACCCGACACTTAAAAGTTATTCAAACCATCAACGCTATTTGCATGTTCTTCCAAGACAATCGCGACCGATAGAAGGGATTAAACAATCATGGTATCACTGACACTCTCTTACCCACCCATCAAGCCTTCAGTCTCCTGTTAGTCCCAATATCATCCTTGGCATCTCTCACCAAAAAACTATCGCCCGTGTTAGTCTCATCTACATTTCTTCGCGGCACAAAACCAGGGAGGAAAAAGCTCACTTGTAAAACAGCACCGTGGGGGCAATGGTCCCCAAATGCCACAGGCTGTGCGCATCCAGCGCCCCCCAGATCGGAGGGAAGTCCAGCAACTCCAGACTCATAGCACAGAGCACCCACGCCACGACAAGACTCGGCCATACAGCCCACGCCATCCTGCTCTTTCTGTAGCGATGCCAACTGAAATAACTCCACATCGCGTTTTGCACCACACCACAAATCACATTGGCCGCCATGTTGTACGTGTAGTCCCATGCCCACAGCTTCAGGTATGCGACGTGCATGACATACAAGACGACGCAAGTAACCGTCCACGCGCGGAGGACAGCCGGACGACTGCGATCGAGGCGGAACACCCGGATAGGGGTATAGTACATTCCGTAGAGGACGGAGGCACCGGCACCAAAGTAGTCGAGCTGCTCGGTAATCGCAAAGTCGCGCACGTGGAAGATGACGCTGAAGACCCAGGCGGCCATGGACACATAGGCGAGCATGACATAGAACCGCCGCAGCGGGTACGTAGCCGGGATGTTGGCGAGGACCTTGTTGTGCAGGCCATCGTAATGCGCGAGGAAGTTGCCCGCCGAGAAGAGCACGCTCGCCGGCTCTTGGATGCCAAACACACGCACGAACGGCCATTTCCCGTGGAACTGGACTATCGACCGCGGGGGTTCGGCGGCGAGCCGTCGGTTGGTGATGATATGCTGGCATGTGTAGTCGCATTCGGAGGGGCACGTCCAGAGGAGGAGTCGGCGGTGGAGGGCTGCGGGCAGGCGCGTTAACACAGTCTTGAAGAGAGGAAGTTCAAGGGTGGTGCCATACGGATGGGCGTGTGGTGCTCAGCATCGGGACCGCAGTTCTCTTGCTCGCAGATCTATCACCGGACAACAAGCCAGAGTTACTTCCTGTCCTTTCTACAATCCACAACAGGGCCGGAAAGACAACCAACCTCGACACACTCCCGAAACTCAGGCATGCGATCGCCCACCGACGCCGCCGCCGGCCGCGCAAGCAAAGCGCATAGAAAAAGCAGCGTCAAGACCACGCGCAACACCGCCGGCCTCCCCCATGAGAACATCATCATGGCTCCAGCAGCAGCAGCATCTAACAGCTCGTAGAAACAACTAAAAGACAAGCCAACCCCTGTGCGCCTGCTCGTAACACTGTGCGACAGCAAAGCGACAGCGCAAGTGGTTGGGTGCGGGGGAGGTTTTGACGACGGGCGACTGAGGTTCTGGACGGCCGGGATCGAAAACAACTGAACTCGATAAATAAAAAAGGGGAAAAACGCGGTCAGTTACTCAGGGATCCTGTCCAGCCGGCCGCACGCGACTCAATTGGAGCCGCCGCTAGGATTGAGAGTGCTCGCCTGAAAACCAAGACGCTTGTGGGCTGCCCCGTTGGCCCAAGCTCCACCCCGTTCCCAAACCTCGAATCCGCAACTTAGCCCCGCCCAAACGAAGGCACAGAATGTCGACGTTCAGTTCCGGTTACGGGTCCTTACTGACTACCAGGCCGCAGCTCGTCGACATATGCATGTCCCACGGAAGCCAAGCAGCACAAGAAACATGATCCATTTGCCGACCTCCGTATCTCTAATGAGCCTACGTCAGAACCCCCATATCAACCTCACGATCAGCAGGTCCATATCCATTCAACACACCCACATCAATAAATCGCAATGTACAAGGAAGTATACCCAACCGAATACCTGCAGCCTAAGAAACTTCTGCCTCCCAATGAGGTGTTCTTGATGCAGGAGGCCGGTCGTGACCTGCATCAAGCACCGCATGTCTCGTCTCAGAAGCACACGTTCACAATCACATATAAGCACTGACTCGTCAACATCGAGAGCATGCCCTTCAATTGTCCACTCATTCAGCTCTATCAATAAGGAGTTAAGCAATATGTACTAGATAAGCTAAGTCGGGTATGTGTGCATCCCATCGTCTCATCTTCTCGCGGGTGGTGGCGAAGCGACAAAGCCAAAGTCGTCGCCAAACCCACCCGCGTTCGTCATATCGTCAAAATGTACTGATCTTTTGTCTTCATCTTTCTCCTTTCTCGAGGCCCGACAAAAACACTCAACTCCAATCTAATAACCCAGAGCCAGCCACCCCCGAACAAGGCCAAATCGGCCAAAATAGCTTCTCCAGTAAATGCCAAAAACGAGGGCCAAGAGATAAAAAGAAGACAAAATTCCATATCGTGTGGTCATAATCATCATAAAAACTTTTCGTAACAGCCAGCCGTAGCAATGGGACGGGAAAAAAACCCAAGGAAAAATTGAAGTCCACATACGTCCACATTCCTCCTGAAACATACTCGTTCCCAGCACATGATTAAGCAGGTTCCCACCGCGATTATGAACAGTCTCCAACAAAACTGTCTATTTCCGGTCCGTCAGCGGGTATTTCCTCCACATCATAAAAAGGTAGCGCATGCCGTCGGCAGCATCCAGACAGGTGGATCATGTGAGGTCGTGAAGATCGTAAACACATCGGTGGCCATCCTCCATTCCACAACATGAGGCAACAAAGTTGAAAAGATATACAGAGAAGCGTAAAGGGGGGTAAGTGAAGCGAAAATGAGGCCTTGTAAGTGTTACACAGGAGACTCAGATCGACGACGAGGGCCGCGCCGATTGAACTCCTTCAGTCGCTGGTCGATATAAGCTAGACGACCAACTAAGCCGGTACGGGTTTGTGCCGCACTTGACTCGGCACCTTGCTGAAATGTTGCAAAAGGCCGGCCAAGCATTCCCAGGTCAACGCTGCCACCTTGATGCATTCGATGCAGGCGGTTGGGGAAGCTGAAGCTAGTTGAAGTCGCCAATGCAGAAAAAGGTGAGCCGAGACGAGGGGGCGGCAGTACTGGCGTGTCCAGCTGGGCCCCAACGTTTGGCATACTTGCTGATGTTGAAAGTATTGTCTCAGCTGGTATCCTCGGTACAAAGAGGTCGTCGAAGCGGTTCGAGGTGGTGGAGCTGAAATCTGCAGAACGGGCGGGCTCGATGACGTGTCCCGCCCTGCTGTTGGGGTCAATCCACATGTCAAAGCCCATGGTTGGCCTCTTGCGAGGCTCGCTAGACTGGGTGTGTCTACGCTTCTGCGTGCTCGATCTGCTGAGCCGAACAGGCGATTGAAGCGTTCGACGGGGCCCAACGGTGTGGGTCAGCCTGCGGGGCATAGGGCTGCTCAGACCCAGTGCCGCGGCAAGGGAGCCCGACGAGCTTGGCCCATAACTCTTTGCCCCAAAAGGCGATCCTAGCCGCTGCCGCCCTAGCCGCTCCGCAAACGAAGGCTCTCCTTCGAAGGTGGTGAGAGACGTCCCAGGGAAAGCCCGAGACTCGCTGCGATCCACAGGTCCTGGACTTGAGCTAGTTAGCTGAGCCAAGGGTCCCTGCGGCTGCATAGTCTCCGAGGTGCTTAGAACAAGCGACATTGACATGTCCTGGGTGAAGGCAGAGGGAACGCGAGCGGGAGTCGAGCGACGGTTCCAGTGACGGGCAGCAGCCTGGTTGAAAGGCGTCGGGCTCCGGGACAAGAAGCGGTGGTTCTTCGCCCCGGAAGCCGCCTTCAACCGGCAGAGCTCGCGAAGATGCCCTCGAGTAGCCGCACAGGTGTGCGGCCACTGGATAAACGCACCGAAGCTCTCAGCGGTCGGGGTGCTGCTCCCACTTTTCCGACCCTCGCCCGGGTTTGACGCTTTGTTTATAGCCTTGGAGCCCTTCCAACTACGCTTTGCTTCTCGCGAGACGCGAAGCATCACGCCGTGTGGGGGAATAGCATTCTTGCCCATTCGGAAAGGCGTGACTTTAGGGTCTTGAAGATAAAGCATAAAGGTTGACCAGAGATGATCACTCATGGCCTTTGTCCATGGTGCTTTCCTCGACTTCCCCTTTACGTCAAGAGCGCCACGGGACTCGATATCCTCATCTGGGCTGAGCACATAGCGGTCTTTAGTGTCTGTTTCGAAATCGCCGCACTCATCTGAAAGCTGCGAGATCCGACTAAATAAAGACGAGCTAGTCTGGGTCGACCTCGATGTCGAGGGCCGGCTAGATTCGTATTCTGGTGTTGACTCAACACTGCTGATAGCCGAGTCGATCGTCCAGTTCGGATACCGTGTAGGAGACAGTGAAGGCACACAGCCAGGCATTGGTGTCTTTGGCGGTGAGAAAGTCCTGCCACGGGGTTGGAGAAGAAGCATATCCCTGTCGTCGTCGTCGTCGTGGATCTGCCGAGTCAACGCCATGATACCACCCATGTCGAAATCCCTAGGTTCGGCCTCGGGCTCTTCAATGCTCGGTATGGGCACGTCGGCGGCGGCAACGGAGGCGAGAAATTGCTGTGTCGGGGCAGAAAGCTGGGAGACAACCCGCCTCTTCAACTTCAAGCGCGGTCTTGGGGGTGACGGAATCCGCAGCATCTGAGCTTCTTCGTTCTGCGACATTGGCTCAGGCGTTCTCGGCGCCTCGAAGGCCGAGTACCTGAAACCCCTCGGTAGGGTCGCAGAACCGGAATGTTGATTCATCTTGTCTTAGGACAATAGGTTGTAGGAATGCAGGGGCGTCATGAAGAAACTGAGCTGTCGAAAGAAGGGATTCTGAGTGCTCAAATAAAGCAGGGGCGTATCCGACCACGACTGCGTCCACTGTCGAGGGGGAAGGGAGCTAAGTCTGCGTCGTCAATTGGCGAATCCAGACTCCCAGCTCGGCTGACCAAATGCGCAGGTTGATGGGTGAAAGCTCATGCGACAATCGCGACCAAAAAGCTAGCCAAAGCTTCTGCGCGATGCGCAATGCGCACTATCAATGACACTGACGGGTAGCCCGCCAAAGTTGGTGGCTGGAGAGCAAGAAACTAGCGTCAACGATCATGCAACGGCTTGAGCCGCGCAGCAAGCGCCCGCGGAACTACTCGTTTCAATAGAGCTGACAAGTGTCGAAAATGAGTTGGGATAAAAGAAATGCGTTGTTTTCGTGTGTTCCGTGAGGCGGGAAAAAAGAAATTCGGTCGAAGAGCCAGGAGAAGGTAGGTTGGTGTCGTGTCGTGTCGTGTCGTGTCGTGTCGTTGAACGTCGAGTCCGAAGGAAGCTCCCAAGACCCTGAGACCCTGCGCCAAGCGCGACCCGATAGCAATTGGGTCGCAAAGGAATGACTGGGGCAAGGAGAAAAGAAGAGAGCGAGAATATGATTAAGCGATGGGGATGATGGGGATATGTAAAGGGTCCTAGGTGCCGTGGAGGAGTAAGAAAACGACAGGGTAGGTAATTGCCAGGAGAAAGAGCTTCCCGAGAAGAAGTGCGGGCAGTGGGCAGGGACTTGGAGTTCTATGCCTGGCCCCAGGTGCAAACCCCCCCCCGCCAGGAGAGACGCACAGAACAGCCAGTGAGCAGCAGCCACAGAACCAAGCGAGTTCGACAGGCCGGCAGGCGAGTGGATACAGTGCAGCGGTGCAGGGGGGCCCGGAGGGTCCCTAGTCGTTTTTTGTTGAATCCAGGGTCCCGCTATCCTCAATCTCGACGGCTCCAAGTCGAATGCGCCCTGAAGCGTGGCCACTGGGTTGTGGGGATTGGGAAGCCCTGCAGACGATGGCTGGATTCGTGGTTCGCGCAGAAGCAAGCAACGGCCTCTGGAACCTGGGAAGCCTCGTCGACCAGTGGGTGCCCGTGAGCTGGACGCTGCTGGCTGGCTGCGACGCGTCGAGGATCGCGACCAGCTGAGTCCCGGTTGGTCGGTTGGGCAGACTGGCGCGTTTCCAAGAGAGCCTAAGGTATGCCTAAGGTCGAGCGAGGTAGAGCATGTATGCCCGTCGAAGGGGGCAAGACACAATCCCCTGTCGATGCAGCCCCTCTGTTGAGCAGCAGTCGCGAATCGTCCGAGAAGGGTCTTCCAACGGCGCTCAATGCAGATGGGGCAGATAGGTTGGAGCCAGACACTAGCAAACGCGCAGCTAGTCGGCTGGGCAGTAGTTGGCCGTCCAGTCCAGAGCCGCGGACCAAGCTGGAACCTGGAACTCAAGCTGTTGGTGGAGACCCACCGACGGGCAGAGTTGGCGCGGGCGTGGCGGGGTAGGTTTTTGCAGAACAACCACTTGTGAGCGAGAGAACGAGTCGGATGGATCGCAATTCACAAATCCCAAGACGACTTTTTCCTCCAAGTGGGCCAACAAAGCTGGTACTGCGCGAGAGACTGAGAGACCTGCTTCGCAGCCCGTGCGCTGTGATCGAATGGTGTTGGGGGGTTGGAAATCGAGGTGGCTGGTAAAATGCAGCCGTTGCGCGGGCGGGACTTGCGGGACGCGGGGACGCGGGTTGACGGTTAACCCCTCACGGAAGGGCACTTTTGGGTTGCAGAGACAAAGCCTACAATCAGCACTCGAGAGGGCTTTATGTCTACACTTTGAATTCTCGAAGTCGAGTCCTTGTAGCGATGTCTGTTTCAAGAAAATTTCACAGTGACAGCAGAGGCAGGGTATGAAATCATCAGGATGGGAGTCCCAGCGATGAGCTCGTCCGGCTGCCCAGATCGAGTGTCGCGTTTTTACGCGTTTTCGGCAGCGACGCGTTGAGATTTCTCGCGTTTAAGTGGTTCATCCACTCCTTCCCTGGTGCGCATAAGATGTGACGCAAGGATAGGCAATCCGGTACTATCCCCCCTGTGATACCTTTGGACAACCGATATTAATGAGCGAATGCCTGATATATCGCAAATCCAGATTTTATCAGTTGCGACGAGAACGTTGAGAACAGAGTTACCGGTTTGACCGCCCAGTTCAGTTGGAGGTGGGACGCGGGGGTGGGAGTTGGAATTCTCAGAAGCGGAGAGCGCCAGAGCGCCCGGCCCACTTTAGAACGTTCAGTGACGATGTGGGGCCCCCATGCTACGTGGCCGTCAACGTCGTAGCGGGCATTTGACATGCCTGTCCGCCGCTCTCTCACCGCTCACCGCTCCAACGGTCCCGGGGGTACACTCCGACGCTTTCTTGCTCCCCGGTGCAGATCCAGGACGGCGACGACAGCTGACAGTCTGACAGCAGGAAGGCTGTGGGTTCTGATGGCAATGCTTGCAAAGGTACCCCAAACCTGCGCGGTGCGCACGTGCTTCCTAGCTGCGAACCTCTGCGAACCTACCAGGTTCAGCTTGCTGTCTCGACCGTGCAGGATGCAGAGCTGTCAGCCCAGCTGGGTCGAAGACCGAGAACTGAATTCGGTTCCTGGCAAGCATCGCACTTTGTGCTGTGTCATCAAACTCCCGTTCAAAGCAGTCCTTGCGAGTTTCGGTGAATCGCAGCAAGTCGGGTGATTGTGCCGCGACGAGCACTCAGAGCGCATCGAGCAGGAGATGCTTTGCTACCTCACAAAAGGCCCTTGCCGGTCTCTACTGCATCAAACTACACATGAATTCCTTAACGATGTTCAGCAATGCCTCTCAACAGCTTTGCTAACACGTATCTACATATTTGAATATATATTCAGAAAGAAACAACCCATGGTTTGGGAGTTTGCGGTTGTTGCAACCCCCGGTCCCGTTCCCATGCGCCTCGCCCGTCAATATTGTCCCTGAACTAGCCCATTTGGGCGAGCTGAACCTTTTGCAAGTCTGACCTCCCACGAAGCAAGTTGGTAACATCTCCATGATGCCAACCCGCTCTCACTTTTCGCTTTTGGCGATTTCAATCGACATGTGCCCGTCTCCCCGGCGGCAATCACCATGCTGACCCCGACGAGACTTATCCAGCTGCTGAAAGTCGTAGGCCCATTCGTGCTTGCTCTCTGGCTACTGGGCTCCATCATCTCATCCAGGACAGCGTTTGATGGCCTCGCTCGCCATTTCCAAGACGAAAAGGAACTATTTGTCTCAGACTTCCTAACCCACGAGATCGATGGCCCTTTTGACGGGCACTCTATTTCAGAGCTATGCGCCAGCAAACAATGGACGCAGGGGTTGATCCTGTCCTGCGAACCTCCGGCCATGGGATTCAGTCAGGTCAGGTGAGTACTCACTCACAATGGATTTCTTTCCCTTTTTGTTATTTTTTCCTATTTGCTCGGGGTCCTGAGATGGGGGCTTCTCATCAGACCTGAAGAAAATGAATGTTGGCTGACACACACCACAGGAATGCTCACCTCAATTGCATTCGCTTTGCTATCGAGATGGGAGGTGAATCAGGGCCCCTACTTCTCCGTGGATCACCGCAAAAGACTGACACCCAGCAGCCGAGTTGATCGTTCCTCGCATTGTTAAACGAGAACTGAAGGAGATAACCGCACTCGTCCACGGAACATGGAATGGTGGAGGTCCGGTCAGGGCAGACCCCTTTGACCACTTCTTCGACTTTCAGTTCTTGAACCAATCTCTTTCTCAATCATGCCCGCAGATGAAGGTATACCGTTCGATAGACGATCTGTGGGATGTCCCGAGCATCCAGATCCCCAATCATATCAGTTTGAATTCCATCCATGCCCGCCTCATCAACACAACCGTCGTCTACAACACATCTGCCCTGTCCCAGCAGATTGAAACCTACGTCAACGAGATGTCACCCCCGAAAGAGAGAACGCGCCCAGTTCGATTCCACTTAGATGTCACGAACTGGGCCTTCCCGATGATCTCAAGCCATCCCGAACTCCGCCGACATTACGGCCGCATTCTCCGGATCCGGGAGGACCTCCGGCGCCTCTCAGCGGTAGCCACTTTCAACCTAGCTAAACGATACCAGCTAGACCTTGACCCGAGACAGGGCCTCAGGGAGGACAGCTTCGTTGGTGTCCACTTACGCACCGAAGAGGATGCGCAATACACATTCCCCCGCTTCAACGAGCAAGCTTCCAATCTCATAGACTACATTGCCGGCTCTGGGAGACAAGTCGTCTTCGTGGCAACGGGCGCCACAAAAAATGACGATGTGACACTTTTGGCGGGCATGGCAGAAAAGTTCAACGTGACGGTCGTGCGAAAGCAGGACCTGCTGGAGGGCCAGGACTTGCAGCTTCTGGAGGATCTCACGTGGGATGAGCGAACACTGGTTGATTATGAGATTATGCTGAGGGCGGGACTCATGGCTGGGCCTGCTGGATCGACTTTCTCGTGGGGGGTTGCGTCGAGACGAGCCCGTGTGGCGGGGACCGAGGGTGGTGGGTTGGTTACTAATGCGACTGGTTATGTTCAGTGGAGGGATAGTCGCTCGGCATTGTTTGGGGTGAATTCGAAGAGCTTGGTTCTGAGAGATACGGTTTGGCCGTGAGGGTCGTGACAAGAGCAGGATCGGTCTTCATAGAGGCTAGGTCAGAGGGCTCCAAAAACAACCGCACCCCCTGTCTGACACTATCACACGGGCTTCATGGTTCTCTCGGCCCGGTGTTGAAGTATAGAGATCATAAGCTTGTATTATATCGTGCTTGCAAATTAGCATCTGATCTAGGGGTGGAAACCCCATATTTATCATTACACTATTCCTTTCCAGGCCATTCCACGGATCCTCCATTTCCTTCACTCTGTCCTCATGAGGAAGGTTCTCATTCCTTGTCTCAAAGACGGTCAGAATGACTCAGAGCCTTCCTTTTCAGCATACAGTAGCTGAATTCCTTCATGAGCTGGCCGGTAGGGCGCTGTACCAATGCTGGTGCTGACCTGGCTACCAAACTGCCGGGCCCAGTAAATTGAATGTCAGAGCCCAACAGCCGACCACCATGTAAGCCATTCCAGTCTGAATGCGAGGATTCAATAGGACACCACACGCCAACGAGGCACATTGTTCGAGCCTTTGTCATACCTGCGGTTGTCTGCCATTGGTGTTGACCGCCATGTCGGCCGTATCTTCAACTCAACGATGACGCAATGTGCTCAAAACTGCCAATCCCAAAACCGATAAAACTGCCGCTGCCCGGTTTAGTTCTCGTCAAAGTGTTGTTGTCGTTCAGCACTTTGATGCAATTTGTTTGCCGTTTCTGTGCTATTGGCCGCTATTGTTGTGGGCGGGGCTATTTCGAGCGATCCACGATAACCGTCAGGCGTCGGGAGCTGTTGCCCAAAACTCCTCACTCCCATCACGCCACTGAGCCCGCCGATCGATTTCCCGTTCCCAGCCCAGTGGTCCAATTCAAGATGAGTGCCGCAGTCGATATTGTAACGCTTGAGAACTTCGAGGCGAAGATGCCTCGGTGGGATCCGGCAAATGCCAGCCACCTGTATGCCCTGGTTGATATGGGGAGGTGAGCCTTTTAACTCCTCTCTTCGTTTTCTCCCACCTTTTAACACTTCTGCCTTACGCAAAGTAACGGCATCCGTTTCTCCATCTCGGACCTTTCCCCGCCACGGGCCAGGCTCCTCAAATGCGTCTATCGGGAACGAGCCGCAATATCGCTCTTCGACGCACTCAACAAGATATCATCCGAGGGCCAGGGGAGTCTGCCGCTCACTTTCCCCGCCGAAACTATCACGTTGGTATCACATACCCTGGCGCGTTTCTGGTCCATTGCCGTGGATGACTATGGCGTACCCCCTAGCCAGATGTCGGTCTTTGCCACCGAGGCCATGCGGCGAGCCCAGAATGCCGCTGCGATGCTCGACGCCATCCGGAACGAAACACCAGACCTTGTGGTGCACATTCTGGCTCCCCAAGTGGAGACCTTGTTTGGAGCAGTGGGAGCGAGATCGGGTTTTCACGACGTGAAGGGGCTGTTTCTCGACCTCGGGGGTGGTAGTGTCCAGATGACGTACATGGACACCTCCACTGCTAAGCTCGGCGTCCAAGCTGACGGAGTTGACTACGAGATTGCGGCAGCGCTCGCTGGGGAGAGTATGCCGTTCGGCGCTGCCCGCCTGATCCGTATACTTGAAGCAACCGATGCTACGGTGCGGCTTGCTGAGACGACGAAGTTGAGCAACAGCATGGCGGAATCATTCTCGAAGCTGCGTGCCAAATTTCCGACACTTGCTGCCACGGCCGCCGCAGCAATTCCGGGTGAGCAGCCAAAGGGCAGCAAAAAGCCGACTGGCATCGATGTTTATCTTTGTGGAGGGGGGTTTCGAGGGTACGGGAGCATGTTGATGCACAACGATCCCGTCCAGCCCTATCCTATCTCCTCCATCGGGTCGTACGTCGTCCCCGGCAAGGCGTTTGTGGAGACAAAAGAAATGACAAAGATCAACGATACGTTCGACGGTAAAATACCGGGCATGTCAAAGCGTCGCCGTGCCCAGTTTCCTGCCATTGTCACAGTTGTCGAGGCACTTATCGCGACAATTCCGCGCATTCGGTCTGTGACTTTCTGCGCTGGTGGAAACAGGGAGGGTGTCCTTATGATGAAGTTGCCACGCAGCATACGAGAGAGCAACCCATTGGCTTGCCTTGAGGTTCTGGGAACACCAACTACTCTCGGGTCTACACAAGAAGCAACCGGGACACAACACATCACCGATGCTCTCATATCGGCGCTCCCTAAGGGCTTAGCCGAGGCTGGGGTTGTTACCGTTTTTGGACTGCAACTTGGTCGTATCTACGCGAGTAGAATATGGGACGGCTTAGGAGCGGATTCGGATACGAATGCATCTGCCGCCTTGCACGATGCAGTTACGCAGAACTTGGGATGTCCTGGTTTGACACATCTTGGGCGTGCCGTTCTGGGACTTACCCTATGTGCGAGATGGGGGTTGAGCCTAGGTGCTATGGATCAGCAGCTATATCGTTCCCTTCGCGCTCTGGTTGACGCTGCTGATTCGGATGGGATGTTCTGGGCTGCTTACATTGGCACTGTAAGCGCCGTGATGGCGACGCTCGTCACGAGGCTCCCCGGAGACGGGAACGCCATTGCGCGGAGTGTTAGGTCAGTTATCCGTTCTATGAAGTTGACCTCACAATGCTAAGGAGATGTAGGTTCCAGTGCACAACTGAGCAATCCAAGAAGCTCAAGATCTTCGTGGACATCTCGATCAGCGAAAAGGCTGCACGAGGGATTCAGACCCAGGACTTGATCGACATGTTCAAGACAGCCAACAAGCTAGGGGAAGATAAAAAGCTTGTCGTCGCCATCAGTCACTTGTCATAACGGACGGATCGATGTATCAATTTCGGGTTGCAATTCATGTCTGATCTGAGAGACTTGCAACATGACAATATTCCATTGCATTCTCAGTCCCTCTCTTCACCAGGGGTATATGGCATTTTTATCCTTCCTCCTATTAGGCCACGGCCTGCCTGACGGCCGTCCGCGTTGCTTTACCAAGGATTTCAAACGACTATTTTCCCAGCCCGAACTCCAAAAACAGGAACACTTGAGGCCAGAAAGAGTGACACGAGGATCCGCCATCACCTACTTCCGGCTTTGCCGTTTTCTGCTCAGAACCTTCGTCTCCTTCTTGATAACCAAGGCTTCAATAAGCTCGTCACCGGGGTATATTTGCTTGAAAGTTTGGTCTTGGAACTGTTAGCAAAGTGTTTGACCTGGACATCCGGCGCGACTTACAGAACCCAGTGTGGCTTTTCCAAGCTCCCTCGAAGGCCCTGCACACATTCTGGTTCCCACCAAATACCCTCGTTCCAGCATCTTGAAGGTTTTCGAGGGCTTTGCTTGTCCGGAAAAGCCCCGAGTACAGGACTACAACCTTGTTGTATAACTCCCCTGTTGTCTCCCGAAATTGGTTTCTTCTGGAGCTCAATGGCGCACCTATTCCTTTCAAGTCAGCAAGATATATGTCACGACGAGACAGCTGCACTAACCTTGGATCGGGACTGGCGCAGCGTTCGCTGGCTGTTGATACAGCATCTCTCCCGAAGACTCTCGGTACATCATGGCCAGTTGCCACAACAATATCCACATGCCAACGTTGTGAGCGGACAGCAGGAGTGGATGGGTCTTGTCCTTTATGCCACTCTGCGCGAACAGCCTGTCGACTTCTCTCAAAACAACCTTTTCGAGCTCCGATATCCTTTGCCCAGCATACTCGTGGAGGTAGTCCTGTATTGCCTGGCGCGAACCTGGGAGAAACTGGCCGTTGGGGTCATGGATATGGAAGCTCCTGCAACGCCATACATTCCACATACACCTCATCTTCAACAGTTTCTCCAAGCACTCATTTTGGTATCTTATTACTGGGGCGGCGCTGTGGAGAGGCTTTTTTTCGAGGAAGGCAGCGTAGTCAAGGGCATGCTCTTCGACGTACACCACCAAGAGCCGATCGACGAGAGATTCGAAGCTCGGGTCAGCGCTTCGGCTGGCGTTTTCCTTGAGCTCTGTCTTAGCCCAGTGAAATATGTCGTCTTCGCGGGATATGTCGCCCAGCGAAATACCCATTCTCATCAGCAGACAAGGGCTTCTGGGGTCGTCAGAGAAGGAAACAGGGATTGGCATATCGTCGGCGGTGGAAGGGAAGCTGCCCAGAGAAGGCAGGCCCGTGTTGCTCCAGCACCAGCGAACTGTGAGTAGAGGTACGATTAGGGTGGCTCTTCATCTTCGCTCTCAACGGACACACTCACACGATAGGGCACCGACACCTTCATGAAGTGTTCGTCGCGAACAGATCTTCGCAGGATCGATGTCACTCCTCTCACCACATAGCCCTACACACCTCGGGCAAACACCATCGGCGCTACACTACAGCCACTATTCAGTGTCACTCAACAGCGGGAGAAGGTGGCGGTATACTTACGCTGACCCTTTTAACTCTGCAATGGAGGCATGCTCCAACCTCCCGTACTTTGCCAGTTTTTTTAGGTTCCTTCACTATACGGGGGCGAGCGGCGGTGGCGGCACGGTCTGGGGTTGCCAAGACATGGGGCCGAGAGGGTATCCGGCCCTGTGGCAGTGTCATGGCTGTAGATGGTGCTTCGAGTTGTGTGAGGTCTTCTTGGTCATGAATGATGGTAGGACGACGTAGTGGAGCAGTGTCGGGGATTTGTGGCCAGATGATCTTCTCATGTGGTATCGGGGAGATAGGAGCATCGGTCATAACCACATCCTCATCAGGGTCAAGCCCTGTGCCCACGGAGGTCCCGGCGGTCTGGTCCGAGGGGCTGGTCTCGGAAGTCTCTTCTGAAGACAGATCCGAACGTGTGGTTGCGTCAGTGGTGTCGACTTCATACCGGCCCCAGTCGAAGAACTCCTCAGACGGGTCGTCACCGGCAGAGCCTAAGATAAAGGGGTGCCGGACAGGGAGGTCCGCCATGGTTGGTTCGCGGGTGATGCGGGCAACTGCCTGCGTTTCGATGTACAGGATATGAGCAGCAGACTAGCGAGTCTGCTTGGAGCAAGTCAAGACGAGGCGCCCAAGACGGTAAAGCCTGTTCGCGAATAGGACCCGGTCACCGAAAATTTCTATGATTCTCGATGTGTTACTCGAGTGGAATAGGAAGATTTCAGGCGGCCGGGTCGAGGGCTCCATGGTCGGTTTTCTGTGTCTATCCGACACCCACGACACCAAAGAGCCTCTCACCCACCATGGGCACAAGTGACGGGCACACGGCGTGGGCATCATGGCTGTCTTCCTCTTTTCGGTCGGGCAGGCCTGGTTGATTGGTTGGAAGTTCGTGACCCCTGGTAATCGATTGACCAATGGAAGTATACACTTACACCGGGAATGTCGAAGTCTACAGAAAAAGGGGTATCGCATGTTCTTGACAGAGACTGTTGCTACAGAAAGTCGAGGGAAAGCTGCGCAGTCTGGGTACCAGTTGGTACCTGGTCTGTTCTCAATCGCGCAGATCACAGCAAACTTCACCTGGAGACAGGTGCCCGTCTGCGGAGAGACACAAGGGTGTGTTTGGTGTCTTTCTTTAGGCGGTATTGACCCCTTTCATGATCGGCATGTTGCTTAGAAGTCTTTGATTTTCCTTTACCAGATATCCTGAGATAATCCCCTTCGCCATTAGGGGGTGAGGACATTCAGGTATCACTGGGCTCTTCGGATCTATCATAGCTTGACGCATCATTTTAGTCATCCTTCGGGTACCTCATTTTCTGTAACTGCAGCCTTGTGGGGGGATGGAACTATTTGCTGGCTTTTGGGGTCGGCGCCGTCAAATGCCATGCAGATGCAGTACAACCAAAAAGACCCATCAAAGTTGCGTATCTCTCAATGTTCCTCGACGCTATGGTGTGAAGGAGCACTCTAACGCCCTTCCTGTTGTCACCCAGGACCAATGTTGATGCTCCGATTCAAACTGGCTGGTTTGAAGTACGGGTAATCTGAACTGGGTGGGATGGGCAACCGGTGACTTTGTGGGAGCGGGATTCTGGCTATAGGACGAGCTTGCATTGCGTTGCCCAAGCTTCTCTCTGCCTACCTGCTCTCTACATGTGGGAGTTTTGGGAATCAAGTCCATCGACTTTTCATGGATGGCCAACTCAGCACCTCCCACACACGATACACGCATGCACACGTAAAGAGAGAGTGTAGGAATTTGCTGGAGTCTGTCTCCACGGCTTGATATCTCTGGCGGTCCCATGTGGGCGTAGGTGCGCGTTGGGTGCTGTGTAACCTTAGTGCGCAGATGCGTGCCCAGAAACCACGACTTACACCGAAAAATGGAAAATGTGGGGTAGCTTGGTTGGGTTGATGATCCGAACGTGCGCAACTCGTTGCGCTGCTCCTGCGCGCGCAGGAACGCGCAGGAGGTAGGTCCGGAGTAGCCTCCGATGAGTTAGTTAACCCTGCGCTCTTCAGAGCGGAAATAAGCTGGAAAATGGAAAAGGGGAGGATTGATGCGGAGGGAAGAAAGTGAAGTAACTTATCTGCAAGGATGCTATTAGAGATACCCCAAAAGGAAGATACCGTGACATCCGCGCACGCGTGCCTGCCCGTCCTGCTCAGCAGCGGCCAGCCGGCATGGGCTGTTTGTTGGCAATTCACTTTTGCGCAAAATCGAAATACACTCCCGCCTCATCAGTTGTTCTGCGCATTCCATCCACCCCGCTAAGCGGTTTCCAAAATAATAGGGACTGCAAAATAGCTAGTGGTCTGTGCAGGGATAGCTTCCAAACAGCTCCTGCTGACTGGTCAGGCTGTTATTGTTAGCCTGATATTGTCACGGAATTTGGTGATGGTGTGACTGTACCTTAAGATACCTGAGGACTCAGCAAAAAAAGCCCACTCCAGGCGTACTACTAAGTAATGAGTCCCTGTTATTTTGGAAACCGCTTGCCCGCCAAGCGGTTGACAAAATAATTTGCACTGCGTACTTGGCAGTACTTCCGCGGAGACGCTAAGTCGCTGAGCTGTAAGGTATCTAAAAGTATCATCACGCCACCACTACATCATGTGACGATACCAAACTAACAGGCCCGGGAGCGGCAACCCAAGAAATCTGTTAGGCCTTCATCGTCTGCACGGGCCACTCTTCTTTGCGGTGCAGATTATTTTGTCAACCGCTTGCCCGCATAGCTTCATGTTTCCTTCCCACACAGGCGCAACACCACCACACAAAAGCAACCCGCTCGCACACAACAGCCACATACGACCATAGGTAATGGAAGAATGGTGATCCTGCTTCCACATAAGTGGGGCTCTTGGTGGGGTTGTGTGGGGTTGTGTGGGGTGATCGATTTTTTTGGGTCTATCAACCCTAACCCTGCATATTATGTGGCCCCTTCCATTCCCCCGCCCACTCTTCCCAACTAACTCAACGTATACTATAGCTGAACTCCTCCCTGTGGAACATCAAATCGCCGCTTCCGCTTAGGGAAAACAGCCAGCCCGACATGACTCCGATGCTCAAGAAGAGAGAGAACTCAGCCAGTCCGGAGAATGGAGCCTTGGAGCTCTTCCAGCGCCTGAAGAGTCGCTCGGTTGCGTTTGTTTCAGGGGCAAAGTAAACATTAGAACCCTGTGGAGATGTGCTAAGACGGCACTCCGGAAACACCCTGGACCAGACAACGCTCAAAGTCGGTGACCTGCCAAGAGTCTCTCCCTCTCGGTCACTCCTCGGTGCTCCAGCCTGGAATGGCTGAGGCTACCAGTTCCGTCCCAGAGATGGTGTTCTGATCGAAGCCACACCCTCGCATCGACCGGTGATGCAAGAGTCAAGTTTTTGTCGCCGGGAAGGGAACCAACCGGTCGTGGTCACCACCCTACCACTTGTCGGTCCTTGTTTCCAACTGAAGACCGGCCACAACCACTCCAGCTCTTGCAGGGATACCCGTCACCAACGCCGAAGAACCGAGCCACACTCCGTAGCCTTGCTCCGCGTAGCCCAGCAGAAGCATGGTATCTATTGTTACGGGGCTAAGGCCACCCGCCTCCGTGTAGGCGGACCCACGCCCCTGAGGCCGGCCGCTCCTATTTAATAGCCCCCAAAGGAGCGCCTCCTGTACTTCTCTTCTACTCTCCATAGAAACCATACTTGAGCACAACGCCAGTTCCGGTGCCCACCTGGCTGGCCCCTCACATCTATATTCTGGTTGGAGTTGGCAGCTGGAAATCCTTGGAAAGAGGGGGTCTTCACCTCATACGCTCCGCTCTTTGTAGATCACACTTCACATGGATGCCTTAGTCTCCACCCGTTTATGCCTGGGTCCAAAAGTTCGCAACGTGACATTGGCAGCTCGGTTTCTGCCCCTTGTCCTAGACTGGTCGGCATGGCGTCGAGGCCACCTCGGTCAATTCCGGTGAGAGATATGTGATGAGAATCCACAGCACTCACGTGAGGAATCCACGGGGACACTTCTTTTTCTTGATGCCTAAGATGCAAGGCGAAAGGGAAATCTTTTTTTCTAACCTGGCACGGCTAAGGCACGCCGTTCGAGGGGCCGAGGGTGTAAAAGTATATATCGTGAAGAGTTGACTTCGCGATCCGGCAGCTGGTACGCGGGGCACCAGGAATGAGGGACAAAATTTAGGTCCGTGCGTTAAACAGTGGATGCCGCGGCGCGGCCGACAACATATTTAACTATATATATCAGCCTAACAAAATAACGTACTCTATTATCCGTGCTTTCGAAAGAATCCCTTATATGAATTGTCCTCGCCGCCATCTCGCGTACAGACAGTTTTACCAGTCCGAAAAGGTACCAGATAAACTTGAGCGGTTGGTTACATTATTCTGCCATGTCGGGGATTATCCTGAGCCGCACCCTCCTCCTATCCCACCCTACACACCGGTCCCGGATACGCTCTCCGAACTGAGTCGTCTTATGAATAAAGAGGCGATAGCTCTATTATACACACGTTGTAAGAAGGCTAGAGGTTAGTAGTCGTTTATTTTGCTTTCCCTTGGCTTACTCGGCTTACTTAGGTCATGGTACGCTTAAATCTGCAGCAACCGCCGGAGGGAACTAGAAGTCAAAACAACGCGTCTGTAGATCAGGGAGTGCTGTGTATCTCTTATCGAGTCCGGAAAGGGACTCGTTTTTGGTATAAAGGCCCCCTAGTTAAGGCACTTGACGTGAAGTTGGGGAAATTGATGCTGCTACATCCGGGGAGGGTCAGCTGCCCCAACGTCCGGTATGGGAATTTGGGTACAACTCTGCCCGGGATCCCCATCGCTCTAGGCTGCAGGAAATTCTGCCTGATGGTATCTGTACCTAACTCGCTGAAAATACTTCTTTCGCTGTGTGCGGGTGGACTGTCGAATGTGTGGTGGGTTTAGGGGGTTAATCTCGACCAATAAAATATCGCAATGATGGGATATCCAAGGCCCGTTTTCTACTTAGGCAGGCACCTTCTCCGCAGCCTTTGTTGCACGACCACAATCAAGGCTGGAAATCGTGTGCAAGACGAAGAATTAATACGATAGAGGATTGGCTATCAACTGTGTGAATTGTTTGAGGAAAAGAAAGAAAGGTTGAATCTATGGCGTTGTGACGCCGGTTATATACAGGTGGTCTCCCTTGCAACTGGTGGTTTGTCGCATCCCTGAATCCCTTCACGCCTGCGCGCTGGAATGGACATACCAATACTGAAACCATGTAGGAATGAGGCCATCACCACCCCACTTTGAGCAACAGCCTTCTGCCCTCCCACAGGCAACAAAAACTCTTCCACCATGGAATACGGTCCCTCCTCATACCCGGCCGCTCATCCTCCACAGCCGTAGGAAACACCACATATCTCTCCCAGGCCTCCTTCCCCTCTTTTTCCTTCCCAACCTTCTCCCCGGCACCCTTCTCGTAAGGCTGCAACCACGCCTGCTCCTCCCTCGCCAGCCCTGGCACCGCAACACCCCTCTCCCCCGCTTTCACAGGCGGCACCCCCCTAGCGGGATCCCCGGGCTTCAGCGCCCTCGCGCTGTTAAATTCCTCGGACACGTCTTGCGTGACGACGAGCGGGCCGGCGTGGGAAAACGCCCGCATCCGTGACAACGGCGCCTGTCACGTCCACGGCGGCAGGACCATCTCGCGCATCGGGAGCAGGCCTGAGTAGGCGTGGACGACGGCGAAAGGGTCGACCAGCGGCGCGCGCACCGAGAGGTGCCTGTTGGGCTCGGCCGCAAACGCGTCGGGGCCATGACTTGCTTCCCGTCCTTGTCCTTGGGGAGCCCACCCGCTCTGTCCCCCTTTGATTCTCCGTTCTTGTCTTCCGGGGGCGGGGGGAGGTAGTCCGAGTACACGGTGTCCAGCACCACGCCAAGATCCGGCCCCTTCTGATCCGGATCGGGATCGACACGCTTGGTGCCGTGGAACACGCCCACCAGCCCATCAAACTCGCGGGAGATGTCGCTGATGCGCACCTGGAAGGCATACCGATTGTGTCCGTATTCGCGGAATCGCTGTCCTCTTCGTCGGTGTCATCATCGTTATTGTTCTTCTCGGACTTGGACGGAAGCAGTGTCCGCCCGACGGAGTTGTCCTCGGCCGACTGGCTGACCAGCCCGTCCGCCACGAGCTCCAGCAACAATCCAGCGTGCGCCAGCAGCAGCGGCCGCCCAACCAGCGCGGTGTTGGTGAAGTCCGCGTAGGCTTCCGGGGCGGGCAGCATGTTGTTGGTGGCCTGTTGGATCATGGTATAAAGACACAAATGAACGCCTTGCCGGCGAGGCGGCTCACAAGGCGCTGGAGCTGTCGCGTCTCCGGCGTTTCGGTAGCACCTGAAGCTAACGGAGAATCTGGCGCGGGCGGCGGGAAGGAAAGCCAGGCCGGCAGGCTCTGCACGCAGCGCCTTCGCCGGGCTTGAGCAGTTGTTCCTCGGTCCGGACGAGCAGGTCATCCAATAGTCGTGCTCCCACCCGGAGCTGACACGGCCGACGAGAAGCGTCGGATCCCGCTGCTGTAGAATGCAGGACGCGCTGCTTGCTGCACCTTGGAAGCATTCGCCGTTTTCAGGTCCCCAATTTACTTCTCGCACTGCTCCTTTGCCACCAGGACCTTGTATTGCTCCTGGAGTTCTGCAGCAAGACGCGCAAATTTCTTGTCTGAGCCCTGCTTGCCGTCAGGAGGGAGATCTACAGTTACGTTCTGCCACCACAGAGAAAACATATCGCGCCCGAGTCGGCTCATGGTGCGTTGGACCGCGTCCAGATAAGTCTGCAACACGTTCATCTCGCGAAGCGTCTTGATCAGCTCGCGCGGGGTTGCCTCCTAGACGGGAGCCGTCCGTATCCGAAGGGGTCTGGTTGGTCCCCATACCTGCTGCATTCCAGCTCTGACCGCCGTCGGCGCGTGTGTAGTTCCAGTGGTAGAGCAGATCGGAGGCCTGGTTTTGCGTCTCGACGCCGTCATCATGGGCAAGGAGGTGTCTTTCCAGCTCCATAATCCACTTCTCTAGCTGAGGAATGGTGACCTCGTCCTTGCCCTCTAGCGTCTTTGGCGGGGGCTGAAGACAAGTGTGAGCGCGAGTATAGGTTGTCAGGGCGTCGAGGGGCGTTTTGGCGCAAATGAACACCTCAGCCTGCTGAAAAAGGCTGAAGGCAAATTGTCAGCAGCGAATCGTCTAGGTGGCAACCGAATCAGTGAAGGACTCACTTTGGGCTATGGGAAGGAAGAGGTCAGCGATTGTCAATCATGGTGCGGGATACTAGGATTATGATACATACCTTCTTGGCCGGAGCTTCCTCGGTCGCCGGGGCGGGGCGCTTGTTTGAGGTGGACTAATAACATCATTGTTAGTTACAAGTACGCATACCTAAGCAGAGAGGACTAGTGCAAGGGTAGACAGATAGGTAGGTGTAGGAAACAGTAATACTTACGGCACTGGCGTCGCTGGCGACGCCGTTGGTGGTGATTATTTCCTAGCGTTACAATACCTTGTCAGTGCGACTGATCGACTAGCGTGGGGTGTCTGAGGTGTCGCTGTCTGAGAGGCGCCTAACATACTTTAGGTTCTTGTCTCTGTGCCACGTAGTCAGCAAACTGAAGGCGCAATATGACTGATGTGGCCAAGATGCAAGGGTGGGAGAAGAAGAAGGGCAAATTGGATCCTCGGCCCTCTGAAGAAGTGCTGCTTGGATTGGCGGAGAGCATATTGGGACGCGGGAGGACAAGTGAAAAGGGGTAGTCGGCGGCGCTCGCGACATACTCTCCGCATGACGAAGTGACGCTGGCAGGAGGACGTTTGTGCTAAGGGCGCAAATCCAATGTCGGACTGGAGGCATTGTATTGCACAATGTGATTGGGATTCTTCCGCAACTCCTCTAAGAACAAGGTTTTGTGCCAGCACTGCGCACTGAAGTCGGCCGACCCCCGCTCCTGGCTGCCTCGAAGCCACCATCGCAAGGGGCAACGTCGAGTGGATGCTCAGATAGAGAGGAGAGGTGACGGGGAGGTATTGGGCACAACGAGGGAATGTGTGGAATACTGGGGCAAACTTGCACCCGCCAGCCCAGCTATGTAGGTAGTAATTGCGCACTAGCGCCGAAGGTGTGAATGCATGAAATAGGACCAGTTCTAACGACCAACATGCTGTAAAGGAAAGTAGGTACTTACGGTCGGCACCTGGGGGGTGGCGACGCGGATGTTCTTTTATATGAGTATCAGCTGTCGTGTTCTGGGTCGGAGCTCGTGCCTTTCGTGATATAAGGGCCGAGGAGGATTTATCGAGTACGTACTTTGGCAGCAGGCGTTCTATGCACCACGTTAGCGTTGCAAGCCAACCCCAGAGCCTTATGACCGAACTCACTTTGCGATTTCGCTGTAGGAGAAGAAAAAATATAACGAGTCAGCATGGAACTTGAGCCGCGTTAGGTACCCCGGGTTCAACTCACTTCTTTGTTGGAAGCTGTCTGTCAGAGGTGGGCGATGTGTTAGCGTCCATTTAGCGGTGCATATAAGGGGGTCGGCTTGAGGGATACTTGCAGGTGATCTATGGTAGGTGGGAAATGTCAGTATAAGATAACAAACTGTCAATAGGTGGCACTTAGGGCCCGCGGGAGGGGAGGGGGGGGGGGAGTA
>Ga0247758_1000109_pt1 | contig 63543 bp, 79 predicted proteins | sample UWRJL156409C4_FD_180950 | JGI IMG/M metagenome (GOLD analysis project Ga0247758, IMG submission 180950) | Plant litter microbial communities from Arlington Agricultural Research Station in Wisconsin, United States - UWRJ-L156-409C-4 | ecosystem: Environmental > Terrestrial > Plant litter >... | reverse complement strand
ATTTCGCCAAAAAAAAAAAAACGCTCAGCTCGTGGCAGCCACGTCTGTGGCGCCGACCACGGCAAAGGCAAACTCCATGCTACTTCCAAGTGAACACGGAAAAGAAGATGCAACATGTCGGGTTCCGGAACGGGGGGGTTATGGAACCCATCGTTGCCGGTTATTTATCTCCCAGGTCCTGCAAGCTGGCATGGTGGCGGTGGCCGTGCCGCATTAAAGCCATTTTAGCCGCGCGGTTCTCTGCTGGTTTACACTTGGCCCCTATCCTATCAGGCAGCCTACTATGGGGTACGATCTGAAAGGACCTTTGTTTTTTGCAACTTCTGGTCGCTCATGATGTTGAGGGACGGAATGAAATGGTGTTGACATGAGCAAAGCGGAATTAATTGCTGTCTCGTTTACAGATCGAAGTAGTGCGCGCTACAGTCCATGGTCGGAAGCTAAACTCAACTTTACAACCCCAAACAGTTGGACTCCATCTCTTCTTTATGATCGTTGCCTTGGATTCTGAACGCTCTATCCCTTTACATCTTGTGCTGTCCAGGCATCGCATCGAGCCCTATCACGAGTAGTGTCAGTTGATTTGTCTTCCGGGTGTACTTGGGCGGAGAACTCACATCCGTCAATCTTCTCATTGACCATGGTGGGAACAGTGCACTTGTTCATTGGCGCGACAGCCTGGGACTTGAGGGGCTTGCCACCCTCGCAAGCGTTGAACATGCACGAAGAGTCCATGGCACGCTGGAGTGAGTCTCCCTTCCATCTATCGAACAGTTAGCACCCACCGGAAATGCAAAGAGGACGCGCACAGAGGGGGCTCATACCCGAAGAGATAATCGGCGTGTGTCTCGTATCCCTGGGCTTGCATGCCCGTGCTGAGGACGAAGGGGTTGCCGTCGGCCTTGTCCCACAGCTTGTCGAACTTGCCCGTGTCCCAAAGGGTCTCGTAGGCGACCTGTGCGACGCGGACGGGGTGCGAGGCCGGGCAAGGGCCCGAGTTCTGGAACGCCTCCTTGACGGTGTTGTACATGTGCGATTGGTGGTCGGGCGAGTCGAGGTTCTTGCCATCCCAGCATCTGCAAGTCTTGTTAGTGTCCAGATATCCACGGCATTGCGGTCTGGGAGCGGTGGGTTACTAACGCGGGGAAGTGGTGGACGGTCATGATGCCATTGCAAGGCTCGGTGGGGAAGGTGTCCAGCTCGGGGAATCGAGTGCCCTTGTTGCCCTTGAGGCAGACATACTTCAGGCCGTTCGACACTCTGGAGCTCGCGGTCGCGCTGCCGACTACCATGCGGAAGCCCTGTTGGGAGTTAGAAACTACTCGGTGCCGGAGTGGTCTGCAATACTGACCGGCTTGAACGACGTAATCTTTTGCTTGCCGTTCGAGTTGAAGTCCTGCTGTGTGTAGTAGACGGTCATGCCGCCGTTGATGCCGTTGGGCAGGGCCGTGTTCTGCACAATGTCGACCTTGTGGTACGAGCCGTTCTTGTGCTTGAAGAACATCACGGCCGTCCAGTAGTTGGAGAAGTCCTCGGAGAACGTGCATGTTGTGCAGGCGCCTCGCTCGCCAACATCTCCGGTCATGCTGGCGTTGAAGGCGTTTCCTCCAACGATCTGGTGAAGATGGGCCGACGGAACATTGCCGGGCTCAACCACGGGGTCGAGGCGCTGGATGGTCAGAGTGGAACATCCGAAGCGGAGGGCGGCCTGGGCGGACCCCGCGAGCGCGAGAGCGAGGGAGAGCGTCTTCATCTTGGCAGAACGGACCCGAGTCAGCTTGTCGTGAGGAGGGCGATGATGGTGTTCAGGAGCAGCTCACACACACAGTTTCCGGTGGGACCGAATCGCCCATATATAAATCCCCGCTGCCATATGTGCGGCGAGAGGATGTCCTCTAGGCACCTGACCATTCGTGCCGTGACCACTTGCCGCCTACCTAGTTGCCACGATACCTGATCAACACGGCGACAATTAAAAGGGTGTAAGTGAATAATGGAACGGGCCTCCCAGCAACCGAGAGCCTTACTTGCTTGCCAGGACGCTGTTGATTGGCCTTTGGCACGCAACAATATTGCCCAAGGCCATGGCAGGTGCCCAGATCGAGGCACAGCGATACAGAGAACGCCATACGAGATAACTGCTATAGACGTGGGATGGATGTGCTTTTACCCCCGACAGTGGTGGTCGCTGATTCGCTGTGGACGCACCCCCTTTCAATTTCAATCCACTTAACCCCTGTGGAAATTTGTTCGGCAGTTACCCCAAGGGGCGGAATCGGTCTAACCGCCCCCTTCCGCTACGGGGCCGGCCTGTCAATCTGGATTGCGGGGAGGAGGTGGTGCACTTTTCCGCTATTTTCCGGATTAAAACAATATGTTTCGAGTTCTGCCTAAAGCAGAACACATTCTTACTCGCCTGTCAGATTTGCTGATGACCCGCAATGGTAACGCTAGCAAGTCATCTGCAAAAAGAAGTTCGCTAGGGGGCAAACATGTTTCTAGAAGTCCGGCATCTTATTATTGTGCGTCCAAGCCGGGAATTTGGCACCTGAAGTTCAACCAAGGGGGTGCACGGGCTCCGGGCGAGTATTCTACGGCCCAGACAGCGGTGCATTCCACGACTGAAACCCTGCAAGCTTGCCCATGAATGGAGACCACAGAATCCAATAGTGATCAATTACACTTGTATTTGGCAGTTGAGAGCCAAGGATAAAACACGACGCACAGTACGTGACACATGCACTCCAGCTCACTGCCGGCTCGGTCCATTGGGAGGTACTTCGTACCTATGCATCTATCCATGCGCTAAGGTCATGGACACACTAGTGCCGTCCTTGGTAGGGTGGGACGCTGTCAGAACCGGGCAATTTTCTGGGACCTGCAGGGCAGAACTGACAAGCTGGGAAGTAGTGCATTTCTAATGAGCCGGTGCAACCTTTTGCAAACTATCGAACCGATGTTTTTGCAAGCTCACAGAATCTTCCACCCAAATGAGGACCGTGACGTTGACAGCTGGGCTGTCGAGGTACAGTCACCAAGCGCACTTGTCTCATGATGAGCCCTTGGTGATGTAGCCACCATTGACTACAGCTCATAGCCCGGTATGATCCGACCTCTCAAGCATTGTACTACCTCTCAAGCATTGGACGTCGGGGACATGTGCGAAAGGTAGTTGCCAGATGGCAGTGTCACGGTATCGTTATGTTGATAGGAAGGGTTGAAAACAACATGCCGCAAATGACTGAGCCCTGTGTGATACCAGGTTTGGCCCGTGCTATGGCACGGCCTTCGTCCATGCTGTCACCAGCCGAAAGCCTTCTTGAAGGGGTTTAAACAATGCAATACTGCAACCAAAACAAAAGTCCATGGCATTTTTGCGCCATGAGAGGCCTGATTCATATGGGAAGAGGGCTTGTCACACTAAATAAGCGTGGAATAAATGTGAGATTTCACTAGAATTTAACACTTGATCTTTCTTGCGGTTGGAAAACAAGGTCACGGAATGAGGTTAGAGGACGAGACTCCAACCGCTTTGTTCTATATTTTTTTATTTCATTCATACCTTACTCACCCCAGTGTAATATTAGGTTGTTGAATGGCGCCGAAATGATATCAGTCCTATGCGACGTATAGCTATGGCTTGTGGCCTGGGGTTGATAGGAGAGAAGGAGTACGAATACTCGGACCAAAAGAGAAAGTCCCATAAGCCAGTGCTAAATATGGCTTCTTGCTGTTAATGCCACATATGTTGTTAGTTGTAGAAGGCCATCTCCATCCTGCAAAGATTTATATTTTGAGAAGACCTGCTTACATTTTAGAAACACCTTGCTGGATTTTGAAAAGACGTTGCTGCATTCCAGGAAGGCCTCATTACATTCTGGGAAGGCCCGTAATGTGGTACGTCCAGGCCTTACAGTTCCAGCACAGAGCTGTGTTAGTGAGAAAGGAGGGGTAATCAAGGAAATGTCATTCTACCCGATTCTGTGAGGAGAAAGCTGCCTAGGTAGGGGCTGTATGATGCAAACCTATCGTTTTTCGGCGGAGCTTAAATTTGGAATGCCGCCCACGATGCCATTCGCTGCAAGGTTGCATCGCAGCTGTGGCCGGCAATGTTGGTGATCGCCTCATTCAAGTGGGGCTTCAAATGGCGGGGTGCTGCTGGGTTTGATCGCACGTGATGCTAGTGCTAATTGGCGCATCGGGAGCACCGATCGCAAACTGGTTGGGGCGCAGGACGATGCCCGAGAGTGTATTTTTGCCTGAAGCTACTAGATCTGGCTCCATCCAGTGACAGCTGGCTGGCAGCCGTTCATTTCTGGCCAGGCCATGCAGCATGGGTTCGGAGGCAAGTCTCAACTCCTCGTTGCGGTTCTTTTAGCACACGTGTATGCCCTGGTACATCCAGTGGTCCTGCAGTTGTCTGCAATTTACACACACCTCATCAATCATTGGCGATATGCCAACGCAAAGGGATTCAAGCGAAGATCGCAAAGATCCCTTTCCTCGGCATGCGCCCCTGTCATTGCACCCAGAAGCTGTTCATCAGGGCTAAGCCTACCTTTCTACCTAATGTACCCAACTACTTGCTCGAACATGCCTGACATTCGCCTACTGCGAATTTACTTCCCAACGCTAGGAAGGTAGAAGAAGGCTTCCGGTGCTCTCCACGAACGGACTCGTCCCCGGATGATTGAACTGTCTGTTCGGCAAAATGCCAACTTGGAGCTCCCGCCAAGGCCGGAGACCCCCAAGTCCGCGTTGTGAGCATCTGTCTGGGTAGTGGCACAAACAAATGGAATTATGTCGCTCGGCCGAGACAATATAAATGCTCCTTGGCAAGTGCGTGCAAACTGGTGTCACGCCAACTACGCGAGTCGGGGTCGGCACCGCCTCCCGGTGACCGAACAAGAAAGGGGTGGTAGCTAGGAGGCTCTTATAGCTACGTTCCGGTCCGTGGGTAGCCAACACAGGAAGAAGCAACTGAAAACCTCCCACAGAAACTCCCCCACCAACGCCAACATGGATGACGTCAAGCTGAAAGAAATGACTATTCTCACATATGTTGAGAAGAACCCGGAAATACAGCCAAAGTCCTCGCAAATTCCACTTGTTCCTCGAAGGGCCGACGAAGAACGAGAGCCACAACCAAGCCCGTATGACTTTCCAGAGGGGGGCCTGCGAGCATGGTTGGTGGCGGCGGGAACAGCAGGGATTCTGTTTTGCACATTGGGGTACTCGAATTCGTTCGGGGTCTTCCAAGCTTACTACATACGGAACCAGCTGAAAGACCACAGTCCAGATGACATCTCATGGATTGGGTCGCTCCAAGTGTTTCTGGTGTTTGCGCTAGGGCTAGCGGGTGGGCCCATTTTCGACCGATACGGAGCATGGGTGAGCAAAGCACCCCCTGAGCCAAACACAACGTGTTGTATCTGTCCGCGCGTAAACTAATGAGCGCAGGTCATCCGACCGGCCGCAGTGATCTACGTCGCCTCGATCATGGTCACGGCCTCTTGCACTGCATACTGGCAGTTCATGCTCGCCCAAGGCGTACTTTCAGGCATTTCAAATAGCTTGCTCATGTTTCCGGCCATGGCTGCGACACCCCAGTACTTCAACAAGCGAAGAGGCGCCGCGATGGGCCTGGCTATCGCCGGCTCGTCCTTGGGTGCTATCGTATTCCCAATAGTCCTCACGCAATTGCTGGAAAAGATTGGGTTCGGTTGGGCCGTCCGGACGTGTGGATTCATCATGATTCCCATCCTCACATTCTCGGCGATCACCGTCCGAGCTCGATTGCCTCCCCGCGAGAGCAAGTTCTTCCTCTGGTCGGCGTTTCGGAGCCCCCGGTATGCGATGCTCATCGGAGCCGTCTTTTTCATGTTCATGGGCATGTTTGTGCCACTGTTCTATCTGCCGACTTATGGAATCATCCGGGGAATGGGCGATATGCAGGCATTCTATCTGGTAGCCATCATCAACGCATCGTCAATCCCAGGGCGGATCATCCCGGGGATCCTGGGTGACAAGTTTGGTTCAATCAACTCACTGATCGGGGCTGGTTTGTCTACGGCGGTGATCATCCTCTGTTGGCCGACTGCGGTCTCTTCGGCGGGGATTTACGTCTTTTCGGTTGGATTCGGCATCACTTCAGGGGCAATCATTTCTGCTGGCTCTGTTGTTTTCACCCACTGCGCTCCAAGTCCAAAAGACATTGGCACGTACATGGGCATGGGGATCTCCATTGCGGCAATCGCAGTTCTAATCGGCCCGCCAATCAACGGAGCCTTGCTACATCGCTATCATGGGTTCGATCAAGTGTCGATTTTCAGTGGCATAGTATGCATGTCAGGCACAGTGTTGGCAATTCTTGCCAAGCTGTACACTGATGAGGGTATTTTCGGAAAGGTCTGAGCAGATGGAGGCTACCTGCACGACTAGCATCAGATCACCTGAATGAGCCGCCCTATGTGGCCGTTTCTGATGAGGATTCGCATGTGGGAGGGGAATCGAGCTTCGGCCGAAGGGGTGTCAATGGGGTATCGCTCGGCGTTTTGGTGCATACATCGGAGGGAAAAGGCAACGCCTCCGCGTCGACCTCGTGACAAGTGTTCTTCTCTCCACGGCCTAAGATAGCTATTTACAGCACTTCGAAGGCTTCCAGAATCTACAAACATCAGAATTTAAACTACTTTCTTTTGAAGGCATCCTTGTTTCGTAATAGCTACCCCCAACGCGCAGCGTGTGACAAACCACGTGCGTCATAAACCATTCTGAACACTGCGTGCTTCACTTTGCCTAAGGCACGATTCAAGAGCCCAAGGATTTCAGCGGTCAGATATGAGCTTCTTGATTGGAAAGGATGAAATGCAATGGCACCCATCTCTTTGGCTGCCATCGTCTTTTGCACTCGGCGAAGGGGCTAGCCAGTCATTGTCCAAAGAAACCAAATAGGTAGGTAATTGTATTCAGCGGGCAGACCCAGGCTATCGAAACAATCTAATTAGACGCGTGTACAAAATATGCCGGAAATAAACACTCATCCTCATCTGCTCTCCATCCCACTGCCGGGCTGGGTTGCTGGCCTCGTGCTTGCAATCTGTCTTCTAAAGATCTCTTCTAGCACACTCTACAACACCGACCTCGGTGCCGGGGCGGCGGTGGATTTTGACCACCTTCATTCCGGCTTCGCGGACAATGTAGTCAAACATATCCGGATTCCTCTCCTTGCCGCCAATATTGAACATGACCATGTCTGCCGCGGCGTTCCCAGGGGACGGTGGATCCGAGAGGATCTGGTCCATGATGAGAACGCGGGCGCGGGGATCGTCCCGGGGTAGAGCCTCTGCAAGACGAGAAAGGATGCGGATGGAGATGACGTCTCCGTAGTCATGCAGGACTCTCCGCAGTAGATAGATAAGGGCACCTGGAGAATTCCTTGGTCAGCACACGCCCTCTCACATGTCGAATAGGCGGAAGTTAAAAGACTCACCCTTTACTGGCTGCTCGTCGTTGAAGTCGTGTGGGATTCTTTGCACATGTCTCAGTGCAGGGTCGTCTCTCTGGATCGCCTCCTCAATGACCTCGGGACGGTCTTGAAGCACGCACCGCTCCTGTGGGAGGCCGGGTACAGCAGCCAAGATGTGCTTGAGAGTAGCTCCGTGGCTACCTCCCACGTCGACAACGAGAGCCCTCTCCTTTTGCTCCTTGATGCCGCCGAATTCAGGGACTTCCCCGTTGGGCGAAAGAGCGCGGATGGCCTCTTGGCCGAGCCAGCTGAAATCGTAGACGCTCGCGGGGCCGCCGTACTTGCCCGAGATGGAATCCATGCTTCGCATGCTGCTTGCAAAGATTCGTTGTCTTTCTTCGTCAAGCGCAATGACCTCCCACATGTTCATGGTCGGATGTCCCCACGCGAATGTGAAGGGGTTGTTCGACGGCCCAGACGGTTCCTTTGCGCCGTATGCGGCAAAGTATTCAGGCCAGTGGATGTAGCCGCGGAGGCCGTGCTCGAACATGACGCGGAAGAGATTGCCGGCCGAATGGTCGGACGTGAACATCTTCGAGGACGCAGAGTGCGTGATGTGGCCCGAGGACGTCTGGATCAGCCTCCCTGTCGCAACAAGCATGCCGCCGATGCGGGCTGTGCGGGAACCCAGTCAGCTCTTTGGTTCCGAGTCTTAGATAATTCAGGGGTAGTGTGGTATTCACTCACAAACAACGGCCTCCTCGGCACCAACCGATGCAGCCAGCTCCTTGTACGAGATGCTGCTGCCGGTGGGAATGAGGTCGAACAGCTTCCACTCCATGAACATGTATGTTGCGCCGATCTCACCCATCTGGTAGCCAAGGCTTGGTTAGTAGTTGATCACCCACACCGCATTCAGGGGTATTTGTTGGACGGCGTGGGACTTACAACCACAGCGTACCCTGGAATGATCATCTCGGTTCCGCCAACTTGTGAGATGATTTGCTTTGCCTTCTGAAGAACACTCTTCTTCAGGCCCGGGTTTGAATCTCCTGACTCGAGCGCTTGCACATCCCTAGCCAAGGCATCGGCGAGAGCAGTGGTGCTCGTCTGACGCACGACCTTGGCAGGCGAGACTAGGCTCAGAAGGAAGTCGAAGATGGCCTTCATCTTGGCGAGTGGCAACAATAGCTTCAAAGATGGAGTTCGGGGACGTGATAGAGCCCGCAGTATCAGTCAAGAGGCGTTCACCCGGACCGTGCGGGGGGTGGGGAGAGATGTAGGTAGATATACCATCTCTTCTGGACGATCGCTCTCGGGTTCAGACTGTAGGTACATGCATTATACCACTATTACTCGCTCCATTTCACCTCCTTCTCTACTTCACCCGCAGCCCCGGTTCACCACGGGCGTCGGCAAAGCACTCAGGTAACGCAAGCGCGCCAAAGTCTCTGCGCACAAGACCAGCGGTCATAATTCTCCTAAGACCTTCGGACTCGATAGAGTGCGTGCCCAGCCAAAAATAACTAACACTTTAGCCCACGCCTGCCGAGGCCCGTAGGGCCATACGGAGCTGCCTCGAGTGACAGTTGTCTATATGATCAAGCTCTGAGAGACGGGCTTGGCTAGCAGACTTGGCCATCAAGCGTGGTCCTGCGAACGCAAACGCCGGAGCTGGCTGGCGAAGGTAGCCTAGTCAGGACGTATCATTGAGAGATACCTGGTCGTTACGTCTCTGCCAAGACGGGTGTGGGCAGCAAACGCCCACCTGGTGACTGGGGTGTAGCCCGTGTGCAAGTGGCTCGCGATCCTATGGTAGTTGGCGCGGCTGCATATTAGGGGGGGCGCATGATAGCTCGTGATGTCACGATAAGAGGCTTGACACTCTGGCAATATCCGATTGCACCAAGACAGTCTCCAAGTTTGTCCCACATCACGGGCCAAGGCCCGCACAGCTGTACCGGGCGCACATCCAGCAACCTGGACGCAACGTGCGTAACAAGGCACCAAGACAAATAAACAAGGGGCCGATTGGAAGGGAGGCGCCGCGTCGTCGTACCAAGACAATTATACTCCACTTATATGAAGACAATAATCACGCAGGAGTCCTGCGTTGCCGGGAACTACCTTCTTACGGCATGCGCTGCATGCCCAGGTTTGAGGCTTGAGCCGAGTCTGGTTGAATGAGGCGGGTAAAGGAACAAGAGCCTCCCTGGGACCAACCACAACGACACAAACGACACAAGACCTTGGCGTTCATGGCAATAATAGTTTGGCCGACTGGAATCCGACTGTGCCGCCGATCATTCGGTTGCATGTCGGCGTCTGCCAGCCTTTGGAGCACAAATCTTCGCTTGGCGATGTCGTCGTCGTCGGCTTGGCTCCCGGCGCCGCCAAGCCAAGCTCCGCAACAAGGCCTCAGGAGCACTCCTGCCATCCTAACGGAAAGGATTCGGATCCGAGCCTTGTTCTGGGGTCCCCGACGCAATTGTCTGCCTGTCTATGATGGACCTCGCAGTGGGCCCTCTATTCCGGACGGCTCGTCAAGAATGCAACCTTGGACCGGATCCCAGGCATGGCCTCCAGCCCGGTGTAGCGATGCTGCGAATTGCTTCCTCCCACCTCAATCGGGAGCCCGGAAGAACGGGCCATTGGCGCGATATTCCCGCAAGCGAACATATGCCGGCAGTGCGTGCGTAGCCGTTGAAAGGTGTACGTGTCGGAGTCCGCCATAACCCCTATTCTTTCCTAGAACGCGAGATATACGATGCGGCGGAGCTGAATTCGGCTATACCACTTTGCCTCTATACCCGCCCAAGAAAGCTCTGCCGTATGTGTGCCGTCGCCGCCTCCGCCCTACGAGGGCTGGCATGACTTCCAGTGTTGTGAATCTGGAATCCCACGCTCGGAGTTCGGAGTTTGTATGAGACTGCCGACTTCACACCCGGAGCCGTGCTGGCGGTGTTGCATATCTCCTAGCCTACCTTATGTGGTTGAGTTGAGCCGCATGGCAGCATGCAGAACACAAGCTACCGACGATGTTAAGCTGAGCTTCATGACTGCGTTCAGAACACGAGGTATCGGACCCTTGCAGGCCCAAGCGGCCAAGATCAGGCATCGCCAGTCTGTATCGCGGCGTGGAAATATCTGAGTGTTCAGGCTGAGTAACAATATTGAGAATATCTATCCATATGCAGCGTGAAGACATGTTTTGCGGAGCCGAAAAGAACATGCAATTTGTGTCACGGAACAGGCCCAATATCGTCCAAACTAAATACATCTAGATTCATGACATCGGTGTAGTCCTGGAGCCATGGTATATACGGGAGTCAACATTACTGCCTTACTGGCGACCACCAACAGTTCTCTTCCGCTTGGTAGCGGGCTTTCCCAGAATGGCCGGGTCCGGGCGCGCGGCAGTCCATGTCTCGCCCTCCCACTCGTAGCTCCCGCCCATGTTCAACAACCACGTGAGTGCGTTGAACTCGACGACGATCTCCAGGATCTTCCAGATGCCATCCTCTTTCACCGTCTTCATGATCGTCAGTCCCTTGCTTGGGAGTTTAGCTTCGCCAAACACAGACACCCACTGCAGGGCGACGGTGTTGCACTGGACGGCGTCGACGCTGAGGATGTCCATGGGAAAGTGCATGTTCCAGCTCTGTACGTCGAGGAAGGTGGCCCTGTCAGGGAAGGTAGGTCCTCCCAGGGGGAGATGGATGAAGGTATTGATGGAATCGCTGAGGTCGACAAAGTCCTTGGCGATGTACTTCTCGCCTAGAGGCTCGGTGTACTCGGCGATGATCTTACGGTAGATCTCGACGATCTCCTTGGTCTCGGCCGCGTTCATGCACTCTGACTGGCGGCGAAAGATAGATGGCAGTGTGAATCCGCTTGAGACGCTGCAGGCGGCGGCAGCCAAGAACAGGGATGTGAGCTGCATGTTGGCGGCAGGTTTGGTGGTTGCAAGCTCTGAGGAGTTGAAGATGAAAGGAAGGGGTGGGTGTCCAGGTGACGTGATGAACGACTTGCTTTCTTTGGGACACCTGCTTGACCTTGGCCTTTTATATCGAAAGGATGCCCAGCAGTTTGCGAGAGACAGAGGAGATATCGGCCGGTTTTCTGCTGCTATGGGCCGGACGTGTTGGAGTTCCGCATCTCCCTGCTCGCAACACTTGGCAGTATCTCGCAAAAGCTTAACTGTAGGTGTCGAAAAACGGCCAAGAGATATTCCACATTTAATATCCGGACGTCCGGTACGGTGAAGTCTTGATGCCCACCCCGAAGGGCATCTCGGAGGTTCCATGCAGGCGCTGGTGTTGCTGGGACTGACGGCGATGATACCTCATGCTCGAACGCGCTTGTCAAGTCACCAAGAGCCGTTCCGGCTGTTGGGCGGAGGCTTGGGAGACAGGGCGCAGTTGGAAGCGAGCTTGGCGGTTTGTGGGATTCGTGGACAGATATTGGATTTTGAGCAATTGTCTTGGGTGCGGTCCTGCCGGGATGGAGATTCAAGCAGTCTATTTTCTCGATCGCTGTCCTTTGAGGCCAAGACAACGCAATGTCGAGGTCATTTTGATTGGTTCGCTGGTTATCTCCTTTTCTCGGCGTGCGGAGATTGTAGTCTTGGAGAAACACGGCGCCGGGGCCAACCCGTTCGGACTTTCCAACCCGGTTATTTTGAGCAATGGCCATTGAGCCGGCCCTTTCCAGGACCCCATCCGTAGCGAAGGGCTTCCGGGAGCCGCCACCATACAGTGGTGACAAGAGATGCAGAACTGTGTAGGCAACACGTACTACTAGAGCGTGCATGGGATTGCTCTTCCCGTTACACAACACAACCCTCTATGAATTCTTTCGGCCAGCTTTGGTCATTTGGAATTTGCGAGGACCTGCAGATGAACAACCTCAACGCAATGGGTTGTCGGGTGTGGCAGCCAGCGAGCCGATACGCCCGGGGTTTAAAGTCAAGGTCCGCGAGCCGGTTTGACGTGATGCGCTTCCCCATGAAGACCCTCATCCAGCGTCGACGCCGTTCATTGCGCCGCTCTGAGGTGAGTGTCCTACTATGGTGAGGGCGGTCTCCCGAGCAACGAAAATACAGCTTTGAAGATTATTAGACATTTCTTCGAATTTCAACGTTTTTTCACGGCTTCTCATCATGGAGGCAGCGATGAATGGGGGCGAGAGACATGGACAGCCACCCATCGCGATCCGTCCACCTATATCCCAAGGAGTTGGCGCAATGGGTCAGGAAACGATGGCTATTTCGCTCCTTGTTTCTTTTATACGTCGTGGTTTCTCTCACTCGGATGCGCCCCTGTGAAGTAAAAAGAGGTCATATCGCGAGATTCTTGGAGCATCGTGCCAAAAAGAAAAACCGGGCATATCTCTCGCCGGTTTTCCCATTTTGAGGATTAAAACAATCCGATCGTCCTAACTGTCACGGTGACGATGTTATTTGCATCCATTTCTTGTTCTTTTTGTTCGACGATGGATTAACATCAGTCACCCTTGAAGACAGCTCTCCCAACGTCGGGTGTGGCGTTGAAAAACAAAGTTTTACTTCACCGAATAATTACACACATGGATTAACATCAGTCTACACAGTCCGTAGGTAGCCCTACATGCAGCCTTTTATCAATGGCATGAGCATATAATGCCTTTCTCGACCTTCGGGCCGAACGCACGGCCGCCTGAACTTCCTGAATTACACTATTCACAGCTTCACCCAGCCAGCGAATGGGCGCAGAGCTGTATATTTAGTATCTTCGGAATGCCCCAATCTTTGTATCCTGTAGGTAATAGTTCCTATTACGTGTAGTCTTTGTGGGGTTAAAAGATTCATAAGTGTTCCATCATTGTCAACCGATGCGGAAAGACTGGAAGTGGCCACAACAAAGATTAACAACTGCAACTGCAAGGTCTGACAGGAAAGTTCACATATAGTGAGAAAAATAATGCGCTGTGTATTGTTGCGAGGTTTTTTTTTTCAGCCCCTTATATACTTATGGTTTTAAAAAGGGGTGTCGGGTCGAAAGCAAAAACACCTGTGTCACCCACTTACCTCCGAGGCTGCACCTCCACCAGTACCACCTCAACGTGAAATCAGTGTTAAGGTCTGAGTTTAAGCCCTTGGGGAATCTTCACTATTACACGAAGGTCATATTTGTAGTAGTAGAAGTGGGAGTAACTGGTTTGCAAACTCGAAAATCAACTGTCATGCTCTTCATGGTGGCCATCCCTTTAAATCAAGCTGAGATCTCCGGTCTAGGGGTTATTGGTATAGGTCACTCCTCATATATATTCCGGTTTTGATGCGAAGGGAGGGGAAAGTAAAGGAAAGTGCAAGAAATTATTGTCATGGACCCTTTTTGCAGAAGTGGTTCATAGTTAGGAATCTAGTTGGGCCGCTATATTTACACACGTCTAGCCTTCCTACAATACACCCGGATTTGCGCAATGGCTTACTTCAAATCATGCTTTTCTAAAGCTGTGTTTTTAGGAATAAACTTCGCTAGATATGATCATCATCGCGAGCTGGTTTCGGGTGGTGCGAAGGGTGACCTTGAAGGAAAAGCGCTTGAAAACCCCCAGCTTCTGGGTGAGGTGGAAATAGAACAAGAGATCACAGTGAAAGATTAGCAACGTCAGGACTTCAGGGGGGAAGTGTGAGGGGCCAAGTAAGGCGGATACCGTTACTTGGTGACTGAATCGATTATGGTTCCTATGAAGAAGAAGATCAAGAGTAGATACAGGAGCTGCGCGGAGCGCAGCTATATAGGCGGAGACCCGCCTCCATGGGAGCGGTGGTCTGGGCTCCCAGACCAGACCCACTTTGGGGCCTTAGCCCCGTGACAGGAAGACGACCTAATGCAATGCTCATAGCTCAGGGCATCCCAAAGCTACCAGCGACACACAAACATAGGAAGATGTCATCACCGCCCCCTAACCTCCGTAAATCATCTTAACTTCAAATACGGTAGAGAGCATATAGACGGAGAGACAGACAAGAACATGCTGACATAGTCACTGTCACTGTGGTTGACTAATATCCCCATTGGTCAGACAGGAGAAGGCGCCGCGTTTCTCCAGTCCGCCACCTTCCTAGGGATTCCAATGGTCCGTATTCCTTTTCATCCAACAATGCGCACGATTGTACTGCACAACTAGGAGCAAAATTCAACATTCTCCGTCCGCAAGGTTTCGTTTGATCTTGACGTCGTGGCTTGATCCAATTTGAATCACAGACGCCGCTTCACCGCTTCACTATTTCAAAAGACCTGACCCTATTTATGGGTATTCACACCATTACTAATGTTCGCCATGCTCGGAAGCGCAAGGGGGAGCGCAGTCCGACCCCAGACCTCCAGCCCCACACGCCCGAAGCTTGAGTAAGACTCAGATGCCACCCAGCCTGACGTCTCTAGTAATGCTGTGGGTTGGACAAGACTGATACCTTAAAACAATGAGGAGAGATAAGCCATCTATAATGCTTCGATGAGTATACCACTGAGCATTAAAAAGGAGACCGAGCTCAAGGCGGACCGGATGACACGACACACGATGCATTGTATAGGTGGCTTGTCACTATGTGCGGAGACAAATGCACACTTGTCAACCTGTACCAGAAGACTGTAGGTACCAACGCTGTTCTCAACCACATAGCGATGAGGGTCAAGTGTCTCCTTGGTAGAAAGACCTCACGTTTGCTGTGCGAGCGGCCGAACTTCCGAGATAGTAAAGATATGGTCCGGAATGACGGCCAATACCTAACTCTGAAATGCCAATCGACGCTCACACTCGTGGTTGGTTGCTCGAAGCAGTGCTGGCAATGTTCACTCCCATTCTTATAATAACCTAAAAGACTTGCTCCACGACGGGCTCGAACTATACAGGTCTGACCATTTTGAGAATAGAATGTGCCGTGCCTAATCGGTATCACAGGCCCTAGGTCCATTGCGACCTCACTGAATGGATCGTTCTCTCATTGTTACAGAGCTGCCATCTATATTGATGATAGGTCTCGGTTGCATTGAGACTTCACCCCATTACACTAGGTAGGCATTTCTTAGCTTGTGAGCCCGAGGTGAAAATGATGCCGAGCGATGTCTCACATCATTATAAAAAGAGATAATTGCAACCATGAAGGACCGTACCACAGTAGTGCCGCTGGATGAAATCTATGACCTCACTCAGTCTTAACCAGCATGAAACCTATGAATGGTTCATAATACATGTGCTAGTGTCTCGCACTCACTGGAGATAATTGTCTTCTTTACTTAATATCACCTGCAATGACTATCTTATGCATTCTCAACCCTGCTGCCATCATTCGGTTATATTTCACCAGGTCCTGGGCGATGAGGCAGGGCGCCCCCCGAAAATATCTCGAGACTCTCCAAACAGCCTTTTTGCTGGCCTAGGCATGTTGTTATGCTATTGAAGACGCCGCTTGCATCGACGACGTCTCTTGATTGTGTTTGGGCCTTTACTGTTTTCGACCGGGCGTTTATTAGATATTTAGACCGCCGATGAATGCGTTGATGCCTTGAGAGAAAGTACTATGCCCTACAACATTGAGATGGAAGGCCTGCTCTTGCATGAGGAAGTCGTTCTACATTAGAGTACCCCCTTTCTCCTTCGCTTTAAATTTCGGTTTTTCTTTTCGGGGAGCCTTGATGAAGGCCAACTTCGTGAGAGGCTTTTCCCATGCGGCATCCTCAAGAAACGAGTATCGGTCCAGTTCTTCAACCGCAAGCAGGATATTGCAGCCGACTAAATATGTGCCCCGCGTGGAAAGACAAAAAGCCCGGCATGGTCGGCGCCGAAGATTGAGACAGTAATAAATCTCGGCACCCAGAATACAATATCGGCACGTGGTTGGCCGTGATGGGAAACCTGGGGTGCGCAAGCTTTCCCCGCATCAATCCCTTTTGGCAAGAAATTAATTGGCATTTAATGTACAAACCCACTCCTGAATGGTTTCGCGTGCTCTGAGTGGACCGCGACCACCAATTTGCCGACTTGTAGATTAGCCAGAAGAGGTGGCGTACCCCAAAACTCTAGCTCCGGACAAACGGGAGCCGCAAAGTAGAACACACGGTCTACATATAGTCCAATTCCAGCCATTGTAGATCATCGTGATGTTGATACTCTTGTAGCGTGATTCTGCCACGGTATCCTCCCTACGCAGCATCTACTCGTGTCTCGGTCAAGTCAACACTCAACATGAAGCTCTGGGCGACATTCGCGGGCCTCGTTGCCCTTGGGGCGATTGGGGACTGCCAGGTAACCAAGGTCAACGACTTCAATGCCGGACCGACAAAGCTCGGCATGTACATCAAAGTGGGCAAGAACGCGAAGACCCCAGCACCGATCATTGTCGCCGTGCACCACTGCCAAGGATCCGCAACGGGCTACTCGGGCGCGACTAAGTACCCGTCTCTGGCCGACCAGTACGGCTTCATTGTCATTTACCCGAACTCCAAGTCCGGCGGCGGCTGCTTCGATGTTGCCTCGACTGCTTGTACGTCCCATCCCCGCGCGACTTCCCAGTTCCGAAATGGTTTTGGCCTTGATGATGTTTTGGAGATTTGCTAACTGAAAGCCGCAGCTCTCACCCACAACGGCGGCGGTGACAGCCAAACCATTGTGAACATGGTCAAATACGCGGTTCAGAAGCACGGTGGCGATGAGAAGCGCGTGTTCACGGTCGGAACCAGTTCGGGCGCCATGATGACCAACGTGCTTGTTGGGGCCTACCCCGATGTGTTCAAGGCGGGGTCCGTCTACTCGGGTGTCCCTGACGGATGCTTCTACGTCTCAGGGTCCACGGCCACCCAGGACCCACCAGGATGGTCCAACTCGTGTGCCAACGGACAGAACATCAAGACGGCCCAGCAATGGGGCGATCTGACCCGCTCGTACTTCCCGGGATACAACGGCACTCGCCCGAGGATGCAAATGTGAGTGGCGGACATAAACCAGTCATGTCAGTGACCGCGGCGAGAATCCGACTAACACGCATCGCACAGCTTCCACGGAACCGCCGACAACACGCTGCGCTATCCGAACTGTATGTAACACCCACTTGGCCTTCCATCTCGGGCATATGGCATCGATTGCTAACTTCCACCACAGATGCCGAGCAGCTCAAGCAGTGGTCGAACGTCTTTGGGCTCACAACGTCGAAGAACACCACAAACACGCCCAAGAGCGGATGGACCCAGTCCATCTACGGCGAGGGCACCGCCACGACGGCCCAACTTGTCGGATACAGCGCACAGGGTGTAGGCCACAGCGTGCCGCAGCAAGAGGCGATGGACCTTGCTTTCTTTGGCATCTCCTAAACTTCACGTCACTCGATGTCGGCCATGGTGGAGAGATCGAGATCGCAGAGTCTCACGTAGAAGTGTTACGCTGAGTATTGGGTATCCCCTGTCAGTAGTAGATGGCCACGTTTTGTTGTTAAAAGCAGTACATACTTCGTCAATTCAATACCGAACAGACGCTGCAATGCAATCAAATTGTCCGCCGATGGGTATCTACATGCAATTCTCCCCGAAATGTCTACGTCGTGTAGAAAAAATCTGGCCTCCGATCCCCCATCTCGCTGATCTCCCTTTCAGACTTGCCCTCCACCCAACAATCTCTCTTCCCCTGTGCCCTCCGTCTGTTCTCTATCCTGAGGAGGATAGTCATCAGTAGACTTCCACCAGACAAGAAGACAAGGAGGAATGCCAGCACAATCCCGTGTCCTTCTTTGTACGCCGGGGGTGAGAAGTAAATGTTGGAGCTGATGATGCCGTTGAGGTTGCCCCAGCCAATGACAAAGCCCAGGACAATGCCCCGTCGATACACGCCCTCGATGTTGTTGGCCATCCACGTGATGGTGTTGCTGATGCAGGGGTAGATGCCCAAGGCGCCGAGAAACGTCCCGGCGTACTGCACGCCAGGGTGGTCGGTGGCCAGGAGCATCACGAAGCCTGCGCTGCCCAGGAGGCTTGACGCCAGATTGTAGACGCCACGCGTGCGGGTGCGATCAGCCAGCCAACCGACGATAACTGTGAGTATGGCGGCGGCGACGTAGGGTGGCACGCTGTACAACTGCGCCTGCACGACCGTCTCGCCCAAACCGAGGTCGCGAATGATCGAAGGCAAGAAGATGCTGAATGCGTACAGCGGGACCGTGGTCCCCATGTAAATGGCCATGCCCAGCCACATCTTCCAATCGGCCAGCGCCGACCAGAGACATACCCACGAGAAACGCTCGTCGTGTGCGCTGCTCTGCTTGTCAGCCCGCAAGCGACGGATGACGCGCGCGCGGTCTTCGTCCGAGAGAAATGTGGCCTCGTTGGGAAAGTCGTAGACGAACCAAAAGGACGCCACTCCAAAGACGACTGTGATGAGGCCCTCGAGGATGAAAATCCATGCCCATCCACGCTTCCCTCCTGCGCCATCCATCTGCTCGATCGCGGCCGCGAGAAGGCCACCGAAAGAGCCAGAAATGGCTGCAGCCGAGAAGAAGAATGCCTGTGATGAAAGCTATGTCAGTAAGACAGGTATGAGAGGGGCAACGGGGCGAAATTGTGACGTACAGCACGACTCCCGAATTCGGAGCGCTTATACCAGCAGCTCAGATAATAGTTGATGCCTGGAAACAGACCAGCCTCGGCGAGGCCGAGAAACCATCGAGCCGCCATGAGACCTGAATAGTTGGTGACGAAGCCCATGGACATCATGACTGTCCCCCATACTACCCTGCAAAGACTGTTAGTCCCCGGCTCGCCGGATCTGGTGGGCGAAAAACTTACATGATGGCGGGGATGAAAAGCGAAGGGCGGAGACGTTTGAGGAGGACATTTGTCAACGGCTCAAAGACCGAGTACGAGACGAAGAAGATGGTGAGAGTGGCGTTGAATTGCGACGTCGAGAGATTGAGATCATGAGTCAATCCGGCAATCTTCGCATTGCCAATGTTGGCTCGATCCAAAAAGGCCAAGAGATACAGGAGACATAGCTTTTCTGGCCGTCAGCGATCATTGTCACTTGCGTCTCAGACAGTGCACAGAAAAGGAGACATACCCATGGAATCAACTTGAGGTCCAGTCTTCGGAGAAGTTTTTTCTCCTGTTGGTGGCATATTTGGTCAGCACGTGTAGGCAAATGACGTGACATGAAGTGCTGGCTGGCGGGGTGGATACTAACAATGAGCGCCCTCTCCGCATCACTGAGCCCTCCGTCGGGGTCAGGATCTTCCTTGGGTTCGTCTATTGGCTTGGTGTTGGTGGTAGAATACTGGTCACTCATCGTGAGGAGCTTTTAGTGTAGATCAGTAGGCAGTGATTGGAAATCGTGTTGATATGCCGAAGTGTTAATGTTCAGGGGCGTTGAGTGTGTCAAGGTGTGTGTTTTTGTCCTGTGGTGAGCCATCACTTCTGTGGTACCCTAAGCTTATATACCAGGAGGTACCCATGCGGTGACGGCCGATCGGTCCATCTCCGTGTACGTTCAAGTCTCGTGCTGTCTACCGTAGAAGAACGAAGATCATGATTTCCAAGCCTTTTAGTGGCACATTCCACTGGCCACGGGACTAATTTTCATAATGTCAGGCTTAAAAGCCACATCGTATGGGCCAAGGACGCCTAGAGCTCCGGTTCCTGCTCGCTTGGGGTCGAAAGCCCGAGTTCTGACATTTCGGGCGTGCCCACTGCAACCTCAAGCGATGGCGGGGTGGGGTGATTGCGTAGGGTCCTCCGCGCGGAGGTGTGATTCGATGAAGCAGGACGGCAAGCAGCTTGGCAAGCAGGCTCCGATCAGACCACAGCACCTCGCCTAATCCGCTCTTCTGTCATCAGCCGATTTGCGGGGTCTGCCGGAGAAGCGCTTTTTTTGTTCCGTTCCTCAACCAGGTTGGTGTGCACGGTGAAAAAGTCTTTCAGCCTTGGCGAACAACAAAGGCGGCATTACGAATTCTCAGAACTCATCCCTTTTGTGCTTAATATTTGGAGAAAGGACAGCCATTTCGCGTTCAGTATCGAAATAAAGTTGTCGCAGGGCAATCGACAAACCCAATGTTGGAAATAGGAAAGGATTTCACAATACTTGCCTTCATATGGTGGTTGCAGTTAGGTACCTTTAGGGTCAGTTGCCAATTCACACGTCAACTGGAGCTTTTGACATATATTCTTTGTTATGGATAGAATGATACTATCAGACAGGCACTCTCCAGCTTATAATGGTAGTGTGTGCCAAAATGAAGCCCAGCCACTTGGGTCTCGTGACCGTCAAGTCTCCAGCCCACAGAACTTTGTCTCTACCTATCTATAAAAAATGGAGGAAAACTCTCAATTCGGGATCTCTCAGTCGTGGTGTGCATTCAACGACCACAATATACCTAGCGTGGATCTCAGAAGCATTCCCGAAAGATGGCTGGAGCGGAGGAAATTATCCTTGTACCGTTCCCCACGTGTGCCGGATCCCGAGCTGCCGGAGAACCCGTTCCCACCGGTTAGAAACTTGGCCGCGCAGGCAGACAGTGCTGAAAAGGAACAGGAAGCAGTGCACTGTTCCTTGCAACGATGGAATCTAAGCTTTCGGCCCTGGGCGTCGTTGGGCCTTTGGGTTCATTAGAGACAACCGACTTGAAGCCAGCCAAAGCTGGAAGTGTCTGCCCCATCATCACCCTGCGGCTTGGAATCTCGATTCAAGATAAGCTGGCCCTACAAACATCTTTAATAGATGTTGAGAAACTGCTTTCTCTCGTGGGTGTGCGGGACCTGGAAACATCGCAAGCCCCTGACGTCGCACGGGGAACAAAAAGCCGAGCCGAGGGGCCGCAATTGGCTAAAATGCCACGAGGGCCAGGGGTGCCCCATGTCCGAGAGCCACAGTGCATTTGAAACCCGCCTTGAGGCGCCAAGCACGTCTGATATTCTGCTTGGCAGTGTGCCACGGCGCACAACGAAGACAGAATGTTAGAGGGGTAGCCATTCCCGCACCCCTCGCACGCCCATTAGCTGCGGCGGGAGGAGGTCTGGGAGCTAGATACCGCCCGCCCTCGATTATGATCAACGGCTTAGATGTTTTACTACATGTTACTCGTCGGCAGACGAGACCACCCCTCGCTGATAGCAGACAGACCCTTGCTGTTTCCCCGGTTCTTGGTTCAGGGCAATGACGGCCATCGGGAGTTAAATACTCTTTCCCGCATCCGATCTTCCATCTTCCCACTTTCTCTCTTCCCTGCCTGATCGGACATTTTACGGCTCTGGGTCTACCATTTCCAACAACCTCTCACTTCGCTTCTACTTCCGGTGCCGGTCACCCTTTTATTTTCATAATTAATATTTTATTTGCGCGCTTCCAAGTCAGAAACAATGTTTCCTTCCATCAGTCTCGTCGCGCTGGCGCTTGCCACGGTCGCGGTAGCCGACGACAACGCAGTCAGCGTCAGCACTCTCGACTTCAAGAACCTTTTCCAACAGTCAGGGATCGTCCCCGATGTTATTGCTGCGCTGGACCCTGCCGTATCTTTCTACGCGGGTTTCAGATCCGCCGCAGATGGCCACAGCGAGCTCCTCACGCCAGGGGTTAGCTTGACCGTCACCGAGGCCTCGCTGCCAATCGAATTCAGTGTCGAGAACCTGGGCAACGCCACGAACGTCACGGCCCAATCACGATTCCTCATCTACCTGGTATGTTGAGACACGGCGTGTCCCTAGCCTTGAGCGCGTTGAGCCATCTTCGAGACGCAACTGACACGATAACCAAACAGCTCGATGCCGATGCGCCGGCGCGCAACAACCCGTCGGCGAGGAACCTTCGCCACTACCTGGCCGGCAACTACACCCTGGCGAGCAATAGCTCGGGGATCGTGATGTCGGACATTCTGCGCACCGCGCAGCGTCTCACCGTGTCGCCAACCCGCTTCTTCCCCTTCACGCCATTCACCGCGCCGAACCCGATGCCCAACACCGGCGTGCACCGCTTCATCTACGCCCTCTACACCCAGCCGTCTCGCTTCGACACCGCCGGCTTTGAGTCGGTCGGCATGGAGGCCGCCACTCAGAACTGGAACGTAAGTTGGATGCCGTGGATGCGTTGCTCACTCCTCTGTTCGATCCAGGCTGACCACAACCCCCATCTTAGCTCTCCCGCTGGCGAACACAGCTTGGCCTCGGCCCAGCCATCGGTGCCACCTTCTTCACCATTGACACTGGCGCCAACGGAGGCCAGGGGGCCAGCTCGAACGGCACTTCCGCCGTCGGGGGTGGAACGAGCGCTGCGTCCAGCACCTCGGCCTCCCTTTTCGCTACCGGCTTGACCGTCGCCGCGACGTTGGTTGGCCTGATGGCGATGTTGTAGGGGGGGCAAGAGCGTGATGAGAGGGACACTGGTACGGCAGTGCGGTTGCGGTACGGCTGGTTGGGCATGAATCTACCACGTTCTCATATTTGCGATTTGTTTTATTTTCGGGACCGGTGACGGTCAGGAGTTCGGCGTCCGGCAGCGAGAATCGCATTACACGGCTGAGGTGTATGAATATGACATTCGAATCATACCATAAGTGCAGAGATACGCAGGTTGCGAGGAGCAGAGATGAAATAGTCATGTTTCCAATAGAAGAAGTGGTGAACATAAATTCATATCGCAAAGTCATGCTTCAACGCCAAGTCTCCCACCAATCCAGAAGACTGCTTCGTCTTGACAAGTAGGCGACGAGGTGGACAGGCATGGGGAAGGAACATATCCTACTCCTGTTGCAGTGCTTGACAATCTTAAATCCCTGGCATGTCAGCAACTACTAACTCGAAGATCCCAAGGGAAGTAACTGACCCATCTTCTCTCCTGGAGCCAGGGCACAGCAATTTCTGTGACAGAGTGAGGAGTCTGACCTCGGGATCGAAGGAGAACGTGATGGTCGCCACGCTTGGAGATGGCGTGGTTAAGGAGGCGCAACGCCCCTCAGCTATAACGCTGGTATTGGACGCCCTCGAACCCTCGCAATAGAGGGTGGTGTTGCCAGCAAGGTCCCGCACAGTGAGCAGTGAGGCTGCAGCTCCTGGCTTACCTGAGCTGAACAGAGACGCGTAGCCTGTCACTTCCCACGACACCCACTTCGACGAGTTTGTCGCGCATGAGATCTCGCCGGCGGTTGCTTCCGGGTACGTGCTGATGGTGAGCTGGCGCGACCGCGTGGTGCATCGAGATGGTTTGCTACCCGAGTCCGACCGTTGGCACTCGAGATCCAGCTTTGCTGATCCTGACGCAAGCATTCGTGATCTGTGTTGATGGCAATTCCAAGTCAGCTGCTGAGCATAACTGCCCTGAATTATTTTCAGTGACCTACCCCTGTTTGGCGCCATCCCCACAGACAAACGTGTGTGCCGCGTAGAGCGTTGCGCTTTTCCAGTCCATCGCGAACGAGACCGTTGTGTCCAGGATTCTCCCCCTGTTGACAACGCAGGAGAACCATATGAGCGAGCGCCCCTCGTTCCCCCAACCGTCCCAGGCGTCGGGCCACGAACCAAAACAGCTATAGTCAGTCCCTCCAGCTGTCAGGTAAAGACCGACAATCGAATCAATCGATGCGCGCCCCCTTCCCGTGGGGTCAGGGGCGTCGTATGTCCACTCGCTCACGATCCATTGGAATGGCGTGAGGGTCTCCAGGCACGGCCGAGCAGCCCCTGTGAGTGTCACTGGCACCGAAAGAGCCGCAATCGACGCCGCTACTGTGCCTCGCATTCTGGCGCTTTTGTCGCGCGACGACTAGAACTTATTAGGATTCGTCGATCACGGTTCTCGCCGCTGGGGATTCTGGAAGTGCTCGAAGTGAGAACACTGATCTGGGTCGGGTGTTCAAGTCCACGCAGGATGCGACTCGGGTTCGCCACGACGTGCTGCCAAACATATATCTAGCCGGTCAATGATGAAAATTAAATGCCGGCAATGCCAAGGTAGCCCACACAACCAATTGAGGCGGGAGGCTATAAGCAGTGGCTTTAAGCTGCGAGGGGGCGGTGGGACTGATGCGAGATGCTGGGAATACCCGGATCTCCAAGCCGCGTCTTCCACTATCTTCACCAGCTGTTCATCTTGGCCCCGCTTTGCTTCCGAGCGGGTTGTCACATACCCCAATAGTTCAATTTCTATGGAAAGCGGTGTTCGGGGGCGGGGGCGCCCGGTTCCATACCGCAATTGGCTTGCTCCGGCGATGTTGTGCCAACGGGGCGTCAACGGGCCTTGATGCTAGGCCCACGTGTACATCAGGGCTAGCCATTTTGTTGGGCTTGCCGAATTCGATGTACTGGGCTAGTTCGTTCGTCGTCATCAGCGTTGATGATAACGATGAACACGAGCATTGGCGGGAGATAAATGTCGGTCAACGAGTCGGAAATAAACGAATTCCCTGGTCGATGATTGAAATGGTTGGACTGTGCTGGGTGTGCCTGTGGAAGAGCACGCCAACGAATGCAGTCCAACTAGCCGAAAGAAACGTCGCCGGAAACCACTAGCGGGGCACCGTCAACTGCCTGAGGTACTGACAATACCAAAATACCTAGTGCATGGGGACTCCTGACATACTCTCGCCGGTGTGGTGCCGTCGACGGATAGTGAAACAGTTTGGTTTAGTCTGTCTTAGACTTCAGACTGGGCAGCCGAAGAGCGGGCGAGTGCTTGAAAACCCGGATGTGTCTTGACGGCAGATATTTGTGGGGAGGCGGCATTGTCGAGGATGGTTCCGATGAAGTTGACAACGACGCCCCGGGAGGGCTGTAGTATTCAGGACCCGACACACCCGGCGGGAGTTCTGCGGTGGGCGGCCCCAGAGCCCAAGAGGTCAAGCTGGGATGGCGAGACTTGTGGATGCATATGAGCCATCGCAAGATCCCGCGGCCATCGACCAGCAGTCGCCATTTCTGCAAAGCCGGGGTCGACGGTCATGCATGGAATAGACATCAGAGAATTAAGGAAAACGGAATGTAATGGTTGGAAAATGGTTTCCTACATCTAGCAAGATCAAAATATATACAAGAAGGTAATGTAGTCATGGTTCTTCCCGCTGTCTTGGCAACGCTACTAGAACGCGGCAACGAAGACGGAGCAAGCCAAGCTTGCGAGGAGCACGAGGAATGGCGTCCTGGCCTTCTCATTACCTCCACTCGCGGACACCGGGCGAATGCTGCTGCTGGGGACAACCTGGGTGCCCGAGGCTGTCGCCCCATCCAGAACAGTAGGGAGTCCCGCGCTCGGCTTGCCAGCGCTGGGAAGTGATGCATTCTGGCTTGGTACCACTGAAGGCGCAGACCACGTTGGTACCGCCACTGAGCTGCTTGCCACCTGGACCTGGGTTGTCCAGCTAGCAGTCGCAACGGCCGTCGGACCAGGTGTCCAAGCAGGGGGGCTCAGGGGGCTCGGGGGGGGAGGGGGGGGGGGAATGGCAGTCGGCGGAACTGAGGGGCTCACTAGACCTTGTTCCTTGAAGATACCGGCAGAGGGCGACGACTGGGCTTTCAGTGTCGGGGAAACCTTGGCGGGCGGGTTTGCCGGGGCGACCTCGACAGGGCTTTTGGGTCTGGGGGCGGCGACCTCACCAGTGCCGGCAACAACTGTCTTGCCAGACTGGTACTGGATGTTGTAAACGGGCGCGCTGGTGAGCACCGAGGTCAGGCCCAGGGTGTGGGGGCAACTGGGCTGATTGCTGACTGCGAGATCGAGTGTGCACTCCTCGTCTTGGCCGAGGGAGCATATGGCATCGCAAATGTTGAACAGAACGTGGTTCTGGGCCACCCAGCTGCTCGGCTGCGCCAGGCAGCTCGTCACAAAGTTCATGCTGTTGGATGCGCTGAGCGGCAGTTTCGAGCCTTGGGTGTAGATCAGGCTGGCGCACTCGGACGCATCCACCTCCTCGTAGTCCATGGCCACAGTGCCGCCCGCGATGGGATCGAGAGCAGCCGACTTGCCCGTCTGCAGGTAGTTCCATGCGTCGTAGCTGATATCGTAGGCGCCGCCCGACTGGTCGATACGCAGGAGGTGGACGGAGCGGTCCTGGTAGCTCAGCTTGATGCAGATGTTGTCGCAGTCGATGGAGCCCGGCCAGTAGGCAACGCGATCAGTGTTGATCTTGCAGCCGAGAACGCCAACCGACGACGAGTAGCTGTCATGTGGTGTGGTCCAGACACCCTTAGCCGTGGCGTGGCCAGCGAGGCCGAGGGCGGCGAAGGAAGCAAATGCGCGGAGGATAGACATGGTGACGTCGTGGCTCCTGGTTTGGTGTTGGTTCCAAGGTTGGAAAGAGCGCTTCGAGGAAAGAGAGTGTGTGTGGGTATCCAAATGATCGGTCAAATATTCGTGTAGTGCGCTGCAGTTTTGGGAAAGACTGTACTTGTGGGTATTCGGTTATCGATGTTGTGTTCGCTATGCTGTCATATCATCGTGTCGCTCTCGAGGTGCTGTAGTTTGCGTTTTATGCTAGAGTTCAAAGAACGAAATGTCGCTAGCCACATGCAGGCACAGACGACCAGAAGATCGAGAAGGACGGGATCAGCTACAAAGAAGCTGGCGCGCGATTGCTCTAAAGGAGTGGCCTGCCACAGTCGCAGAGAGAGTGTTGGCGACGTGGAAAAAGGAATGTCAGGGAGCGACAGCGGGCATGTTGGAGGAGCAAGAAACAAACACACTGCAGGAGGTGGGTGCGCCAGGGTTTTGCTGCTTTGTCTCCCGAACTCGGTGGAGACCGACCAGGGGTTGGTCTCAAACGTGGCGGGCCGCCACCGCAACACGTTGAAGCCCAAGGCCGAAAATAGCGCGAAGCCACTCGCTTTTTTGTCAACACCTGTCGCAGCCCGCAAACAACTTCGAGGGTACTTCTCGATACCCCCATTGCCACGCGCAAGAGGCCTGCGGAATCAGCAGGGTGCTGAAATTCCCGAGTTGACGGTCGCACCTGTCCTCCCCGGCAGTTGCACAGAGGGTCAGCATCCATCGTCGTCTCTCCCGACGCTGCAGAACCCGGGAATTGGAGCATGTGGGGCGGCTGATGTTTGGTGATCGCGGGAGGGGATCAGCGCTCGCTGATTGGAGGCGGAGGATCTGGGACCTGCATGAGCTGCAAGGGACCCGCCCTGGCCAGTCAGAAAAAACTCTGAGCGGAGCCCCGGCAACTCCCTCCCCACGCACCTGCCACAAACCCGACGGATTCCAGTCACAAACCACAAACCACAAACTCACCCAAAAACTCCTGTGCTTCTCAAAAACGTCAGGTATGACAGATATGCATGATAATTTCGAAACACACGGATCTAATTGCTCTGTAATTCGTGCCCTGACGGCGGTGCCACGTGACTGCCCACCCCAATCCGTACCCTGGAAAACAGAGTTTGGGCATCCCCACATTCCCCCCAATGCAAAGATGGGATATCCAATTGGGGAAATCGCGCGCGATACTACAAGGGTTTGCCGTGCAGCGCTGCGAACCATGATCGGGGGAAGGCGTTCACGATGACATAATTTTGCGCCGCAACTGCCCTTCTCACTCCGATCCCAATGCCCCTCAGGCTCGCGACGGGCCGCACAACTCGGCGCATTTGCCAGCATCACCCGACTTGATTCGACAAAGTCGGCGCGCACATTGTGTTGTGATGGCGACCACCAAGACCATTCGGGCTTCCGCTTCCATCAGCAGCGGGCTTCCAGCATCAAATCCGATCATGCTCGTGGTTTCTCGCCATTTTTCCCTACCTTGGGTAGTCTTGCGTTGTCGCCGTGGCGCTCTGCTGCGCGGTCCACTGGCAAAGGCATCGCAACGAAACAGCGCGGAATGTTCCTCCAATCAGCCGCCTCCCTTCCCTACAGTGCCATATGCGCGCCAGTCAACTGGGCTCTGTTGCCTTGGCATGGAAAAGGACGGAGTTCCTTCCGGGATGCACAGCCGGAACACTGGGCTTGGGTTCACCCAAAGTCTGGATAAAAGGAATCGCTGCAATGGGTGGTGCGGGGGAGTGGGCGGCCACGTATAACCGGCGAAAGTGGCCGTCAACCACCTACTTGATGGAGATGCGTACCCAACAAACCCATGCGTTGCGAAGCTACTTGTAGGGATGGTTAACGTAGTATCTCCGTGGTGTTGAGTGAGCCGCCCGACCCGTCTCCGTTGTCTCGACGCGGAGGATCTCCTCCAGTCCTCAGTATAAAGCAGGCGTGCGGGAGCCTCACGTCGGGAAATGACCGAGTTTGCATGTGGCATCGTTTCACATCATGCGTTCCATCCTCCGTGTGGCTGCCGCGGCCTTGGCCGCGGTCCTGTTTCTCTCGGGTACAACCACAGCGTCGCCCGCCGTTTCTTACTACAACACGCTTGTGAACCAGCGCGCCGACCCCCACATCGTGAAACACACCGATGGCTGGTATTACTTTACTGCAACGGTACCCGAATTCGACAAAATCATTCTCCGTCGCGCCCAGACCATCGCGGGTCTGACGGCGGCGCCCGAGACGACCATCTGGAGGCGGAAGCAGTCAGGTGTCGGCAGCGGACAGGTTTGGGCCCCTGAGCTGCACTTCATCGACGGCAAGTGGTACATCTATGTGGCGCTCGGCATATCCGGCCAGTGGAAAATCCGGGCATTTGTGTTGGAAGGGACAGGAAGCAACCCACTTACGGCAAACTGGGTCGAGAAGGGACTCGTGAAGACCAATTGGGACACGTTTTCACTCGATGCCTCGACTTTCGTGGTGAATGGCACTCGCTATCTGGTCTGGGCCCAGCAGGAGCCCTCCAGAACCGATGAGAACAGCAGCCTCATGCTCGCTCCGATGCAGAACCCATGGACGATCAGAGGCACGGCCATCGCGATCTCGAGGCCGACGCTGAGCTGGGAGAGAATTGGGTACAAGGTCAACGAAGGGCCGGCCGTCATCCAAAGGAACGGGAAGATCTTCTTGACCTATTCCGCCAGCGCCACAGACTACAACTACTGCATGGGTCTTTTGACAGCCTCGGCGTCGGCCAACCTCATGAACGCGGCGTCTTGGGCCAAATCTCCCAATCCGATCTTCGTCAGCAACTCAGACACGAAGCAGTTCGGTCCAGGCCACAACTCGTTCACCGTCTCGGAAGACGGCCAAAGCGACATCCTGGTCTATCACGACCGTGGATATCGCGATATTGTGGGCGACCCCCTGAATGACCCCAATCGTCGTACCAGAGTTCAGAAACTGTACTGGAAGCCCGACGGCTCCCCAGAGTTCGGCGTGCCTGTTCCCGACGGAAACACGCCTGTTCGGTTGCGGTCGTCTACGAGCCCAAGCCTTTACTTGCGATACTTCAGTGGGAACACTCAGGGTAACAACGCGGCCAGTCTTCCTGAAACCCAGTTCCAGATTGTCAAGCCTGGACTATCTGGCGGGAGCTCGGTCAGCTTCGAATCTACCGTCAAGCCAGGCACATTTCTCCGTCGCTCCGGGGATCAGCTACGATTCGATGCCAAGAGCAGCCAAGGGAGCTACAATGCGGATACAAGCTTCGTTCAACGTACCGGCTTGGCCGATGCGACTGGGGTATCCTTTGAATCGTTTGACTCACCTGGCAAATTCATTGGCCTCAGTGGTGGAAGTTTGTCTCTGGTTCCCATCGATGACTCGACTAAGGGATCAGCAACATTCTTCCTAGAATGATTGGAAATCAGACAGGCTGCCTAGATATCCGGTTGTCATGTGATGTTTCTTGAAATACAATTATGTACCTAGTTAATCTCAAATTCAGAAGCTCCATGCCTAGAGTTTAGAATCAAGAGGTTGATAACTTCGAGTTGTGTTCTGTGCCGCCTGAGGAGGACGGCCGCGAGACCCCTGACAGCAACAATCCAAAAAATGCAGCCACGTCACCTGCATACCTCCACCAAGAAGGGTAATCTGTTATTTAATAATATGCATCCTCTCGTCAAAGAACAGACCCCTCAGACAAAGCCAGGTGTTTCGTTGGCATTCACGCCGGCCGCGAGTTTTGAGGGGGAACATCACATCGCATCCTCAAGAGCCCTCACCACACGATACTCCTGATCAATATGCCTTGCCGGAGAACCAACGGCCTCTTTCAGTCTCCGGAGCAGGGGTTAGAGCGACCTGCATACTAGTACCTAGGCGTTCTATCTTTAAGCCCCGGAGGCCATACGAGTCCGACCAACCCCAATAGGGACACAATCCCAGAACTGGTGGGACTGGGATGACGCATGCCAGTGGTATCAAGAGATTCATGCAAATCTTCCCACATACTACGTCACATGGCCACATACAGATAGACTGTTAGTCCATGAGTATTGAAAGAAATGGGGTTGCATCACAGGATGTTTCGCACATGCAGAAGACTACGGATCGATTAAAATGAAGCCCAGGGCTAAAGCAAGGCCGTCTAAGTACCTTTGTAGTATGCGAAACCTATCCAAACGAGGTAGCCCTATACCGATGTTTTGGAAGATATCATCAAGGAGGATGCGATGTGCAACTTGTCAAATTGCCCGGTTACTAGGGTCGCAACCCCGTAAATCGTTCGTTGAGACTCGTACGAAGTCAACTCTTGACGCCAGAGAACATGATGCGGTAAACAAAATGCCGGCATCTCACGGCGCTCAAGGATGTTGAAAGGAGTGGATATGCTGACGTCTCTGCGACCGATTCACAGGGGCTTCCATGTGGTGCGGGACACACCAAATGAGAGGGGGTGCCTACTGAATGGCTCAGGCGGTCAAAGCGGGGAACGCGAACCAATAGGAGCTGACACAGACACGGGAACTTCCACCCACCGCCGCTCTTTCCCGCAGGACTCGCTGGCTCACCCAAACTTCCCGGTGTTATGGATCGCCACCTTCCTATTGTCACCACCGCGTAGGACCTGGGCTGACGCTCAGAGTCAAAAATACCACACCAAAGCTGCAAAAGATGCCCCGACACCTTCGTGGTGCCATGGAAGGCGTTGCATTCCAGTCCAACACCAGGGTCCTCCTCGCGGTCGAGATCAGCTGCCGTGATCCTCCAATATTCTGACAGCACGATCCGTCTGCGAGGCGGGCGCCGGCCGGGAAGACAGAAACCCGATCTTGTTTCCACCGAGGTAATCGTCCTGATTTTTCAGTCTTGATGCTCAAAGTTGTCGCGGCTTACCCCCCATTCCACTTCGTGTCGTTCAATGTGTCCGCTGCCGGGCGGTCCGGAAGCACCCATGTCATCGCACGCGGGCGTTCACTGCACGGACGGCTCATGTGGTTCGCCAAAGCCACTTCCCTTACCGGGTCAGCGAGTTGGCCGAGGCGGGACGGGCTTGCCCACGGTCCCTGGATTGCGAGGCGCATTTCAACGGCCGACAGGCTGCATCGGCCAACGGTTAAGCGACGTGCAGGAGATGACAGGGTCGAGCGGCCGACAGGCTGCCCGTATCTACCACCATTCGTTCGACATGATCCGGTTCGAGTCGGCAGCGGAATTCAACACCAAAGTTCAGACGAATTGCTGGCACAATTACAGGCAATGCAACCGGGACTCGCCATGCTTGTTTTCTTTGGTGTCGGGCCCCTTTTGGCCTTTCTTTTTGTCGAGGGGGCTCTTCAGGTTTGCACTCTGTTTCCTCTTTTTTATCACAGAACCCGTCTACGTGCAGATCATAACCCTCCCTCTTGAACCGCATTGTTTCGTCACTTCATCCCTGCCCCTGACTCGCCCATTAAAGCGGCCTGTCATGTTACTGTTCAAATTTCCCGATACCCGAAACACAGGGTCGAGACGGGATTGTCGTTCAAATATAGCTTCTGCATTTCCCAATCAGGCGCACTCTCTCTTCTCCACACCACCTCCAACAGCGATCGAGGCCAAGGATGAGGTGCAGGAGCAGTAGGACTATTGAGTGCCCTGCCCCAGGACATCACATCATCGCTCTCCCGCCCTACACTAAGATGAGAGGCCTCGAGACCCCTGCGCACCCCAGAATCTCCTGCATGCCAAGCTTTAATGACCTTGCCGATCAACCGCAGGCGTTCGAACACCCTGGTTGCAGGTGTCAAGGTGCAAGACGTACTCCTACCCCCTATTCCCCCACGTGCCACAGCATTCTGTCGGTTTAGGGGGTAGAGTGTCACCTCAACTCGCCGAAGCGATGCGAACTATCGAATATTCTTAGACATATCTGACGGCCTTCGCGTCCAAGAGTATCGCCATGCGGCAGCTGCCTTTCGCCCGGGTTGCTGAGCAGCGGTCAGCGGGCCATGCTACGACGGTGGGTACGAGGTAGCTGAAGTCCGCGAAGGATTGAGGCTGCCTCAAGCTGTCTTGTCTAGGTGGTGCCAAGAACGGATTGGGACGTTGTAACCAGCGTATGCACCCTGGACAGGGACCATGCCCTTCAAAAACTGGCACAGGTATAAATCAAGTATCCCCAACTACTTCTTTCTCTCAACCTTGTGTGAAGGACAAGGTGACCGGGACCACCGTCAGCTTCCCCACTCTCATTACGTGTTGGCCTTTCTCTTCTCACCGTCTTTGTCCTTGGACACATCTCCCATTCATCTTACCCCTAGCCTCCTCCTAAAATCGCATTGTTCAAGATGCGCGTCATTCCTTTGATGCGAGGGCTTGGCTGCCTGGCCTTTGTTGGCCTTGGCAGCGCCGTTCCTGCCTCTATACCAACTGAGCAGGATCTATCACCTCGGGCCGCGCTCGTAAAGAGGGCCCCGACTTGCAACACGCCGACGAACCGTGCCTGCTGGACTTCTGGATTCAACATCAACACGGATTACGAGGCCCAGTTTCCCGCTACTGGTGTTGTTCGAGAGGTAGGTTGCCATCTCAAAACGAGGCCATTACAATGCTACTCTGAAGCTGACAAGAAGGCTAGTACAACCTTGTCATCACTGAGCATGACAACTGGGTTGGAGGCGATGGCCTTCCCAAGAAGAAAGCCATGTTGATCAATGGTGAGTGGCCTCAGCCCCAGAGATATTGGGACCTCCAATCTCTAGATATCTTTCTAACAATCGAATCAGGCCAATTTCCCGGTATGACTGCATATTGCTCGTGGGCATTGTTGTGCAAGCCGTGAGCTAAGTCTGCTTCTAGGTCCTACCATCAGGGCCGACTGGGGTGATACAATCCGTGTCACTGTTACCAACGCCCTGCTCGTCAATGGGTGAGTTTCTAGTGTCCCACTCCCCGTTTCATTATCGATTTTGGCTCCTGACACTCAATCCCAGCACTTCACTCCACTGGCACGGCATTCGAATGCTGAACAACAACGTAAATGACGGGTATGTATCTTCTCTTGCGGGTTTTGAGATGTGTTCTGATAAGGATCCAGTGCCAATGGTATCACCGAATGCCCGCTTCCGCCCGGAGCTTCAAAGGTTTACACATTCAGAGCCGAACAATATGGCAGCTCATGGTAGGTGATCTCTTGCACGACAACTTGGGAGCCGGCGCCCTGACACAGCCCACAGGTACCACTCGCACTTCTCTTCCCAGTATGCCAATGGTGTTGTGGGAACGATCCAAATTGACGGCCCTGCCTCGCTGCCGTACGAGGAGGACCTCGGAGTCTTTCCGATCACCGACTGGTACTACGGTGCTGCCGATGAGATACAACACTCCCTCATCCCACCACCCGGCGCCGCTCCGCCCTCGGATAACATTCTGTTCAACGGAAGCCACGGTGAGTCCGAGTTTCCCGTGAAATACTTAGGGTTAGGGTTACCCCTGGTTTCAACTCGACTGACACGAAGGTAGTAAACGCAAACGGCGGAGGATCCTACGCCCGCGTGAAACTCAAGCCAGGAAAACGTCACCGTCTGCGTATTATCAATACAAGCGTTGATAACACCTTTACTGTCTCGCTGGTAAATCACCAGTTTACAGTCATTCAGACAGACTTCATCCCAGTCAACGCCTTCACAACCTCGAGCATATTTCTGGCTGTCGGCCAACGCTACGACGTTACCATCGATGCCAGCCAAAACGTAGGGAACTACTGGTTTAACGTGACTTTTGCGTCATCGGGACTCTGCGGCGTTTCTAATATTCGCCTCCCGGCCGCGATCTTTGACTATGAAGGTGCAAACACGACGGCGCTTCCGACTATTTCGGGCACTCCCCCGCCGGACAGCCTTTGCGAGGATAACACAAACTACAGTCCAATCGTCACCCGCACTGCCCCTGCTGCTTCCTTCGTCGCCTCTGCCGCCAATGACCTCGATCTCAACATCGCTGTTCAGAATTGGGAGGGTCAGCAGCGCGTTTACTGGAAGATTAAGGGCCAGGATATGAACATCACTTGGGATGAGCCAACTCTCGAGTATCTTGCAAAGGGATCCATGGACTTTCCGAATCGATACAGTGTTTTCCAGGTGCCAGAGGCAAACCAGGTACGTGGATGTCAGAGTGTGGGCGGAAAGTGGTGTTGGATTTGCTGACAAAATGACAGTGGTCCTTCTGGGTTGTGGAGAACCTCCTTGGAGTGCCTGTAAGTCTCTGATCTAATAACTGTAAAGTTCAATAAGACTGACATATTCCTCTAGCACCCCTTGCATCTTCACGTAAGAATTCAACGGATGGACTTGGGTTCCGGATGACAACTTGCTGACTCTCACAGGGACACGACTTCTTGGTCCTTGGCCGCTCCCCAGCTGTAGCAAATCCCTTCGCCATCAGTGCCCGGCGGTACAATGATGCAACCGATCGGGCCACTCTCAACTTCAGCAACCCAACCCGACGCGACACTTCCATGCTGCCTGGAAATGGCTGGCTTGTGGTCGCCTTCAAGAGCGATAACCCGGGCGCCTGGCTCTTCCATTGCCACATCGCCTGGCACGTCTCGCAGGGCTTGAGCGTGCAGTTTTTGGAGAGAGTTTCTGAGATTCCAAGTACCGTCCCGTTGAATGCCATTGAGCCTGTGTGTACTTTGTGGACGAACTATTACAACATCTCACCGAACAAGCAGTTTGACTCTGGACTCAGACTGTGAGACTGTGGAGTAAACTTGATGGAACTCAGTTAGAGTTCACGGATTCTGCAGGGGGATTCGGTGCCCGGAAGTTGATTTCTACTAGAGAATAGCTGGATAGTTTAACAGAGAACTTTGGCTCACTTTGGGCGACTCGTAGTGGTCTCGTTCCATTGCTTGAAGTTAGGACCGAGAATGGCGTTGTTGGTGACGAGGCGGTGCCCGAGGCTCGGGTTTTTGTATGGGCCGATTGGTTGGGTACACGAATTCGTCGTCTTCTCCGTGCGAATACCTACCTACCTGCTGGGAATATTCATAGGTAGGTGCAGTTATTTTGATGAGGGATGGACAATATTACTACAAGCCATGGGCTGCGTTCACTGTAAGAACTTAACACATCTTCCGCACTGAGCTGGGGGCCTCTTTTCTTTGCTGGAGCATCCAATCATGCCTGGTTCGCGACAACTCAGCAGATACGAAAGAACTAGACCAGCAGATGCGAAAGACGATCCATGAGTGCACAGTCTCCCCCAATCGAGAACTGAAAGCTCCTTTTACACACACCCGCGTCTGATCTTCATAGACTTCGTAGGTACCTATGCCCGAGGAGCTTGAGACTGCAGTCTCTCATCCCGACCCAACCCTCCTGGGCACGATTGATGAGAGCGACGACAGGTCGGCCTGATACAAAGTGTCAGAATCTTGGACCCAATGCGGCTGCTGAGCCCTTGGAGGTGGTCGGCTGGAACGCTGGCTTTTCGTGGGCGCTTCTCAGCATTGAGCCCGCGAGAGGGGCCTGCGAGAGTGGTTGGATGTTGACATGGGCCCCAAGTTGAGGGCCTTTGCAATTAGGGTTGGCTGGTACCGCACGCACGAGTCGGCACCCCCGAATCGGCCCCAAGTTTGTTGAATTTGGTGGAGACCTCCCGTCAGTCCTCAATCACGGAATTTTCCACGAGGTAGGGACTGTGCACTCTAGCCTGTTTTGGAAGTGGCGTTGGCGCCACGACAGTGCGGTCATGACCACAAGCCCACCGCGCCTTCCCTTTCAGCAATCCATGCTGCAAGCCTCACATTGGCTCACGAAGGGGGTGGTGGGGGCCGGACTTTCGCCCAGGTCATTTTGACTTGCTTGCACCATCTTGACGTTTCGGCGCTGTCTGCTCTTGATCGACATCTTCCTTTCCAACGCACACGCATAAACTGGACGCGGGGCCGAAACGCCGCCTTGAAGCATTTACCCGACCCCCAGTAGCGTCCGAGATAGAGTCCCGGTCGCCACTTGAGGGCCGGCATCGGCAGGGACCGGCGACGCGTCCCGTCGCGCCAATTGTGTCCAGCTCTAAAGCCTTGGTGTGTTTTTGCCCCACGGCGTTCCCAATCCCACGCTGCCGCTTTGAGCAACACTGATCCTCTCTTTCACTCTCAAGCTTCAGGATTTCACACACAATTTGATAGAACAGTTACACTCCGACGCAAGCCTCGACCTCGGCGGTGCCGCAGACTCCCAGGACCGCAATGGCGACGCCCCGCCGCCCAGAGAGGACACAGACACAAACGAGAAACAAGAGCGGCTCCAGACATTTGTCCAGACAGCATTTGCATCCTACCCCGCTGCAAGACACCGCGACATCATTACCGCCGGCCTCGAGACTGCACCTGTCCTTCAGAAGAGCCTCCTAACAGCCGCCGAGCAGGTCCTCAGCGATTCCGACTGGAAGGCCATTGGGCGCGAGAGAGAGCGCCGCCGCCGGGAATATCGCAAGGGGAAATACACCGAGTACCTCGACGATGCATGGGGCAGTCGCCATGCCTGGCTCCCCGACCGGTTCCGCATCCCCGGCCCCTCGAGCAAGCCGCTGAACGTGCATATTCTTAACAATCTGACAACCATCACCAAGAAGGCGCTGGCTGGAGGAATAACACTTCCATCCCTTTGGGCGCCGGGCGGTGTCCTCTCAAAAGCATGCGAAAAAGCATGCGGAGAGCCAAGCAACCCTCCGAGACTCACTCGCGACGCGGCTCAATATGCACTCCGTGATATCAATATCCAGATCTCTAGCCTCGCCGAAGATGACCGGGCTCAACTCCAAACCCAACCAGAGAGAGAAAGTTCCCTCCCCAACGAAAAGATACGAGCGAGCAGCAGTTCGCAATCACCATCGTTGCCGGAACGAGATGAGCTGGAACCTATCCCAGAGCGCCCGAGAGCGTCCAGCCAGAAAGAGGGCAACCACGAACACCACTCTCGCTCAGGGCCTAAATTGCCGCGAGATCGACCGCCCACGCCTGCTGCCTCTCAATCGCTCTCGTCGGCGTCGGCTTCATCATCACCTGAGCTCGGTCGAAGACATGCTAACGACCTTGAGCCTGTTGTGGAGGACTCTATCTTTCCAGGTCCCTCGACCCCCGATGCGCATGCCCAGAAGCTGTGTGGGGAGATTAGATCCGGCCTTCAGGGACAGCTAGATATGCTTAAAGGTCGCGAAGGTTCCATATTCAGCTTGGGGTCGCCCTCGTCGGTTTCCGCCGGTTACTCCGAAACTGCAGAACGTCAGGAGCTTGAGGATTACGAAGATGCTATTTTACAGCTGCAGTCGGAGTCCGAGTATCTTGCAGACAGCACGATACGATACGTTATCAAACTTCTTGAAACGGTCCATGGCAGTCCGGTAGCGGCCGCACTTGATCCCTTGTGGCTCGAGTTGGATGACTCCGATCTGCCTTCGAAGCTCCCCAGGGCCATCCTTCAGCGGCCCGGAAAGCCGACATTGATTCCACTACACCATCGCCAACCTACACTTCATTGGACGCTGTTGGAGATGACCATTTCCGATACCAGATTTGTTGACTTTCGCCACTTTGACTCTCTCAGAGGGTTAAAAATCGCAGAGACGGTTCAGGAAAAGATACAGTGTTGGGCTCGCCGTGTACTACCCGGCAAATTTATCCGATTCAAAAGCGTTGTAAGTGCCCCGTTGGCGTTGGTAAAAATTGATTCCAACAAGGTGTAGGACTGCCCCAAACAGCAAGACGGAACTAGCTGTGGCGTGTTCGTGCTGGCCGTGATGCGCTATCTTCTGAGAGGTGAAGCAATACCGCCACAGCTGAATGGACAAGATATTCGGCGGAGTCTTCTCAGCCTGCTCTACTCAAACCCTGTGGCGGGTAGCTCTGGACAGAATCTTGTCGAGGAACAGAACGAGGCATCACCCGCGCCAAACACCGCGACCAGCCCTTTGCGCGACTTGCCTAGCGGTGTTGGCGTTCGAGCTCCAATGAATTACCCGCTTGGAAGTTATCACAACGGCCTTAACCTAGCTACCCCGTTGCAACTCACTCAGAATCACGTTGATGCTCTCCCCATGGCCATTGGTCAAGCCACCGATTCGGCAGCCCAGCCTGCTCAAGAGCAACCGAGTCGCAGCGCTGCAGATGGTTCCGCGGATGCGAACACGAATGTTGCCTGGGACACCAAAACGATGGTACGCACGGATCCTGGGCAAGACGTCGTCAGCCACATATCCCGGAAAAGGTCGATATCGGCACTGGGAGAATCATCTTGTCACAATCTAGGCTCTGACGGGGACCACTGCCCGAAGGACGAGAATCCCGGCGGCTTGAAGCGCCGAATGATAAAGTTTCTCACGTCACGAGACATCCTTCAACCTGCCGCCGCCGCTGCAGAATCCGCTCATCTTGCCCAGAGACGCAGCGATCTCGAAAAGGCCAAGGCCGACGCGCAGCAGCAATCACTTGTTCACGCGGCTCTTGTCAATCATCTTCAGGTGGATAGCGAGAAGAAGGCCAGCTTGGTGGAGCGATTTCGAGACAACGTTATGAAAAGCGCCGAAGAACTTGGTGCCGCGGCAGCTGTCGACGGACAGACCGTGTTTCGGGATCTTGTGGTTCTTCCTACTCTCCAAGCAGCCGAAGGGGCTGTCAAAGGCTTCAATAGCCGTCCAGATCCACAGATGAAGGAATTTCTTTCATCCATGGCCAGGCAGGCCGAAGGGGCAACCACACACGTACGAGAGCTAGAGGCTGAGGTCAGCCGCTTGGAGGACAGTGTCTCAAAAAGAAAGAAGGACCTGAACTTGCTGCAGGCTTTATCCGAAGTCGATTTTGAGTGCTTCTAAATGCTCAGTTGTCACAGTTGGTCGTTCACCCCTTTTCCTGTCGCGATATTTTACTAGAAACAGAGACCTGTCCGTATCAGATATGTACGAAGCCAAAGCGATCTCTATTGCTCATTTTTTTCTGGCTTCCCGCACAAGGAGATCCAGGTACAGGCACACCAGTTAGCTCAATAACATGATCTTTATCATAGCGTCTCAGCATGGACACATAGCCGTGATGGCCAGCGGTGATGACTCAGTCAACTTCGAAGTATGCATCAGCCCAGGGACTGGATCATGGCCCTTTACGCGCAACACTACTGCAGAGGTGCATAGAGAACATCATCCAACTTAGGCTGATCGGGTCCGGAGAGCGCAAGAAATCTAATGCGGGCGAATGGCCAACGAGGCAGAATAGCTACCCACCATTGATATGTGTCAAACATGCTACCCTGACAGAGTGTGACTGAGCTGACATCTTTGAGCAGGCTTGGATCCCTCGAGTCCACATGCAAGGACGGCCTCTTGAAAATCGGCTCCGCCGCGGCCCAGCTTTATCCTCAAAGTTCATGAATATTATTGACCCCCCCTCGCGACACGCTTCATCTCCGGTTATTCTGCCTCCACGCTTGCATCGGGCACATCATCCTTTGCAAGTCAACATCGATTCTCTCAGGCTCGCTCTCGTTTTCCTGCGTAGTCCGCAGCCCCCGCTCGCTCGTTCAAGAACCCCGCTCGGAAGGCCCTTGATGGGCGTATTCAGAGTTGGTACAATAGCAGGAAACTCACCGAAAGACGGCCGCAGCCAATAGACATTGGTCAGTTGAAGCCGAGCTGGAGTGCCGCCTCTATTTTGAGGACTTTGGGCTATAATCGTGCCGTGTCTTCGGTAATGAGCAGGTTTCTCTTTACTGGGAAGCGAGGTACGTACTGGCGGTGCTGAGAGAGTATCGAAGTCAAAACCAGTCCATCAGCTCATATACGACAGCTTCGCCAGCGCCCCAGTTCCTCAGTGGTACCTCTTGCAGGACCTTGCAGCTGCCGGCAGATGACATTTCTGCCTATGATAGATGAGAAGGATGGCCGTCTTACCTTACAGCGCAGTGGAGAATGACCCTGGCGATGCGGGGCTGAGCGCTGAGCTGGACGCTGATTGATGTGAATCGTCGCTTATTAGACGAGGCCCATCTCGTCAGGCACACGACTGTGGTTGGCCACTTAAATAATTATTCCAGATTACGTACAGAGTGCATTCTGGGGGCGCTGCTGTGAGGTTGGTGGCTGTCATGCATTTCGTACAGTCCGTCGAGCAGGGTCGCGAACCGTGGAAGATGCCGGATTGATGGGTGTGGGTACTTTGAGTCTTGGACGCATTGCCCCTCATGGATGAATTCGAGTCTGTGGAACACCAGTTCAACTGAGCGTGGCAGCTTATATACGTACCTTCTCTATAAGAATGTGTCAGGACCTCCACCCAACACATCAGGAGATCACCTCGCATACTACCAGACGTCACCGGACATAGTTCGATTCTTTCCATCTCCTAGGTCAGAATCTGAGTCTGTCATTCAGAAGACATCGCCTGTCAAACTAAAATGAGGTCCTTCTCTTTACTTCCCATGCTGGCCAGCCTGGTGGCTGCGGTTCCATCGAACTCGGGAGTCCCACGAGCACTGGTAGCCCCGGCCGCAACTCCCCCATCAACGGTTCGGGTGGTAGGGGTTAGCCTCCTTGGCTCTGGATGCCCGCCTAACACTGCAGATGTGCAAATCGACGCAGGCAAGACCCTGATGGAAGTAACGTTCAGCGAGTACATAAGTAGGCGTCTATCTGTAACACAAACGTCAGCCACAGTGTCTCAGGAGTGGCCTTTCATGCCTGACATATCGCATTTTATCATTGAACCGGCGAAACTAACGTCTTCGCAGTCCAGACGGGTCCCGGTCAGTTCCACGGCCCTTGCTTCGACCGTGGCGACGTTCATCAATGAACTTCTCCGTCTAGAACCCATTTCCGCTTTGAATTATGAATTGACTTTTCTATTTCCAGGTACTCGGGCATCGGATTGGAGAAAGAACTGTAAGGAGCCCTTTTGGACAACATGAGACGTCATGACCCGGCATTTGATCAATGCGTTTCATGAACCGTTGTTGGAATAACCGCGTCGCACGGGCATTTCTGACCAATGACCAACTTGCAGGCAAGCTGACTATCAACCTCGCCTACGACGAAGGATTTCAGTAAGTCTTCAAGCAAATGCGACAGGATGCGGAGAAATGCTTACGGTCACAGGTTCGCCACGTTGTCGTATGTGGACTCGCTCACCCCTTCACGGATTTGCTGATACGTACTCACACAACAAACTATCAAACTAGGACTGAGATGAAGGTAATGATAAGCATTCTTTGCCCAGTGGTACTGAACATTGCAGGCGAACACCCGGGGGCTGGATCAGACCGGCAACGCTATCATTCGGACCTTTGGCTGACAGTTTTCGCTGCAGGGATTCGCCCAACTTCCCAAAGGCTCTCGGGGAACCTGTGAGTAGGAGCTTTCATGTTCTGGGGGACCGTGACACTCGGTTAGGATCCCGAGTCGTCGTCGGGCACTTGCAACCCTAACCCTGAACCCCTGAACCCCTTTTCACACAATGACTTTGACAACCTACGAACTGACCACAACACCCAGGCTCGAATACGTTCGACTTTACCGGTGTGCCTGGCTCTAGCGCATTCTCTATCTCATTGGTCGGCGAAAAGGAGGGTCCATTCACCCTCAAGGTAAGGGATAACCTCCTTTAGATAGCGAACTTGACTAAAACGTCTCGCAACACCAAGTCCGATCCCGACCTCGTCTCGTGGTCTCCATGCGGAGGAAGCTCGAATATACTCAACCTCAATTCGCAATGCAATATTAGGTAGGTGAACGCTTCCCTTCGACGGAAAAGTTGACTAACATCTCGCAACTTCAAGTCCAACGCAGCAGCAGGCTCTCATTGCCGTAAGTTCGCCTTCTTTGGAATCCCCTCATTGATTTGGGGAACAGTGGGGCCTCTCGTCTAACACTAGACAGGTCGATCGAATCAGCGGCAAAGTGACGGTGAACGTCTCGCTTGACTGGAGAAAGTGCCGATAGGAAGTCTTTGCTCCGGATGGCCCATAACGGTGACACGTCCGCGACCTGGACCTTTTTCCAGTAGCGATGGGCAGAATCCACGGGTGAGTACTTGGAGGTTTCGATGCTTTGATGCTTGGGGCGGACAATCAGTGGTTGGAGGTGTTGCCTGGATGTTGCTCTTTTCTCCGCCGTCTGTTATGGGGGCCACTTCCCCTCGCGCGCTCCACTTGAGCTCGCACCTTGAGTTTGCGCCACGTCCGAATTTAGCTCCATATGCAAGAATATGATTGTGTATGCTGGTGGTTGCGTGTTATTGTACATGAGTGCTTTTGGTACACGTCGGCCCGCTTCTTCGGCAGGCTGGTCTTCATTCCTCGGTATTTCGGATGCCAATGACTTTCGAGGTCATTGAGCCGACCTAGGAGGTTGGATGCCGTTGAATTATGGCGTACGAAGGCCTAGGCCAAAAGAAAGGGTCCCCTCAGGCAGTGCGAAAGATGTCTTCCTACTGTTACAGACTGTCCATGGTTTTGGTTTTGGCAGGCTACCTCCAATTACAAAAGGGCCTGCCTGAGTTCTGAAAAGGCCTTGCTGTATCCTCAAAAGGCCGCTTGTATGCTGGAAACGCCAGCCTACAATCTAAAAAGGCCTTTCACGATGCGGTCAAGACCCTTCCTGTTCCCGGATATGACCGTGAGAGGATTCCAGTAAGGCCTTTTCGCACGGGCAAGAGACACCGTTTGTTATGGCCCAAACCTTCGTACTCGGGCAGCCTCCCTGTTCCTAAGTTTGGCAATCTATTATTAGAACTTGAAGGTTAACAAAGCTATGTTGTGGTAGGATTGAGAACCTAAAACCCGGCATACAGTCCCTCCTAGAAGACCATTTGAGACCGTATTTCAGCTAGAGCCGAACCCCGCGGCCTAAACGAGTGCAGTTGGGACTGCCTGATGGGATGCTAGGTCAGCGGACATAGTTGAAGTCACGCGACGGATGGTGGGGATAGGTTGTTAAGACTACAAAAAGAGTAATAGGTGTATCTCATGCTCTAACTGCACTGTGATTAGGTAGGTACTAATAGGTACGAGGATTATAATTAGATGTACCTGTCTCATGTTATCTGGCTTGGAGCTCATCTTGCCCGTGTGACATCTGAGTTCTTCAAGTTCAAGCTATCAGGTCGCCTCTCAGCCGCTGTGAACAACACCGCTGCCACCTCATGCTGAACCTTCACACCGAGGCAGCACAAGGCCTCGTTCTCCTCATGTATCCCGATTCCTCCCGTTCATGCGGCCTTTGCGGAAGTGGGGTGATGCGGTGGTGACGGCCCCGCATTTCGGCACCCCCGCCCTGCCCCACCCCGCGGCACCCCCAGGGAACAGCAGCGACCCCTCACCTCTTCCGAGCCTGGCGTTGAATACAAAGAGAAGAAAAAACCACAGATCCCGCCCACGATGCTGGATCTTGGCAAAAACTGAGGTTGCTCCAAGTGCCGCCTGGTATCGAGCGCCGTCAACGGAGGAGTCACGCTTTTTGCTGTGGACCGAGCCTCGAGCAGAGGAAGGGCACAGCTGATTGGCAAGCACAAGTGGCCGGCCCCACAGTGGGGCTTTCCGAAATTTCAGTTCAGTTCAGCCCTAACCCTTACCTCGACTCCCAAATCTTGCCGCGGCGCGTCCACGCGGAAAGCAAGGACGGGAATCCTCAAAGCAAACATCCCGTCCCAATGCCACAACACCAGACACCGCTGTCTCAAACCGCGCCGATCTAATTACCCTGTTCTCCTCGGCAGCTCTGAGGAAACCCTCTACAGCATGCTTTCCCAGCGCGTCCAGAGAGCCCAACTCCAGCATCTCGACCACGGTATGTGGAAGCCCAGCGCTTGGCGCCACCAGGTGCGCATCTCGATGGTCACGAGTGAGTCCATGCCAAGATGGGCCAGAGGTACCGCTATTGACGTTTCCCGGTCGTTCTCCGACCGCAGCAGGAAGTCGAATACGCGCTTTCCAATTTCGAGCGTCAGCGTGCGCTCCGCGTCGGCGCTCACGGGTGTCGGCCTGCACGCCGGCGAGAAACACCTTGAGCCCTTCGCTGCTACATGCCCGCGAGTCGGGGCCCTTCGCCGCCCTGTTATGATACACTGCCATATGACGGTCTGCACACCAGATGGCTCGGGTCTCGGGGTGCGTCGGCGGCATGTGGGTGCCAAGCCCCAGGACGAAGGTGTTGCGGGATACAAAGCCGCCGCCCAACTCGGACGATGTCGCGGTCGACGCGGGGAGGAGCATCATCGCCGCCCCCACCGCCTCCAACAACTCCACCTCGCGGATGCTGTGTGAGCTCGTCATCTTTATCTTGCGCAGCAGCTCATCATTCTTCGAAATGAAGCCGATATCCTCGACACCGCCAATGTCGATGGCGGACGCCGCCAGGCCCAGCTGATTGCGGTACTGGACAAACGAATTGAGGAACGTGTTGGCACCCGCGTAGTTAGCCTGCCCCGGCTGACCGATGATCCCGGAGAGCGACGAAAAGAGGACAAAGAATTCGAGCACAGCGCCCGCCGCGATACTGGCGTTGTGCAGGTTCCAGGTGCCCTTTACCTTGGGAGAAACTGCACCTTCCCATTCGTCGAGTGTCATGCGCGTGAAGGCTTGGTTGTAGAGGGCCATGAAGAAGTTGACGATACCCTTGAGGCTCGGCGCCTGTTGCAGCGCACGGTTGACGTCGTCCTCGTCGGAGACGCTGCCCTTGACGATGAGCACCTCGCACCCCATGCTCTGCAGTTCGCGCACAAGGGTCTGGTCTTCTGCCGCCGCTGCCGCCGCTGCGGGATAGGTAGACCAAGCGCCGAGCGCCGTGCTCCACCATGTAAGGTAGCGCGAGACCGCTCAACCGAGACCGCTGAGGCCGCCGGCCAGTAGGTAGGATGCCGAGCCATCCAGCTCGAGCTTCTTGAGTCGCCCTACAGGAGGGGATTTCGTGATCAACGACACCAGAAGTCGGCTCTTCCCTCACCTAAACGACGATCTTACCGATGTGCGCTCCCTTCTGCATGTAGCGGAAAGCTTCCTCTATGGCTGATGCCGCAAAAGACGGTTGTCGGCCCGATGGGCCTGATATGTCCATCTTCGAAGAGTCCCATAATGGATCGCATCAACTCTTTGCATAGATCCGGCTTCTTGAGGCGCAGCTGTTCGAAGTCGACACAGCAGTAGCTGCGGTTGGCCGGGAAAACGTCCATATCCAACTTTCCAGCCCCAATGATGTGTCTCTTACCAATCTCGATCATCTTGCCGAACTCTACCACGCATCGCCAAATGGTATGCAACAGCTCCCCGGAGAGCAAGTTCAGGGCAAGATCAACCCCCTTGCCGGCAGTCTCGCGCATGACATCCTTGACGAAGCTGGTGTTTCTGAAGTGGAAGATGCGGTTCCGGGGAATGCCAAAATTCTCCATCAGGTGCTGAACCTTCTCCTCGCTGCCAACAGTGGTGTATATCTCTGCTCCCACCATGCGAGCGGGCTGAATAACGGCAATTTCGGCACCGCCACGGGCGCTATGGATCAGGATTGACTGGCCCTTGCGCAGATCGCTGACATTGAACAGGGAATATACGACGGTGATGAAGACTGCCGGCATGGTGGCAGCATCCACAAACGACGGGCCGCCCACCAGCTTTTCGAACATGTTCTCTGACATGGTAACGTGGATGGAGAAGCAGTTGCGGCCCATGAAGAACACCTTGTCGCCGACGGAGAGCCCTTTCACCCCGGGTCCGACGCGAGAACCACACCCGACCCCTCCAGCCTGAAACTGTCCTCGTGGGTCTGCATGAGACCCATGGCGTTGATGATGTCTCTGGAGTTCACGCCCACGGCATACGTCTCAATCTCGACATCGTCGCCCTCAAGGGCCTGCACTGAGCGTCGCCTCCACTCCAGCACCGCCAAGCGGCCTGGTTTGCTGGTACCAAGAACGAACCTGTCGAACGGGTAGAGTCTCCCGACGTTGACCACGCCATCGATGATGGCATACTCGAAATCCGGCTTGAGTGTCCCATCTTCTTCCCTCGCCCAGAACGCCTCGAACACATCGGCGATCTGCTTCGTTGAGGAAACAAAGTCGTCCACCCCCAGTATCGCCACGTGAGCCGGAGTGAATGGTACGGGCGGTGCCAATCATCTGCGCCTAACGCGGATCGCGTGACTGCACCTGCGAGACCCGTGACACCCAGAGGACGCCTGCGCCGTTGGCCCCAGTATCCGTGAAAATTTCTTGAAGGTCTGGAAAGTCGCCGCATCCATGTTCTCTAGGAATGGGCGATGGAGGTCGAGCAGGGAGATGATGTCTTGGCCAGCGGGGAGCTCCGCGCCCAGGTGATACAGGTCGACGGAATATCCCCTGCTCTGCAGCTGCAGCCCAAGCTGGCTGCGCCGTTCTCATCCCCTGGCAAGCAGAACAATGTGATCTTCTTTGCTGTCAACTTGGGTGTCTTTGAAGGCTTTGCTACCATGATGGCATTGAACTGGAACGGCTCCGGCGAGCCGAATACCACCGTGTCGAGTTCCTCGAACCCGGCTGCAGCCATCTCCTCCTCCCAGTGCGTCGGATGAACATGCGGCTCGTCGACACGCCGGTCGGCCCCGCCGCGCCACGAATCGGGCAGAGCGCCGAAGACACAATTAACTTACCCAGACGACGACGAGAATTCATGTAGCAAGAGTCGCCCCTCGGGCGCGAGAAGCTGGCGCACGTGACGCAGACTGTCGTTAAGGGGTGTGTATAAGGTTTGTTGCGATGACAAGGTCATACTGGCTGCCCTCGAAGCCCTGGTTATCCGGCTTCTTGCTGATGCCGAGCGTGGTGTACTCGATGTTGGCAAGTCGCTTGAAGCGCTTCTTGGCAGCGACCAAGCAGCCTGAGGAGATGTCGGTGAAGGTGTACTTCGAGTAGAGGACTTGCCTTGAGGGCAGTATCAGGTCTTTGATCAAGCTTGCCGCCGACGCGCCTGTTCAACCACCAATCTCGAGGATGCGAAGGTTCGGCTTGCTATGCACAAGGTGACGAATGAAGCGCTCGCGCTCGCATTCGTCGGTGAAGTTGTGAATCTTTACAAGGGTCTCGTCCACCAGTAAGATCTTGGGCGCATCCGGCGCACCCGTGAAGAAACCCGTGACGCTGGTCAGAACCTTGTACATGCCGATGGCGGCATCGAACGCTGGTGTGTCTGAGAGCTGCTTGGCGAGCGCGATAACACGATCGAAGATGGCCGTATTTTCCATGGCGAGGACGCCCCCGGCATCTATGGCCTGCAGCTGGCGCCCCACCCACAGTTTTTGCATCCAGTTTCGACAGGCTTAGTCCACAGCTCAGGTGGCCTTATAATAGGTGTTACATCGACGGTCCTTGCCTGTACCAGCCCAACCCTTGGCGGAACCCTCAGGCTCGGGCTCCCCACAGTTGCCACATCCTTCTAATAGTACAGGTAGCACAGGTTCCCTCTCCACTCCAGTCTTCGGCAAATAGTTGTAGCATGGGCCACAGCGGCGATCAGCCCCCGACCGATGCCATCTCGATGAGTCCTTTTCTTCAGCCCCGCAGTTCCCACAGCCCTCGGCTACCGGATGGCCGATAAGAATTCCCGCCACTGGCCTGGTTCCTTCTCCTGGGTGGTTATCCATCCATATGTAACATGAAGAGCACTCCGAGTCCTCGCCAGAGCCCCTGTAGGGAACAACGCGAACGCCCCGCTCGATACCGCACCATTTACATTTCCCGCGAGCAAGCCAAACTGGATCCTCTTGCCTTACCTGTAGTACATGCTTTTGGCAAATTCTCTCCGAGAAGATATCACCAAGACGGCGATAATTGGTCGCCCCATCGTGCTTAGAAGTGCATCCTGGCCACGAACAAGGCATTTGGCGAATGTCGTCCAGCACTTTGAGGAGGGCATGTTGCTTTAAGGCCCAGCAGCCATTAAGTACCTTGCTTTTATCTGCAAGAGCAGGGAGCGTAATCGGACACTCGGATCGAATCTTCTTGATGAAGTCGGTGACGTGCTGGCTGTGGTAGCTTCCAGTCGGCGCGTCGTCGGCAATGGTGTTCAATAGAGCCATGAATATACCTTCCGCCAACCGTGTGAAAGTTTTCCAATGCCGCTTCCTTGGGAATACCGCGAGCACTCCGTACTCGCGTTCGGCGTCGGTTCTTCTAAAAAAACGATAATGAATCGTGTCTAGTCTAAATCGCCTGCTGCTGCCTCTTTACCGTGCTAGATTATTCGGCTGCTAACACCCTTGAGGGCATGTGACGACCCTGTGTAGGACCCTGCGACCCATGGTCAGAATAGAAACTTGAACGGTTTCGAAGGTGCGCCTCAAAGCAAATGAGCCTAAGCTTAGTTGGGAAGATGCCTTTCTGCTACCTGGACAGGCCACCGCCTTCTTGATGTGCGCCATACCATACTCTGAAAAGGCCTCTCTACATTCTGAAAAGGCCTTCCCATATTCTCAAAAAGCCTGAATGTACCCGGAAAAAGCCTTCCCAAGTTTTATGAACGCCTTTGCGCCTCCTCTCCCAGCGTCTTCCAAGAAATTCAAGGCAGTTTATGGCAGGAGATAGCCGTCTCGCCGTAAATATTAGACCTTCTTGCATTCCTCAATGACCTATTATATTTCGAATCAGGCCTAGCTGCATTCTCTGACGGCCTATTCAAATGCAAACATTGCATCTAACAGCACCATCAAGGCCTCTTGCGATGCACGTGAGGCCCTTCCAAATGCGGGGAGGGCCTCTCATAATCCATGGAAGGCCTGCCACGACTCGAAGTATACGCACCCGATGTCTCATGCTAGGGCATTCCCCTGCCCCTCTCCTACCTATGTACAATCTCTAATTTGTTGTGAACGCAGCTGTCAGCAACGCCTCGCAGCTGGAGGAAACCGTCTTAATGGCCCTGCCGCCGAGATCGACTCCGACGACGCACCATTGTGTCCTTGCTCGCCAGCCCTTTCCTCTTCGACCCCTTCTGTTTCGGACAGCGAGTCGCTCCGGTAGGCCGACCACACCACCGGTATGGGATTTTGACGGCACGGTCCGACAGCTGTCGTTATCCAGGGTAGGAGGTCAGCTGGCACAAGAACTATATATCGGAGCTTGATCAGCTGCTGGCGGAACTCCCCGGAATTGCATTCCTCCCTTCCTTCCCGTTACCTTACTCATCGCTCTTTTCAACAAGATACGAAGCTTTTGGACCCAACGCCAACCAACCCGCCCTTGACACCGTTGAAGCCGAAGAGCATGCTGCCGACTCGATTCCAAGGTTGACATCGAAGGGCTCCCGGCCGTCTGGCACAAAGTTGCCAAGTGTCTCAAAGCCGAGTCATTTGGAGAAGAGAGCGATGACAGAGATGGCCTACAGGATTTGACCTCACACGCCCATGACGGCATTGGCAGCCGGATTGCCGACCATGCCCCAAAGGCTTCCGACGGAATATCAGACCCGATTCACCGTCGCTTTCTCCGAGAGACCGACGTCCAATGCGAGTATGGAGTGCTCGCGGTATTCCCGAAGAAGCGGTATTACTTGACCTTCGTCTGATTCGCGGATCGTCCTAGTATCCCTTCACCACTAGACACGGCCATCTAAGACAGCAGGGTCTCATCAGCAGCCAGATGTTTGGGAATTGGCCGCCTCGTCAGTAGGTAGAACTATCGGCTTTATAGTCCCTGGTACGCCACGGCATCTGGCCAGCCTTCAGCTGAAGAGCCCCGGCGCACCCACCACCCCAACCAATCCCCCTACCACGCCACAAACTATTTGGCCATGATAGCGGAGGTGGAAAGCGCCCAACTGGCTCTATGCCCTGTGCTGAGAGCCTCAAAAAGGTCAACAGGGAAAGAAAGAGAGGAGAAGAGCCAAAGTGGCAATCTTCTGAAAGCAGCTCACTACTACTAGTATCACATATGAAGGGAGTGAGAAGGTTTGATCGGCAATATATCTCCCACACCGCAATTGGTGACATCATCTCAGGGCGGGTTTGCCCAAAACGCAAAACGCCGGCAATAACGAGGACTGGATCTAGTGTAGCTCAGTCGCAGAAATTGTGATGGTGCCGCATTGGGTAGTGTGTAGATTGTATACCCTCACTGCTGAACTGTCCTTGCTGTTGTTATTAGAGGGTGGAGCAGCCATGAGAAAGATCTCAACCAGGAGGGACACTGAGTTAGTTCCGCGACCGAGAGGGGTGCTCCTGTCCAAGATAGAGAGCGATAACAGACGACGATACTATGATATTACTATCCACCTTAACTAGCTTGTTACGCTGAGAGACCATCCGAGAAGCTGGGTGTTGGCCTCGTGCAGAAAGAGTTGGTTTGAAAATGTTCAGAGTACAATTTCAGTATCCCTCTGATTGTCAAAGCAAGGCATGCATTCAAAACTCTGCCATATGGTTTTCTCAGGAGGCATTGCTCTCACCTCTCAAGGCCGATGGAAAACAAGTTGACACCTGTTTGATAGAAAATGAAGCCTGTTAAACTTTATCGTAGACCTTCTCAGGGACAGCTGTGCCCTTTTGAAATATATTTAAGGCGTGTTTGTATGCAACTAATGCCTGGTTAGATATAACTAAGGCCTATTTACATGTACGTATGGCCTTTCTAAGTCACAATCTAGACCTATCCATACATCATGAAGGCCTATTTCAACCCATTTCAGGCCTAATTCCATGTTCCAAAGGCCTATTCGGACGTGGCTAAGCCCTATTCAGGTTTAAATGATGCCTATCTATGTGAAACTGAGGCCTCTCCGTGTTTTACAAAGGCCTCGACAAATCAAATCCAGGCTTTCAATTTTATATCAAATCGCTATGATTCTGTGGCACACGCCGCTGTACGACGGTTCCTTCAAGATTATCTGGCACAGAGCGGTGGGAACTAGGTACTTAGTGTTAACATCTCACTTTTGAGCCATTCACGACGTTCATACTTCATCACCCTCGTCCTCGTTGCAAGTGTTATTATGTACGGATCTCCAACTGTGTGGGAAGCCCCGACCAAGACGCCTCCAAGCTTCCTCCACTCATGAAGGTCGGGGAGTCAGCATGTATGCCATTTCTGTCACTATCGCTGTGTGCATTTTGGCGAGCACGTTGCACACTTCGAGAGAACCCACGGCCGACCTGTTTTTTGCCCCTCCGCAACTTCGATGTAGAAGGTCCAAAATCTCCTTCTGGATCCTCCCCATCGCTGCTAGGCCAGTGCTCGGAGTCGGACTTTTCACTAAGTATGCCAACATACTGGCGGACACTCTCGACGGCTTGCCAGTGACGTTGGAATAGTCCAAGTAGAGGCCACGGAATCTAAAGATATGTGTTAGCATTGAAAACCGATTGTGATTATAAAGTAGGTAGGTAGTTGGAACCTTTCTGCAGCCCTTCCCGTCTACAACAAAGTTGACGTAATCAGTGAGCTTTCTGTCGTTGGCGCGGCACGCACAAGCAAGGATGTCGAGATGGATGGAAGCTTTGGGGAGTGAGCCACAATACTACTACATATTGTCTACCTAGATAATCTGCAGAGTCTAGGACTGTATGTTGGTCTGTAAAAGCGATCATATCTAGAGATATCCTGAAGTTCCGTCTCCAATGTGTCGTAGGTAGATGATACGATTGCCAGATTATCAGGGGAAACTTCTCAGGCAGATAGAGGCGAAGTTGACACTCCCTGACATCAGCACCAATGTTTTATTCTCATGAACTTAAGCGAGAAATTGGGCCGAATGGTCAAGCCATCCCGTATTATGGAGTCAGCCGTCATTGGTCCAACTCAGAAACAGGAGGCCTCAAGTCGAAGGGGCTGTGCAGAGGAATCGGTATTTAGGCTAATCTGTGACCTGCTGCGGTGCTTCTGCCTTGCTCCATGCAGGCCGCATCAAATCAAAAAGCCGCCCAAGCTGACCTATTACCCGAATGTGCCACATAAAGGGACATTATTGGTTTCTCTCAAGCCCTTACACCGCTGCGATATAGCTGAATACTGCGGACGTGTGAGGTGATCACAACCTCTCCGGGATGCAAAAGCGGGATGTGCATGTTGGGGTACCAATGCCAAGCATGGCGGAGTTGATATTCTCATCAGCTGACGCATGTCAAAGGTCAAGAAGTGCCTCACGACCCACGAGCATATAAGCGAGGTCACCTAACCTCCCTGAAACATCTCGCCTGGTATCTCACCACGACCTGTTCTTTTCCCACGATCCGAAAATTATGGAACAACCCAACACACAGTCGTCACGAGCGTCCTCCCCAACACTCCATGGGGACTCGGATGTGAAACCGGAAGCAGCAAGGTCGCAGTACACATATATCCACAGCCAAAAGGCTCCCAACCCCGACGCCAAGCCGAAAACCAAAGGCAAACTCGGCACCTTTCTGTCGAAATTTCGAAGTCCGGCTGTCAAGGCCACCACTGCCCTCCGCGAGAGGGAGCTCCTCGAACAGGAACGGACGGGCGTGAAGAAGGTCAGCGCCACAGATGTTGCCCGAAGCAGCAACGCCTGGGTGCTCAGCTAGGGCTTCAGTATGATAATCGGGTAGGATAGAGCACGAGGATTTTGCCAGCTGGGATAAAGTCAAGTGTTTGGAGAATGTGGCTGGTGAAAGCATTGTTACCCGACGACCCAATATACCAAAGAATCATCTCAAATCATGTTCTCTCAGTCATTCAAGTCAAGGAGATGCGCTGCCAAGGGGGTTGCGTCGTCCTTTTTGACTTTTGCATACCTTATTCTAGTTTCCAATGGAATGATAGCAGATACCAGTGTCGGACAAATGAGAGAAGACTCGGTTTGTTATAAGCCGCGAGGGAACTAAGATCCCCTCCGAAGGGAGAGGGAGAGGTGGAACGAAGCAACAGAAGTTATTGTGACACGGTAGGTGCTGAATATTCACTGGTGTTCTCAGTCAAGGCAACCCGGGATTGCATCAAATAGGCGACAGGAAGCCGTCAATACCAGTGGGTAAACTCAGTCATTCAGTTATAAGTACAATACTAAACTACAGTTAATTTGCTTCCCCAATCGCTAGACACATTACTCGCCTTCGGGGCCATGTTTGTTGCCATTTTCTTGTCAACTGGCAGAGTAGGAGGCTTCCGTCCTGACCTGACTGGTAGGACCCTGTCTTCTTCTTGGGCCGCCCGCTCCTCCTCCTAGTCTTCGTCGGATGTGTCTTCGTCAGATGCCTCCTCGTCGGATGTGTCGTCAGCTCCACGAGGCACACCACCATCGGCAACGCCATTGACGGGAGCTTGAAGTAGATTCGACGCCTCGGGTGACGTGAAGTCAACTTCATGCATTGGATGAACGTCAAAATCGTCGCTGTAGTCCGATACGTAGCCTTGGATCTCCGCCTCAGGATCGTCGGCGGCCGGTCGGCTAGGGTGCTGCTGTCCCTGAGCTGCAAGCAGACCAGTTGGCACTGGGGTTCGGAATGGAACTGCTCTTGCGGCGACGTCCTTACGCCAAGCTCGGTGCTCGGCGTCGGTTTCCACAGGATGGGCGAGCATCGTCCCATTCCTGCATCCATTTCTTCTCGTCCGTATGGGAGTAACCTGCAGTCTTCTAAACTGACTGTGGGATGTTAAGAGGACTCATTCGGCAAGGGATCGGCGGCACTTACCAGCTTATCCAGGGCTTCCTCAACTAGGTCCCAGTGGGGGATCTCTGCCGGGTAGACACGCTCGATATGACTGGCTTCAGATTGAAGCTCTCTCGGCCTCTCAATATTCGGCATAGGGAGATGACTGTGATCCTTTCCGATGGTGATGTGAGTGTTGATCATTGCAAGTTGGGTCAGGATTCCCAAGTACTGGGCAGTGATGCGGTCGTGATCGCCGGTCGCCCGTGTCTCGGCGTATTGGAGGAGCTTTATCAGTGCTGCCGTCGATTCTCCGAGATACTCAAGGCCGCGCGAAATGTTAATACGGACTCGCGCGTCGTGAACTTGGCGATCGAGCTTAAGGCCCATATGCTTGATGATGTAGGCTCTGACCTCATATGATCCTTGCCAGTGACACTGGAATATGCCGCGTAGAAAGGTAGGAATCTGGCAACCAGCTCGTGTTAGAAACGTTGGACGACCGGACACCGATGCGATGAGATCAAGAAATTTACCTTGCGGCACGAGTGACGGTCGGCTTTGCATCTTGTGCTACATGTAGACAGCAAGGTTAGTAAGGGTTTTTCGGCGAGAAATAGACAACCTACCAATTCAGTAGAGTCTCGTCATTCACGACGCAGGCGCAGACGATGATGTCCTGGCCGATCTTCAGGCTGCAACCTAGACACGGCTCGCCGCCCTCCTCGAAAGGAATGCCAGTAAATGGGAAGCCAAGTTCCTCGTCAAACGCAAAACGCTCGAGGCTCTTCGGAGCTTCTGGCATGGTGACTGGTAGGCCTGGATGAAGCTTTCCGTGAATTGGTCGGAGTTCGAGGGAGCCGCAAGCCAGAAGGGTGTTTCGTCGCGTGTTTTAGCAGAGAGAAGGAGAGAACGGAGAGAAAGAGGGAGCGGCGAGAAGGGGAAGTGAAGAATTGTTCAACAGGTGCGATGACCTTGAGGTTCGCGAGGTTCGCGAACACGGCGTCTTTCGCCGTTGCAGTGGTGGTGTTCCAAGAAAAGGTTGGGGAGTTGGCCACCTTGTGTGGTTTGAGAAGGCTGAGTGGAAAAGTTTTCAACGTTCGAGGTACTCGAGTATCTGAGAAGGGAAGGTACAATTATTTTGCCGCGCACACTGCCAGATGGCAACAGAAACTCGAAAGCCTGTGTAAAATTCAAGATCAGATGAAATTTGCGTACTTGTCTCTCGTTGTCGCTCACGCTCCACCAAAGTTTGCTTCTCTGGCGATTGAGTGAAGGTAATTGGTCTTTCAGGTTCTTTTACAGCTGCGAAACGATTGATTGACACGATATTTCCATGTCTTCCAGTTCTATCCAACCTTTACATTCCCGCGGAGAAAATACTCGCATGTTCCGAGGATGAGGTTGCCGAAGGACATGCCCGGGGCATGGCCGGCGAATTTGATGATGACCGTGACGAATGGGACGGCGGAAAGGAGGAGAGAGGACAACCTCAACTGCCCTCCCCCTAATAAAAAAGACAAGGAGGCAGGCCACCGGGAACAAAGACAGGGCCGGGGCTTCACAATCAGGGAAACAAAGAGCGAGCACGAACTCCCGACATCCAATAGGTATTACTCAAAAGGTGTCAGCCCAGCCACATCGCACCCCAGAACGCAAATCATTAGGCAAGAACTAGTCCGGCACTGGTATCAACCCATGTGGGCCGGTGATAGACGGGCTAGACTACCCGAAGGTGGTGTCACTGACGTAGGGGATGATACGACTGTGCTAGTTAGGTAAGATAGGTATGACTAGCATTCTTAGGTTGGCTTTCACACACATTTTACAGTCATTCTCAGTAAAACCCAACTCTCATCACAACACGGCACCAAAAACCGCCAACCCCGCCAGCCATGGCGCAAGCACCTGCGCCGCTCCGGCGGTATACACGCCTGTCGGCTTTGCCCCGCCAATCGTCGCAGGCAGCTGCGTGGCAAGCGTCGTCGGTGTAGCGGTTCTAGGCACACCACTAGTGACAGGCGCCGCTCCACCAACACTCGTCGGCCTCGGCGGCCATGACGCGGGTGCAGCGCCGCCGGTGCCAGGGCCAGCGGGGTGCGACCATTCGCCATCGCCACCATTGCCGCTTCCACCATGCCCACTTCCACTTCCACCGCCAGGGGCACCATTACCGCTGCCACCACCAGGAGCAGCATCGCCAGTGGGACGGGGTTTCCTGCCGGGGACACCATTTCCGGGTCCGATTCCGCCGTGGCCGCCCGTAGGCTTGACCCAGTCTCCATGGCCGTCGCCATTGCCACCATGGGCACCAGTAGCAGTGGGTGCATGCCACACCGAACCACCCGGAGTAAAGGGCTTCACCGTGAGGGGCACACGGGTAGTTACAGTCTCACCAGGGATGCAGCCATGTGCGACGTCCTTGCAGACGTAGGTCTGGGGAACGGCATACGTCGCGGTCGTCTGCGGGCAGACGGTGGTCGTGATGGCGACGACTTCGGTGGTGACGTGGCCGGCGTGGCAGTTTGTGACGTGCGGCGGGCACGAGGTGATGGTGTAGGTGCGGGTCTGGGTGAAGGTGATGGTGTCGACAGGTGTGGTGTGGGATGGCCACGATTCGGAGTGCGAGGGCCAGGAGCCCGAGAAGGAGGGGGTTCCGCTGGCGTGAGCGGACGAGGGAATAGAGGGCGAGATGCTCGACGACTCAACACTGGATGGAGCGATTGAGGGAGCGCTGGATGACGGGACGGACGAGCTGGAAACGGGTCCGTTGGAGGAGACGGGCGCCGAGCTGGAAGCAGGAACGGAGCTGGGGATGGAGCTGGGCGCAGAGGGGATGGGGGCCGACGAGCTGGGCTCCTCGGAAGAGCTGGAGACAGAGGAGCTCGGCGTAGCGCTGGCAACGGATGAGCTCGGCGTGGAGCTGGCATCTTCGTCGTCACAGTAGCTAGGCTCGGGCTCTTCAGATGACACGCTCATCGGGGCAGAGCTCGAAGCCGAAGCCGAAACAGAGGGGGGGGCCGAGATGGAAGACAGGGGGGTCGAGATAGAAGAAGGCGGAGCCGAGATAGACGAAGGAGGTGCCGAGACCGAGGAAGGGGGCACGCTGGACGGCACACTGGAACTTGAAGGTACCACCGACACGCTGGGAGGCGCAGAACTGACAGAAACCGAGCTGGCAGAAATTGAGCTGGGGACCGAGCTGGGCGCAGATGAGACGGGGGCCGAGGAGCTTGCCGACGGCGGTGCCGACGAGACAGGGGGCTCGGACGGGCAGCCGCCAGGAATGTCGGGAACACTATCAGCGCCCTTCCCGATAGCGACGAGATTGCTACCGAGTCCGCAGTCCGCGGACTGGGCCAGGTGAATGTTTTGGTTATCCCAGTCGAATACGACGTAGGCCGACCGAAGGAATGAGTCGCCGAGAACCGCAAATTGGTCCTCATAAGCACCCAGAATACACTCGGTGCTGCCCGGGACGTGCGAGACGAAGTCGTAGTAGCGGACTTTGATGGTGACAGCGTCGGCCCCGTCGCCAAAGATAAACTCCACGGTGCCGCCCTCACCGGGGTCGAGGCAGTCAACAGTGTACAGATCGGACGAGGCCACATAAACGGCCGAGGGGAACGCGGCGACGAGGTTGTTGAAGATGGCAGTCGGAAGAGCGCTGAGGGCGTATCCGCTGTCGAGCAGGACGGCCTGACCAACACCACCAGACGGCTTAGTGTAGACGTTGACGACGGTCCCGCCGGGCTGGCTAACCGTGATACCGGAGAGGCGGACATACCACCGGGTGAGACCGTCGGGGGATTGCGACGGCGGGACGACCGGGAACTTGACGAGAGAACCCGCATACTTGTAGGTATCGATACCGCCAAAGATGATGGACCCGACATCGCTGTCAAAGCCGCGCAAGTCCATGCTGAAGGCGCGGCTGTTGGTGGTCCCTTGGGACGCAAGACTGTCGATCACATACGGATACGGGGAAGTCCAACCGAGGAGATCAGGGCCAGCACCCATAATGCCTACCACGGCGTTTGCGGTGCTGTAAGCGGCACCGAAGATTTGCTGTGGTATAGTGGCGCTGCCAATGCGGATGACGTCGCCCACGTACTCGAAGTTGGCGTATCCGGGGTTGTACGTGATGGAGCCCTGAACTCCATAGTCGACCAAGGAAGTTGAGTAGGTGAATCGCGGCTGGGCAGCGCAGAAGGCGGGGTCCGTCGACTGCGAGCACGTTGGGTTGACCCAGAGCTCGGACGAGCCCGTGTCGAACTGGATAGCTACCGTTTGACCCGGCGTGCCGAGAGTGATGTCAATTTTATAGATTGTGCCCATGGCGGAGGAAGGCGTCCCAGTTTGTCTCTTGGAGTGTTTTCCGATGATGGAGCCGCCCTCGACGGCTGTGACGGGGAACCGGACGAGGCCGGGCGCGTCCGCGGAACGGCCATCGATGAAGGCGGCGGCGGCGCCTGCTGAGAAAGCCGCTGCGAGGAGTCGGAATGAGAACGGCATGGCGATAAAAGAGTGGAATCGCCAAAGCCGACGAGTAACGGCCGGATATGCTTGCAAACACCCCGTAACGAACGAGAAAAGGCAAGAACCTGAGCGAACCGCGCCTCCACGACCAGACGCGGCACTTGTAGGGGTTTTGCATTTTGCTCAGCACGGCTTGCCTCCACTGTGCATTGGGGAAATGACAGCGTCAAGGGGCTGACCCATCTCCCCAACTAGCTCCCCCAAGTGGAATACTAGCTCGGCGACACAATGGGGGCAGAAGCAGCTAGCGAGTCCTATTGAGCTTGGCATTCTGATCTGGCCAGGTTGCCGAGCGCTAATAATAAGGGCCTAGTGTAGGCCCTGGTTTTCCCGTCGGATCAGCAACTAGCGTCGCCAAATTTCCGCCTTCAAAACAAACACCATTGCGGAGTACACTGGCACTTGAGCGTGATGGTACCGGTGTTTGTTATATCGTCCTCGATGGCAACTCCTTCTTCCCACCTAGGTAATCACGAGCGGCCGCTACGTCGACCACTTTGGCTGTCATTTCTCCAAGAACGATGCTATCGAACCATCGCATCTGAAGCCCATTCTGCTGCCTCCTGGAATCCGTCGCCCCTCTCGCCAGCAGTGATATCCGCCTGCGTCCAAAATGCCCACTTGCCCAGTGCTTGCGCTTGTCCTGGCATTGCGACCAGGCGAGAAACCGTTTCCATGACTCGTTCGTCCAATGCGACTTCTGCGGCACTGCGCACCACGTCGACGGCGCCGCCAAGCTGGTCTGCTCGCATCGGCTGCGCAGTCGCAAACATCCGGTAGGCCAAACCGGCTGGGATGCGACGGGAGACGGCCGTTGATAGGCTTGTGCACGGAAGCCCGATGCTCAAGCTGGAACTCGGTACTTGCTCTGGCGATTGTGATGTCGCAAGCCATGGCGAGTTGGAACCCTGCTGCGGTGGCAAGTCCTTGCACTGCACACACAACCGGGACGGGGCTTTGCCTGATGAGCGACATGACTTCGGCGCAGGTGTTGAACAGAACTTTGCGCTCTTCGCTGCTCATCGCGGACACCTCCCGGAGGTCGTGGCCTGACGAGAAAACGGGCCCATGGCTTGAGAGGACGAGCACACGCGCCAGGCCGTTCCTCTCTCGGCGCCACTCGGATTCGTCGCACAGCCAGCGGAAGCGCGCATGCTTTGCGCCTCGCGCGCTCTCAAGCTCCTTCAGAAGCCCAGGCCGAAAGCGCGGAAGGGTGAGCAGCCTTCCTGTGCTGGGTGACGTCAGGTGCTTCTTCAGCTGGGCGGAGAGGTCGCGAAGTACTGTCAACGAGAGTGCGTTTCGTCGCGATGCGTTGTTGAGAAATAGATGGGCCGCGCCGGCAGGAAGACCAGCGAGCCCGTGCATTTGGAGGATTTGGTTCAAGAATCGTTTACTTCGATGTGCGATTGTAGTGTTGCGTGGGAGGTCGTCAACTCCGAGTCTCCCATGTTTCGGAACTTGCATTCCGAGAAGCGACCGCCCCGCAGCAGCAGGACCCATCGGGAAAACTGAACATTCTCCACGGACAACGGTCAGCCAGCCTGTCTAGCCAGCCAGCCCTCAGCAGATGGACAAGTGGGCATGCTGTAGTGGACATTTGAGTGTAATTATGGTCATCAACACCCATAAGAGGTGTCAACAAGTACTCTAAAACATTGATCTAACTATGATGTGGTAGGGGGTTCCTTCCCGATGCAACAATGATGCCGAAATAATTCGGAGCCCTTGGGCTTTCCCAGATATGCGCCGTGTAAATGCCATTTCCAATGCTATGCCCCTCCCAATGCTATGCCCTTCCCATGCTTGCCATGCAAATGCTAATCCCAGACCAGAAGAACGCCGTGATGCTATGATGAAAAAAATGCGGAAGGATGACCGATTAGAACCCGCTGAGTGGGTTAGGGTTGGCGATGCGGGCACCGCCCTGGATGTATGGCTGCACCTCGGCAGGAGCAACCCGCGCGCGGGCGAGGTCCCTGTGGACGGAGAGGGTGGCAGCCGAGTCGAAGCGCTGATTGATGACGCCGGTCATTCCCGAATTACAATGGTTCCCAATGTTTTGCGCACAGTAAAACCACACAGGCGTTTTGTCTTTCACGACAATCTGGAAGACCTCGCTGGACTGGCCCTCGGTGACAGGGAAGAAGCCGGAGAAAAAGGATGTGGCATCCTTGGGTTGGCAGGGCTTGGCGAATGAGGACTCGACGACTGAGTGGTTGCGGGGGGTGAAGTGGAACTCGACCACATCACCAATTTCGGCAACGATGTTGTCGGGATCGAACTTGAGGCCACCCCGCCCAGCAACGACCGAGTGGGTAACCCGGGGCTGGGCATGGGTCTTGGATGCGACCTCGGGCGTCGTGCCGGTGCTGGTCGGGGCAGCTGAAACGACGCTGAGAGCAGCCGCAAGGATGGCGAGAGACTGGAACTGCATTTTGAGTCTTGGGGTTCTTGATTGGGAAGATAGGTATCGATTAGATAAGGTTGGTAGTTGAGGTAAAGGATAAAGCGAAGATTGCTGTGTGATAGATCTTTGGCTGTGTGATTGATATATCTGAATTGAAATGACAATTAGGCTCGAAGGGAGCCCTTCCTTATATGGTGAACTCATCGAGAAATCCAGGTTGCCACAGCCAAATCGTCAAATCTGACTGATGCCGAGATGGTGTTGGTTTGTGGCGCCTCCTCGCCGTGATCCAGGCTGTGCGTCTAAAAACGTCCCCGCCTCGACTGTCGCCCGACGGGCTGGGTCGGTTGGTCAGCTCCAAGTGGGGCTCGGAGCCGGAAGCGCGGCGGAACAGATGCTGATTGACTAATTAGGCGCAAGCGAGCGCACCTCGGATGTTACGCAGATGACTGCGGGTGGCGCCGGTTGTGGCAGAGTGACCCGTGCGAAGGTCAGCGTGGTGGCCGAAGGGGCAAAGGGGGTCTAAAAATAGCACAGCTGCCACCCGCCCGTCAGCTGTCAGGCTCTGCTCCTGTTTGCCAGCTCGTCCACCACCGAAGTCGCCGTTCGGCCCCTTCTCTGGTATTTCGTCAGAGCGTTGAAATACAACCAAAGGCTCTTAGTGGTTCCCGCTCATAGGCCCGATCTTTCGGTGTCCTTCTGCTCCCTCGGATTCACCAAGCACAGCGTCTCTAAGCAACTTCGACCCAAAAGACCCAGGGAGGGCAAATATGAACTGCCAGCGTGGCATCAAACCACCCAAACGGCTCTGGGGTATTGTGTCTGAAAATTTCACCTTTCTCCTCACTCAATTCCTTTCACCATCATTATCATTGTCATCCATGTCCTAATGTCTGGTCCATCCCCTCACTCCTCACTTAGAGTTTCTTCTGCTCTCCTTTGGTGTGTCTTGAACATGAGAAAGGCAGAGCCCAGTCGTGTCACAACGGCAACGCAAGACTCACATCTTCAGCGTCATTGTGCCCGAGAAGTTGAGCGATTTAGAGACACTGCACATGCCTACAGTGAGCCAAGCCTCTTTCACCAATGCACGTTTGTTGTGAATTTGGTTTTACTGCGTACAGAGTAAGGTACCTACCACTGCAGTCCAATCCCTCCCCAGCTCGAACCAAGACCTTGGTAACCTAGTTGACATGACAAGGTCAAGTTGCAGCACTAATTTCGTGTGCCAAAGCATCTGATTTGTAGATTGAAACCAGCCAGCCTCCCCAAACTGAAAGCACATGCAGTGCAACCAATCGGGTGCGACGGACAATGGCAACAATGCGGTTGTGAATCGCGTTCGTGTAGTGTGGCTTGCGTCCCCGCTGTCAAATCCTGTTCTTGTTGGTCATTGTTTGGGGAGTCTGCATAATCTTGCTGCTGCATCTTTTCTGTCATTCGCTCGAACTGGCGAGCTGCGGCATCCTTGCCATACCCCTCAACCCAAAAGTTCCAATCCCGGCAAACGTACTGACATTTCCCGGGAACGGTGTGTCGGGTACCTACAAAGAGTACCGTCGCGGCACAATTGAACCTGGGATGGAGCACCGAAGCAAACCTGGAACCTGACCTGCATCCTGTCTCGCAACTGTGACCTTGAGAGCTGCTTCAGCTGCTATCAAGATGGCGATATTCGACGAAATACTGTTTCCATCTCTGGCATGGAGCTCATTCTTGTCTTCCCAGGGCATACTAGTACCTGCCGCTGTTGTCTCCCTGGGAGTCTTGATCGTGGTGGCATCCCGTTTCCGCACCACGAAACGAAAGAAAGTGCCGGAATTCCCTGGCCTCATCCCTGTCGTCTCCAACACCATTCTGTACATGACCGACATGAAGACGTTTCTATCAAGAGCATCGTAGGCATCTCCACTCCGTCGTCTCGTCCACCTCTCTGTCGTAACTCTAACAAACTGTCGCAGAGACATGCTTCACTCAACCAACATTCTTTCCTTCCGGCTTGGCCCGGAGAAGGTGTATCTCATCAACGGCGCGCGCAACGTGGCGACCATGTTCCGGACCACCACCAGCGTTGGTCAGGATAAGTTCATCCTCATGATACAGAAGTGAGTGACAAGACAACCCTGTTCGCGGCTCGCTCGTGTTGTCAAATTACGTAATCATTCCTTAGTCAGCCGCTCTGCGAGCGGTTGGGCCACAATTCAGGGGCTCGCGGTCGCGCAGACCGCTCGAAGAAATGGAACACACTTGACGACTTCTAATTACTGCG